>Ga0209633_10000249_pt1 | contig 65103 bp, 65 predicted proteins | sample Cruoilmetagenom1_FD_187290 | JGI IMG/M metagenome (GOLD analysis project Ga0209633, IMG submission 187290) | Oil polluted marine microbial communities from Coal Oil Point, Santa Barbara, California, USA - Sample 1 (SPAdes) (version 2) | ecosystem: Environmental > Aquatic > Marine > Oil seeps ... | reverse complement strand
CGCCCGCGGGCTTAACTTTTGAACTCGATAACTCACTCCTGCGCGTCATGGCCCCAAGAATGCCCCCCTAATCATGAATGGAGCCTGAACGGCAGGTCGTTTGCGCTAAATCCTCAGCTGCAGGCCCGCGCCGCGCCCTGCCGGGCCGATGGCAGAGCGGTGACGCGCAGCCGGGTGATGCCTTTGTCTTTGAAGCCAAGGCGATCCGCCGCAGCGCGCGTGACGTCGATGATGCGTCCCCTGATATAGGGGCCGCGGTCATTGATCCGCAGATTGAGCCACCGGCCGTTATCAAGGTTTTCGACGCGCACCCGCGTACCGAGTGGCAACGAAGGGTGGGCGGCCGTCATAGCTTCGGGATCGGCCGTCTCGCCATTGGCGGTTGGGCTGGTCAAGGCGTACCACGACGCCGTGCCGCATTGCTGAATCAGCGTGGCGGACGCGGCGGTGGCAACGCTCAGAAAGAGCGCGAAGACAGGCGCGCAAACAAAATACCGCACGAATCTCATGCGTGAGACCTCATAGACTGTTGATAGGAGGATTGGTTCGCAGATGGCGCGCCGCTGAAATAGCCAGCGTGCCATTGTGCGGTGCGGGAAGATATTGGGAAACAAGGCGAAATTGTGAATCGCCAAATTGCTTTTTGTTAATTTTTGTTCAGAAAAAAACTAGCGCTCGTTAATTTGGGCAAGGGGGATTCAAGAATTCCAGAACCTATAGCCAAGAAAAAGGCCGAAGCGCCCATCGGGAGCGCTTCGGCGATTTGGACAGAAGATGAGAAATAGCTTCGACGGCGAGAGGCTTACATCATGCCGGAGATGTTCACGTCCTTGCCGCCCACGGTGACTTTTGTCGGAACAATTATATTGCCGGCCAATGTTCCCGTTACCGTGGCGTCCTTCGCCATGTAATCGGCAAGGGCAGGCGCGGGCGCGGCGAGTGGATAGGCCTTGCCGTCAACCAGCAGCGCCGCCGGAATGCCCATTTGGGCGCAGGCGGACGCGCAGTTGGCCATCTTGCCCTTCGGCGTCATGTGGTCGTTTCCGACATTCTTCTTGTTCATCGAATAGCATTTCGTGTCGACGAGCTTGCCGGTCCAAGTTTGGTCCGCCGCGACGGCCGAAACCGGCGACAGAATGAGAGCGGCCAGCGCCACTCCAGTTAGCATGCGCATGGTGTTTCCTCCGGGGCTTCGAGAGCGATCCAGGCCAATCGAATGGGGCCGGTCATCAGCCCGTTGTGAGGAAAGAAGTGCGTTAGAGGCGCCCAATCCTCGCCACGCGCTAATAAGGGACCGATCCGCAAACGATCGGACACTGAACCTTGTAGGCCGAGCCTAGCGCGCCGAAAGCTGGGGCCTCAAATCACTCTGGTGTCACAGCCGTGTGATGCGTGTGCGTCCTACTTTCGAGCTAAGACACCTTCCAGGAAGTCCGCGGTAGCCGGGTGTTCCCAGATCCTAGGATTGTTCACGACAACCCGTGTCTGGCCGTTTGTGGGATCGGGAATCGGGATCAGCTTGCCGTCGCGGCCAATCAGAAAGGTTTGTGGCGGTCCGGTTATCCCGTAGATGCCGGCCACCGCGTCGCCTTTATCGAACAGCACGCGATAGCTGAAGCGGTGCTGCCGGTGAAACGCCAGCGCCACATCGCGGTTGTCCATGGTCGCGATCGCCACAACCTCAAATCCTTTGTCGCCCAGGCGGTCATAAAGGGACTGAAATAGCGGCATCTCGAAGCGGCAGGGCGCGCACCAGCTCGCCCAGAAATTCAGCAAGACGACTTTTCCCCGAAGCTGAGACAGGCCGAAGCCGGTACCTCCTTCAATCGGCGATGCCTGGAAGTGCGGGGCTGTTGCACCGGCAGCAAACCGCGGCTGTTCCGCCGCGGCGGGCAGCGAGATGGCCACGGTGACTACCAGCAAGCGCAGCGCAGATATTATGGCAGTGGCCCGCCCGCGCATGATGATTGCTCCTTCGCGCAACGCCCTGCGGCATAGAGTTAGGGGTGAAGGAATCTATCACGTGGTGGATGGCGACAATGTCACAAGGCCGCGAGGGGGACGTGTAATTGCCGCGCGCAATGGGTCGACTGTAGGGACGCTGGCGGCGGCATTCAGCTACGGGCTGTTTTCTCTCGACGCTGGATAAGGGCCTCGATCGCGTCCGCGAGGTGTTGGTCGGCGATGTTGTAATCGCCCCGCTCCACGCGAATGCGATGAGCTTCACGGAGCACGTCCGAATGACTTGCCCCGATTGGCGGATCGAATTTGTAACAGGCCAGCTCCATCAGCTGGCCCAGCGGATCGCGGAAATAGATCGAATCCATGAAGCCACGGTCGATCTCGCCGGAATTGGGAATGCCGCGCGCCTTCAACCTCTCAACGGCCTGGGTATAGGTGGCCCGCGAAACCGCGAACGCCAGGTGATGCAGATTGCCGATACCGTTGGGATTGGGCGCTGGATCGGGCTTACGGGACTCTGCCGTAAAAATGGTGATCAGCCGCCCGTCGCCGGGGTCGAAATAGAGATGGTTCTGTTCAGGATCGTCCAGATTGGGCTGCTCGAAAACGAAAGGCATGCCGAGCACGCCTTCCCAGAAGTCGATGGACGTCTGCCGGTCGGCGCCCACCAGCGTGATGTGGTGAACGCCTTGGGCTTGCAGCCTTCGCATGGACTACTTCCTCGCGCGGCCTGCGCCTCAGCTCCCCTTGGGCGGTGTCAGCTTCACGCGCTCGCCGAGCTTGGAGGCAATGTAATCGCTCTCGAATGTCTCCTGGTAGGTTTGCAGCGCATTGTGGTCGACGCTGCAATGACCGGGGCTCGCATGGGCCACCTTGCGCGACTTGACCGCTTGCGCCTCCTGTTTTGCATCGCCCGCCTTGCGGAACTTCAATCCCGAGCCGCCGGTATAAAAAAACAGGTCTCGGCCCGCGATCTCGGTCGCCTTGTCGATGATGGTGGGGAGCCCCGTATGGGAGCAGCCGGTGATCAGATAAGGCCCTTTGTCGGTCTTGATGAGTACCGAGAGCTCGTTCTTGATACCAAATGTTGCCTTGTCATTTTGGGTGGCGATCACGAACAGGTTGGGCGCAATCTCGATGCTGCCATTGAGCCGTTGTAGCGGCCCGCCATCGAACTTCTGCCCCGGCGGCGCGAAGATTTTGAGATCGGGTTGGGCCGCGCGAATCACGCCCATGCCGCCGATATGGTCGTGGTGATTATGGCTGACGATCACGGCGTCGAGCGCCTCCAGGTCAATTCCCGCCTGCTTCGCGTTCTCGGCAAAGATCTTAGGGTCCGTGCCCGTATCGAACAGGATTTGCTTGCCGCCGTAGCGGATGAAAACGGCGTATCCGAAATCCGATTTGTAGCCCTCCTCGGCCGTCGGCGTGACGTCGTAGATCACCTGGAAAAAGTTGTCGGTCTGCTCGGCGAGGCTCGGCTTGACGAACAGCACTGCCGACAATACGAGGCCCGTAATTCCGGCCAGCAGCTTCAAGCGCCATTCCGTTCTGGAGTGCGTTCGAGTCTTCATAACGTCCATCCTTTGAGACCTGGGCCGTTCAACGTGCATTTGGGCTAGAGCTTTGTCTTAACGCCCTGGGCCTTGGATTTGTAAGTGCGGGTTCCAGGGCGTCCGCCCTTCGAGCGCGCCTTGGCCCGCCTTGACTTGTTCTGGCCCGCGGCGCCAGCCTCGCCGGTGCGCGCTTCGACGTCCGCCTGGCGCGCTAGCGGGTCGTCAAGCACGGCAAGCTCGGTTTCGCGTAAGCGTTTGACTTCGTCCCGAAGCCGCGCCGCTTCCTCGAATTCGAGATCGGCGGCGGCCGCTCGCATCTTGCCCTCCAGATCTTCGATCACGGATTCCAAATTGTGCCCGATCAGCGGTGCTTGGCTCTCCTCGCCAAAGCCGGGCCCCGCATCGACCAGCACGTGATCGCGCTCGTAGACGCTCTGCAATATGTCGCCGATATTCTTTTTGATGGATTCGGGTGTGATGCAGTTGGCGGCGTTAAAGGCCGCCTGTTTCTCGCGGCGCCGGTCGGTCTCGGCGATGGCGCGTTCCATCGAGCCCGTCATGCGGTCTGCATAGAGGATTACGCGGCCCTCCACATTGCGCGCCGCCCGGCCGATGGTCTGAACCAGCGAGGTCTCGGATCGCAAAAAACCTTCCTTGTCGGCGTCGAGAATCGCCACCAGCGCGCATTCGGGAATGTCGAGCCCCTCGCGCAGCAGATTGATGCCGATCAGGATGTCGAAGGTGCCAAGGCGCAGATCGCGGATGATCTCGATGCGCTCCAGCGTATCGATGTCCGAATGCATGTAGCGGACCCGCAGACCCTGTTCGTGCATGTATTCGGTGAGGTCCTCCGCCATGCGTTTGGTCAGAGTCGTGACCAGCACCCGGAAGCCCTGGGCCGTCACTTGCCGGCACTCATCGATCAGATCGTCCACCTGAGTGGTAGCCGGGCGCACCGTCACATCCGGATCCGTGAGGCCGGTGGGACGGATCACCTGCTCGGTGAAGACGCCCCCGGTCTGCTCCAGCTCCCAGGGGCCAGGCGTTGCCGAGACGTAAACGGTTTGCGGGCGCATCGCGTCCCACTCCTCGAAGCGCAGCGGCCGGTTATCGATGCACGACGGCAGCCGAAAGCCATATTCGGCAAGTGTCGCCTTGCGCCGGTAGTCGCCACGGAACATGCCGCCGAGTTGCGGCACGGTGACGTGGCTCTCGTCGATAAACACCAATGCATTGTCGGGAAGATATTCGAATAGCGTCGGCGGCGGCTCGCCCGCATTGCGGCCCGTCAGATAGCGCGAATAGTTCTCGATACCTGCGCAGGCTCCCGTGGCGTCGATCATTTCGAGATCGAAGACCGTACGCTGCTCGAGGCGCTGGGCCTCAAGCAACCGGCCGATGCCATGGAGCTCGTCAAGCCGGGCCTTGAGTTCGTGCTTGATGCCCTTGACCGCCTGCTGAAGCGTCGGCTTGGGTGTCACGTAATGGGAGTTGGCGTAGATCTTGACCAACTCGAGGTCATCGCTCTTTTGACCCGTCAGGGGATCAAACTCGATGATCGATTCGATCTCCTCGCCGAACAGGGTAATCCGCCAACCCCTATCATCCAGATGGGCCGGCCACAGCTCAATGGTGTCGCCGCGGACCCTGAATGTGCCCCGCATGAAATTGGCGTCGTTGCGCTTGTATTGCAGCGCCACCAGATCGGCCAGCAACTGGCGCTGCTGGATCGTCTCGCCGCGCTTGAGCTGAAACGTCATCGCCATATAGGTCTCAACGGCGCCGATACCGTAGATACAGGAGACCGAGGCCACGATCACCACGTCGTCGCGCTCCAGCAGCGCGCGCGTCGCCGAATGCCGCATCCGGTCTATCTGCTCGTTCCTGGACGACTCCTTCTCCACATAGGTGTCAGTGCGAGGCACATATGCCTCAGGCTGGTAGTAGTCGTAATAGGAGACGAAATACTCGACCGCGTTCTCAGGAAAAAAGCTCTTGAACTCGCCATAGAGCTGGGCGGCCAGCGTCTTGTTGGGCGCCAGGATCATGGCCGGGCGCTGGGTCGCCTCGATCACCTTGGCCATGGTGAAGGTCTTGCCGGACCCGGTGACGCCAAGCAGCACCTGATCGCGCTCGTTATCGCGGGCGGCGGCCACCAGCTCGGCAATCGCCTCGGGCTGATCGCCCTTGGGGTCGAAATCGGCCTCGATCTTCAGCGGAATGCCGCCTTCGGTCTTTTCGGGCCGGTCGACGCGCTGGGGCATGAAGATCGGCATCGCCGTGCCCGCGACCAGCGGATGGCTGTCGATCAGCGGTTGGGGCGCGTCTTCCATGCCGGGCGGGCGCTCGACCGGATAGGTCTCGCCCGTCACGGGCCGCGGCTCGGCGCGGGAACCGAAGGTGTTGATGCTGCGGGACATGGGGGGAATATGGCGGCTGATTGCAGCCCTGACTAGGGGTTCCTCGGTCGCCGACAGTAAGCTGATTCGGCGCTCAAACCTCTTCGACTTCGTCGACGCGCCCGCCCAGCCCTAGCTTCTCGAGGCCTTCGGCCCAATGGTCCGCGACGTGCGGGTGATCCAGCAGGTAATTCTCTGTCGGAACCTCGGCGCGCTCGGCCGCCTGGTCGATCAGATCCTCCCATTCTTCGGGCTCGGCGTCGCCGCGTCCCAGCCACATCAGCGCGACCAGTTCGGCTTGCTCCCGTGCGCTCAGCCCCTGGATTTCCTCGACGACCTCTTCGCGGCTCAAATCACCCGGCAACTCCTCCAGGATCTCAGCGGAATCGTCATCGACCGGGTTCGACCCCGATTCCTCGTCCTCACCTTGCTCCTTGCCCATCACCCCACGGACCTTGAGCATGAGCATCTGTAGGTAGTCCGGATTGATTTCGAGCACGGGCACGGTCATGAAACGCCTCCAAGGGCAGCCAGAGAGCTAAAGGAAACTGTGTCCGCGACTTAGATATTGGAAAGATGGAATTAAAGCCCGGGGAACAGGTTTCCGATCAAAAGTAGCACGTATGCGATTAGCAGGGCCTCGAACGCGTTGTCGGCCACATAGGGTATCGCGATGCCGAAATATTTTACCGTAACAACCAAGGCGGCGATGATGACCGAAATCAAAAACACGACGAGTGTCGGGGCGCTGAGCTTCATGGTGGGTCTCCTGGCTGGCGGTCCAGCCCGCGTTGCTGCGCCGGGCGGATACTAGGGCAGGCGTATCGATTCCATACGCCGCGGGATGTCTGACCCAGAATTATTGCAGGGGCATGAAGGTGGAAGGCCGCGCTAGGGAGTAGGGCCGATGTTGGGACCCGGTGTTGGACCGGGCCTAGGCCGTTGCGATGGCGGCCAGCAAATATCGGCGAAGCCAATCGAGTGCATCGGCGGTCAGGCCATCGCCGGTCTCGATGCTTTGGCCACCGGCCTCAATCACCAACTGATCGAAGCCAATGCTCTTGTTGGGCCGGATATAGAGGCCGTCGACGTCCTGGAGATCGAGCTGTTTGGGCTCGGGCGCCCCGAACAGCCACCTGGGCGTCTTTAGGCTGATATCGTCTCGTGAGATTACCAGCAGCCGCTGGTAACGCAGCTCAGACCAGAAGACGAATCCTGCAATCGCTGCGAAGGTCAGGCCGTCGATGGCGATGAACCAGCTGCCGGTCATCAGCCCAAAGGCAAGCACCAAAGGCGGGCCCACGGTCAACAGGACGCGGATCCAGCTTCGCGGACGATTCTGCTTGAGCGTGATTTCCAACGCTTCCTGGCCCTCCTGGACAATGGGTTCGACATGAATGTCGGCCGGCACCGGTTCGTCGGGATCGTAAAAGGCCGAGAGGTCATTATCGTGCGCCAAGGCCTCCAGCGGCCGATTTAGCAGATCTGCAGCCTCCGCCGCTTGATCGCCGCTCGAACCGGTCAAGGCAGCCAGCCCTAGTTTGTGGGCCACCTTTTCCAAGGTGCCGCGGGGCGGTGGACCGTCACTGGTCACGAGTAACGGCAGCGACAGTCTGGGATTGGGGTGCTTGAGCTCCACGATATGGAACGTGCGCTGTTGTGGCCCGCTCGGGATGGTTTGTTTGCGCAGCGCCACACCTTCGAATGCGAAGTATGGGGCCGACCAATTGGTGGTGCGAAACCAGCGCCGGTCCCGCACCGAAACCCGCTTGCGGTCGAAATGGACGTAGCGTTTCCGCATAAGCCAATAGAGAAAGAAGCCCATCATGATCAGGCCCGCAAGGGGTGCGGTGCCAACGATGGCCTTGGCCTGAAAGGGAGCGGTGGCGAAGGGAGCTAGGAAGAACAACGACGAGGCGAACCACAGCGCGGCAAGCACCAGTTTCACCAATAGCGGGCCGCGCGATGGCGAGACGTCGGCGTCCGCTGGAAGCCGCCGCAGATCAACGCTTAAGGGGCCGGCGAGAACCGCCTCGTCCCCGCCGATATACCAAAGCATACTTGGTGCCATTGCGCTCCGTCCCGAGAAGGGCGGGATTATAACTTCGAAAGCCGGAAAAAATGAAGCCGTTGGACAGTCGTCGCACCCAAGCCATCGGCTGTGATTGATTCCGACCCAAATTCGCCGGAGGCGGCGCCAGATTGGCGCCGCCTCCGCACGAGATTCACAAGCCTTTTGAAACGTTGCCGACCAACAGCACGACGTAGGCAAGAATGGCGAGCCAGAAGGCATAGGCTGCGAGGAAGGGAAGCACGCCGAATGCGGCGAGTAGCGCCAGCACGAACAGTACCAGCGAGATGATGAAAATGACTTGTGTTGGTGCGCTGAGGTTCACGAGGTAGCCTCCTTCTTATTTGGCGCTGGCTAGTCTAGTTATATAGCGGTCCGGCATGAAGGCTTTTCGCCGGTTGTCCCCAGCTGCCCGAGCGCAGCGATAGGACGAGCAATGGAGCCTGAATGGCCGGCAGGGCAGCTGGCCGAAATTTTAGAGTGGGAGGATCGGGCATGAAACCGTTGGTGCGACTGCTGGTTGGCGTGGCTTTGTTATTGGGCGTATTGCTGGCCGTGTCCTTTGCCCTGCCCAAACAGGTTTCGGTGGCGCGCTCGATGGATATCAACGCGCCGGAAGCCGATATTTTCCCGTATCTCAACAGTCCCCAAAAATTCAACGAATGGTCCCCTTGGGCCGCCCGCGACAAGGACATGGTCTACACGTTTTCGGGTCCCCCGGCCGGCAAGGGTGCCAAGATGACGTGGAAGAGCGGCGAATTCGGTGAAGGCACGCAGGAGATCATTGAAAGCGAGCCAAATAAGTTCATCAAGGTAGCGCTCGATTTCGGCGACCAGGGCGGAGGCACCTCGTACTATCGGCTGACGCCCAAGGGCGCGGGTACCCGGGTGACATGGGGATTCGACACCGATATTGGCAATAATCCGATGATGCGCTGGATGGGGTTGATGTTCGACCGCTGGATCGGCGCCGATTACGAGGACGGGCTGGCCCGCTTGGCGCGTCAAGTCGATGGGGGCGGCGGACAATGAAGCAGCCGCGCAGTCGTCGCCCTGGGACGGCCTAGACCCCTTTCATGGCGACGCCCACCGCCAGCATGGCCCAGGCGATCAGCCCCAGCCAAAAAGCGAATATGCCAATGCTCGGGAAACCGCCCGCGATAATGCCCAGAACGCTGAGCAGATAAAGCAAAAAGGCGAGCCCCGCGAGCGCCACGGAAAGGAAGAAAACCATCTTTGTTGGAGGAGTGAGCCTCATCGATTCCGGTGCCTCTCAATCCGACTCGGTAGCATCAAACTTATCACGGCGGGCGATTGCGCAAACAGCGAAGCGAGCAATAGGACTTCCGGGACGAGCGCGACCTATCTCGCCTTCCATTGGTTGTACGGATATGGGCCGAAATGACTGACCAACCGGTCATTAATGACTTCTTCGTCTGCATTGGCGCTCAGAAAGCAGGCACTACTTGGCTCGCGCGGATGCTTTCCCGGCATCCCGACCTCTTCATGACCCCGGTCAAGGAGATCCATTACTTCGACCATATCGCCGGCATTACCCGGCATTTGAGCGACCGCAGGAGACGGGCGCGGCGGCGGAAGTATTACCAACGGCTCTGGACTCAGTGGAACCGCTGGCCGGAACTGCGCGGACAGGGCCTGTGGTACCGCGGCTATATGTCGAATCCGATCGACGACAGCTGGTATGCATCGCTCTTCAACCAGCGCCAAGGGTCCAGATTTGCCGGCGAGGCGACGCCGGAATACGCCCTGATTGGAGAGGAAGGCTTTGCGCATATGAAACGGCTCGCGCCCGGCATGCGCGTGCTTTACATCCTGCGCAACCCGGTCGAGCGAACCTGGTCGCAGCTTCTGCATATTTGCCGTCGCGAGGGTCTGCGCCCAGACCGACTTGAGCCGGAAGAGCTGCTTGCGAGCACCCGTGCACCGGTCTTCGCCGCCCATGGCGACTACGTTGCCGTGCTAGATGCGCTTGACCGCGCGTTTCGGCCCGAGCAGGTGCGGATCGACTTTTTCGAGCAGGTTCATGCCGATCGCGACGGTGCGCTGGAGCGGATATGCGGCTTTATCGGGCTCGACTACGACCCTGTCTGGTTCGGTGAGACCGGGCGCCGCTTTAACCCGTCGGAACCGGCGCCGATGCCAGCCGAGGTCCGCGAGCATTTCAGGAACGAGTATGCCGGAATGGTCGGCGAGCTCGAAAGCCGCTTGGGAGCTCTGCCGGAGGCCTGGGAAATGGATTTTCCTTCGAGGGCGCCCGCGGCCGGGCGCAAGGCGAGGCCATCCGTCAGGGCGTGACCTGGCGGGATGCGCAATCGTCTAAGTCTGGGTGGAGAAGAAAAATGGGAGGAGGAATTGTGCCGGCCCCCGTTCCGGCAGCACTTCCTCCTCCCCTCTATTTCCGCCGCGGGGAGGCGTACTCGCGGCGGATATGTCGCCAGAAACCCAACGTCACCGCGCACATCGCTGCAAAGAACAGCGTCATGATTGTGATCGCAAACAACCAATTCCTTGGCGCTGCCTGCAACGGTATTTCTTTTGTCTGAATGGGACCGACGGCGACGCGAAGTTCGGTTTGCGCAGCTTCTTGCGCCGCCGGTGACTGGTCGAGGACTATAGGTGTTTTGTGTGTGTCCGCAGAGTGGCTGCTAAGCACGATGTCCGAAGCCGGTGCAGCCGCGAGTCGGATGGGTTCCGACCTGGCGGCGCCTGATTCCAGCGCAGCAAGCACGAACACTACAAGAATAATGAGAAGACCCGCTAGGAAGTCGGCCGCAAATTCGCGGATAAGCGTTGCTGAGCGGCGCACCATCATGGACTGGTCCCAGTCACTCCCTGAATCGCGACGATCGCAGAGGACCATTAGTTTTGGGCGCGGGTTGGCCGGGATTGTGGCCCGCGCGGACAAGTATTGTGTCGGGCACGACAGATGTATGGCGGAAATGTGGAGTCGATCCCGGGCCAGTGTCCATGCGCTTTGGACAATCTGGATCCATATTCGTGTATTGTATCGGTCCGCTGCCGAACTAGATGGGCGCCCGCGAATATCGGCTCATTTTGTTACGGTACTGACGCGCAAATCGGGTAGATTCTTAGCCGATAGCGCCGCAGCCGATCACTTTCTTGCGAAGTCGGATTTGCGGCTTGCGTGCCGAATTCTGTGACCCCAAATCAACAGTTAAGCGTTATCTTTGTTGCAATCTGATTCGGGCGGGGGTGCGGACCACGGAGACCGTGCATGAAAGCTTCACCCGTTCACATCGTCTTTGGCCATGAGGCCTATGCCGACCACGAGCAGGTGATTTTCTGCCGCGACAAGGATAGCGGCCTCAAAGCCTTCATCGCCATCCATGACACCACGTTGGGACCCGCGCTAGGCGGCACCCGTATGTGGCCTTACGAATCCGAAGCCGCGGCGCTGAAGGACGTGCTGCGGCTCTCCCAGGGCATGACATATAAGAATGCGCTGGCCGGCGTGAAATTCGGCGGCGGCAAAGCGGTCATCATGGGCGATCCGAGAAAGGACAAGACGCCTGCCCTGATGCAGGCATTAGGCCGGCATATCGACCGGCTCGGTGGGCATTTCGTTACCGGTGAGGATGTCGGCCTCACGGTTGCCGATGCCGAGGAAATCCGAAAAACGACCAAATATGTCCACGGGATCGCTGAGGGCCGGGCCGGAGATCCCTCGCCAACCACGGCGTTCGGCGTATTCAAAGGCATCGAGGCCGCGCTTCGTCACCGGCTCGGCTCGGCCAAAATACGAGGCGTGACCGTGTGCGTTCAGGGCGTGGGCAATGTGGGTATGGCGCTATGCGACCTGCTGCACGACGCCGGCGCGGAACTGCTGGTAGCCGATATTCGCCAAGCGAATGTGAGGCAAGCGTGCCAGCGCTTTGGCGCCACGGCGATTCTGCCGGAAAAATCCCACGCCGCCGATTGCGATGTCTTCAGCCCCTGCGCGCTTGGCGGCATTCTGAATGAGCACACGATCCCCGAAATTCGCGCGGGCATCGTGGCGGGGTCTGCCAATAACCAGCTCGAGCGGGCCGAAGACGGCGCCCATGTCAGGGCCTGCGGCATTCTTTATGCGCCGGACTATCTGATAAACGCGGGCGGTGTGATTTCCATTTCCCACGAAGGTCCCGACTTCGAGCTCGGCCTGATGCGCCGCGATGTTGCCCGGATCGGCGAAACCCTGACCCTCATATTCAAGCGGGCAGACCATGACGATCTGCCGACCTCGGTGGTTGCGGATCAGATGGCTGAAGAGCGCCTGGAAGCGGGACGCAAGCGCAGCGCTGCCGCATAAGGGCTGCATACGCAGCTCGATTTCCCTGCGCGCCCATTCGTCGCAACTCCCCGAGAACGGGGAGTTTTTCTTGCCAACGACATGATGGAACGCTACCTCCCCGCGCAGGAGCCATCCCATGAGTTTTCTTTCCAAAACGCTCGAGCGCGTGAAGCCATCGCCAACGATCGCCGTCACGAGTAAGGCGCGCGAGTTGAAAGCCGCGGGCCATGACGTGATCGGGTTCGGCGCGGGCGAGCCCGACTTCGATACGCCGGACAATATCAAGCAGGCCGCGATCGACGCCATCAACCGCGGCGAGACGAAATATACCGCCGTAGACGGCCTGCCCGAGCTGAAGCAGGCGATTTCCAGAAAGTTCAAAAGGGAAAACGGACTGGATTACAGCCCCGCCCAAATCACGGTCGGCACCGGCGGCAAGCAGGTGCTCCACAACGCCTTGATGGCGACGCTCAATCCGGGAGACGAGGTGATCATTCCAGCGCCCTATTGGGTGAGCTATCCCGATATGGTTCTGCTGGGAAATGGTGATCCGGTGATCGTCGAGACCCAACTCGAAGACGGCTTCAAAATGACGCCGGACCAGCTCGACCAGGCGATCACCAAAAAGACCAAATGGCTGATTTTCAACTCGCCATCCAACCCCACTGGAGCCGCCTATACGCGGAGCGAGCTGGAGGCGCTGACCCAAGTCCTGCTGAGCCACGAGCATGTCTGGGTGATGAGCGACGACATCTACGAGCATTTGACCTATGACGGGTTCGAATTCACGACGCCCGCCCAGGTCGAGCCGAAGCTCTATGAACGCACGCTGACCATGAACGGAGTCTCCAAGGCCTACGCCATGACCGGCTGGCGGATTGGCTATGCGGGCGGTCCAGAGAAGTTGATGGCGGCAATTCGCAAGTTTCAGTCGCAGTCCACGTCGAACCCCAGCTCCATTGCCCAATGGGCTGCGGTCGAGGCGCTTGAGGGTCCCCAGGACTTTATCGCAGACCGGGCGGTGGTGTTCGGCGAGCGCCGCGATCTTGTGGTCTCCATGCTAAACCAGGCGACGGGGATCGACTGTCCCACACCGGAAGGCGCCTTCTATGTCTATCCGTCTTGTGCAGGCTGCATCGGCAAGACGAGCGCGGGCGGCGCCAAGATCGAGTCGGATGAGGATTTCGTGACCGCGCTGCTCGAAGAAGAGGGGGTAGCGGTGGTGCAGGGCGCGGCTTTCGGGCTTTCGCCGTTCTTCCGGGTGTCCTATGCCACCTCGACCGAGCTTCTGGATGAGGGCTGCCAGCGCATTCAGCGTTTTTGCGCCTCCCTGAGCTAGGGCCGAATAGCGCCCAGACCGCAGGCTATCCGCCCACTTACCTTAATTGTGGAAAGCGCGATATCTTGATATGTGGGCAGGCTATCCTCGGTTGAGATACTGAATTGGCCCCCCATCTGATGGGGGATAATGGCAATGATTATGGACCGGCATAATACGAGGCCGCAGCGGTCGCGTGGGGGCGGAGCCTGCACGATCGCATTCGCATGCCTGCTGGCCTTTCTCGGCTTTGCTCAGACGCCGGTCCTCGCCCAGCAGCCCTCGCTGGTGCGCGTCGAAGAGGCGCGCTACGAGCCCTTGACCCAGACCATACCTGTGATTGGACGATTGATATCGCTGCAAACGGGCGATGTTGCCGCCCGAGTGGCCGGGCCGGTAGAGAATTTGCTGGTCCGGGTGGGCGAACGCGTAACCAAGGGTCAGGTCATTGCCGTGCTCGACTCGGAGACCCTAAAGGCTGACAAGGATTTGGCCGAAAGCGAGCTTGCCGAGGCCGAGGCCGAACATAAGATCTGGGTGGCGGAGGTGGACGTCGCTAAGACAGAATTCAAGCGCCAGGAGGGTTTGCGCAAATCGACCGCGTTTTCGCAGGCCCGATTCGACGACGCCCTGAAGAAGGTCGCCGTGGCCGAGTCCAGGGTGCAGCGCGCACTTGCCAGCATCGCTATCAAGAAAGCGGCGCTCGAGCGCAAGGTGCTCGACGTAGAGTACGCCGAGGTTCGTGCACCATTCGAAGGCGTCTTGATCCGCAGATATACCGACGAGGGTGACTATGTCGACCGCGGCGAACGGGTCGTTCGCATCATCGGAGACCGCAATCTCGAAATAGAAGCGGAGGTTCCGTCGCAGCGCCTGCCGGGCCTGGAGGTGGGCCGGACCGTCCAGATCATGTTGGACGACGACTCAAAGCACGAGGCTACAGTGCGGGCGGTGCTGCCGTCGGAAAACCCGCTGACCCGGACACGGACGGTGCGGTTCGAGCCCAAATTCGAACCGACGTCCCAACAGCTTGTCCATTCCCAGTCGGTTCAGATCGCCGTTCCGCTCGGCGGCAACCGGCGGGTGCTCACGGTGCACAAGGACGCGATCCTTAAACGCCAGGGCAGCGATCTCGTCTTCGTCATAAGCGGCGATGTCGCGGAGCCCCGCCCGATTCGTTTGGGCGAGTCGGTTGGCAGCCGCGTGGAAGTGCTGGGCGGTCTCAAGGCCGGCGACCAGGTCGTGGTACGCGGCAATGAGCGTCTTCAGCCGGGCGCAAAGGTGCGCGTCGAAAAAGGCGCAACATGAATCTAATCCGCCTATCGATCGAGCGCCCCAGCGCAGTGATCGCAATTGTGCTGATGGTGGTGATGTTCGGCTTCGTCGCGCTGGAGACGATTCCGATCCAGCTCGCGCCTGATGTCGAAAGCCCGCAGATTACGGTCACCACACTTTGGTCTGGAGCCGCGCCCGCGGAAGTCGAGCGCGAAATCACGATCCGTCAGGAAGAAGTCCTCAAGGGCATTCCCGGCCTAACGGAGATCACCAGCCGATCCGAACAGGGCCGTTCGGAGATTAAGCTCGAATTTGCGGTGGGCAGCCGGATGGACCGGGCGCTGCTGCTGGTCTCGAACCGTCTCGACAGGGTGACCGGATACCCGGATGAGACCGATGAGCCGACGCTCAGAACGGCTGGCGCCGAGGACAACGCCATTGCCTGGTTCATCATCACGCGGGAGCCCGGGAACGAGCGCCCGATCCAGGAATATGGCGACTTCGTCGACAATGTCGTCAAGGACCGCATTGAGCGTGTGGTGGGGGTTGGCGACGTCACCATTTATGGCGGCAGCGAGCGCGAGATCGAAGTCGTGGTCGAGCCCGAGCTGCTGGCGCGTTACGGGCTCACCGTCTCCCAGGTTCTGGACGCCTTGCGCCGCGCCAATGCAGCCATCAGTGCGGGCGATGTCGATGAGGGCAAGCGCCGCTATGTGGTGCGCACCGAGGCCGAGCTCAACACGCTGGAGGCGATCCGCAACGTTGTGCTGCGCTCGATCCGCGACGAGGGGACCGGCAGGCTTGCGCGGGTAACCATATCGGACGTCGCCAATGTCAATTTCGCCTACAAGAAACCGACTTCGAAAATCCGTCTGCTCGGCGAGGAGGCGCTCGCCTTCAACGCCAAGCGAGAGACGGGTGCGAATGTCATCGAGACCATGGAGGGCATCGAGGAGGCGGTCGAGGAGCTGAACCAGGCATCGGTGCCGCGTGAGGGCCTGATCTTGCGCCAGGTCTATGACGAGACCGTCTACATCAAGTCCTCGGTCCAGCTGGTCCAACAGAACATCTATATTGGCGGCACGCTTGCGGCCCTCATTCTGTTGCTGTTCCTGCGCTCCTGGCGGGCCACCCTGATCGTCTCGCTAGCCATTCCGGTATCGGTGATCGGCTCATTCGTGGCGATGGCGGCGCTTGGCCGTTCGATCAATGTGATCTCGCTCGCCGGCCTTGCCTTCGCGGTCGGCATGGTGGTCGACGCGGCAATCGTGGTCCTGGAAAACATTTACCGGTTGCGGGAGGCAGGCAAGCCAGCCCGGATAGCGGCCTATGAGGGCACCCGGCAGGTCTGGGGGGCGGTGCTGGTTTCAGCCCTTACCACGGTGATGGTCTTCATTCCGATCCTGATCATGGAACTGGAGGTGGGGCAGCTATTCCGGGATATCGCGGTTGCCATATCGGTCTCGGTACTGCTCTCGCTGCTGGTCTCGGTCACGGTCCTGCCGGCGCTCGCCAGCCGCTTGCTGGATAATTCGAAAAAGAAGAAGCGCGGACAAATCACCAAATGGCTGAAACGCCATGGCGTGCCATTGCCGTCGGGCCGGTCGCGGCTGCCCATCGTCAACTTGGATCTGAGCAAGCAGAAGAAGCGCAAGATTGCCCAATGGGTGCACTGGCCGCTCGACATGGTTGACCGCTTCGCCTCCGATTTCGTCGCGATAACCCTCGACTACACGCGCTACGTCACGCGGAACAAGCGCGCGGCGCTCGGCGTCGTATTGGGAGTCTCGCTGACCACGAGCCTGGCGGCCTACATCTTCCTGCCCAAACTGGAATATCTGCCCGACGGCAACCGCAATCTGATGTTCGGCTTGGTGCTGCCGCCGCCAGGCTACAATTTGGAGACCACAACCGGCATCGCCGAGCGCATAGAGGACGACATCCGTCCCCTCTGGAAGTCGGTCTCCGGGCCCGATGCGGAATGGGACGAGCCCCCGAAAATCGACCGCTTCTTCTTTGTGGCATCCCGCGCCTCGACATTCTTGGGCGCGGTTGCGGTGGATCCCAGGCGCGCGCCCGAACTCAGAGAGGTGCTGTCGGAGCCAGTCTTCAAGGAGCCGGGGACCTTTGCGATTATCAACCAGCTTTCGATATTCAGCCGCGGTCTCGGTGGCGGACGGAAGATCGAATTGGATATCTCGGGTCCTGATCTCGAAACCATTTTGAATGTGGCGCTGAAGGCTACGGGGCGCATCGCAATGTTGCTGCCGATGGATCAGGGCAACCAATTCCGCCCAAATCCCGGACTGGAGCTCGGCGCGCCGGAGGTGAGGGTCGAGCCGGACCGGCTCAAACTGGCGGATAACGGCGTCACGGCGCGGGAGCTCGGCGAAGCCGTCGACGCTTTCAATGACGGATTGCGCGTGATCGAAGTGACGGTTGGCAATGACCGTATCGACCTGATGTTGAAGGGCCCCATCGACGACATTGTCTCGACCCAGGGCGTGGCTCATCTTCCCGTGGTAACAGCTGGTGGCCAGATCGTTCCGTTGTCCTCAATGGCAGACGTCTCGATCACCGCGGGGCCCACCGAGATCCGCCATCGGGAGCGGGAGCGTACGGTCACACTCGAGATCGTGCCGGCGCCCCAGGTGCCGCTGGAAACCGCATTGGACTTGGTGAACAAGGACGTGATCGCACCGCTTCGAGCGGAGGGGCTGCCGCCGGGCGTCAAGCTGCAGATCTCTGGCACCGCCGATAAGCTGACCCAGACATGGGACGCCATGGTCCGCGATCTGCTCGTGGCCATCATCATTGTCTATCTGGTGATGGCGATCCTGTTCGAGAGCTTCGTCTATCCCCTCATCATTCTGCTATCGGTGCCGCTGGCGGCGGCTGGGGGCGTGGCCGGTCTGGTCATGCTGAACTTCTTCATGTACCAGCCGCTCGACATGCTCACATTGCTCGGCTTCGTGATCCTGGTCGGCATTGTGGTGAACAACGCCATCCTGCTGGTGCACAGGACGCTATTCCATTTGCGCGAGGATGGGATGGCCCCGGACAAAGCCATCCTGGAAGCCACCCGGAACCGGATTCGGCCGATCTTCATGTCGACGCTGACATCGGTGTTCGGGATGCTGCCGCTGGTGCTGTTCCCGGGCGCGGGTTCGGAGCTCTATCGCGGTCTTGGTTCCGTGGTGGTTGGCGGCCTTTCGCTCTCGGCGATTCTGACACTGCTGATCGTGCCTCCGATGCTGACCCTGGTGGTGGGCCCGCTGGAAGCAGGCGCAGAGAAGCGAATCGCCAAGGGCGACGGCACGCGGGAAGCAGCGCCCGCCGAGTAAGCACGTTCTCGGACGATGCGGCTTGGCCGCGGCCATGACCAAAAGGTCTCGCGTCGCGCTAGTGTTTTTGGCGAATTCTCATGGATCAGCGGATCAAGACCAGCGAGCTTCGCAGCGGCCAGACCGATCAGGCCTCGCGCGAAAACCGCGTGTGCCGGCTCTCCGATGGACGGCTGCTGGGTTACGCCGATTACGGCGCCGCGGATGGTATTCCCATCATCGCCCTTCACGGCACGCCGGGCTCGCGTTTGATGTTTCAACTGGCGGACTGGCCGGCACGGGAGCGCGGCTTGCGGCTTGTCGCGCCCGAGCGTCCAGGTTACGCGCTCTCCTCCGAGCAACCCGGACGCGCTCTGGCCCACTGGCCGGATGACGTCGCCGAGCTCGCCGATCAATTGGACATAGACCGGTTCGCGGTCGCGGGGGTATCGGGCGGCGGCGCCTACGCAGCGGCCTGCGCGACCATGCTTGGATCACGCATATCCGCCACGGCGCTGGTCTCTCCGGTGGGTCCCTTCGGGCACGCGGAACTATTGCCGCGGCTCACCATTGCCGAGCGCCATCTCTTCGTGACCATTGCCCGGTCGCCATGGCGCAGCCGGCTGCTGTTCGGTTCGCTGCGTTGGTTTCAGAACAACGCGCCGGGACTGGCCGTGGCCGCGATCGTCTCCCGCTCGGGCGTGGAGGACAAAGCAATTCTGCGACGCCCGGAAATCGTCGCCAATCTGATCGAGGCCCTGAGCGAAGGGCTGCGTCCAGGTCTGTCGGGCGCGATGCAGGATCTGCGGCTCTATTCGACGCCTTGGAACCTGCCCCTAGAGCAAGTGAAAACGCCTTGCGCAAATTGGCACGGCCAGGCGGATCACATCGTCCCGTTTGCAGCGGCCGAGGCGCTTGCCCGGCAAATGCGAAGTTGCGAGCTCGTGCCGCTCCCCGAAGCGGGTCATTATTGGGTCTACGATCACTTCGACGAAGTGCTCGATTGGCTCGCCAAGCATGGGCGTTGAGGAGACCGGCCGCCCCATGAAGTCCGCCTTTACCCATTGCGCGCTGCACGTCCGGGACACCGACGCCGCGATCGCGTTCTACGGCTCCTATTGCGGCATGGAGGTGGTCAGGGAGCACGGGTCGACGCCAGAAGAGCGTACCGTATGGCTTGCGGAGCCCGGCCGCGCCCGGGACTTCGTGCTGGTATTGGTTTCGGGCGGAAAAGGCCATCGGCAAGATCCTGGCGATATGACGCATCTGGGCTTCGCTGTTGCGAGCCGGGAAGACGTCGACGCCATTGCAGAGCAGGGCAGGGGGGCGGGATTTCTCTACTGGGAGCCACAGCAACACGGTGATCCGGTGGGCTATCTTTGCGCCCTCAAGGACCCCGACGGCTATATTGTGGAATTCAGCTACGGCCAGCCATTGGGGCCGGGAGCGAACAGTGCTTGAGAAGGATATTGTGAGATGGATCGGGTAAGAATGCTGGCCGCGGCCACGCTGCTGGGCATTGGAGTGCTTCTGCCGGAGGCTGCCGCTGCGGCGGATGAGATCAGTCAAGAGGACATCGTATCGGTGCGCTCGAAGGAGAGCACCATCGTGAAGCAGGGCATCCCGCAGTTTCATGGGATATCGGGCCGCACAGCGAATTCCGAAGCCATATCGATGCACAAGGTCACGATTCCGCCGGGCGGTAGAGCCAAGCCCCACGTGCATAAAGGCTACGAAACCGCGGTGTATCTGCTCAAGGGACGGGTCAAGACGCTCTACGGCGAGGACCTGAAGAAGAGCGTTGTCAACGAGGCGGGGGACTTTCTATACATCCCCGCCGACGTGCCCCATCAGCCGATCAATCTGAGCGACACCGAGACGGCGGAGGCCATCGTGGCGCGAACCGATCCTAACGAACAGGAAAGCGTCCACGACTATCCCAATTGAGTGATTGGGCGCTTTGTTGGCGAGGCTGGATGTCGAAGCGGCAACCTGCTTCAATGGAGCGTTGGATAAAACGGGTTAGGCATCTCCACATTCTCATGCGCTACATAATTGCTGCTATTGCCGGCCTCGCAGTTGCGGGGCTCCCCGCTCTTGAGCTAGAGGGCCAAATAACCGCCGGAGAATTGCAGGCCCGGCCTGCAATTGGTGGGCACTTGTCTGTGGCCACTCAGCGCTCGGATATGGCGCCAATCCCGGTTCAGACCGAGGAGAGGTCGAGCGAGACCATCGCCGATATCCCGTTCGACAAGTGCCGGGAGCTGATGCGCGAAAAAATCGCCGAGCTGAAGGCCGATCCCATGGGCGTCATAAGCATTTTGAACACGGGCTTCATGAAGATCACCCGAGTCTGCACCGATCCGGGAGACGTTCTATTCACGTGTTCCGAGGCTGATAAATGGTTGGTGATTACCACCAGCCAGGTTAGCGGCGATAAGCGCTGCCAGTAGATGCTGTCGCCGCTGGCGTCAGCTGCGGCTTCGCGGCCCTGCGATCAACCAGATGATGAAGCCGACAAACGGCAAGATCAGAACCAGCAATATCCAGACGACCTTGGCGCCGGTCGATGCGCTGCTTTGCGCGATGTTGAGGATGGCCCAAATGACCAAACCAAGCAGGATCAGCCCGAGCGGGCCTGCGAATTCGATTCCCATGGCAGTGTCTCCCCATTAGCGATTTGCGCCGGCGCCGAATCTGGCGTCCACTTCATTGTAATCATAACTGGCCATGTGAGACGAGGCCCGTGCCGGGCATTTGCGCTATTGCAAGGAGTTCGAAATTGGCTGCCGCGGCTCGCTGATTTGTATCCGGCCGTCGGGGTCGCCGTTAGCTCGATGTCATGGCGTTGGCGCAATTGGGCCATCGGAGGGGACTAGGCTAGCCGGTGCCGAATACCCTTCGATGGGCGAATTCAAGGAGGTCGAGATGTCAGACGGGATGGAGGTCACTGGCCGTTGTCTCTGCGGGGCAACGGGACTCACAGCAAAAAGCGCACGGCCCAGTGTCGGTGCGTGCCATTGCAGTATGTGCCGCAAATGGACCGGCGGGCCATTCATGGCAATTGATTGCGGGACGGATGTTTCGATTATCGGGGAGGATGATGTCTCGGTTTTCGATTCATCGCCCTGGGCCGAGCGCGGATTCTGCAGCAAGTGCGGGACACATCTGTTCTATCGGATCAAACAGAAGAAGCAATATATCGTGCCCGTTGGCCTGTTGGACGACGACCCGTCTTTCGTTTTCGAACACCAGGTCTTTATCGATGAGAAGCCGCCTTACTATCAATTTTCCAATCAGACGAACGATATGACGGGCGCCGAGGTGTTCGCCAAATACGCCCCTCAAAGCGAGTGAGCCGAAGACGCTCGCCCCTCAAATACCTGCCGAAGAATGGGAGGTGCGGAGCAGCTGAGAAAGCTCTCAGCCGCCCCGCAATGGCCGGGTGAGGACCGGCGCAAACTCGAGTGAGCCAAAATGGCTCACGGAGAAACCTTATTCCGCGGTCTCAGATCTGGCTGCCGAATTGCCCATACGCTCGTCAATGCCGGCGCCTTAGGTTGGGCCACCCGAAATCCGCGAGAATCTGCAAGAACAGCGGGAAATTTGGCACCTGATGCTCATTAGGTCCAATCGTATTGTTTGTAGGAAGCTATAAGTTATACTTATGACTATGGTGACTCTCAGGCAGCTTCGATACTTCGACGCGGTTGCACGCTGGCGGCATTTCGGCAAGGCGGCTGAGGCGGTCGCCATCAGTCAACCGGCGCTCTCCATGCAAATCAAGGAGCTCGAAGAACGATTGGGCATGACCCTCGTCGAGCGGCGCGCCAGAGGGGTTTCGCTGACCGCCGAGGGCGCGGAAGTCGCCAACCGCGCCGAGGCGATCCTCGCATCGGTGCGCGATCTTACCGACTTTGCCAGGCATCGGGGCGCACCCTTGACCGGCCCACTCCGCCTCGGTGTGATCCCCTCGATTGCTCCCTATCTGCTGCCCCGCGCCCTGCCGGTGCTTCGAGAGCGGCATCCGGGCCTCCAGCTCCAACTGCGCGAGACCCAGACCCAATATTTGATCGAGGAATTGCTGCGGGGCGATGTCGACGTCTTGCTGTTGGCGCTTCCGGTCGAGGAGCAAGAGATCGAATCCCTTAGTCTATTCGACGACCGGTTCCTGTTGGCGGTTCCCGCCGCCCAGAAGTGCCGGGCCGATCAGAAGGCAACCTCCGAATTGCTGGCCCCCGAACGCCTTTTGCTGCTGGAAGAGGGGCATTGTTTGCGCGACCAGGCGCTCAGTTACTGCAAGATGGTCCGGGGCGAGAGGCTAAGCAAGTTTGGCGCGTCGAGCCTTGCCACTATCATGCAGCTCGTGGCGAACGGCCATGGCATCACATTGCTCCCCGAAATGTGCGCGGATTTGGAGATCCGGGACGGCCGCGTCGCATTGCTTCGATTTCCGGACCCGGAGCCCGCCCGCGAAATTGGCCTGGCATGGCGCAAAAGCGCGGCTAGAAAGCAGGACTTTGCGGCCTTGGGCGAACTGCTCATTGAGGCCATGGAGGGCATTGGGCGTTATCCCTAGCTCAGCCTGGCAATCCGCACCTGGTATCGGGGCGGAGCCGGCGATCGGTCGGCTCGGGCCGGTCAACTTCTTACAAATCGTGGCCGAGGACGCAGTAAGGCTTGCCAGCAAGCATCCCTCTTGCGACCATATCTGCCGGGTTCTACCGCCCGCGTTTATGGGCGCTCAACGTTGTAGCAAAAGGGAGGAAAATGATGGGCCAAGCGCAAGGCCAAAATGGCCAAAGCCCTCGCTGTATCGCACTGGTCGGCCCCTACCTAAGCGGCAAGACGACACTTCTCGAAGCCATTCTCGCGCGAACCGGCGCGATACCCCGTCAGGGCAAGATTTCTGAAAAGAACACGCTAGGCGATGCTTCCCAGGAGGCGCGCGAGCACGGTATGAGCGTCGAGCTCAACGTTGCCGAAACCGAATTCCTGGGCGACACCTACACTTTTGTGGATTGTCCGGGCTCCATCGAGTTCCAGAGCGATGCCATCGCTGCGCTGACGGCCTGCGACGCGGCAATTGTGGTGTGCGAGCCGGACGACAAAAAGGTCGCCGCGCTGCAACTGATCCTCAAACAGCTCGAAAACCGTGGCATTCCGCATCTCTTGTTTCTGAACAAGATTGACAAGACCGAAGCCAAGATTCGCGACGTTCTGCCCGCCCTGCAGCCCGCCAGCGAAAAGCCGCTGGTGCTGCGGCAGGTTCCGATTTGGGAAAACGACATCGCCACCGGCTTTGTCGATTTAGCGCTGGAGCGGGCCTTCGTTTATCGCGAACATCAGCCTAGCGAAGTGATTGAGCTGCCCGAAAACCTGGCCGACCGGAAGGCCGAGGCCCGCTATTCGATGCTCGAGCAGTTGGCCGATTATGACGACCAACTGATGGAGCAGCTTCTCGAAGACATCGAGCCGCCCAAGGACAAGGTATTCGACGATTTGGGTGCGGAACTGCGCGCCGGACACATCTGTCCTGTGCTGCTGGGCTCGGCCGAGAACGGCAACGGCATTCTGAGACTGATGAAAGCGCTTCGCCACGAGGCGCCGGGCGTGGCCGACACCGCCGAGCGATTAGGCATGGCGGACGCAGCCAATTGCGCTCAGGTGATGAAGACGTTTCACACCGCCCATGGCGGCAAGCTTACTCTGGCTCGCGTATTAACGGGCGAGTTCGCCGACGGCGCGACGGTGTTCGCGGGCGACCGCGATGAGCGCATTTCCGGCGTTTTCACGCTAATGGGCCAAGAGCCCAAGAAACGCGGGAGCGCCAAGGCCGGCGATACGGTAGCCTTTGGCCGGCTAGATACGATCGAGACTGGCGATACCTTGACCACGGACAAGGGCAAGCAAGTTGATATCGAATCTCCCGCTGCTCCGGCGCCGGTCTACGGCAAGGCGATCCATGCGAAGGAGCGCAAGGATGAGGTGAAGCTGACGACGGCGATCGGGCGGATTATCGAAGAGGACCCCTCGATCTCGTTGGCCCACAATCAAGATCTTGGAGAAATGGCAATCTGGGGCCAGGGTGAGATGCATCTGCGGGTGGCGCTAGAGAAGCTGGTCCACAAATATGGCATCGATGCCGAGACCACCCCACGCCAGGTCCCCTACAAGGAGACGATCCGCAAAGCCGCCGAGATCCGGGGCCGCCATAAGAAGCAGTCGGGCGGTCACGGCCAATTCGGCGACGTTGTGGTCGACATAAAGCCGTTGCCGCGGGGCGCGGGCTTCGAGTTCTCCGACAGCATCACCGGCGGGGTGGTGCCGAAGGGGTACATCCCCTCGGTCGAAGGCGGCATCAAGGACTACCTAGTGTCGGGGCCGCTAGGGTTCCCGGTCGTCGATGTCGCCGTCAATCTAAAGGACGGCTCCTATCACAGCGTGGATTCCTCCGATCAGGCTTTCCGCACCGCTGGACAGATCGCCATGCGCGAGGGCATGCCGAAATGCAATCCGGTGCTGCTGGAACCGATCGTGGAAGTGGAATTCGCGGTTCCTTCTGAGGCCACCGCCAAGATCAACGGCATTATTTCATCGCGGCGCGGCCAAATTCTGGGCTTCGATGCCAGGCCCGGCTGGGATGGCTGGGATTTGGTGCAGGCCCATATGCCGGAGTCCGAGATACAGGATATTATCATCGAGTTACGCTCGGCGACGGCGGGCGTTGGCACCTTTAGGGCAAAATTTGATCACCTGGCCGAGTTGACGGGCAAGCTCGCAGATCTGGTGCTCGAGAGCCACGCCAAGGAAGCGGCGTAACGGCAGGTAACCGATGAAGGGGCCGGGTCAAACCCGGCCCTTTCTGCTATTGGGCACGGGGGCGGCTGTCCTTGGCATAACGTGCTGCTCGCCAAAGCGTGATTTGTGCGCGATCGGAGCTGTACCATATTCAGGTCAAGCCGATTCGGCATAAGAGGACGTCATGCTGATCAAATCGCCCAAGGGTTGGGAAATTCCCGAACGCCTCGCGACGCCTGAAGATGTGGCGATGAATCGCCGGGCATTCATTGCGGGTGCCGGCGCAATCGCGGGCGCTGCCGCGCTGCCTGATCTCGCTTTCGCGGCCCCCGATCCTACAGCTAGTTTGTATCCCGGGCCGCGGAACGAACTCTATAAGCTCGCGCGACCGATCACGCCCGAGCGGGTAAATAGCCGCTTCAACAATTTTTATGAGTTCGGCTCGACCAAGAAGATCTTCCGGGCGGCTCAAAAGCTCCAGATCCGGCCCTGGCAGTTGCAGATCGACGGCATGGTAGAGCAACCCATCACCATCGATTTCGACGATCTGATCCGAAAGATGCCGGTCGAAGAACGTCTCTACCGCCATCGCTGCGTCGAGGCTTGGTCGATGACCGTGCCCTGGTCGGGCTTTCCGATGCGGGATCTGGTGGCCTTCGCCAAACCACTCTCTTCTGCCAAATATGTGCGCATGGAGACATTCAAAGAGCCGTCGGTCGCCAAGGGCCAGCGGCAATTCTGGTATCCATGGCCCTATGTCGAAGGCATCACTATCGAGGAAGCCGGCAACGACATGGCTTTCATGGTAACCGGCGCCTATGGCAAGCCGCTCGCTAAGCAGTTCGGCGCGCCTATCCGTTTAGCGCTGCCCTGGAAGTACGGCTTCAAGTCGATCAAGTCGATCGTGCGCATCAGCTTCACCGACGAACGCCCTAAGTCGTTTTGGGAAGAGATCCTGCCCAAGGAATATGGTTTTTGGGCCAATGTGAACCCCAAGGTACGGCACCCCCGTTGGAGCCAAGCGACCGAGCGCGTTCTGGGGACGAACGAGGAAATCCCGACGCAGCTATATAACGGCTACGGAGAGTTTGTGGCGTCGCTCTATACCGATAAGAAGAACCAGCGCCTCTACTATTGAAGCGCTGAAGGCAGATTACTCGGCGGCCTCGCTCGCAGACTCTTCGAACTCGGCTAAGAATTTCTCGGCTTCGAGTGCCGCCATGCACCCCATGCCCGCTGCCGTGACCGCCTGACGGTAGATGTCGTCCGTCACATCTCCGGCGGCAAAGACTCCTGCTACATTGGTCAGTGTGGAATCCGGGGCGGTCACGATGTAGCCATTGGGCTTCATCTCGAGTTGATCCGTAAACAACTCGGTGGAGGGCGCATGGCCGATCGCTATGAAAACGCCATCGGCCCGCAAATCCTCGACCGCGCCGGTCTTCAGATTCTTGATTCTGGCGCCGGTTACCGCCGGAGGCTCGCCACCGCCCAGCACTTCTTCCAACACGCTGTCCCAAATTACGGCGACTTTCTCGTGCTTGAAAAGCCGTTCCTGCAGAATCTTTTCGGAGCGCAACTCGTCACGCCGGTGAACCAGCGTGACCTTGGAAGCGAAGTTTGTGAGGAACAGCGCCTCTTCGACCGCCGTGTTGCCGCCGCCCACCACGATCACTTGCTTGTCGCGGTAGAAGAAGCCGTCACAGGTAGCGCAGGCAGACACGCCATAGCCCTTGAAGTTCTCCTCCGAGGGCAGCCCTAGCCATTTGGCCTGGGCGCCCGTCGCGACGATCAAAGCGTCCGCCAGATAGTCGGTGCCTGAATCGCCTTTCAGACGAAATGGGCGCTGCGACAAGTTCACCTCGACGATGTGATCTGAGATGATTTCGGTGCCCACAGCCAGGGCCTGGTCGCGCATCTGATCCATCAGCCATGGCCCTTGGATGACCTCGGCGAAGCCCGGGTAGTTCTCCACATCGGTGGTGATGGTCATCTGACCGCCGGGCTGAATGCCCTGGATCACAAGCGGGTTCAACATCGCGCGGGACGCGTAAATCGCGGCTGTGTAGCCGGCGGGTCCCGAACCGATGATGATGAGTTTGGCGTGCCGTGCGGCCATGGCGGGATGGTGCCTGATTCTTGTGGGAAATACTTGGTGCTGATTTATGGCTTGATGGCCGCGTTATCAAGCGGCGCAATCGGCCGGATCGATACGGGCTACTGCGCGGCCACCAGTTTCTTGACCCGTGCCGAAATCTTGTGCCGCAGCCTGTGAAAGGCGCGGCTGTTTTCCGACGCCATCCAATTCATCTGTATCGAGCGGCGCACGCCTTCGAAGGGGCCGTGACCGTGGTACGATTTCTCCGAGCGCCTGAAGATCAGCATGGTGCCGTCATCGGGCGACACCTCCTCGGCGTAGTCTTCCAAGTCGGCTCCATTGCGCAATAACCGGAGCTTGCCGCCCTCATGGTCCCACTTCTCATTCAAATAGAGCAGGACGGTGATCACCTTGTCCTTGGAATCCGTGTGGATTTTGCCATCGCTCGTCCGGCAACGCCCGCGAAGCGAGTACATCTTGGGCAGCCCCTCCAGCTCGACATCGAACTTCTCCTCGATCGCGCGCTCGAATTCGGGCCCGTTCATTTCTTCGATGACCTGTTGCAGGGCGGAGGGCAGCTCCAGGGATTCGAGGGGGTATGATCCGCCTTTGCGAATCGCGGGATAGCTGTCGATCACCCGGGCCAAAACGCCAGGCGACAGGAAAGCCGGGACGATGGTGTATTCGAAGGGATCGCTGCGCAGCCTGGCCCGGCGAAGATTTTCTATATTCAGATGCGCCATGAAAAAATCCGTTAGCCAGCCGCGTCCTGCCGTTCGAGCAATCGCCTCTCGATCTCGCGGGCGATCTCGGCAGCCGAATCTAATGGCGCATAGGACCAGCTTTCAAGTCTGCTGAAGCTGTCAGGCAGGGTGCGCGTCGCGCCATATTGCCGCAAGGATGCGTGAAACCAGGCGAACTTTCCCGACCCGCCATGGGGCATGAATACATAGACCGGGCGGCCGGTGGCGCAGGCCTCGCCCACCATGTTGACCGAGTCGGCGGTGACGATGAGCTGGTCCGCATGGGCGAGATAAAGCTCATACGGGTTGTCGCCTTTGCCGTCCCACACAAGCCGCCGGTCGGCTGGGGCAGCGTTCACCACTGCTTCAAGCAGGTCGGCGGGTGTACGCCGCGAAGGCGTGATCATGAAGCTCGATCCCAGTTCGGCGAGGGATGACACGGCGTCCGCCAGCCGCGCCTTGTCGGCATCGGTGAAGCGATAGACCGCATTGGGTCCACCGAGCGCAATCATGGTTCGCGGGCGCGGCAACGCTGTGATTTCGGGGACCCGCTTTTTGCGGAGCTTGGCGAGAAGGTCCGGCGAAAAACCGTGGGGCGCCGTCAGTGTCGTAACGACGTTTTTTCCGCTCATTCCGTCGTGCTGTGGCACGCATATCAGGTCAGCGGTTCCCGATCCTGTCTTCGGATTCTGAATGACCACCGTGTAAGTGGCGGGTCCGGCGGCGCGCCGCAGCGCCCGAATATAGGGAATGCTTTGGCGGCCCGTTGCGATGGCGATGTCCGGCCACGGAGGTGTGAACGCGCTGCCCTGTTTCCCGAATCCATCGGCCGGGTCCGGTGGTCCCCACGGCGCCAGCAGGCGCCAGAGCCAGCTTGGCGCCACGCGCTTTACCACCGGCTCGATGCCGAGTGCGCGGGCGACGCCCACGCATTGCACCTCCATGCCGGCCTTGCCGTCGGTGATGACCCAAAGCGACTTCTGGGCCAACGGCCTGCTGGTAGCGCTTGGCGAGGGTGTTTTCGCTTTCGCGCCTACGCGGCGGCCGGCTTTTGCCCGGCTTTTCGCGGATTGCCGGGGCTGAGCGGATGAACGGCTCACGATTGGATACACTCCGCCGCTCGCAACATTATCGACGATTGAGCCATAAATCTTTTTCGATATGTTCTCGTCAGCGAAATATTGGTGCCGCGACCGTGGCATGCGGCTATGCTCGGTCGAAGCTCGCTTTTAGCTGCTCGCGGTGGGAGCGTCCATTCGCGGAGCGATTGGGAATCTGACTTAGTGCTCTCAGTTCGTCTAGATCAGACAGATTGGCGGATCCTGCGGGAACTCCAAAACGATGGCCGCATTACCAATGTGGAGTTGGCCCGCCGGGTGGGGCTCTCGGCGCCGCCTTGCCTGCGCCGGGTCCGCGCGCTGGAAGAGGCGGGTTTCATCCAGGGTTACTGCGCATTGATCGACGAGAAGCTCGCAGGCTTTGACGTGACCGCCTTTGCCATGGTGGGACTGCAAAGCCAGGCCGAGGCCGACCTCGTCGCTTTTGAGGAGCGGGTGCGGTCCTGGCCCATCGTTCGGGAATGCCACATGCTGTCCGGCGAGATAGACTTCATTCTGCGATGTGTGGCTCCGGACCTGGCGGCGTTCCAGGAGTTCATCATCGATGAGCTGACGGCCGCCCCCAATGTCGATCACGTCAAGACTTCGCTCGCGATTCGCCGCTCCAAATTCGAGCCCGGTATTCCGATCGGCCAACCCGACTGACTAACGGCACACCGCCGATCCCCATGCGGTCGCCGGAGTTCGGCCTCGGAGCGCGCTAATTGGTCGCCTGATTTAGCTTGGTAATCTTCTCGGGCATCGGGAAAACCTTGTGATCGAAGCCCCGGGAGAAGCGCAGATAGAACATGCAGGGATCCTTGCCGCAGCGTACGGCGTGGGGGGTGGAGTTGCCGGGGATGCTGGCAAAGCCTAGCTCGTCGACGTCGATGGCACGGCCATCCTCGCCATTGATATAGGTGAAGTCGCCCTTCAGCCAAAGAATGGTCTCGTCGCTGGTGTGGTTGTGGTTTGGGATCACGTAACCGGCAGGAACCCGACCAATCACTTCCGCGCCATGGGCCATGTCACCCCGCAACAGGGCGAATTCGGCGCCGGGCTCAAATCCTTCGAGTTCCAAAGGCGCCCATTCCAGCTTGTTCAGGTCGATGATGACCTGACCGGGGCCAAAGGAGAGCGGCTTTTTGTTGGTTGCGATGTCTTCGGCGTGCGCCGAAACCGCGCCGAGCGCGAGCGCCAGGCCCAGACCTGCGAGGCTGTTCCAAATCGGTTTCATATTCTCTCTCCAAAGATGCTGGAATTGAGCCGGTGTTGTTCGGATGCGCGATGTTACGCCGATTACCCGCGCGAAAGCGAGATGTCCGGTCAGTGATTCTCTGGATTGTGGCGTCGGAAAAGGCGTTGGCTAGGCGAATCTGACCTGCAGAATCTCGTAGCACTTGCCGCCGCCCGGCGTCGACACCTCGACAGAGTCGCCCACCGTCTTGCCGATCAGCGCGCGTGCGATTGGCGATGAGATCGAGATCTTGGATTCCTTCACGTCGGCCTCGAATTCGCCGACGATCCGGTATTTCACCTTCTTCTCCGTATCCTCGTCGACCAGGGTGACGGTGGCGCCAAACATCACTTGTTTGCCCGAAAGCTTTGAGACGTCGATCACATCGGCCCGGGAGAGCTTGTCCTCCAAGTCGGCCACCCGCGCCTCGGTCATGCTCTGCTGTTCCTTCGCCGCGTGATACTCGGCATTCTCGGACAGGTCGCCATGGCTGCGGGCTTCCGCGATAGCCTGTATTATCCGCGGCCGCTCGACCTTCTTCAGGTGCTGAATCTCAGCCTTCAAGGCGGTGAAACCTTCCGCGGTCATCGGCACTTTTTCCATCTCATCACCCAGTCGCTTCCGGTTCTCGAGGCCCTCCGCCCCAAACAGACCGGCTGTAATTTTGCGTCAACTTGAAGGAGATTGCCAAGAGCAGAAGTGACAAAAACGCCTCTCCGGCGGCCTAAGCCTGCCGGCTGACGTAATTTTGAAGTGGCTGGACCTTCAAGATGTCGGCCTTAACGGCCTTGATCGCCCTGGTCACCGCCATGGCGCCAGAAAGCGTTGTATAATATGGGATGTGGTAGAGCAAGGCCGTGCGGCGGATCGAGTAGCTGTCGGCCAGTGCCTTGGCGCCCTCGGTTGTGTTGAAAACGATGTCGACTTCGCCGTTTTTCATGGCGTCGACGACGTGGGGCCGTCCCTCCAAGACCTTGTTCACGCGGGCGCATTCGACGCCGTGGCTTTCGAGATGCCGTTGGGTTCCGCCCGTGGCGATGACTTGGAACCCCATGGCCGCCAGTGCCTTGACCGCAGGCACGATGCGCTCCTTGTCGGCGTCCTTCACCGAGACGAATACGGTACCTGCCGTTGGCACATTGGCGCCGCCGCCGAGTTGGCTTTTGGCGAAGGCAACTGCGTAATCGGTATCGATTCCCATCACCTCGCCGGTGGAGCGCATCTCGGGGCCGAGGATTGGATCGACACCCGGAAAGCGTGCAAATGGAAACACCGCTTCCTTGACCCCCACATGGCCAAGCGCCTTTTCCTTCAGGCCGAAGTCGGACAACGGTTCGCCGGCCATCACGCGCGCCGCGATGCCGGCGATGGGCAGGCCGATCACCTTGGCGACGAAGGGGACGGTACGGCTGGCCCGCGGATTGACCTCGAGCACGAATATTTCGCCATCCTTAATGGCGTATTGCACGTTCATCAGGCCGACCACGTTGAGGGCGCGAGCGAGTTCCGCAGTCTGGCGCTTCACCTCCGCGATGGTGTCCGCCCCCAATGAATGGGGCGGCAATGAGCAAGCGCTATCGCCGGAATGAACGCCGGCCTCCTCGATATGTTCCATGACGCCGCAGACGAAGACGTCATTGCCGTCGGCGAGGCAGTCCACGTCCACTTCGATGGCGTCGCGCACATAGCTGTCGAGCAGCACCGGGCTCGTGCCCGAGACCACCACTGCCTCAGAGATGTAGGTGTCGAGCTGCGCGGAGTCGTGAACGATCTCCATGGCTCGACCGCCCAGCACGTAAGACGGCCGGATTACCAGCGGAAAGCCGATACGCTCGGCGATCTCGTGGGCCTGTTCGGCGCTCCGCGCAATACCGTTATTGGGCTGTCGCAGGCCTAGCCGATCGATCAGCTCCTTGAAACGGTCGCGATCCTCGGCGAGATCGATGGCGTCATGGGAGGTGCCAAGTATCGGCACGCCCTCACGTTCCAGGGCCGCGGCGAGCTTTAACGGCGTCTGGCCGCCGAATTGCACGATTACGCCTTTGAGTTGCCCTGCCTGCTGTTCGGTACGTACGATCTCCAGTACGTCTTCCTCGGTGAGGGGCTCGAAATACAGCCGGTCGGAGGTGTCGTAATCGGTGGAGACGGTCTCCGGATTGCAGTTCACCATGATGGTCTCGTAGCCCGTATCCGAAAGCGCGAAGGCCGCATGGCAGCAGCAGTAATCGAATTCGATGCCCTGGCCGATCCGGTTCGGCCCACCGCCCAGAATTATGACTTTGTCGCACGCAGATGGCTTTGCTTCGCAGACCGGATCGGCGTCGAGCCCGGTCTCGTAGGTCGAGTACATGTAGGCCGTGGGCGAAGCGAATTCGGCCGCGCAGGTGTCGACGCGCTTGTAGACGGGGTGGACGCCGAGCACGCCTCGCTGCTCCGCGATTTCCATCGCGTCCAATCCAGTTAGGCTTGCGAGCCGTTGGTCGCTGAACCCCATCGCCTTAATGCTGCGAAGGGCGCCCGGCGTGTCGGGTAGGCCGTGCTCGCGGATCCGCGCCTCCATGTCGACGATTGCTTGCAATTCGCTGATGAACCAGGGATCGATCTTGCAGGCGGCATAAACCAGCTCGTGATCCGCACCGTGGCGCAATGCCTGTGCGACCCGCAATATGCGGTCGGGTGAGGCCGTGGCGAGTGCTGCGCGGATCGCATTCTTGTCGTCACCCTGATCCAGCCCCTCCAGCGGTATGTCGTCGAGACCGGCGATGTCGGTCTCCATCGAACGCAGCGCCTTTTGCAGCGACTCGGCAAATGTCCGGCCGATCGCCATGACCTCGCCGACCGACTTCATGGAGGTGGTCAGCATGGCCTCGGCACCCGGGAATTTCTCGAAGGCGAAGCGGGGTACCTTGGTCACCACGTAATCGATGGTCGGCTCGAAAGAAGCCGGCGTTGCGCCGCCCGTGATGTCGTTCTCCAACTCATCGAGCGTGTAGCCGACCGCGAGGCGCGCAGCCACCTTCGCGATCGGGAACCCGGTGGCCTTGGAGGCTAACGCCGAGGAGCGTGACACCCGGGGATTCATCTCGATCACCACCAGGCGTCCGTCTTCCGGGTTGACGGCAAATTGGACGTTCGAGCCGCCGGTCTCGACCCCGATCTCGCGGAGCACCGCGATCGAGGCGTCCCGCATCATCTGATATTCTTTGTCGGTGAGCGTCAGGGCAGGGGCGACGGTGATGGAATCGCCGGTGTGGACACCCATGGGATCGACGTTTTCGATCGAGCAGACGATGATGCAGTTGTCCGCGTGATCGCGGACCACTTCCATCTCATATTCCTTCCAGCCCAATACCGATGCCTCGACCAGCACCTCTGATGTCGGTGAGGCGTCGAGACCCTGCTCGATGATTTCGAAATATTCCTCGCGGTTGAAGGCCACACCGCCGCCTGTGCCGCCTAGCGTGAACGACGGCCTGATGATGGCTGGAAGTCCGACGAATTCGAGCGCGGCGGCGGCTTCAGTGAGATCGTGGGCAAGCATCGAGGCCGGCGTCTCGAGCCCGATCTCGCGCATGGCTTCGCGAAATAGTTCGCGGTCCTCGGCCTTGTCGATCACCTCGGCCCGGGCACCGATCATCTCGACACCGAACTGCTCCAAGACACCCTGCTTGTTGAGCGAAAGCGCCGTGTTCAGCGCGGTTTGGCCACCCATAGTGGGGAGCAGCGCATCAGGCCGCTCTGTCTCGATGATCTTGGCGACAAATTCGGGTGTGATCGGTTCGATATAGGTGGCGTCCGCGACGTCCGGGTCCGTCATGATGGTGGCGGGGTTCGAGTTGACCAGGATGATCCGGTAGCCATCGGCCTTAAGCGCCTTGCAGGCTTGAGTGCCGGAATAGTCGAACTCGCAGGCTTGGCCGATCACGATCGGGCCGGCGCCAATAATCAGAATGGATTGGATGTCGGTGCGCTTGGGCATCGCGGTTCGGCGCCGCTTATAAAGCAATCGCGCCCAAGAGCAACTCATGGCGCCAGGGAGATTTGGCGATGGTCCCTGACCCTAGCCCTTTTTCCCTTTGGCCTTGGACTTTCGTGGCTTCTTTTCCTTGGGCGGAAGTCCGCCCGCATAGGCGAGCGCGCGGCCCATCCAATCATCGAGCTGAGCCTCGTCCTCGAGCATGTCGTCGGGCAGGGTTATGTATTCCCGCATCGGGCGGCCTTTCGCCGGCTCGAATTGCGTGGCACCGAGCCGTTCGATTGCCTCGCCGCGGTCGGCCTCCGAGAGCCGCATAAACATGCTCTTCTCGAACAAACCGCAAAACATGTTGCCGTTCACGAAACCGCACGGGCTACCGAACATCTTGCGGCGCTCGACCCTGCCATCGAGCGGCAGAATGCTGTCGAACAATTCGACCATATAGGGCGGCGGCTTCTCTAAGGCCATCCAATCTCTCCCCGGCGTTGATGCTTGGACGTCATGCCCGCAAGAACGACGTCATGCCCGCAAGAACAATGTAGAATATCGGTGCGCCGCGCCCTAGCGCTCTTCCAGCGGCGCCTCACCCTTGGCTTCGCGCATCAGGTTTACGAAGCGCTGGAACAGGTAGTGGCTGTCCTGAGGGCCGGGCGAGGCCTCGGGGTGGTATTGCACTGAGAACACCGGCTTTCCCTTGAGCCGCAGGCCGCAATTAGAGCCATCAAACAACGAGATGTGTGTCTCCTCGACACCGTCTGGCAGGCTTTCGCGCGCGACCGTGAAGCCATGGTTCATGGACGTGATCTCAACCTTCTCGGTGGTGAAGTCCTTCACCGGGTGATTGGCGCCGTGATGGCCCTGATGCATCTTCTCGGTATCGGCGCCGAGCGCTAGCGCCAACATCTGGTGACCCAGACAGATGCCGAAGATCGGCAGGCCCGTCTCCACGATCTTTTTGATCTCCGGCACCGCATAGGCGCCGGTCGCCGCCGGGTCGCCTGGACCATTGGAGAGGAACACGCCGTCGGGCTGGCGGCCTAGGACGTCCTCGGCGCTTGCCGTGGCCGGAACTACGGTGATGCGGCAGCCTAGCGAGGCAAGCGCGCGCAAGATGTTGCGCTTGAGGCCGAAGTCGATCGCGACCACGTGGAAGCTGCCGTTCTGCTGCCGGCCATAGCCTTTGTTCCAGGACCAGCGGGTTTCGTCCCAGCTATAGCTTTGGCCGCAGGTCACCTCGCGCGCGAGATCCATGCCTTGAATCCCGGGCCATGCGGCGGCTTCTGTCTTCAGGGCGTCGAGATCAAATTTCCCCGATCGCTCATGGGCAATGACCGCATTGGGCATGCCCTGTTCGCGAATCCTGGAGGTGAGCGCTCTCGTATCGAGGCCAGCCAGGCCAATGATGCCACGGTCCCGCAGCCAGGCATCGAAGGCTTCGACGGCCCGATAGTTCGACGGTGCGGTCACTTCGGCGCGGAGCACGCAGCCCCGCACACCCGATGCTGCGGCGAGATTCGAGGTCTCGATATCTTCAGGATTGGTGCCGACGATGCCGATATGGGGAAACGTGAAGGTGATAATCTGGCCGGCATAGGAGGGATCGGTCAGGATCTCCTGGTAGCCGGTCATCGCGGTATTGAAGCAGACCTCGCCAACTGCGTGGCCCTCGGCGCCAAAACCCGTACCTCGCATCACGGATCCGTCGGCCAGCACCAGCAGAGCCGTTGCTTTGGGCTCCTGCCAAGCGTTGCTCGCGGAGCTGCGGGATTGGCCGCTGCTGCCTGATCTGGCCTTAGCGGCCACTGCCTTGGGGCGCGTCATGGGTTCGCGAGTCCGAGTAAGGGGTTGCGGCTTCAGCCGCCGCATCTTACATGACCAACCCCGCGGATCCGTTGGCGCCGGACGGTTGGCCGAGAGCTAAATTCGCCGGAGACTAAGCGAAGGGTGTTCGCCGGTCAACTAATCTGTGCATAAGTTTTTCGTTTTATTTCAACAGCTTAGTGAAGAAAAACGTGTTGCCCTAGAGACGAGCCTGTTCTACCCTAGGGCCTCCTCAAAACATCGAAAAGAACCCCCAATGCGCGAGCGGATCAACGCCGCTCTGAAAGCGGCCATCAAAGCGCAGGATAAGCGCGCCATGTCGACGCTGCGTTTGATCAACGCGGCGATCGAGGATCGCGTGATTGCGGCACGGTCGAACGGGCAAGAGGGCCTAAGCGACGCCGAGATCCTGCAGATTCTCGCCAAGATGATCAAACAACGCCGCGAGTCGATCAAAACCTATGAGGAGGCGGGCCGTTTGGAGCTTGCTCAGCAAGAGAGCGAAGAGATCGATATCATTCAATCCTTCATGCCCGAGCCCCTCTCGGAAGAAGAGACCCGCAAGGTGTGCGAGAAGCTGGTCAAGGAGCTCGGCTGCGATGGCCGCAAGGATATCGGCCGGACCATGGGCGCGCTCAAGGAGCGCTATGCGGGAGAAATGGATTTCGGCAAGGCCAGCCAAATTGTGAAAGAGCTGTTGAAATAACGGCTTTCTAGCGCCGTATCGGCGATCAATTCGCTCGCCAATCTGGGGCGAATCCCTTTTTTTGCTATGCTCGCGAGAGCCCCGAATCACCCATGCGCTTTCCGCAGTCCTTTCTCGACGAAATCCGTGCGCGGCTTCCCGTGTCGCATGTGGTTGCGCGTCGCGTGCAGCTGAAGCGCCGCGGCCGCGAGTTTGTGGGCTTAAGCCCCTTCAAGCAGGAGAAGACGCCCTCCTTCACGGTGAATGACGAGAAAGGTTTCTACCACTGCTTTGCCTCGCAAGAGCACGGCGACATCTTTACGTTTCTCATGAAGATGGAAGGGCTCTCGTTCCATGAGGCCGTGGAGCAGCTGGCCCAAGAAGCCGGATTACCCGTCCCCAAGGCCTCGCCCGAAATGGAGCGCCGCGAGCGCGGCAACGACAGGCTGCGCGCGCTGATGGAAGAATCGGCTGCTTTTTTCGAAGCGGCCCTTCGGGAAAGCAAAGGCGGCCAGGCCCGCCGCTATCTCGATCAGCGTGGCGTGGCGAACGACCTGTGCACGGCCTTTCGCGTCGGCTACGCGCCATCGGGCCGATTCGAGCTGAAGGAACATTTGGCCGCCAAGGGCTATACGGGCGAGGAAATGGCGGCGTCCGGCATGGTGATCGCCGGCGAGGACATAGCGGTTTCCTATGACCGGTTTCGTCATCGCATCATGTTTCCGATCACCGACTTGAAGGGCCGCGTAATCGCATTTGGCGGCCGCGCCCTTGACCCCGACCATCCCGCCAAATATTTGAACTCGCCGGAGACGCCGTTGTTTCACAAGGGCTCGGTGCTATTCAACGCGGCCCGCGCCCGCAAGACCGCCCATGATCTTGGGACCGTGTTGGTGGTCGAAGGCTATATGGACGTGATGGCGCTGGCTGGCGCGCAAATCGACAACACCGTGGCGCCACTGGGCACGGCGCTGACCACCGATCAGCTGCGGTTGCTCTGGCGCATGGCCAAGGAACCGGTGCTCTGTTTCGATGGCGACGAAGCGGGCCGGAAGGCAGCCTACAGGGCTATGGACACCGCGCTCCCGGACCTGCGGCCGGGCTATAGCCTGCGTTTTGCCTTTCTGCCCAAGGGGCAAGATCCAGACGACCTGGTGCGCAGCGAAGGCGCAGAAGCATTCAAACGGCTCATCACGACTGCGGGCGCCTTTGCCGACGTGCTTTGGATGCGCGAAGTGGGATCGGAGCTTTGGGATACGCCGGAGCGGCGCGCGGCGCTCGACGAACGGATCGACGGGCTGATCCGCCGAATTCGCGATGACCGGGTGAGGGGGCAATACACCACAGAGCTGCGGCGCATGGTGGGCGAGCACACCCGCCGGCAGGTCGAGGCAGTGGCGAGACCGGGCCAAGGCCGGGGTCCTGGACGCAAACAATCGAGTAGCCGGCGCGACGCCCGGCAGCATGATTGGAAGACCCGCGCGCGGCTTGGCGAGAACCGTGGCGGCCAGCGCCAATCATCGTCCCGGGAGCCGGCCAGCCAAGAAATCATGCAAAGTCAGCTCTATGGCCAGACCGGCACACGCGCCGGTGTCCGCGAGACGTTGATAGTGCTGGCGCTGATCAACCATCCTTGGCTGATGGACGTTTACTCCGAAGAAACCGCGAATTTGGCCCTTCAGGACCTTGAACTGACGAAGCTGCGCGACGCCGCCATGGCGATTCTTGCCGAGCGCGGACCCCTTGACTCTCAAGCGCTTCGTACTCAATTGAATCAGCAACGCTTTGGCGATATTGTCGCCCGCGTCGAGCGGGCAATTACTCACAGGAGCGATCAATTTGCCGATCCCGAGGCATCGCACGAGGATGTCGAGCGGGGATGGCGGCAGATTTACACCTTGCACCGAAAATCGGTTGAGTTGAGACGGGAGCTGGAGGCCGCCGAGCGCGCGCTTCAGGCCGAAGGAACCGACGAGGCCTTCGAGCGGTTGCGGGACATCAGGTTGCAGCTTCTGAACGCGGAAGGTATGGAGGCGAGCACAGAGGGCTTCGGTTCGAGCGCGGATCTCCCCGTAGAGCGGGCTTCTTGAGATCGAACAATGCGAACCGGCGTCGCTCAGGGTTAACACCCCATTAAGCGAACCATCGTTCACTGCAGGGCGGACAGGCGCCGCCTGACGATGTGAAGCAATGGGGTCTTTTGGAGACGTTAATGGCAACCAAAACGGCACAAACCGAGGAACGCGAGGCGCCGTCTGGCGAGAGCCAGGACGGACCCCTCCTCGACATGTCCGATGCCGCGGTCAAGCGGCTCATCAAGACCGCCAAGCAGCGCGGCTATGTAACCTATGACGAGCTGAACGAGGTGCTCCCGTCGGAGGAGGTCTCGTCGGAGCAGATCGAGGACACCATGTCGATGCTCTCTGATATGGGCATCAATGTCGTCGAGACTGAGGAAGCCGAGGAGACCGAAGAGGGTGCGGCCCCGCGCCCTGCGGTCGTGAACCCAGTACCCGCCAAGCCGGCCAAGACTTCTGAACCCACTGAACGTACTGATGATCCGGTGCGCATGTATCTGCGCGAGATGGGGTCGGTGGAACTGCTGTCTCGCGAGGGCGAGATCGCGATTGCCAAGCGGATCGAAGCCGGCCGCGAAGCGATGATCGCGGGGCTTTGCGAAAGCCCGCTCACCTTCCAGGCCATCATCATTTGGCGCGACGAGCTGAATGAGGGCCGGATTCTTCTTCGCGATATCATCGATCTCGAAGCCACCTATGCCGGGCCCGACGCCAAGGAAGCGCCGAAGCCGCCGGGTCAGGAAGACTCCGAATCTGGCGAGGGTGAGGGCGAGGGCGAGGGCGCCGGGAAGGCGAACGGCCAAGGCAACGGCGCCGATCATGACGGCGCGCGCGGCTCCAGTGAAGGCGAGGAGAACGAACAGAGCGAAGAGAACCAGGAAGACGATGATCTCGATGACGACGATCTCGAGAACAGCCTTTCGCTTGCGGCCATGGAGGCCGAACTCAAGCCGGGCGTGCTCGAGACCTTCGACAAGATCGCAGGCGACTACCGCAAGCTTCGCAAGCTGCAGGACGCCCTGGTCGAAAAGAAGCTGCGGGCTTCATCCCTGAGCTCGGGCCAAGAGCGGCGCTACCAGAAATTCAAGGAAGAGATCATCGCAAATGTGAAGAGCCTTTCGCTCAATAACAACCGCATCGAGGCGTTGGTCGAGCAGCTCTACAACATCAACCGGCGGCTGCTGGGATATGAGGGGCGCATCATGCGGCTGTCTGAGTCCTATGGCGTGCAGCGCCTGGATTTCCTCAACGAATACCAGGGCAACGAACTCGACCCCAACTGGATCCGCCGGGTCGGGCGGCTCAAGCGGCAGGGTTGGGAAGACCTGATCAAGAACGAGCGCGAGACCATCAAGGACATCCGCGGCGAGATTCAAAATCTCGCGACCGAGACCGGTCTCGAGATCGCCGAGTTTCGCCGCATCGTCCACATCGTGCAGAAGGGCGAGCGCGAGGCCCGGATCGCGAAGAAGGAAATGGTCGAGGCCAATCTGCGCCTGGTGATCTCGATCGCGAAGAAATACACCAATCGCGGCCTGCAATTCCTGGACCTGATTCAGGAGGGCAATATCGGGCTGATGAAGGCGGTGGACAAATTCGAGTACCGCCGCGGCTACAAGTTCTCGACCTACGCCACCTGGTGGATCCGGCAGGCCATCACGCGCTCGATCGCCGACCAGGCGCGCACCATCCGCATTCCCGTCCACATGATCGAGACCATCAACAAGATCGTGCGGACCTCGCGGCAAATGCTGCACGAGATCGGCCGCGAGCCGACGCCTGAAGAGTTGGCCGAGAAGCTAGCCATGCCGCTGGAGAAGGTGCGCAAGGTGCTAAAAATCGCCAAGGAGCCGATCAGCCTGGAGACGCCGATCGGCGACGAAGAAGACTCGTATCTTGGTGACTTCATCGAGGACAAGAATGCGGTGCTGCCGATCGACGCCGCGATCCAGTCCAATCTGCGCGAGACCACGACCCGCGTGCTGGCGTCACTGACGCCGCGCGAGGAGCGCGTGCTCCGGATGCGGTTCGGCATCGGCATGAACACCGACCACACGCTGGAAGAAGTCGGTCAGCAATTCTCGGTCACCCGCGAGCGTATCCGCCAGATCGAGGCCAAAGCCCTGCGCAAGCTTAAGCACCCGTCGCGGTCGCGCAAGCTGCGGAGCTTCCTCGACAACTAGGGGCTTCGCGATGGGCGATGTCTCGCCCTCGACCAAGGGTGTGGTGACCGTCAGGCGAGCGACGCCGGGCGATCGGTTTCGCGGATTGGTATGATGTGATCCGCCCAACTCACATCAAAGTGAGATGAGTAGGTGAGCCTAGATTCGACTGCCTATCGCCTTGCCGAGCGGCTGTTCGGGCAGAAACTGATCCAAAATCAATTTCGAAGCCTATTCGTCGAGGCCCTCATTGCCCCTCGGCTTGAGATATACGGCTGGCACTATACGGGCGATGGATGGTGCGGGTGGGATTTCCAACACGGTCCGCAAATCAGCGGTTGCCGTTTGGAAGTCAAGCAGTCTGCAGCTAGGCAGACATGGTCGAAGCACAACAATAGAAAGACGTTACCGATCTTCGACATAAAAGCGCGAACGGGCTATTTCGTCGAAGAAGGCAGCAAATGGATCGAAGAGGCGGGACGGCCATCGCACATTTATCTGTTTGCGTGGCACCCAATTCACAACGTCGAAATCGCCGACCACCGAGATCCCGCTCAATGGGAGTTTTATTTGACCCCGGAATACCGCTTACCGCAGGGTCAAAAGACAATCAGCCTTAGCACAATCGAGACACTGTTGAAGGAAAGCGCTTTGCCAGCTCCAATCTCGTTCAAGGAGGTTGCGCCGGCTATTGAGGAAACGCGGTTGTCTCTGGGTTTTCAGCAAAACTTTGAAGTTCCAGCCAACCAAGCTTTGGACCGCTAGCGCTAACAACACCCGCTGACGCGCGCTTCTTCCGTCCGCTCGCCATACGGGAGGTCGGTGCCGCAGCCGGGGAAGATGCCGTAATGGGTCGAGAAGTCGCCGATGAACTCGAAATAGGGCGCGAAGCGCGAGGCCTCCAGCATCCGCCAGGTATTGCCGCAGACCGGGAAGATCCGGCCCTTTTCGATCAGATGATGATTGTCGAGCTCGAAGGCGTCGCCCGCGTGATCGAGGCCGCCCTTGAAGATCACCGCTTGGCCATAGTCTTCGCAGGCGGGCTCCAGGTTATCGATATTGAAGAGCCGGTAGGTGGCCGAGAAGAACCTCGCCTGGCCCAGCCGTGCGGCCATCGCCTTATCGGAAATTGCGATCTGCCGGTCGGCCACCAGCCGCGGATCGAGGAATCCCGACTGCTTGGCGAGGTTGCCGAAATCGTTCCAATAGAGAGCGCCGCCCAGGCACTCGCCATAGATCACCGGATCGTTCCTGAGGCCCTCGGCCAAGCGCCGGTCGCAGTAGACGTCGGAGAAGTAGAACTCGCCGCCGGGCTTCAGCAGGGCGCGGGCGCCATCCAGCACCGCTGGCTTGTCGGTGGAAAGGTTCACCACGCAGTTTGAAACAATCACGTCGAAACTGCCGGGCTCTAGGCCGAGCGCGCCCAAATCCTCGATATAGCCCTCGAGAAACTGTACATTCGATTTCTCATAGCCGAACTTTTCGGTGTGCCAATCGACGTGGTCGCGGGCAACTGCCAGTTGCTCCGGCGTCATGTCGACGCCGACCACCTCGCCTTCCGGTCCAACCAGTTGGGCGAGCACATAGACGTCGCGGCCCGCCCCGCAGCCAAGGTCCAATATCCGGGAGCCTTTCAGCGCCAACGGGGTGAGAACACCGCAGCCGTAGTATTTGGCCTGCACCTCGTCATGAATATTGGTCAGCAGGGCCTGGACATAGGCCGGCATGTCCTCGGGAGCGCAGCAGGCTTCGGTCTTCAGGTCGAGCGTGCTCTGCAGTGTCTTGCCGTAATATTCCTTGACGGTCTCGATATTCATCGGCGTTTCCTCGTGAGGCTGATGGCAGTAGGCCTCTTAGCTGGAAAGGCGCACACGCAAAACACACAAGCATGTGAGAGAAGCGATTCTGAATGGGCGCGAAGTGCGATGGGCCGTTAAGCGAATTTATCGCCCGTGGAGCGCGGATTGACAATATGAAAGGCTTAGGAGGCGGCCCGGCGTAATCGGGAACCGCCTTGCTCGATCACGTCAATTGTGGGTGATGGGCCCGCGGGAAGGCGGCGACAATCGAGATTGCCCCTTGCAGGGCAATCAGCACGCCCCGCAGGAATCCATAGCCCTCCCAGTCCTGGGTGGTCAGTCCCAGATGCACTGACCAGACGGTCGCCGCCGCGCCAAGGGCCACCAGAAAAATGCCGAAAACAGCGATCCCCAGCCGCCCGAAATCGCTTGGCTCAGCGCCCGACCAAAGCAAATGCAGGGTCAACCAGCCATGGACTAAGACCAGTGCCGACAGACCGATCGCGGCGAATCGGATCAACCAAGGCTGATGCACCAGGATTAGGGCGAAAAGGATCGTCAGAGCGGCCAGGGCGCAGGCGGCGGCGATAGCCAATGTTGCGGTCGAAGCGAGAAAAACCTGGGTGTTAATCGCGGTTATTTTCATCCAGCACGCTCCCAAGATCCGATGCCGTGAGAGTCGACCAAAGCCTCGAGTTCGTCAACTCAATGCTGTGTCACGCTGAGTGACGGCCAGCCGCCGGCTATTCCAATTCCCATGTGACATTGACCTGCGCCCGGAGGGTTTGCTCGCCGGGCTCGATCGGCACATCGGCCGCCTTGGCTTCGAGCACCGCGCGCGCCGCCATTGGACGCGGCGGGCCGGCTATGAAGCCTTCCTGGATCGTTACCACTTTGCCAAGGTCCGCGCCCGCGGCGACGGCATAAAGCTTCGCCTTGCGGATACCGTCCCGCATGGCGCGCTTGCGGGCCTCATCTTCCAGCTTGGTGGGGTCATCCACGGAGAACGTGATGCCGCCAATCTGGTTCGACCCTTGGGTCACCACCTTGTCGAGAATGGCGCCAAGTTGCTTCAAATCCCGAACGATGATGGTAACCGAATTGGTCACGCGGTAGCCGATGATCTTGGGCGGCTTGCCGTCCTTGGATCGTTGAAACCGCGGGCGCACCGAGAAATTGGTGGTCTGAATGTCCTTCGGCTCGATCCCCTGGGCCTTGAGCTCGGTCACGACTTTGGCCATGGCTGCGGTATTCTTATCCAAGGCCTGACGTGCGGTGTCTGCTTCGGTGATAACGCCGGTTGAGATTTGGGCGGTATCGGCGGGCGCGGTCACCGTGCCGGTTCCCGTCAGGCTAATGGTTCTTTGTTGCTTGTCCTTAGCGGCGGCGGGTAAGGCTGTCAGAAACGCCAGGCCGCAAAGCAGGCTTACGAGCAGAATATTGCGATGCATGGAAGTGGTCCGGAGCTTGAACGCATGGGATAGTGTTACGGTATCTGGCAGGGGAATCCGTCGCCAATAGGGCGTGACCGCGTGGCGCTTTCGGTCGTGCCGCAATCTCTGCTATAGCGGCATTCTTCGTCGGTCGGGCCCGTAGCTCAACTGGTTAGAGCCGACGGCTCATAACCGTCTGGTTGCAGGTTCGAGTCCTGCCGGGCCCACCACTCAGTCTGGGGTTTTCAAAGACATTCCTACTGCCTGTGGAAACAGCCCCACATTCCGGGCGCTTGGCGGAGGGGTGTGCACAATTGTCTGGTGCGGAGATCCCAAATTTCGGCCAATTCCTGAGATTTCTGCCTTTCGTCTCAGTGGGCGGATTTTGGCCACCAGACGTTTGCGACGTCGATTCTTGAAGTTCGTGAAGCTCAGGGAGCGAAGCCAAGGAATTCGCGCTGGTCTATCCACGAGCTGGGGAGACGTGGCATGCGGCGCAGGCGCTCGAGCGTCAGATCGACGGGCTGTCTGCCTTCGGTAATCGTCTCGATGATGTCGGGTGCCAGAAAGGCAAGTGGCAAGAACCGGCTGATCTCGTTGCGATCCTCACTTTCATGTTCGGCAAGTTTGCTGATCGACGATACGCGGCCGCTTGCGAGTTCATTGAGCCAGCGATGTGCTTTGGCCACGGCCATGATGAGGTGATGATCGGAATTCGGCTCGCGCGTCTCGCCGGCTCCGATCACGAGCTTTGTCTCCACTCCACGCTTCCTGAGTTGGTGAGGCACTCTGATCTGCTGAATGCGCTTGGGCATATCTGGGCCTGCGGTGCCGATCAATTCTGTGCCCAACAGGCTTTCGAGCTTCGTTGCATCGATCTCAATGATCAGTTTGTTTGGATGGACTTCGATGCGATGGATGAAGCTGCGCAACAGCTTTTTCTGCTCGTTGGGTAATGCAGTTCCAAGTTGCCGCGACAGGCGATCAGCCCTGCTGAATGCGTTTTGTTGCACCTGCGGCGAATGCCTGTTGAGATCCAGCAGGCACGTAAGTTTCATTTCGTCAGTCAGGTGTTGGCTGATGGTGTTGACGACGGGCCGTTCGATCTCTCTCGCAGGCAATCGCCATCCCTCGGCGCCCCTGCGACGTGCCTGCATCAAGCGATGGGATACGTAGTAGCGATATCGAATGCCATCCTTGATCGCATGAGAGGGAGAGAGTCGGTCTCCCGTCTCGTCAAAGATCAGGCCCGCAAGGATACTGGGGGCGATGGTGTTGGTCGCAGACTGCCGGTCAACAGCGTTCGATGCCACCATGTCCTGCACGGACTTCCAGGTCTCTTGATCGACGATAGCGTCGTGCCTGCCGGGATAGGTTTCCTTATGGTGGGAGACCTCACCAATATAGATCGGATTGGCGAGCAGCAGATAAAGATTACCACGCGAGAACGGTTTGCCACCCTGTATGCGCCCATCTCGCAGACGCCGATGCTTTGTTGTGATACCCAACTTGTCGGCGCGTTCCTTCAGCCGTCGAACACTCCTGGTTTCGAGATAAAGACGGAACAACTGACGCACCGTCTCCGCCTCGGTTTCATTGACGACAAGTTTCTTGTCGCAAACATCGTAACCGAGCGGTGGCGGTCCACCCATCCACATCCCCTTCTTCTTGGACGCGGCGATCTTGTCCCTGATCCGCTCGGCCGTAACCTCGCGCTCGAACTGGGCAAATGAGAGCAGGACGTTGAGGGTCAACCGTCCCATCGACGTGGTGGTGTTGAATTGCTGCGTAATGGAGACGAACGACACGGCATGGCCGTCGAACACATCCACGATTCTGGCGAAGTCCATAAGCGATCGCGTTAGCCGATCGATCTTGTAGACGACCACGACATCAACTTGCCCGGCCTCGATGTCCTTGAGGAGCCGCTGCAGGGCAGGGCGGGCCATTGTGCCGCCGGAGATGCCGCCGTCGTCGTATCTCGTTCGATTGGCTCGCCATCCCAGACCGGCCTGGGATGCGACATAAGCTTCACAGGCCTCGCGCTGCGCATCGAGTGAATTGAAGTCCTGCTCCAGCCCGTCCTCGGTCGATTTGCGCGTGTAAATGGCGCATCGATATAGCTTATTCCGGCTCATAGTCCGAAGAATCTCGGGCCTGACCAATGTGTGCCGGTGATTGCCCGCGCAACCGCGGACAGCGAAGCAAAGCTCTGACCGTTCCAGGTGAACCCCGCCTCGGTGACCTCAACCTGGTGTGTAAGCCCGTGCCATTCGCGAACCAGCCGCGCGCCTTGCCTCAGCTCTCGTCTTGGCGTCTGCCGTTCGAATGGGGCGCCACCAGCGATCGCGAGGAGGGCCTTGCGGGTCGCTGGCTTGAGGCCGCCAGACTGCCGAGCCTGGAGGTGATAGGCGCAAGCACGCTCCAGGAGCCCGCGCTTGATGCCTTTCGGTGGCGGGGCGCCATAGGCTTTGCTCCAGCGTTTCACCAACTCCTTGCGAGGGAGATCGGCCATCTGGCCGATTTCCTCTTCAGGACCGGCGATTGACCGATCGACAGACGGATTCACGCGTCCTCTCCCGTAACGACTTTGTACCGCCGGGCACCCTTGTCGTCTCTCTCGCTGAAGAGTTTGAGGCCCATGCGTTTCTTGACCGTGCCCGAGAGGAATCCGCGGACGCTATGGGTCTGCCAATTTGTCGCCTTGGATAGCTCGGCGATGGTTGCGCCTTTCGGCCTGCGCAGCAGCGTGAGGATTTTGTCGCTCTTGCTCGGTTTGGGCTTAGATGGCTTTTGCCGAGACTTAGTGTTCGTTGGAGCGTTGGATGCGGCTTCGGTTTTGCCGGACTGCATGGTTGCCTCCTTGGGGCGTTATGAGGCGCCGGACCATTCCAGCGCCGTCACCGCGGCGAGCCCGCAGTTGAACGCGGGCTGAGGCAAGGAGGTCTGTCGCGCAACCGGCATCTGTCTGCCAGGCGGCGTGTCCAATGCATGCTTCCTTTGCGCAAGAAGTCCAGTCGTAAAATCAAGCGATGGATGTGCCTATGCGCTCAAAATGCCCATCCCATTGATGGAGTTTTTGGACACGGAAAAATCGGTTGCCGATCTGAGTGTTAGATCATTACGTATGCCGATCGTTCGAGTCATCAGAGGTCCGCCAGCTAGTCTTTATTTTAACTGGCTTTTTCGGGTCTCCGAGGGCTGGCGGAGAATTCGTTTAGGGTTTCCGGGGCGTTGCTGATTCGGGACTCGAAAAAGCGGTACCGAGAGACCGGATTAGGGGCGACATGTGCCGGTTTTCTAGCCGAGTGTCTCTGTTGGCGGGTTCAGTGGTACCACTTTCCCGATGGTCGGCTGGTCAAGTCGGCCGCTTAAGGGCCCAAACTGGAAGTCAACTACGGCAACAAAAAAGGCGTTCGCCAATGACCCATTGCGGACGATTTGCGCTTTGGCATTCGATTTCTACCGTCACCACTACGATGGGACGATCCTAGCATTTCGATGCCGGGGATCGTACCCTTCCTCCAGCCGACCGTTAGGAGAGGGAACCAATGTCCTCGTACGCTTTTTGGAACAATAAAGGTGGGGTGGGGAAGAGCTTCTTATGTTTTGTCGCCGCTACTGAGTACGCCCACCGCCATCCCGACATAGATGTCTACGTTATAGACCTCTGCCCCCAAGCGAACGTCTCTGAAACTCTTTTAGCGTCCTATGATGCGCGCGCAAAAATCCTCGATTCGAAGTTAACTAGAGATCCACGGGCGACAGTTGCAGGGTATTTGGAAGCGCGCCTGAGCTCTCCTTTCAGAATGGTCAAAGACATCGAGCCATTTGTGACCGATCCTTCGGCAACAAACGCGCAGATTCCCCAAAATCTCAAGCTTATATGCGGAGATAACCTGCTTGAAGTGCTCTCGGAGGCCATTCGACAGACATCACAACTGGTAGTCCCAGTAGATGCTTGGAAGCAGGTGTCTCAATGGATCGACGAACTTGTTGTTGCGCTCCGAAATAGAAGCGGCGAGCGAGATGCGATGTTTATCATCGATTGCAATCCAAGCTTCGCGATCTATACCCAACTTGCTCTGGCAGCGGCCAAGTATCTTGTTGTTCCTTTCACTGCTGACGACAGCTCGCGGCGCGCGATTGAAAACGTGGTGGCGCTTCTATACGGCATCGGAGATCCCCACTCTGCAATTTACGCACGGATAAGCTTTGCGCAGCGTGCCAAGGAAGAAGGACTGGAAATTCCGACATTGCACACGTTCGTGAGCAACCGGGTAACGCTATACGAGGGTCAGCCTAGCAAGGCATTCGCGGCTGCCAGCAAACGAATTAAAGAGACACTCAAAACTATCCACCATAAGCACCGAAGCGTTTTTGCCAATCCGAAGGATCCACCGCGCGAGAGCTTCATAGATGTGCCGGATTACCACTCGGCTTCAATTGTCGTATCGATGACTGGCACGCCCTTGCATAGGTTGACGCCCGGTCCCAAGGTTGTTGCAGGCGAGCGGATTCAGCTGAACAAGGCGCCGCTGGTGCGATATAGAACCGCACTCACCAATTTCGTGGATCGGTTGTGAGGGCACGTTGTGCCTTCGCCCGCCGCAACAGCGTTCGACGTAGCTAGAGGGCGCGCACGAACGGTTGCTGCACTTAGCCAAGATCCTCGTGTGCGTCCGCTGACTCGAGAGAACTCCCGGTTGTTACTTCACATTGCTCTGGCGATTTATGTCGCAGGTTGGGAGTCATATATAGAGCGTCTCATCGCAAACTTCTTTTCAGAAGTTTTTGATCCGCATTTAAGCAAATTTGTTGCGCTCCACCGGGTCACGTCTCAATTGGCATCGAGTGCGGCAGAAAAGTTCCACACGCCAAATTGGGAAAACGCTCGAGATCTCCTGCTTCAATTTTCCGGCTACGATCCTATCAATGATTGGATTTGGCCTCAGAGGTCAATGGGAGGGCCGCAAGTTCGGGAACGACTCAACCAGATTCTGAAAGTACGTCACAGCTTTGCTCATGGCTTTCCCATGCCTCCATTTGATTGGAACACATCTGCAATGGGAGATGCCCGACTGACGGTCAGTGCAGTGCGGGACACTGAGGCTTTTTTTAGCAACCTGATTGTCCAGACAGACAGGGGTCTGGGACGCCACATTCAAGCTTCTTACAATCCCAATCTCAATTGGTAGAGATAGCTTATCTCCGGGCTTCAAACTTTGACTATCCTGACACGCCTCGTGAGCTTGTGGCACTTAGCGGGCGCAGTGAGTCTGCTCACAGGATGCCCACTTCCGGCTAGAAGGGGAGTCTGGTTGCCTTTGCTCGAGATTCTGCTTTCGATGGAAGACCGGCATTTGGCTGACCCAGCGGCTGCCAGCATCCAAAAATGACCTTGATCGCATTTTCGGATACAGAAAATTCCATTGCTGCGCAGACTGTTAGACGATCATGCATCCTGATCGTTCGAGTCATCAGAAGTCCGCCAGCTAGTCCGGGTTTCCACCCGATACTTTAGGTCTCCGGGTACTCGGAGCGAAATCCCTTAGAGTTTCCGGGGCTTTGCGGATTCCGCATTGGAAAAGGTGGTACCGAGAGACCGGATGAAGACCGACATTCGCCGAATTTCCGGCCCAGTGTCTCTGTTGGCGGGTTCAGTGGTACCACTTTCACGAAAGCCGGCAGACAAGAGTGCTGCTTAGGAAGCCAAACCAGACTCCGATCTTAACGTCGCTTGAGGTCTGCCAACGGCCCTTATGGGACGTCGTTAGCCGCTCATATGGCGTTTGCACTGCCTCAAAGAGCGGAAGCCAAATGATGTCGGTCGGAATGGCAGCCACGTGCCATTGGCAGATTTTCGAGCTCTCTCAAACGATCTCTCCTACATCTCTGACACAGAGATAACGGTCCTAAAACGCCGGTTTAGTCTTAGGCCAATGATGTCAAATCTTCAGTCTCGCCTGCAGGAGTTTTGGAGTTGGTCGAGAGCAGGCATTACCTTTTAGCCCAAATCCAAAGACCGATTATCGCTCGTGTATTCAAGGCCAATTGTGTAGTCGTCGAGCTCTAATTCAGGGTTCATCATCGAGGTGGTGAAAATGACCTGATATGGAAATTCTAATTCGGTTGCCCGGTCCACAATGATTTGTTGGAAAAGGTGGCTTCGCGCGGGCTCCATGCCCTTATCCTCGATGTTGTCGAACAATACGAAGCGCGGGTGGTGGAACTGTGGATCACGGCCTGCTGTCAAAAAAAGCGCCAGTATCGCGGTATTCTTTAGGAAGACGTTGCTGCTTTCAGCGAAATTGACGAGTTCGCCTACGGAGATAGAATCGTTCAGAAAATTGATGCTAACACTACTTGCGTCCATAAATTCGGGCTGACGAAAGTCGGATCGGAGGATTTCCGCACCAAGGTCGGAGATTTTAGATAAAGCAACTGTGCGACGTTTACCGGCTTGGCTTCTAAGCGCTTCATTGCGGCCTTTCAATTTCTCACACTCGTCAGCGAGCGCTGTTTTCTGAGAAGTAAGATTAGCGATCTCCTCTGCGATGCCAAGGCTCTGCAGGAGGAAATCGATCTCGGCGTCGATGTGCCCGAGTCGGTTTATGCGTGTCGCAAGAAATGCTTCGCGGGGTCCGTTCCCACCACCGAACTTCAAGTCGAACTGTGATAGATATTTTTCATGCTGGCGACGCAATTGGCGCAGGGCTGATCGCGATGCATCGAGTTCCATTTCCTTTTGGCGAGTGAGTTGCGCGGATTCTCGCGTCTGGATTTCCAAATCTAGGCGGATTTGATTGTAACGGGATCTCTCCTTTTCAGGATCGATTGGCGTTTTGCAAACAACGCAATGGTTTTCCCGCGTGTCTGGACTAAGCGCTTCACCGCAGGCTGGGCAGTGGGTGAACTCAATCGATCCGATCGTATCGAATGTGGACTCGGCGAATTGGAGTTTTTCCGTCAGTTCACTTAGGAACCCGGAAAAGCCTTCAATTTCACGGATCTCGAACTCCAGAGATTTTTCCGCTAACTCCTGCGACTTGAGGTCATTCCTTTGCTTTGTCAGTGCAACTTGAACATCGCGTCGTTCTGCAAGGTAGTCTTTCACGTCCCCAACGTTCACGAGCTGGTCAACGTTGTCGACCTGAGACTGGAGATCGGTGCGCTCTGTTTTCAAATCACGAATAGCTGAGTGGATAAGCTCAGGCGTGTTCAAGGCCTGCTCGCTCGGCAACGCGCGTTGGAGGCCGCGAAGTCGCGTCTCAATGTCATTTAGTTCATTTTGCCGCTCTCTGAGCTGCAGACTGACTTCGTAAATTTCATAACTACTGAAGCCGCAAATCAAGTCGCCCACAGCTTCACGAATGTTCTGTGTATCGAAGGTTTCAAAACGAAAAAGCCTAGTCGCCGGTGTGCGTTGGTCGGCGTAACATAAGCGTAGCAATTGATGCATAGTGATGTTGGCCGCTCCTTCACTCTGCGCCTCGGGAATAAGAAGTGAACGGAACATGACCTGCGAATAGCTCTCTCGCCCACTCTGGCGGCGGATAGCGAACCGCTCCCAACCTTCTAAAGAGCTCTCCATTGCTTCGGCAATTGACCCGAAGTAGACGAGTATTGGCTCCAGAGCGGAAGCGATCTGCCGGCTGAGAGTCAATTTGCCCCGCGGCGTTTCGACTTCCGCCTGCACCTCGTCGCATTGGCTTGCAGCGTCCTTCCAATCGCTAAATTCGCCGCCGAGTATGAAAAAGATGAAATCTGCGATCGTGGATTTGCCTGAGCTGTTTTGTCCGCGAATAATATTCACGCCCGCGTGGAACGCCTGGTCGTAGGCGACTTTGCCCCGGCGCATGACGCGAAGATGGTTGAGACGAAGGAATCTGGGCGTCGTGCTCATCCAACCCTCCGCAGACCCGTGCTCTTTCTGAGCTCAGCGGCACCAACGGCCGCGTCACCTGCAAAATCCTGGGTTAGAAAGCGAACAAGATGAGGTTCAGTTTCGGTGAGCCTGTGTGATAATTCGGCTCCAAAGGCAATTCTTCCACTATCTGTAGGTTCCGCTACTTTGCGCTTCAAACTTTCGATGGAAATCAGGCCTTTGCCTGCCATTGCGCGGACTGCTTCCCTCTGTATTGGTTCCATCAAATGGAACAGTAACGGAGCTGCGGGGTAGTCTAGGAATGACTTCTCAGGCCGAGGAATCTTGAGTGAATTGAAGGCTCGCCGAGTGTCTAGGAGCATTGTCGTTCGATGCAGGAGCGGCGGATTAGCGAGATAGAAATCGGCAATGTAAAGGCGTTCAACGCCCGGTGCTGGCGCAAACGACATCAATAATGCACCTATGCGACGGATGGCGTCATAAGGGTCGAGTTGGGGATACCAGAGCCGCCCGCTCATTTGGGTGCGTCCCAACGGATGTGGCACTGTTCGGTGAGAAAGTAGAGTCCGCTGAGCACAGATTTCGCAGAGAACTGCGTGCCGCCGATCGTCTTGTTGGTCAACGGATCAATTACTTTTTCCTGGATAGCATCTCGTATGTCGTCGTCGGAGGCCGATTGGCAGATCAGTGGATGATAGACGTGCGTGACGAAACGGGTTTCGATTTCAGACAACAGATTGTCGTGGTCCTCGCGCGCCGCTGTGAACAATCCTGTCTTTATGTACCGACGAGCAAACCGATTCTGGGCATCATTTGCATAGCTATATTCATGCTCCCGCCCCGCCTCGATGAGCTTTTGTAGGAGGTCGCGGCGATCTTCCAGATTCTTTTCATCATAGTCTTCGCCACCAAAAATGGCGTCTGCGTCAGTGGCGGTTTGTTCGGCAAATTTGACGACTTTTTGGACGTGCCGCTTCACACTCAAATAAACCACGTCGTCGTTGTTCTGCGGTTTACAGATGTTTAGGTGATCTTTGTCGACTGCGACGGGCTTTGCGTTTCCTACTCTCGGGTCGGCAGACTCCCGAGAAACAACAACAACAGTTTTTTTTGTGGCATATTTTTCATAATAGACAGCAGTCGCGAGATCATCTCGCCCGTTGGCGAAGCCACGATAGTGTTCATTCAAATCTTCAAGAAACCCGAATTCGTTGGCGAGAAGCTTGATGTGCGTCGAGGTGAATGGAACAACGTCCAGCACGGCGGCGGCCGCCGCCCCTGAGTGTGGGGTTGAGAGGAAGACGACGAGCTTGGTCGCCTCGGAGACGCGTCGCCAATCTTCATCTTCCGCCTCGCATGACTTCCGGAGAATCATCTTGGTCAGTATGCCGCCGAGGCTGTGAGTGACGAAAACGATGGGCCTTTCGCCTATGCCAAAACCAGCAAATCGTTCGAGCACATTCCCGGCGCGCTCGAACATATCCATCTCTTTCTTCGCCCATTTCTCGAACAGGGAAGCTGGGTATCCCAGAGTGTAGATCGATATTGTTTGAAGATCGGCCTGGAGCCAATTGGGCCAGAACTCTTTGCCGGATTCATCGGACCAAGTTTCGCAAGCGTTACCGGTCAATCCGTGGACGAAAATGACATCAACGAGAGAGATTTCCCCTTCGCAGATTCTTATGAAAATGGGTGTCTCGCTCACTGAGAGCCCTTTGTAATTTCTGCCTGAATAACCATGAGTAGATACTTGGCGAGTATCAATCGAGAAAACATTTTAGAGTTACAGATTCCCCCTAATCTATCCAGAAATTTTACGTTGATCTGTCAATAAATTGGATGATCGAACCCTATTCGCTTGATAGTTTAATCCACCCGCTAATTCTGCTGAAGGGGAAACGTCGCCTCAAGTAACATCCGCTTTGATCCCGATTCCGCACAATTCCAACCTTGTTCTCAGAGTTGGCTCCGGGTCAGAAGCAGTGTCATTCATTGGGAGCGATATCGGTCTGCCCCAGCAGAGCGTATTATGCCGCTGGCCAAGCACAGCGCCCATCCGATGAACGAATTACTTCTTCATCTGTTGTCTAAGGATGAGGAAAATCGTCAAGGAAAGCTGCATAAGTTGAAATTGGAAAAGCGGATGTCTCCTCCTTTGGACACCAAAATTCATTTCTTGATTGCAGTTCCGGACTCTCAGCCAGAGGAGTCTACTCCTCTACAGGGCTTTGCCCCGAGCCTTTGCCTTAACTCCTTTCTAATCCGGACTGTGAGTGGACTCCCATCGGACATCTTTGATCTTACACCGGAGGGCCGTAGGACTTTACTCGCTCGACGACTTTGCGGAGTCGATCCTATCAATTGGATTCCGCAGTCTCCTGGAGCCATCCAATCTATCCCACTGCCAGCAATGCTTCCCTTTACGGTCGTCATGCTTGGCAAAGGCCAAGAGGCGAAGGAATACTCAGCTTGGGTGAACTCATCGGATGTGCCGCCTACAATCGTCGCAGAAAATGGCGCTGACCTCACCTACGCCGACCTAACGATCGAAGGGCTGCAGAAGCGCTTCCTTGAGGTTTGCGAGTCAATACCGAGCGTTGTAGAGGCCGAACTGGTTAGAACAGCCAAGTCAGCTATTAAGACTTGGGCACCCATCGCTGATCGATCATTGGGTTACACCGTAGCCGGACATGGAAGTGTAACCCCCAACTTGATGGCTCTGACCACTTGTGGTTATCGGGAACTGGTCCGCGGGCCATTCGACAAAATTAACGAGGGCATCAAGCCTTATGTAGAGCAGATCACCGCAACTGCACGCAGTGTCTTACAAGAGAGAGAGACCGGACCGACACTTCCGAAATGGACGGCGTATTTTGTCGCTTGCCCGCTCTCAATATTTTCGCGCCTGCGATGGCACCCGAAGCGGCGAGCTTGAGGCCCTCCGAAGAATTGGAGCGGGCGGAGAGGAAGCGATTTGCAACCGCCCTGAGAATGCTGGAGCGCCAAACAGGTTACAATTTCCAAGCCCGCACCGAACAGCAGTCCAGAGCTGTTGCTATCCTCGCCAATGGGCGGACGGTGGAAAAAGCACCGAAGCTTGATGTGCATCCGTTATTTCAGTTGCGGTAAAAAGAACTTTCGCTAGCAACCGAGGCTGTTGGAACATTGGCAGCCTCAGACCTGTCGGCAACGCTCAGACTCCCCAATGACGTGAACCGAACAGCAGGAGCCGTAAGGCAGTTCGCCTCGCACTACCGAAGCGATAACAGAAATTCGCGGAAGCGACTCATAGCATTTAGGCAGGTTCAGAGTCGGCTCGCCGATGCAGTACCCGCAGACAGCGATTGGGTCAGGGATGCCGCCACCGACCGGTATTGACGAAGATCCTTTGCCAGTTTCCGCAATTGGCGCTTGGTAGCGGGTTTGAGACCGCCATAGGCTTCCTCCTGGAGCCGATAGGCCAATGCCCGGATAGGAGGTCTCGGCTGATCTTCGGGGGCGCTGGAGCGTTAAACGCCTCTCTCCACCGCACCCGGAGCCATGCAATGTCGGCTCGCCGCAGCTCATCGAGCCGCAGCTTCAGGATCTTTGCCTTACCGTTCATCGCTTGGAGCTCGTAATTCTGTAGACGCGACCCCGGCCCTCTTCGGGCGCAGAATCGAGGGCCATGCCCAATTTCCTTTTGACGGTGCCTGCCAGAAACCCGCGCACCGAATGGCCCTGCCAGCCCGTAGCCTCCATCAGCTCAGGGATCGTGGCGCCCTTGGGCTGCTCGAGCAGCCGCAGGACCTTGTCCTTCTTGGTCGGGCGCGACCGCTTGTCTGCGACGGTCGCTTTCTTGCGATTTGGGTGTTGTTTGGTTTTGGCCACATCCACCTCCGTCGATTGCTTTGGCGCCGCGCGATTGCGGCGCTTCCACGTCCCGAAGGCCGGCGAGCGCACCGGCTTTGGTGGATAAGGGCCCCCTCCTGTCGAGCCCCGTTGGATAGGCAGCAATGCTTCCTTTGCGCAGCAAGGGAAGTCAATTTCTCGATTATTTTGCTACTGCCGAACCTAGATTGTGCGGTGAATGAGGATAGGTCCGGCGATATCCTCCGATGCGAATTCGCGACGCCTGCGCGCGACCCAATTCAGTGCCTGGGAGATCGAATCCACCTGATCGTCATGGCGGCCGTTGGGAAACACCAAAAGTTCCGAAACAAGATCCTCCAGCCACGGTGCGCTACTCGGGAATATGACGGAACCTGCCTCGAACGTCGGCTGCACGACAAAAAGCCGCGTCACCTTATCGGCTTCCGGTTTGATGCCGATTACACTCTCATGACTATCCCGCAAATCCTGTATCAGGCTTGTGCCTGATCCAGCCTTCTCGACCAGGACGTCAGCCCGCGGCCATCGCTCCTTCAGTGCAAGTGCCGCGCGTTTCAGATCAGGATATTCGAAGCGGTCTCGCATCAAATCCAGAAGATAGCAATCGCCGCCCTTGAGGTGCCAGACCGTGGCAACGGAATAGTCCGCCAGTTCGCTCGACGACATTGCCGTGTCCCAGCTGATGATGTGGCGGTCGCCCTGTTCAAAGGGTGGTGGCTCGTCATAGAATTTGAGCCATTCGAGCTTGATCAGATTGCCCTCGGCCGGAATGGGGCTTTGCAGATATTGGGCCGAGAACACCGCAGTTCCCATTGACCGCTTTAGGTCCTCTAGGACCTGGAGCGGTTCACGCTCGGGGTGGAGAAGGTCTCCGACACTTCGGACGTGAAACTCTCGGGCGCCGATTTGAATCTTCTGTTTCTCTTGGGCGATCGCGGGAAGGCTGAGGTGCTCCCAGCCTCCTTTCTCCAAGAGCACGCCGACTAGGTCATCCACGTGCAGGCGTTGCATGATGACAATGATGGCATCGTCGAGCTTGCTATCGAGACGCGATAGCAGCGTCGTTTCCAACCAATGTAGAGCGTAGTTACGTGCGGTTTCCGAATACCCATCCTCCGCCTTGATGGGATCATCCAGGATGACGAGATTGCCGCCTCGACCCGTTAGCGTGCCACCGACCGACGTGGCGTAGCAGCCGCCCCCACGCCTCGTGACGATCTCGGTCTCCGTATTCTTCCGCAGACCAAGCCGCATTTGGGGAAAGGCGCGCCGGAACCAGCGGGAGTTCAGAACGACTCGACGATCGGCGGCATGTCTCTGGGCGAGTTCGTGGGAGTAGCTTATGGAGATAATCCTGCGGGTCGGGTCATGGCCCAGCAGAAAGACGGGAAAGGCAACGGTTGCGCAAATCGATTTGAGGCTGCGGGGCGGCATGGTGATGATGAGGCGCTTGGTCTCGCCCCGCATGACTTTTAGCAGGGCGTAAGCGATGGCTGTGACGTGCCAGTTGAGTAGAAGCTCCTTGTCTTGCACTACCGTCTCGAACACCATTCTGATAAAGGCGACGAGGTTGGTGCCAACGGCATAGTCGATGATCTCTTGCTTGAGCTTTGGTGGCAGAGCGGAAAGTTCGTGTCTAACAGTCATCGTTGTCATCCTCGTCCAGTTTTCCAATGATTTCGTCGAAGATGATCTGCTCCTGGGGCGACAGGCGAATGCTGTTATCCGTCTCCTCGTTCTCGTCGAACAACCCCAGTTGGTGCATCACCTTGAACATGGCCTGCAGCTGTGAGGGGGTGCATTTCAATGCGATGTCTGCAAACCGATAGGTCATACCTTGGAGTGCAGTGACGCGTTTGGTTTTTCCACCGATCCGGGCTGTGACCTTAGTGTTGAGCGCTTCCCGCAGAAGGTTTTTGGCATTACGATTTCCCTTCGGCCGTCCCCTTGGATTGCCGGATTGTCCAGGCTTGAATTGTGCGCTCTTGGGCGGTTTGCCGTATCCAACCTCGTAGTCTTGTTTGCGATCCGAAGGCGGTGATTTGGCCGATTGGGAGGGCGACTGTGTCTTGCGCGAGCGCGGCTTAGTGGCCCCGCGACGTGCCGTGTCTCTTCCACTACGGTCGTCCCGTTTGGTCATGGCTTGACCTCCTCAAGGGGCTCCGATTGGGAGCGCTTATCGGCCATTTCCTGAAACGAAAGACGGCTTGTCTGGTGAATGGCAGGCTCGCCTGTGAAGTCTTGCCAGCGTCGGATCGCCACGTCGCAATAGTGGGGATCGATCTCGATGGCGCGGGCCCGCCGGGTGGTGCGTTCTGCAGCAATGATGGTTGTGCCCGATCCCACAAATGGATCGAGAACCAGATCCCCGCGACGGGAGCAGTCCAAAATTGCATCGGCCACCAGTGCCACGGGCTTGACGGTGGGGTGCATGGCGAGCTCCTCCATGCGCCCCTCGTGCAGGCTGTTGACGCCCGGATAGTCCCAGACATTGGTTCGGTAGCGGCCGAAGCGGCCGAGTTGGACGTTGTTCAGATGGGGCTCGCGGCCACTTTTGAAAACGCAGACGAACTCGTGCTTGGAACGGTAGAGGGAGCCCATTCCGGCATTGTCCTTGTTCCAGACGCAGATATTTTTGAGACCGGAAAAATTCGGATTCGCGGCTTGGAGAAGCTCATCGAGATGGCGCCAGTCCATGCATACGAAATGCAGTGAGCCATCCACGGAATAACGGGCCATGAGGGCGGTCGAGGCGTGCAGGAAGGCGACGAACTCATCACTATCCATCTCGCCCGACCCCATGGCGAAGTCGCCGTGAACAAGGCGCCCAAGTCCTGAGACGTGGCCGGGAATCGCAACGTTATAAGGGGGATCACTAAAGCCAACGCGGGCGCGCTCTTCGCCCATCAGTACTTCGTATGAGACTTGCTCCAGAGCATTGCCGCAATGGAGCTGATGTTGGCCGAGTTTCCAGGTGTCGAGCGGCCGCGTCGTTGCCGGCTGATCGCGCTGCAAACTCGGGATATCGTCCTCGGGAGCGTCTCCTTTAGCCGGGCTACCGAGCTCGTCGAAAATCAATTCAATCTCGGCGATCTCGAAGCCGGTGGATTCGAGGTCGAATCCGAGTTCGCCCAGTTCGCCGATCTCCAACGCAAGTTGCTCCCTGCTCCAAGAACTCTCTTCGGCGAGACGATTGAGAGCGATGGCGAGGCCGCGACATTCCTCATCCGTCAGCTCTGTCATTGTGACAGTAGGGATGGATTCCAGCTCGAGCCCTAGAGCGGCTTGCACCAGGGCCCAGCCCGCCAGGACCCGACCCTCGGAATCGAGCAGAATCGGAAAGGCGAAGCCGTAGTTTGCAAGGCTGTCGGCCAGCTTTTTGATCTGCGATTTCGGATGGACCCTCAGCTGTCGCTTCGGGGGCCGCAGCTGATCTATCTTCGTTAGCTTGGGGCTAAGATCATGTCGCAGCGGGCATCGATTTGATCGCTTTGTTGTGTCTGACATTTAAAACCTCCAACTGGGTTTTTAAGGGGCAAATTTTTTAAGCCGACTCGCGGCCTCTGGACTTGGCTTCAGATCGAGCAAGCCAAATGCAGACCGATGAGGACATGAAGCCGATTTCGGCGACGATGGCTTTGCGTTGTTGGAGCCTGAGATCGCTCAGCCTTTCGGCCAATTCCTTGCGGCCCCAACAAATATTCGGCTCGTGAAAAATCGGCATTTGCCTCGCAAATTGGAGCAAGTCCTGTCGCTCAATCAGCTCGATGAGTCCCACCCGGCGGATCACCAGAAAAACGCCGAAATCGGCCCACTCGATGCCGTTTGATTCGAAGCTGGGAAGTGAAGGGTAGTTCTCCGCCAATGCCTTTTGACGATCAGACCTGTCGTAGCTTGCCGCCAGTCTTTCTAATGCGGCACTCAAGAAGGAGCGGGCGGCCCTGATGAAGAAGACGGCGTCCGACGGCTTCATGCCCCCATCGAGCAGCTCCATCGCGAGAGCCAAGCCGAACACGTCAAAGGGTTTGAACTCGGCCTCGTGGCCCTTGCCTTCGGTAGGGAACTCAGAGAATGCGAATTCTGCAAACTCGGGATCCTCGATTGGACCCGGCCGATAGCTTCGATCTAGGTCCAGCAGCCGCTTAATGCGATTGAGGAAACGCGAGGTCGGCTCGCGTTTCCGGCCGCCGGAGTCCTGAAAGCTGTTCCAAAGCGTCCAATCCACCTGATTGCGCTTGAAGGTCTCGCCGCGAAGATCCGGTAGTTGCTCGGGCATCGCCTACCTAATGAAACCCTTAATCGGGTTCTTTTTAAGGAACCCTATTCCAGGTTTCAAGAGTTAATTGACTGGGGGCTGTTTTTTGCTCACAGGTTTCGGTGCCGGCCGGCGGAAAGAAACGGCGGAAAGTTTCAAGGTCTTGCCAAGTGAAATGGGCCGCCGCTTTGGTGTCTGGGAGAGGCGGTATTGCTTCAGAGTTGCTCTCTCTCGACGCGTGGTTTGGAGATTCGAACCAGATTCGCATAACGGGCATTGTGGAAAGTGGACGCGAGGTTTCGGCTTTCAATGTCCGCTTACCGCCTGAAAGCGGACGTTCGACTCTCAACTTCAGCCAGCCAAAAAGAACCTGCTGGGCACGAGTACGCCTTCGCCCAAGCTTTCGAACTCGATCACGGAAGTGGCCTCTTCATCAGCGTTGCCGTCGCAGGTGAAGCTCAGGCGAATTTTTCCATCGTTCTTTGTCTCCTCAATTGTTAGCGGCTTGCTGCAATCATCGACCAGGGCGATGGCGGCGGCGATCGAGGAGACGACGGCCGCCGAGTTCATGAATTTGCGCCAGTCGACATCGGCGGCTGTTGCGTCACTCCCGGATGCAACCAAGCAGACCGATAAGACCGATGCGGCCAGGGTCGCGTATAGTGGATTCCTTTGAATTTTCATGAGCAGGGCTCCATTGGGCGTTAGCGATTAAGGGCAATCGAATGTGACCGGATAACGCGGATCGATTTCCGAGCGATCGCCACTATGAGACGTCTCGTTAAGGCGAAAGTTTCAATTGCTCGATCTTCGGCCCACTGCCACCTTCGATCATGGTGAGACGGGTTTCCATTTGTCCGCGCACTTCGATGTCGCGAATAACGATTTCCTGCAATCCCCGCAGCACAACCGCATAACGTCCGGGCGGCAGCACGATCGGATCGGCGCCAACAGTTCCTTGGGCCAGGGACGTGCCGGAAGCGTCTCTCACGAGATAGGTGACTTCGATTGAACTCCTCAGGGCTTTCTCGAGCTCATCGGCGTTCCTGGCGCCAAAATATTGCCTTCGCCATCGACGCCGTGAACCTGAAACACGGTCTTGGCGATATCCAAACCAATCGTAGTAATCTGCATCCGGGCGGCCCCCTTTAATGTGATCCGTCAACGACGGTCACCTTATGGCACTCAGATGCCGTGTGGGGCGCCGTCCACCTCATCATTAGCGGACGCAGTACAACGTCTTTATCAGAGTCCGCTTTACCCCCAAAAGCAGACATGCGGCGGGGTCGCCAATAAAGTCCGCTATTAGCCATAAGCGGACGTTCGGAATGCCAGCGGTTGTATGCCTTCCAAGCTCTCTGGATCTACGTTACTTAGGTGTGGATCGCAACATGATGGATAGTCCGCCATGGGATATCCGGTTCCCAAGAATGACCGCGACCGCCTAGCGGCGCTCGATGCCTATCATGTTGTTGGAACGCCACCGGAGATGGATTTCGATGAGATCGCCGAATTGGCCGGCCACGCTTGTGAGTGTCCGGTCGCGGTCGTCAACCTGATTGCTGAAAAATGGGAGTGGTACAAAGGCAGATGTGGAATTCCCGAGGACGCGACTGGTGAGCCGCGTGGCGGGATTTGCTCCACGACTATCTGCGGCAACGATCTTCTGATCGTTCCAGATCTTTCAAAAGACGAACGATTTTCGGAACAGGACCTCGTCAAGGGTAAGCCGCATTTCCGGTTCTATGCCGGAGCACCATTGATCAACTCGGATGGATTTGCCCTCGGCAGCCTGTGCGTCCTCGATTACGAACCGCGCGAGTTTGAACCGGAGCAAATGGAGGCGCTGCGCCGCTTGACTCATCAAGCCGTAGCGCAGCTCGAACTCCGCCGCAAGGTCGCGGAGCTGGATGAGCTTCATCGCTCGCTGAATGACGAGAAACGCAAGGCTGAAGAATTGGTGCTCAATATCCTGCCGAGGAACATCGCCGAAGAGTTGAAAACAAAGGGGAGCGTTAGACCGCAGTATTACGACTCGGTCACGATCATGTTTACCGATTTCAAGGGCTTTACGCGTTTAGCCGAACAGATGGAGCCACGGGCGCTAATCGATGAGTTGAACGATCACTTCTCGGCTTTCGACGACATTGTCACACGGCACGGTTTGGAGAAGCTCAAAACGATTGGCGACGCATACATGTGTGCGGCCGGCTTGCCACAACGAAGCCAGAAGCATGCGCAAGACGCATGCGCCGCCGCGCTCGAAATCCGCGATTATATGGACCGCGTCAATACCGCTCGCGACAAGATGGGGATGCCACGCTGGGACATTCGCATCGGTTTGCACTCCGGCGGTGTGATCGCGGGGGTCGTTGGTAAGATGAAATTCACATATGACATATGGGGCGATGCGGTGAACGTTGCATCACTGATGGAAGCCCATGCAGAGCCAGGCCAAATCGCCCTGTCCGACAGCACATTCAATCGCGTCCGTGATCAGTTCGACACCGAATTTCTGAAAGAGATCGACAACACCAAAAAAGGGCGAATCCGGTGCTATATCCTGAAGGGCCAGAAGGACTGAATCGTATTGTCTGAGGGGCGGATCGCCCTTACCAGGTTTATCGTTCCCATCAAACGCGGTAGCAGAATATACGGGTGTCCCTCACGGGTCAGGAACCGACCTAAATTAGCTCGACCTTTCACGCCCGCTTAGCGCCCGATAGCAGACGTTCGCAGCAACTCGGTCGACTTCCGCTTTGGGTCAAAAGCAGACATTCCACACAGCTGCTGACCATGTCCGCTTTCGGGGGTCAAGCGGACATCTCTGACCACGCTGGATTACGTCTGCTTTTGACCCTAAGCGGACTCAATCGATCCAGTTCAACAATTGTGATTACTGCCCGTCTTGGCGTCCCAAGCGCGGGACAAAGACTGTGACCAACATTGCGACAAACAAGCCCATTCCAGTGGCTATGACAACATGGGTCCAGCTCTCGGGCCTGACGGTTCCGAAATAGACGATCACTGTGAAAAGCGGGATATCGAGAAAATGCACAATTTGGTTGAACAAGCTTCTTGCCTCATCGCGTAGGTCGTCGGTCAGCGGCTCACCCTTCGCAAGCGCGTCACGCGAACGGCGTAAGGTTTTGCGAAACTGGATTCGCGTCACGGTATTGCCTTCGATGAACTCGAACAAAAACAGACCCCACATGCCGACCAGCCAGGGTGCCTCGAAAAAGCCAAGCCCAAGCTCGAGGACGAGGAATAAGCCCGATATGCCGACCAGCAGGGCTCCTGATATGACAAGGCTGTCATAGAAGATCGCCGTATAACGCGCTGCTTCAGCGAATATCTTCATATCATTGGTGCGGTAGGCCCGAAGCTCAGAAATGAATACAGCCAGCAGACCCCCGCCCAGTAGAATGAAACCGATGATGTGGCCGAATCTGAGAAGAGTGTAGTAGTCCAATTCAGGCACCCTGCGACTTCGCTTTCGCGATACGGGACTTGATCGCGGCGATTAACATCACAGCGGCGCAGAGTAGCACGTCACAGCACCGCAGGCTCATTGATCATATTCCGGTTATGGCTAAGAGCGGACGTCGCAGCCTCGAAGTTCCATGTCTGCTGTTGGGAGTAAAGCGGACATCGTGATTGCCTCGCTGAATGTCTGCTCCTGACCCAAAGCGGAAATTGCGACGGACAATGCAATTGTCCGGTCCCGTCCCATACTCCTCGCCGGTCACAAGCGGCCTTCGGGCAGCAGGCCATAGACTGCAATTTGCTGCGAAAATGTGGGAACGTAGACTTTGCCGTTGGCAACGATGGCCGTACTGTATTTCGCGAAATTGCCGTAGTCGTCGCGAGCGGCATTCTGCCGTGAATTCCAGAGCTCGTGCGAGAGGTCCGTGGCGTCGAACGCGCGCAGGACGCCGGGAACCGTATGATGGTTTGGGTTGCCCAACTCGTGCGTGACCCAAAGAATTCCGCTCCCGGCGGTTGTCTTGTTTGCAGAGATCACGGGGGAGCCCCCCCCTATACTCACCGCCCACCATGCTGGTCTGCGAAAATTATTCGAGCTTCTCGGCGCAAGCTGAGTGTGATCCTTTGCTCGAATTTACCCAATCCACCGCTAACAGGTTTTTTGGGCAATGTTCTGGGTTATGCCGCAGCAGGTCCGCTTTCTGGACAACAGCGGACGCAAACACAAGTCGATGGGATCTTCCGCTAATGACCCGAAGCGGTCATTCCAGTGGAACCGCCCCTGAGACCGCACGTGCTCAACCCATAATAATTTGGCATGATAACGATGGATCCAAAGGATTTTTGGGAAATGTCGGATGGATGAACAGACAGTCGCGGCGCTGACCGAAGCACTTGAGGACGAGTACAAAGCACGCGCCACTTACCGCAAAGTCGTCGAAACCTTCGGTCCCATCCGCCCCTTCATCAATATAGTCGAGGCGGAAGACCGGCATGCCTCAGCACTGCTGCGTCAGTTCGAGCGGTTTGGCTTGCAACCGCCCGAGGATAGATGGGCCAGCCGCATCGAGGCTCCGTCTTCCATCGCTGAGGCATGTGAAGCCGCTGTCGCCGCCGAAATCGAGAATGCGGCGATGTATGACCGCCTTCTCGCAATGGTAGACGATCCCGCGGTTCGCAACGTTCTATTAAACCTGCAGGATGCTTCACAGAACCGTCACCTGCCGGCATTTCAACGATGCCTGGAACGGGCTAAGAAATAGGGGAAGCTAAATCACTGTCTTGCCAATTAAATCATGAGAGGCAGATAGACGACGGTCGTAAAATCGTCACGGATATGCCCGTGGATTATTCGGATTTTGATCATGGCAAAATCTTCATCTCCTGAGACCATTACCGAAGCCGTCGCTGTGTTCAAAGACCTTGGGTCGCTCGAAGCAGCGATCGACGAGCTGCAGA
>Ga0209633_10000248_pt1 | contig 65221 bp, 59 predicted proteins | sample Cruoilmetagenom1_FD_187290 | JGI IMG/M metagenome (GOLD analysis project Ga0209633, IMG submission 187290) | Oil polluted marine microbial communities from Coal Oil Point, Santa Barbara, California, USA - Sample 1 (SPAdes) (version 2) | ecosystem: Environmental > Aquatic > Marine > Oil seeps ... | reverse complement strand
TTTAAAAATTCGTCGTTAAATAATTCGTCTTTCTTCATTACTGTATAAAATTTAAAATTAAACAAAAATAGCTTGGGTCATGACCCAAGCTATTTTTTACAACTTACACAGTTTATGGTTTAGTGCTAATTTTAGTTAATTGAAAAGCCTTTCATCATATAGTTAGATGAAGGGCTTTTTTTATAAATAAGAGTTTATAAGTCTAAATTTATTCTAGAGGTTCAAATTGAACACAAAAGAGTAGACATATTTTATAGATAATCAGTTATTATTTATTTTTTATTGAAATTGAGTTGCAATCTTTTCTGCCTTTCTATTTTCAGAATAATCATAAAATCCTTCACCAGATTTTACACCTAATTTACCGGCAGTAACCATATTTACTAATAAAGGGCATGGTGCATATTTAGGGTTTCCGAAACCATCATGCAGTACATTTAAAATCGATAAGCAAACATCTAAACCAATAAAATCAGCTAGTTGTAACGGACCCATCGGATGTGCCATTCCTAATTTCATAACTGTATCTATTTCATAAACACCCGCTACACCTTCATATAAAGAATAAATAGCTTCATTAAGCATAGGCATTAAAATTCTATTGGCTATAAAACCAGGATAGTCATTTACTTCTACAGGTACTTTATGTAATTTTTTAGAAAGCTCCATGATAGTTTGGGTCACTTCATCAGAAGTAGAATACCCGCGAATGATTTCTACCAATTTCATTATAGGAACTGGATTCATAAAATGCATGCCTATAACCTTTCCAGGTCTTGAAGTAACAGCCGCAATTTTAGTGATTGAAATTGAAGATGTGTTTGTCGCTAAAATTGTCATAGCATCACAAACTTCATCTAGTTCTTTAAAAATTTTGAGTTTTAAATCAATATTTTCTGTTGCAGCTTCAATAACTAAATCTGCATTTTGCACACCTTCTTTCATAGAAGTTGCCGTTTGAATATTATTGAGTGTTTGTTGCTTTTCTTGTTCAGTTATACGTTCTTTAGCAACCATTCTGTCTAAGTTTTTGGTTATAGTTGCCAATCCCTTAGCTAAGGCTGCTTGAGAAATATCAATCAAGTTAACTTGATAGTTGTTTTGTGCAAATACATGGGCAATTCCGTTTCCCATTGTTCCGGCGCCAATAATAGCTATGTTTTTCATGTATATTATATTTAATCTTTCAATTGTTTAATTATTTACTAAAACAATCAATTATTTGTTGTGCAACTCGTAAGGCCTTAGCTCCGTCATTTAATGTTACTATAGGAGTAGTGTTATTAGTAATTGCATCGGCAAAAGTTTCTAATTCATCTAAAATTGCATTGTTAGGAGCAATTGCAGGATTTTCAAAATAAATTTGTTTTTTAACGCCTTCAGCATTTTGCAAGATCATTGCAAATTCATCTGGATTTTCAGGCACATCCTTCATTTTAACAACTTCACTTTTCTTTTCTAAAAAATCTACTGAGATATATGCATCCTTTTGAAAAAAACGAGATTTACGCATATTCTTCATTGAAATTCTACTAGCGGTTAAATTAGCAACACATCCGTTTTCAAACTCAATTCTTGCATTCGCTATGTCAGGAGTTTCACTTATAACTGATACCCCACTTGCATGGATAGTTTTAACTTTTGAGTTTACAACACTTAAAATAATATCGAGATCATGTATCATTAAATCTAAAACTACGGGTACATCAGTCCCTCTCGGATTAAATTCAGCCAATCTATGTGCTTCAATAAACATAGGAGTTTTTATCATTTCTTTTACTGCTGTAAAAGCAGGATTGAAACGTTCAACATGACCAACTTGCCCTTTTACTTTCTCTTGACTTACTAAAGTTCTAATTTCTTCAGCTTCAGAAACCGAATTGGTAATAGGTTTTTCAATAAAGATATGTTTCCCTTTAATAACTGCTTCTTTAGCGCAGTTAAAATGAGATAATGTAGGTGTAACTATATCAACAACATCAACAGCATCAATCAATTCAGTAATTGAATTAAATGAAGTATATCCAAATTCTTCAGAGACTTTTTGTGCATTTTCAATGCTTGGATCAAAAAATCCGATAAGATTATATTTATCTGATTGTTGTAATAATTTTAAATGAATTTTACCGAGATGTCCGGCTCCTAAAACGCCTACGTTTAACATAAAAAAGATTTTGAGCAAAGTTACATTTTTTTACCGAAAATAAGTAAGATTAAATGCCTTCAACTCGTTCATATTTACAAAATATTTAATGAAATTATGGAAGTGTCTAAGGCATGCTTAATGTATTAATGCGATAAAAATATTATGTTTGATTTAGGTTAAGAACTCGTCAAAAAAATAGCAAATAAATTCAAATTATTAATTACTTTTGACTAATCACTATGAAAGACTTACCAAAACATAAAGGGCTTAGAAATCAGTTAGTTAAAACTGTAAGAGCGAAAGGTGTAAAAGACGAAAAGGTACTCAATGCTATCGCTAAAATTCCGAGGCATTTGTTTATGGATTCAGGTTTTATAGATTTCGCTTATCAAGACAATGCGTTTCCTATTGCTGCCGACCAAACAATTTCACAACCATATACAGTAGCTTTTCAGACTGAATTGTTAGAAATAGAACAAGGAGATAAGGTATTAGAAATTGGTACAGGTTCAGGATATCAAACAGCAGTTTTAGTTGAATTGAAGGCCGAAGTATATAGTATTGAAAGACAAAAAGAATTGTATGAGAAAACAAAAAAATTCTTACCTCTATTGGGCTATGTTGCTAAAAAGTTAAGTTTTGGTGATGGGTATAAAGGATGGAGTGAATATGCACCATTTGATAAAATTTTGGTTACTGCCGGCGCTCCTTTTGTTCCCAAACCATTGTTAAGTCAACTTAAAATAGGAGGTAGATTAGTTATTCCTGTAGGAGAAAATATTCAAAAAATGACTTTATACATCCGCAAAGGTGAAAAAGAATTTGAAAAGCATGAATTTGGTGATTTTCGCTTTGTACCGATGTTAAAGGAAAGTCAGAAATAGTCTTTAGTTTACAATCCCGATAGCTATCGGGATCAATAAGTAGTGGTTTGGGTTTGCAAAATAGTAATTAATAAATCTAAAATCAGACAGCTTTTAAACTCAAGTCCATATTATAAACAGAGTGGGTGAGTGCACCTGAAGAAATGAAATCTACACCACAATCGGCATACTTTCGTAACGTTTTTTCATTGATGCCACCAGACGATTCTGTTAAACATTGATTACCAATTAACGCAACAGCTTTACGTGTATCTTCATAATTAAAATTGTCTATTAAAATTCTATAAACACCATCTGATTGTAATATTTCTTCAATTTCTTGAAGACTGCGCGCCTCAACAATAATTTTCAAATCTAGATTCGAGCTTTCTAGATACTGTTTGGTTTTGTCAATGGCTTTTGTAATGCCTCCTGCAAAATCGATATGATTATCTTTCAACATAATCATATCGTATAATGCGAATCGATGATTTTCACCACCGCCAATTTTTACAGCCCATTTTTCTAGCGCTCTGATACCTGGAGTCGTTTTTCGAGTATCTAAAATTTTTGTTTTTGTGCCTTCTAATAAATCTACAAACGAACATGTTTTGGTTGCAATAGCACTCATACGTTGCATAGCATTTAATACTAATCGTTCAGCTTTTAAAATTGATTGTGAACTTCCTTCGACGTAAAAAACCAAATCACCGTATTTCACTTTACTACCATCTTCAATTAGTGTTTCAATTTTTAAAGTACTATCGATATAGTTAAACACCATTTTTGCGAACTCTACACCTGCAATAACACCTTCATCTTTTACTAATAATTTTGCTTTACCTTTTGCAGTTGTAGGTATGCAGGCTAACGAGCTGTGATCGCCATCACCTACATCTTCACGAATAGCATTATTTATTATAAGTTCAAGTTCTTTTTTAAATTGTTGTTCTGAGATCATACGCTAAAATTTGTGAAGCAAAAATAACAATAGATTTTAGATTTAGAGTTAAAAATGTTGTTTAGGAATATAGATCACGTTAATTTTTAAGATTTAACGCAGATTATATAGATGATATCAGTGAAAATCAATTAATCTATGTCATCGGTATTCTAATTTCTAAGTATTAATTAAATTTGTCTTATGAAAATAAAACTCATGGCAATAGGTAAAACAGATAATAAAAATCTGATACAACTTATTGACGATTATAAAAAAAGGCTAAATCATTATATCAAATTCGAATTAGAGATTGTACCGGATATAAAAAATGTTAAAAATCTTTCTGAAAATCAACAAAAAGAGAAAGAAGGTGAATTTATCCTTAAAAGAATAACGCCAACAGATCAGTTAATCTTATTAGATGAAAAAGGATATGAGTTTCGTTCTATTGAATTTTCTCGTTTTTTACAGAAGAAAATGAATTCTGGTATTAAGCAATTGGTATTTGTAATTGGTGGGCCCTACGGTTTTTCAGAAAAAGTTTATCAAAAAGCCAAAGGAAAAGTATCGTTATCAAAAATGACATTTTCGCATCAAATGATCCGTCTTTTTATGGTTGAACAACTCTATAGAGGGTTTACTATTCTTAAAAATGAACCTTATCATCATGAATAAATTCGGTAAAAGTTAAATTTCTTTGAAATTTTTAAGTATTTTTTGAACTGAAGTTGTTTTTATAGAGAACATGTTGATAAAACATGTATAATCTTTTTCATAGCAAATTTCCTGCTTCTTTTTTTAAGGGAGCGGGATTTTTTATATGTATTCTAAAGTCAAATTTTTATTGATAGTCGCTAATGCTTGTTCAATATCCCAAATAATGTCTTTGGCATTTTCTACACCAATTGATAGTCGAATCAATTTATCGGTAATTTGCATTCTTTCTCTATGAATAGGATCGACACCTGCATGAGTCATCGTAATAGGATGTTGTACCAAACTTTCTGTACTACCCAAACTTACGGCTATTTTAAAAAGTTTTAAGCTATTCATAAATTGAAATGCTTCTTTTTCACTTCCTTTAATGTCAAAAGAAATCATGGCTCCAGGAGCTTCACATTGTTTTTTGTAAATGGCATATTCTTTAGTTCCTTCTTCTAATAAGCCTAAATAATGCACTTTTTCAATCGCTGAATGTTGGTTTAAAAATGATGCAACTTGTTGTGCATTTTTGGTTTGCTGATCCATTCTTACTTTTAATGTTTCTAAACTTCGCAGCAATAACCAAGCGGTATTCGGACTTAGCATATTACCTAAAAAAGTACGTAATGTTTTTACACGTGTCATTAATTCTGATGAACCTAAAACGGCACCGGCAATTAAATCGCTATGCCCACCAATATATTTAGTAGCTGAATATAATACAAGGTCAGCACCAAATTGTAATGGATGTTGCCAAAGTGGTCCCATATAGGTATTGTCTACAGCTAATAATACTTCTTTATCATTTGTACTAAAATGGTTACAAATATTTTTATAACTATCAATATCAACAATGTCATTTGTTGGGTTTGCAGGGGTTTCTAAAAAGATCATTGCTAATTTATCTCCTTTACCCGATGCTTTTATCATTTCAATAATATTTTCTTCACTCTCATCAGGATGAACATCTAGTGTATGAACACCAATTTTTGGTAAAAAATGATTGATAAAATGATCTGTACCACCATATAGTGGATTGCCATGCACTAATAAGTCTCCGGGTTTTAAAAATTCTAATAATACAGTACTTATTGCAGACATACCACTTTCAAAAACGGCACAATCATCAGACTTATCCCATAAACAAAGGCGGTTTTCTAGAATTTCTAAGTTAGGATTATTGATTCTACTATAAATTAATCCTAATTCTTCTTTTGGTCCTTTCTCTCTTAATCCATAGGCAATTTCAAAAAAAGCTTTGCCTTCTTCAGCAGTTTTATATTCAAATGTTGAAGTTTGAAAAATTGGGCATTTCACTGCGCCTTGTGATAGTTCAGGTTTATAACCATGACTCATCATTAAACTTTCAGGACTAAAAGTGTGCTTTTTCATTGTATAATATTTTATCTTATCAAAATTAAGGTAGATAGTTATATTTTCCTAATGAGCACAATAATTTGGAAAAAAATTCTATTTTTGAATAAAACAAAGTGTAATATTCTTTTTTGGTTCGTTTTTTGGATTAATTTTAGAATAAAATTCTACACGATGATAGACGCTATTGACAAATCAATCTTAAAGATGTTACAACATAATAGCAAATTGACTATTAAAGAAATTGCCGCTAAGTTAAATTTAACGCCTACACCAATTTTTGAACGTATCAAAAGATTGGAAAAGGAAAATTATATTACTTCATATAGAGCAGTTATTGATAGAAAAAAAATTGGACTGTCTCTATTGGTATTTTGTAATATATCATTGAATCAACATGAAGCGTCATTTATATCAAAATTTGAAAAAGATATACAGCAATTTTCAGAAGTTATAGAATGCTATCATATAGGAGGTATGTTTGATTATTTTTTAAAAGTTGTTGTAACTGATATGGATGCTTATCAACATTTTGTGGCCAAAAAACTTGCTTCTGTTGAAAATATCGGTCAAGTGCAAAGCGCTTTTGTAATGACTGAAGTAAAATCCACAGCTACCTTACCTATTAGTTAGAATGTTATTTTAGGCGGACATATTTCCTTTATCATAAACATATTTTTGAGCAAAATAATCATTGGGATATTTTTTCAATGCTTCAATCTTCACTTCAGTATTGGCAGTTGCTTTCATGTAATTTTTTGCATTTAACTGTTGTTCGTAAGTATGTTTTTGCATGGTGTAGTTTGCAGGATGTTTTTGAATGACCAACTCTTTTATTTCAACATCGTTTAGTGTTTGAATATATCTATAAGCCGATAGTTGCTCTTTAACAATATAATTTTGCATCTCCATATTTTCAGGATATTGTTTAGAAGCGATTATTTTTTGTTCAGAGATTATAGCCTGTTCAGAAGTTGCATTAGAAGAAAATACATTTTTTAAGATTTGTAGTAAATTTGACATGGGTTAGGGGTTTTGAGGGTTGCTTTTGTTGAACATTTCTAACTACTCGAAAATGAGAAGTTATATATTGAGATTTAGGTGATTGCTTGCTAATTTACAAAATAAATAATTAACATATTGATTATCAGTGTTAAATTGAGCTGTAAATTATCTGAAATTGATATATTTAATCCTATAATCTAGTAAATAGGAATCAATATTCTAAATAGAAAAAGTGATGAGCCTTTTTTCGATGCGTACTTTTGAAAATCCGAAATTTTCTTTGATCCAATGAATTGTTTTCTGTTGATATAAAAATACATGTGTTGGATCATTTTTATAATACCAACTATGAAAGTCCATAGTATGATCATATAACACAGTCATACAATAGAGCTTGCCAATTGGATTTAATAATTTTTTTAATAAGGTAAATTCCTTTTTCGGATTGTAAAAATGCTCCATTACTTCGCAACAAGCGATATAATCATACGTTGATTCTAGTAGGAGAGGGCGCTTATGAAAAAATGGATCATATTGAGCAATTTGATAGTTAGCGTCATTTAATACTTTAGAAATTACCGGACCTGTACCAGCTCCAAAGTCAAGCCCCTTATGATATACTGTAAAATCTCTTTTGATAGAAGAAGTTATCGGTGATACAAACTGTTGGTAATTCTTATCTTCAACATCATTATTATGAGTATTATAACGTTTTATTTCTTCGGCATCGGTAAGTCTCAATTTATTGTCTAAAAAAATACCATAACAAGTAGTGCATTGAAAAAAATGCCTTACTTCATGAAGATAGAAGGTATTGGCTTTACTATTGCAAAGCGGACAAATGGCTCTTGTTGTAAGATGTGTAATAGACATGTTAAAGCACTGGCTGAATGTTCTTTCTTTTAAAAGTTTCTTCCACTAAAATTATTAGTATGAATCCGCCAAAATAAGCGAGTATATCAATCCATGAAAAAGAAGTGCCAATTAAAACTCGGGCAGTTTTACTATCTTCAAGACCGAGCCATGAAATTACATCATAATATTGAGCAAATTCAACTAAACATGCAAAAATAAAAGTTGAAAGCGCTATTATTAAATATGAGTTATGTATAAAAATACGTATAAAAGAATAAATAAGTATAACGACTAACAAATCGCCAATATAAGGTCGAATGATAGTGTCATTTACAAAAAATCCTATATACAATTCACTTAGTAATAGGATGATAAAAAGGATGGTATATTTTTTACTTAATATGACGGACTTCATTATAACTTTATTAATATATGCTTTTTGATATAGCTTAAATTGATATTTTGTTGTTTCAACCCTTCAGCTTTGTTCGAGATAAATTTTCGTATGAATTCAGTTAATTTGTGAATATAGATTCATCTGTTTAAAAGAATGATATAAATTTTTCAATTTAAAACAATTCATAAAAAAAAGCCTATCACAATGATAGACTTTTGTTGGTGAAAAACGATAAATAGTATATGTTATAGTACTCTTACGTTTACTGCGTTCAAACCTTTTTTGCCTTCTGTCAATTCGAATTCTACTTCATCACCTTCACGAATCTCATCGATTATACCAGAAATGTGTACAAAATGTTCTTTACCTGAACCTTCTTCAACGATAAAACCAAATCCTTTAGAATCATTGAAAAATTTTACTGTTCCTTTACTCATTTTAAAAAAATTAAATATTAATATATGTTGCAAAAGTAATATATAAAATTGATTTAAGCACTTTTTTTTTAATTTTTTAATTATAAGTTCCTGTAAAACTGTCACTAACAGCTTAATTTATTAAAAACAGCTCTCTAAATAGCATTTTTTTGTCTCTAAGTTTTTTGATGTTTGACATATTTCGATAGATATTAGGTCATCGAATCGCTTAGCTAAAATTATACTTGCAAAGCGTAGTGAATGTTTTTTAGACATGCCTCAGCAATTATATTGATAGTGATATAATATGCATTATAAAAGACTGTAATTGGTATTTATTTTAATTGATTATTTGATGATTGATTAAATTTTACAAATACATTTGTACTCGTAATTTATAAAATTAAATAGAATGAAGTTATTTAAAGAGTTTAAAGAATTTGCCGTAAAAGGAAATATGATGGATATGGCTATAGGTATTATTATTGGTGCCTCTTTTAATAAGGTCATTGATGTTTTGGTTAAAAAAGTAATGTTACCTCCATTATCATTATTATCAAATGGTATTAATTTGCAAAATAAGCGTTTGGTACTTCGCGATACTGAAGTCGATAGTTTGGGTACAATAATAAAGGAAGAAGTTGCAATTGGGTATGGTGCATTAGCTGAAGCCTTTTTAGACTTTTTATTGATCGGACTTACAATTTTTATTGTAGTAAAGTTTATGAATCGTTTACGCGCAAAAGCACAAGACACGAAAGATGTGACTGTATCAACACCAAAAGAAATTCAGCTATTGGCAGATCTTACTGAATTGATGAGAGAACAAAATGAATTATTGAAAACGAAGGCAACGAATTAATAATTACAAATGGATAGGATGCTTATCTAAATGAAGATCGGCAAGCATATCTTGAGTGAATTTAAAATGACCACGGCTTGTAATAATCTTTAACCGGTAATCTTTCATTTTGGTAATTGTTGCCAAAAATTTCAATTTAGATTTTAAAAGTTCAGGTTCTTCTGATTTTAAACTAATTTCAAAGTAATGCACTTTTCCGTTACGTTCAGCCTCAATATCAGGCCCCATTGAAACATCAGTGCCTACTTTATTGTAAGATTTAGGATTGTCGTATCCATCTGCTTCAGCCTTGATGTTTTTAAACCCACTTTTTTCTAAGTAGGTGATCGATTCTTTTAAGATTTCTTTGTTTTGAGTATTGTTTAGAGCTATCATAATGATGTAAAGTTATAAAACACAAAAGACAAAACCTAATTTAGCACTAAAAAATAGATTTTTAAACACCTGTTAATCAGTAACTAATGTTACATAAGATTGAGAATAATAGATAACTTGCACCTAATTTCGCACCTAAAAAGTTAACCATATATACTTTTTGTAAATTATTTTTTTAAGGAATGAGTGATGTTGGTCTGCTCAGATGTACGCACTATAATCTTAATAATCTATAAAAGTTTATATTCGCAAAACGAATTATATCTATGTCAGAAAATACAAAGCACCGTCATTTTATTCTACACAAACCTTATGGTTATTTAAGCCAACTAGTGAATAATCAAACCCGTAGAAAGAACAAAAAATTACTGGGAGAGCTCTATCAATTCCCTGAAGGAACTATGGCTATTGGTCGTTTAGATGAAACTTCAGAAGGTTTACTATTATTAACCACTGATGGAAAAGTTAGTGAACATATTAGAAGCCAAAAAGTTGAAAAAGAATATTATGCACAAGTTGATGGTATTATTGATGATGCTACTATTGAACAATTACAGCATGGTGTAGAAATTGGTGTTGATGGTCAAAAATATATGACCAAACCTTGTAAAGCATTTCATATTAAATCTGTCGATCATTTGCCTATTGAATACAGAAAAGTAAGAGATGACCGTCACGGACCTAAAAGTTGGGTAGGGATTATAGTAGCTGAAGGAAAATTTAGACAAATACGTAAAATGACAGCGGCTGTTGGTTTTCCTACACTACGACTACTTCGGGTTCGTATAGGAGAAATTGTTTTACAGCTTAAAACCGGTGAAGTAATAGAGGTTGATGGTTTTTGAGAATAGTTACTTATTTGGTTTTCTGGAGTTGTTAGTTTTTTTCTAGTATATTTTTCGTTTACTCCGTAAGCTTTTCACACCTGAATTTGTAAGTGTTTTGTCAAAGAATTCTTGACTTTTTAATATTTTTATTCTCGTTCACGACTCATAATTTTAAAGACGCCGTTAATGTTTTTATGATAATACATTACTTGTTTATCGGTAGTAAGGGTAGGGGCTTCTATGATACCATTTACTACATTTTCAGAAAATAAAACAATGGGTACAGAAAAGGATTCAGTGAGTGTTGTACGTGTGGCAAGACAAATTTCGGCTACTGTCTGAGTCGTTACATCTCCGGTTGGAAAACGGGTATAGTACAATTCTAAATTGTCTTGGGTTATGCAAGGAGCATAATAGATATATGTAGTATCGTTGATGTTTTGTAAAATGGTATCTGAATCTGCAATCTTATTAAAAGTGCCGTTACCTACTTTTATCGCCATTCCAATAAAGGTTTCACAGGGTACTCCTGGGCAAGCTACTTGATCAAAACGAGCATTGTTATAAAATAAGATTTGACCATCGGTACTGATGCCATGATCCATAACCAACCATCCGGGCTGATCGACATAAAAGTCACCCTGAACACGACCAATATTGTTTAATATACCATTGTCAAAAGTGCCGAAATGTAAATTATCCAAGTCAGCAGGATATCCTCTTACAGAGGTCCAATAAAAATTATTTAACGCATCTAAATCGGCCACTGCATTGAGTTGCGGATTGTTAATTTCATTAGCACCAACGAGCTCTCCCATAAAAGTATAAGTTGTGGTATTGACTTTGGTAGCATAATATATTTTCGTGTTTTGTCCGTCGTTTATACTGTTAAAAAACAATGTATTTCCATCAGGAGAAATAAAAGGTTCCATAGCATGATCTGTATAACCATTGATAGTTACCTCGACTGGATTTACATAGTTAATAGTTAAGCTTACCGGTTCAATAACTTTATTGTTAGTACATGAAAACAATAAGGCATGTACTATAAAAATATATGTTAAAATATTTATGTTTATTTTTTTCATAGGTTTCTTATCTCACACACCTAGTTTAGAATCGGTTTCAGGCTGTATCCAATAAACGTTTAAATCGTTAACAGCGTATAATTTATACTTTCCCTCATAGCTAACATAGAATCAGTCTTTGCGAATACCATAAATCAATTCATCATCATATTTACCATTTTTGAAAATACTTTTTTCAAATCTACCCTCTAATTTGAATCCGGCTTTTTCCAATACTTTTTGAGAACTAATATTAGTGCCAAACGGTCTAGCAAATATTCTGTTTATAGTAAATGTTTTAAATCCGTATGCTACCAATTGAATTACAGCGGCGGTTATAATGCCTTTATTCCAATAGTCTTCTGCCAACCAATAACCGAGCTCCATATTTTGAGAATGGACATCAGTTTGTGGGTGTAAACCAATACTACCCGAAGCTTTATTGTTTATTTCTATTGCAAAAACTTGAGTAGGACTTTGTTTTAAAACCATTTGAATAAAACTGATACCATTTTCTTCTCGATAAGGATGCGGGAATAGATTGGTTAAATTGGCAGCAATTTTACTATTGTTGGCATAGTTTACTAAATCATTTAGATCATCAATACGCCAAGGTCTTAATTTGAATTCCATACAAGAAAGTGTTGGTTTATATGCAATATACAACACAACAAAATACTAAAAAAGCCAGAAAATTATTTTTTTAACTATTTCTTTTTTTCGACTATTGTAACTGTTGCATTGTCGTCACCGATCATTATCAATACTGATAACTTATCTTTTTCGGCAGCGAGCATTCCACCTGCGCCATAAGTTGTCATATTATTTATTTTGAAACTATTGTTTTTGAGTTTGGTTTGATATTCTTTTAGAGCAGAATCGGGTACATTTTCGAAGGCGATCACCCAGCTATTGCCTTCATCCATTTTCTGAGTAGTAACACTTAGAATGTTGCCTTGTTTAAACTCAGGCACTTCATTAGAAATCTCAGATGACCAACTTTTTACCGAAACATCTGTAGTAAAAGTCCCTTCATTGGTCTTAATTGTAACCTTATCTTTTTCAATATCAATATCGGCATCATTACTAATAGATTTTTCAATCATTTTTTCACTTGCCTTTTCGGAAGCTTTCTTACACGTATTGAAAGCAAAAATTAGCAACATTACGAGCAATAGCGATAAAATTCGCCTCACGGAAAATAATTTTAAATTTTTCATAGTTATAGTTTTTATAGAATGAATGATTCAGTTTGGAAGTAAGTCCATTTTTTCTAAGTACCTAATGTACATTATTTGAAAGGAGAAGGCAATGATATTCATCATTGACAATTTTAAATTGACAATGCCATAGCCGGATAATTTGATTGAAGAGACTGCATAAATTATAAATACTTGAGAATGCTTTATCGGATAGCTTTATTAGATATGTTCTTTGTTTTAATAAATTTATTATTTTTGTTATTATGAAACTTATATTCGCTACACACAACCAACACAAAATAAAAGAAGTACAACAATTAGTGCCAAAGGGAATCGAACTCTTGAGTCTTTCTGACATTGATTGCACACAAGAGATCCCTGAAACGGCCACTAGTTTAGAAGGGAATGCAAAACAAAAGGCAGATTATATTACGAAAAAGTATGGGTATAATTGTTTTGCAGATGATACAGGGTTAGAAGTGAATGCCTTATACGGAGCTCCTGGAGTACATTCAGCTCGTTATGCTAGTTTACGTAATGATGCTGAATTAAACATGCAAAAATTATTGGTTAATTTAGATGGAGAATCGAATAGAAAAGCACAATTTAAAACAGTAATTGCACTCAATTTAAACGGAAAACAATATCTTTTTGAAGGCGTAAGCAAAGGAGAGATTCTGTTTGAAAAACAAGGTGAGCATGGGTTTGGATATGATCCTATTTTTAAACCTAAGGGTTTTAGTAAATCATTTGCTGAAATGACCTTAACGGAAAAGAGCGCTGTTAGCCATCGTGGTAGAGCAGTGGCTCGATTAGTGACATTTTTAAAGGAAGAGTTTTAAATCAAGGTTCGACTTAAGTTACCTACAAGCTGAAAACCACTTAAACCTTTGAAAAATTGTCTTCAAAATTTGAGATAAAATCATTAATGTATTTTTTTGATTTATCAGATTTACGGAAAACTAAATGATGTGTCCTTTTTAATCCATTTCTACTAATTCGTTTAAAAATCAAATCATCAGAAATTTTAAATGATTTAATAGCCCATTTAGGCATACATATTATTCCCATATTGGCATTAACCATTTCCAAAGCAACTTCAGTTAGCGGAATTGCGGAAATCTTATGTGGTATTATTTTATTCGGTTTTAAAAAGTGTTCGTAAACCGAGACCGTTTCTAATGGGAATGAATGAATTATTAGATGTGTGTTTACAAAATCATTTAAATCCAAAAAACCTTTTGTACTCAAAGGGTTTTCTTGATGCATGATTGCGAAAATCTCGTCCTCGTAAACTTCAATACTTGATAAAGTTTCATTCTCAGGTTTTGAAGTAATTATTGCAATATCAATTTCGTTAGATAAAATTTTTGGTATGGGTTGGTGTGTTGCTTCAAGAATTAAATCAACATTAATTTCAGGGTATAAAAGCCCCATTTTTTGTATAAAAGTAGAAAGCCCCTGGTAAAAACTATAACATTCTGTACTCACTTTGATAGTACCAATAGAACCAGTTCGCAACTGCTCAATATTTTGAAAACCTTTTTCAATACTTTCAAGAATTTCATTCCCTAATTTATATAATTCGATACCTTCATCTGTCAATTGCCATTTATTTCTAGTTCTAAGAAAAACCTTAAACCCCAACCTTTCTTCCAGTTCTCTTAATTGGTGGCTCAAAGCCGATTGCGTTAAGAACAATTTTTCAGCAGAATTAGCGATGCTACCTTCTTCTACTATTGTCTTTATAAGCCTAAAATATTTGATTTCCATACTTAACAAAGTTAACGATTTGTAGTTAAAGAGTAGTTGAGAAAATTTCAGCTAAAAAATAAAAACTCTCAATTTCTAAATTTATAATAGTACGATGTTCACACTAATTTTGATAAAAATAAATTTTAACAATTATGCAAAAACAAAAAATGAATGCAACTACCGACTTAATAAACGCAGTACAAACTTATTTCGATGCTCTTTATTATTGTGACACCAAAAAGCTTAACGAGGTGTTTCATAAAAGCTCTAGCCTTTTTGATGTTGATAAAGGCAAGATTTTTGTCGAACCTATTGCAAGTTTTAGCAAAGATGTTGGAGGAAGAGTATCACCCGAGAGCAAAGGGCAGAAGCCTGAAGCAGAAATTTTAATGATTGATTGGTTATCACCAGATTGTGCAACAGTAAAAATAAGAATCAGAGCACACCGTAACATATTTGTAGATCATCTTGGCTTTGTCAATGGAGAAGATGGATGGCAGATAGTTTCCAAAATATGGCATTTGGAAAAGGAAATAAGCTAAACCCCTCATCTATGATAGATTTCATTTTCTGAACATTTAACATGGTGAAAGCCAGCCGGTAACAACATGTAAAATTCATGGCTAAGTTGATCTGTGCTTGGTAAATCCTGCGTGTTTAAGTAACTAAATAGTACACTAACCGATTTAATTTGCAGATTTCTAGTTATTTACTATGTGTTCGCCATGTTCTTCTTCACTATGATAAACTACTTGGTAGCAACCATTTTCCGTAAAGGTACAGGTAAATCAATATTTTCTTTAAGAAAACGTTTATGTACAGCTTCTAATAATTCTGATTTTACTCTAAATTCATCATAAGGATCTGTCACCCAAATAAAAGCTCGTAAGTAAATACCACTTTCGTTGATGTCTTTAACTCTAATTTTAATCTGTGGTGCATTTTTTGATACTTCTTCCTGTGAACGATTGTCAATAATATAAGTCAGTTTTAAGGCTTCTTCAGTAATAATCTGTTTTACTTTGTCAATATCAGCATGTAAACCCACCATAATATTGTTAAAACTTTGAACATACATATCATCAATGGTATGATTGAAAATAGATTCGGTACTGATTAAAGAATTCGGAATAATTAGTCGTTTATTTTCAAAGGTATTGATTACTGTATGACGTAATGTGATATCGTCAACAATACCCAGACGAGAATCATCTAATTTAATAAAATCACCAACTCTAAAAGGTTTAAACAATACGATAAAAGCGCCTGCAATTAAATTTGAAACAGCAGCTTGTGCAGCAAAACCAATTATAGCAGCTAATATACCAGCTCCTGAAAAAATCAGTGAGGCTTTACTTGCAAAAACAGGAATTGTAAAAACAATGATTAAAAAAGCGATAATGCCCAGAAAAAATTTGACTGAATTTTTAACAAATTTTAAGCGTGTGATACTGTATTGATGTTCGGCATTTTTTCTGCTAATATATTTTACAAGTAGAAAACGAATGAGTCTAGAAAGTAACCATGTTATAAAAATAACAGTAATAATATAGAGTGTTATATGCCAGAAGGAAGTTAATTCGTAAGTGAATGTACCTATTTTCATTTGCGTTTCTTTTTACTTTTAAATATTTTAACTATCCTTAATATCATTACAACAATTAAAATTAATGAAAATAATAGAGGTTTCGGTTTCTTTGTTATTAATATAAAGCAGGGCTAAGGTTAAAATAACATTAGCAATGAGTAATAATGATACTATTTTTGTCAGATTTCAACCTGAAAGATATGTACTCGTATTTCTGTTTTTTTACAAAATTAGAACAGGGCTGTTTGTCCGTCTTCATCTAAATTATCTAAATCTTCCTTCGTCTTTTTATTTGTTGGTTTAGAATCTATGCGATCCTTTTTTTGAGTCGATTCAGCATCTTTTTTACGAGGGTTATCAGCAATAAATTCTTCCTCTTCAATAACTTCAACTGAGTTTACTTCAGGCTCAATATAGGGTAATGATTCTAACAAATTAACTTGTTTTATTTTTTCGGTAGTTAATTGATTACCAATTGCTTTAATCCCCTTAACTGAAATAAATTCTTCAAAATTAATTTTTTGATTTTCTAAACTTCTTTTAGAGAAAACTATTTCGCCAATTGGTCTAAAATCAGTAGCTACAATTTCTAATTGTGATTTAGGATGCTCGCTGATAAATAATTCCTCCTTGTTTGGGTTATCTATCATAAAACGCTTTACGTAATAACGTTCTTTATCACCGTCATAATGAATAACAGAAATCGGTTTGTTAGGAATCCATTTTTCTAAGATAATCATATCGTCATCAAAGTGCGTAGATAAATTCGGAATTATAGTTTTTACATTACCAGATTGATTGATAATTAACAATCTGTCTTCAGCGGTAAATTCTCCCAATAAATCACCTCTTCCATCTACATTCAAACGTTGAACAGTATCATCGAACCAAATTTTACGGGGTTTTAAAGTAGAGATCCCTTTTTCTTTTAATTCTATTTTTTTGACGGTATGTTTTGTAACAGTATTTCCTCTACTGCTACGCCCTTTTATCGCTAATTCAGAAAAATCAATATCCCATTTTAACTTTTTAATACTACCGACTGCTCGAAGATGAACTGTAACAACTTCAGCTTCTCCATTCGGATTCGCTGAGAAATAAAGCACTTTCGAAAGTTTATTGCCTGCCGTTAGATCATATTCTTTATCCCGTGTAACCGCTGTAACCGAAAAACGTTTCATATAGGTTGGTCCCGATTTCCCGTCTTTATAGATCAAGTTATATACTGTACGTTTGTCTTTCTTTTTAAAGACTGCAACATGAAGTATATTTTTGCCTACAAAAGTTTTAGAATCTAATTTGGTAATGATCATTTTACCATCTTTTCTAATGACAATGATATCGTCAATATCAGAACAATCGGTTACAAATTCATCTCTACGCAATGATTTTCCTATAAAACCTTCTTCGCGATTTACATATAATTTCGCATTTTTCATTGCTACTTTAGAAGCAACAATATCTTCAAAAGTTCTGATTTCAGTCTTACGACCCTTGTCTTTACCATATTTGTCTTTTAGATTTTTAAAATAAGCGATCGCAAAATCAATCAAATTGGCAAGATTATTTTTTACTTCGGCAATTCTATCTTCTAAACTCTCAATATGCTGTTTTGCTTTGTCAATATCGAATTTTGATATTTTTTTAATTCTGATTTCCGTTAAACGGATAATGTCTTCTTCGGTTACTGCTCGTTTTAAATGTTTTGTAAAGGGTTTTAATCCTTTATCTATTGCTTTTAAAACACCTTCCCAAGTTTCTTCTTCTTCAATGTCACGATAGATACGATTTTCGATAAATATCCGCTCTAGCGAAGCAAAATGCCATTGTTCTTCTAATTCTTTTAACTGAATTTCTAATTCTTGCTTTAATAAATCAACGGTATGATCAGTCGATTTTTTAAGCATTTCAGATACACCAATAAATACAGGTTTATTATCTTCAATTACACAACACAGCGGAGATATTGATTGTTCACAGTTAGTGAATGCATACAATGCATCAATTGTTTTATCAGGTGATACTCCGGCGGGCAGATAAATTAATATCTCTACTTCTGCAGCAGTATTATCTTCTATACGTTTGATCTTTATTTTTCCCTTATCATTCGCTTTTAAGATAGAATCTATCAAAGAAGAAGTTGTTGTTGCAAAAGGAATTTCACTAATAACCAATGTGTTTTTATCAAGCTGCGCTATTTTAGCTCTTACACGAACTTTACCTCCTCGAATTCCATCATTATAATTGGTAACATCAGCAATACCGCCGGTTAAAAAATCAGGAATTAGTTTAAAACCACGTCCTTTTAAATGTTTAATCGAAGCATCAATCAATTCATTAAAATTATGCGGTAAAATTTTAGTAGATAAACCTACAGCAATACCTTCAGCCCCTTGTGCAAGTAATAATGGAAATTTAACGGGTAAATCTATGGGTTCTTTTCTACGACCATCGTATGATTGTTGCCAATCTGTAGTTTTAGGATTAAATACAACTTCTAAAGCAAATTTTGAAAGTCTGGCTTCAATATAACGTGAAGCTGCTGCGCGATCTCCCGTAAGGGTATTTCCCCAGTTTCCCTGCATGTCAATGAGCAGTTCTTTTTGCCCTAATTGCACCATAGCATCTGCAATACTAGCATCGCCATGAGGATGGTATTGCATTGTATGACCCACTAAATTGGCTACTTTGTTATAACGCCCATCATCTAAATCTTTCATTGACTGCATGATACGCCGTTGAACAGGTTTAAAACCATCATCAATACCTGGTACAGCACGTTCTAAGATCACATACGAAGCATAGTCTAAAAACCAGTCTTTATACATACCTGTTACCTTGGTAATGGTTTCTTGACTGGTATCGTTATTTTGTTCTTCTATGTTTTCGTTTTCTTCGTCTTTCATTCCAAAATTTAACACTTAGTTCTTAGTCTCTTTCATTTATTATTTTCAGGTTACATAAATCAAGCTTCACCATTTTAATTGCCATCAGTCAGCTGTTTCTATCACTAAAAGTATCTACTAGATGTTTTTATTATGCTCAGTCCTCAACTAAATCTAGTTCTACCTTCAAATTATTAATGATAAACTTCTGTCTATCAGGTGTATTTTTACCCATATAAAATGTCAATAACTGATCTATAGACATTTCTTTATCCAACATCACAGGATCTAAACGGATATTTTCACCAATAAAATGAACGAATTCATCTGGTGAAATTTCTCCCAATCCTTTAAATCGAGTAATTTCAGGCTTCCCTTTTAAGCTGGTTATTGCCTCCCTTTTTTCCTCTTCAGAATAACAATAATGGGTATCTTTTTTATCTCGTACTCTAAACAATGGTGTTTCTAAAATATAGAGATGCCCTTCTTTAATTAACTCTGGGAAAAATTGTAAAAAGAATGTAATTAAAAGCAATCTAATATGCATTCCATCAACATCCGCATCTGTTGCAATTACGATATTGTTATAACGTAAATTTTCGATTCCATCTTCAATATTCAACGCTGCTTGCAACAAATTGAACTCTTCGTTTTCATAGACTATCTTTTTGCTCATTCCGAAAGAATTGAGTGGCTTTCCGCGTAAGCTAAATACGGCTTGTGTATTTACATTACGAGATTTTGTGATAGAGCCACTTGCAGAGTCTCCTTCAGTGATAAACAATGTGCTGTTTAAGCGATTGTCCTTTTTCATGTCGCCTAAATGAACTCTACAATCACGTAATTTTTTATTGTGTAAGTTCGCCTTTTTAGCTCTTTCACGAGCTAGTTTTCGAATACCCGATAAATCTTTACGTTCTCTCTCGGCTTGTAATATTTTACGTTGTATTTGTTCGGCTACATTTGAATTTTTATGTAGGTAATTATCTAGCTTCGTTTTTACAAAATCATTGATAAAAGTTCTAACCGTTGGTAGCCCACCACCCATATCTGTTGAACCTAATTTTGTTTTTGTTTGACTTTCAAAAACGGGTTCCATAACTTTAATACTAATGGCCGATACGATAGACTTTCTAATATCTGAAGCTTCATAATTTTTACCAAAAAAATCTCGAACAGTTTTTACGATTGCTTCTCTAAAAGCATTTTGATGTGTACCACCTTGGGTGGTATGTTGACCGTTGACAAATGAATGAAATTCTTCACTGTATTGAGATTTACTGTGCGTAATTGCTATTTCAATATCTTCCTCTTTAAGATGAATGATAGGATATAGTTTGTCATCATCAGCAATATTCTCATCTAATAGATCTTTTAATCCGTTTTCAGAAAAATACTTTTCTCCATTAAAAACAATTGTCAACCCTGTGTTAAGATACACATAGTTTTTTATCATTTTAATGATATACTCATTTCGATATTTATAATTATGAAAAATACTTTCATCAGGTGTAAAGCTTACTTTGGTGCCTTTTCTTGAAGTTGAAGACTGAATATCATCATCGATAATTAAATTACCTTGTTCAAACTCAGCAATTTTACTTTTGTCTTCTCTAATAGATTGTACTTTAAAATGAGAGGAAAGAGCATTTACAGCCTTTGTCCCCACACCGTTTAATCCTACAGATTTTTTAAAGGCTTTAGAGTCATATTTACCACCCGTATTCATTTTTGAAACGACATCTACTACTTTTCCTAACGGAATACCACGACCATAATCACGAATGTTCACAGTTTTGTCTCTTACAGAAATTTCAATGGTTTTACCGGCACCCATTACATATTCATCAATAGAATTATCTATAACTTCTTTAATGAGTATATAAATACCATCATCAGGTGAAGAGCCGTCACCGAGTTTACCAATATACATGCCCGGACGCATTCTGATATGTTCTTTCCAATCAAGTGAGCGAATATTGTCTTCAGTATATGTTGCTTGTTTTGCCATTAAAACCAATAAAGTTTGCGAAAAGGCTAAAGTAATACTTCATACTAAAAAATAAAAAAGTATCTGAAGATTTTATTAACATAGAAATTAAAAGATTTGAAATTAAAAATTTAAGGCTCAAATCAAGATTCAGCTCATATACTTAGCCTTGAACATTTTAAATTTAAAATATGAATAATCAATTATTTCATTAAATTTACCCAAATTTTAAATTGAATACTATCAAAAAGCATATACCCAACGTTATTACTCTATTAAATCTATTGGCAGGTGTAATAGCTGTTATGTTAGCGGTTTCTGATAGATTGGTAGAGGCGGCACTATTTGTTTTATTAGGAATTTTCTTTGATTTTTTTGACGGATTGGTTGCTAGATTACTCAATGTGCAAGCAGAATTGGGGAAACAGTTAGATTCATTGGCAGATGTAGTTACTTCAGGTGTTGTGCCTGGAATAGTAATGTTTCAGTTAGTTATGAAATCACTACATAAAGATTGGATGGATGGAATATCTTGTGAAATTGGTAATTGGATGACATTTGAAGAAACCGCAAATATTACTCTTGAAGGAACGAAAATTCATCTATTACCTTTTGTAGGGCTTCTTTTGACCTTAGCAGCAGCTTATAGATTGGCAAATTTCAATATAGATGAGCGACAAACAACATCTTTTATAGGCCTCCCAACTCCTGCAATGGCATTGTTCATACTGTCATTGCCTGTAATTTTGGTATATGAGGATAGTGAATTCATAAAGAATTTGATACTTAATAAATATGTGTTAATAGCAATAACAGTTATTTTGAGTTTTTTAATGAATGCTGAAATTCCACTTTTTTCTTTAAAGTTCAAAAACTTCTCTATAAAAAATAATTGGATTCAAATATTATTTATCACTCTTTCAATTGTCGGGATTGTGCTATTTGGTTTTGTTGCAATTCCTTTAATAATAACTCTTTACATATTATTATCTCTCTTAAAGAGAATAATTGATTGATGGTTATTTTCACAAATAAATTTATTTTTCATAAAATCATCCTATTTTTTTTCTAGGTATGAAAAAACTGATTGAAATTGTTGTATTCATTAGCTAAAAAAATCATCAAAAAATTTATATAACATAAGACCATATTTTGCGAAAGCAATATTTTTTATCATATTTTTTTACTTTTAGATAAGTATCTATCAGGGATTTAGTGAAATCTTCTTTTTTGTTTAGGTAGGAAAACTGTTACTACAGTTGTTATATATATACTAAAGTTATTAATCGCGCGTTTTATTCAAGCAATACGCTCATTTACGCTAAACACTTATATATATGAAATCAACCCAAACAACCCAAAAGTGTGTTTTTATTTTTGCAGTACTATTTTTATTACTGCCACTTTTTATTAACGCACAAACAACAACACCTTTTGTCAAAAGATATGAAACCCAAGGTATTAATGGAGAGCTAACTATCATTGGTAACGGTATTTTAGGTGATACCAGTGATACAGCTTATAATGGCACAGATCCAAATAACTGGGTTGATATGGTTTTTGTGGATATTGATGGAGATCCCAATACATTGAATTCCAGTAGTGCTAATTTTAGTACCGGGGCTTGTAATAGAGTAGTCTACGCTGGTTTATATTGGGGAGCAGTTTCCGCACCATCAACGATACCGTCAACTCCCGAATCTACACCTGATAAAGTAAAATTTAAAGTACCGGGAGGTGCTTATCAAGTTTTGACTGCTGATGTTGATCTTGAGAGAATATTTTATAAAGATGTAACTAGTATAGTAACAGCCATTTCAAATCCTACAGGAAATTATTTTGTTGCAGATATCAATACTTCTGAAGGAATAAATTCAGCAGCAGGTTGGTCATTGGTAATTGTTTATGAAGATCCGTCTGAGCCGCGTAAGTATATTTCTACTTTTGATGGTTTTTCTGCGGTGAGAAATAGTCCAAACAATGTAGTAGATTTTAGCTATTCAGGCTTTGTTACACCTCCTTCAGGTCAAGTTGAAGGTAGAATTGGTGTAGCGGCATTAGAAGGTGACCTTAAATGGTTTGGTGATCAAATGCTTTTTAAAGCAGATGCTAATGCCTCTTTTACAGCATTATCTGATGCAGAAAATGATGTAAATAATTTTTTTAATAGTAAGATTACTGAGAATGGAGCACAGGTAACGGCACGTAATTTAAATAGTACGAATACCTTGAGTTGGGATCAAAAGTTATTGATCATTGATGAAAACAATTTGAATTCGGGCAATGGTTTAATAGGCAATGGCGAGACTGGAGCAACAGTAAGAGTTACGAATAATGTAGGCGGTGACCATATTTTTACTTTTTTAAACACCTTTTCAATCAATATTATTGAGCCAATAATACAGGTATTGACAAGTGTTGAAGATACTAGTGGTAATCAAGTAACATTAGGTTCTCCTGTACAGCTAGGAGAAACTGTATGGTATAATATTAATTTTCAAAATATAGGTACTGATAATGCAGAAAATACGGTAATACTAAATACATTGCCTTTCAATGTAACTTTAGATGAAAGTAGTATTGTATTACCTGCAGGCGTATCATATACTTTTAATAGTGCAACTAGACAATTGACCTTTTCTATTGATGATGATTCTTTAGTTTTAAAAGAATCAGACCCAAATAATGCATCTTATGATATTCGTTATCAAGTTACAGCTTCAGATAATTGTTTTGATTATACAGATGCCTGTACAAACTTACTAGAAAATTTTATAGAATCAAGTTATGATGGTGAAACATCTGGCCAGAATGTGTCAGGCCAACCCGGTTTAAATGGAGTAAATGGTTGTGGATTAGGAAATGTAGGTTCAATGGATCTATTTGTTGATACTAGCTCATGTAACTTTGATAGTACTGAAACATTTTGCAATAATGACTTAACAATATCTGGTCATGATGGTTATAATACTTACGAATGGGTTGATGAAAATAACAATCCGGTTGGTAATACTCAAGTAATTACAGTTTCTGGTCCTGGTGTTTATACAGTAACACAAACAAGAACAGGTTGTTCGATAACAGAAAGAGTTGTAACTGTATTAGGTTTAGCATTTACAACTACACCTAGTGATGCACTATGTAAAGATCAAGCCGATGGTAAAATAAATGTAGAAGTAACAGATACAGCTGCCACCTTTACGTATGTATTATCTCAAGGAGCAACAGTGCTATCGACAGTTGGACCGACAGCTGATAAAAATCACGAATTTACAGGATTAGACATTGGTACCTATAATATTAAAGTTACAAACAATGATGGTTGTTTTGATAATCAATCTGTAACCATTAGTGAGCCAACTTTATTACAAGCAACAAACAGAGTATTAGACAATATTATGCCTTGTAACGGCAATGAATTAAGTGGGAGAATTGAAGTAAACGGAACAGGAGGTACTCCAGAATATGAATATAGCATGGATAATGGAGCATTTCAATCTGATAATATTTTTGAAACTACTGTTGAAGGAAATCATATAATTACAGTAAGAGATGCTAATGGCTGTACGACGACGACAACTGCTAATATTGATTTTGACGAAGAAATTGAATATAACCTTACAAAGACAGATGTTGTTTGTTTAGGTGATTCTGATGGTACAATTACTGTAAATATTACACAAAACAATGCTGGAAATACATTTACTTATAGTATTGACGGTGGTAACTCATTTCAATCATCATCTACTTTTGCAGGTTTAGCAAAAGGAGATTATGAAATCATAATCCGTAAAGTAAAAGGAGTAAACACTTGTGAAACTATAGAATCTATGACAATTGATCAATTGGTCTTTTTAGAATTCGAAGTTACAGGAGGTTTTTCTTGTGAAAATTCTACAAATCAAATTATTGCAACAGTAGCCGATTTATATGTCGATGAGGTGAGATATACCTTAGATGGTTCGGTAACTTCAACAACGGGTATTTTTGATGATGTATCTGACGGAGAACATACTGTTACAGTTGTAAATACTAGTAACGGATGTGCAGCAGACCCAATTACTGTAAATGTTGAAGAGTATACACCGGTAAGTTTCGAAGTAGTTCAAAAAGCTGGCTCATTAAGAGAGTATGAGGTAATTGCTATAGATGGTGTGCCTGAATATGAATATGCAATGATTAAAACTACTCCTAACAATCCTAATCCAGTTGCTGGTGACGATGATTTTACAAGTAATAATGTATTTAATATTACAAGTGCAGGATTCTATGTGTTCTATGTGAGAGATTCAAAAGGATGTATCGTTGAAGAAATTAAAGAATTTAAAGATATAGAAATTCCGAATTTCTTTACTCCGGATGGAGACGGAATTAATGATACTTGGTATCCTAGAAATATAGAGATATATCCAAATATAACAGTAGATATTTTTGACAGATATCAACGATTATTAGTTAGTTATAAAGGTAATCAATCATCTTGGGATGGATTTTATAAAAGTAAATTATTACCCTCAGGTGATTATTGGTATATCGTTAAATTAAATGAACCAGACGATAATAGAGACTTTAAAGGCAACTTTACTTTATATAGATAATCAACAAAACAACCCAATCCGATGAAAAAATATATTTATATAGCAATATTTGCCTTTACGATAGTTGCAAATTCTCAAGAATTAAAATTATCACCGTTTTCTCAATACTTAGTAGAAAATCCATTCGTGATTTCTCCGGCTTATGCAGGTGTTGATGATGTGCATAAACTTCGCTTAAGCGGAGTAGCGCAATGGCTTGGTATAAAAGATGCACCAAACACACAAACCTTATCATATGATACAAGGTTTAGCGAACGATCTGGTGCAGGAATTGTCATGTACAATGATAAAAATGGGAATACGAAACAGTTAGGAATGCAGCTGTCCTATGCGCATCACCTGACGATTAATGATAACAATGATCAATATATATCATTTGGTATATCTTATAAGTTTAATCATCTTAAAATTAGTACTGATGATTTTGATGATGGAAGTGGAGGTGGTCATTCAGATCCTAATGTTGATGCAGGTCAATCAACATCTAATCATAATTTTGAAGTTGGATTTTTATATAGAATCGAGCGCTATTTTGTAAGTTTTAATGCCTCAAATATTATTGGAAAAAAAGGTGATGATTTTGATTTTAGCGAACCTTTAAGATTGAGAAATTATTATTTGTACACAGGCTATACTTTTGAAAGTAAAAATCAAGAATACGAATATGAGCCTTCTATATTTTTTAAGTATTTTGAAGGAGATGGTCGTTCAGCAACTGATTTGAACTTTAAGGCTCGTAAAATAACAGAAGATGGTTATATGTGGGCAGGTATAAATGGTAGATTTATTAATGATCAAAGCTTTGAACCTGTATCGATATCACCTATGATTGGTATAAATAAAAAAGATTTTTACGTAGGTTATGGTTTTCAACTCAATATTAATGAAGCAAGTGCGTTTAATAGTAGTGGAACACATTTATTGACCCTTGGTTATAATTTCGCCACCAGTAGAAGTAATTCTAGTTGGTTTTAATAATATATTAATCCATTAAATAAAATTAAAAAGATGAAAAATTTACAGATTTTAATTGTAGTACTTGGGTTTACATTTTTTAGTGTACAACACTCTTATGCACAACAAGAGAATAATAGTAATGAGAAGGTTTATAAAACTACAGTATCAAAATCACCACAAAAAGTGAAAGATGCTTTAAAAGCCTATTCGGGATATATAATTTCAAGTGAAGCGACATATGCCAAAAAAGGAACTATTACTATATATAAAGTACAAGTTACTAAAAGAAATTGGTCACACTTTTTATTGATCAATGAAAACGGTAAAATTGTTGGTATTGATAGTGGAGAGGGTTCTGTCGTATCCAATTAGTCAATAAAAACACATAAATAGTATAAAAAAACAGTCGATAAATTAGTTATCGACTGTTTTTTTTTGAGTAATTACTATCAATATTATTTAAACGATTTCGCTTTTTTAAGTTCAAAGCTTTCTCCTAAATATACTTTTCTTACCATTTCATCTTCGGCAAGTTCTTGTGGAGTTCCTTCTTTTAAAATGCCACCTTCAAACATTAAATATGTCTTATCCGTAATTGCCAGCGTTTCTTGAACATTATGATCAGTAATTAAAATACCGATATTTCTATCTTTTAGATGAGCAACAATACTTTGAATATCTTCAACCGCAATAGGATCAACTCCAGCAAAAGGTTCATCTAATAAAATAAATTTTGGATCAGAGGCCAATGCTCTGGCTATTTCAGTACGTCTACGCTCTCCACCCGACAATAAATCACCTCTATTTTTACGTACATGTCCTAGGCTAAATTCATCGATTAATGACTCTAATTTTTCTTTTTGTTGTTTTTTAGATAAGTTGGTGAATTGTAATACTGACAAAATATTGTCTTCTACAGATAATTTTCTAAATACAGAAGCCTCTTGTGCGAGATATCCAACCCCTTTTTGTGCTCGCTTATACATTGAATCATTTGTGATATCTTCATTGTCTAGAAAAATTCTTCCTTGATTTGGTTCAATCATCCCAACGATCATATAGAATGAAGTTGTTTTACCTGCGCCATTGGGGCCCAATAAACCTATGATTTCACCTTGTGATACTTGTAAAGATATACCCTTAACAACTTTACGACTACCATAAATTTTTTCAATATTTTCAGCTCTTAAAATCATAATTTTTTAGCAATTTTTATAGTTGTCATGAAGTCCTATATTATTCAAAATCATCGGAATAATTTTTTCTAATCGTTTTGCTTTCGTTGCCTCTCTTTTTGCCTCAGTAACATAATCTGCAAATTCTCTTTTTTTAGATAATGTTAATGCTTCAAATGAAATTGAAAGTACTTTATTATCATGTAACAAAACAGCTAACTCAGGAGGAATAATTAATGGTTTTTTAATTGGTTTTATGCGTATTCCTTTTTTTTGGTTGTCAATTGCTTCATTAATATAACTAAGAATCAAATTTTTATCAATTTTTGAATCATGAGTAAATCGCCATTGTCGCATGGCTTGAGTTTTACCTTCTTGCGCATTTGACAATACCTTACGTGTGTCTTTTAATAATCCTCCTTGAAAAAACCAAATACCACAATGTGACTTAAAAGAACCAATTCCAGCGACATTTTTTTTACCGATCGTATATGTTGGCATTCCCCATTTTATAGTTTCTTCAAATTCTGTTGAAAGTAATATTTCTCTAATTGTAGTAAGAATTTCGGTGAAGTTATTATGTTTGGCTATATATGCGTCTACTCTAGGATCCATAGTAACAAAACTAATCAAACTTTTTAACTTTAACTTTTTCTTTTTTCTCTTTACGGATAACAATTTTTGAAATGGTAATACTTACTTCGTACAAAATCATCATTGGTATTGCAACAATAATTTGGCTGATAATATCAGGAGGCGTAATTAGTGCAGATAATATTAGAACCAATACCAGTGCATATTTTCTATATTTCTTTAAGAATTCTGGAGTAACCAAGCCCATTTTAGCTAAAAAGTAAATAATGATTGGCATCTCAAAAATTAATCCTGATGACAATACCGATGCTCTTAACAAACCAATATATGAGCTTAAATCTATATTACTTCTTACTTCATCAGCAACCCTGTAAGCTCCTAAAAAATTAATAGAAAGAGGTGTGATCACGTAATAACCAAATAAAACACCCAAAAAGAATAAAAATGAAGAAATAATAATAAAGCTTTTTGCATTTTTTCTTTCTTTTGGGTACAATCCGGGTTTTATAAATTTCCATATTTCCCAAAGGATGAAGGGGAATGCCAGTATAAATCCTACTGTAATTGATGTCCAAATATGGGCAGAAAACTGACCTGCCATCGTTCTGCTTTGTACTATAAAGGGAATTTCATCAATACACAATCCTTCTGTACCAAGTTTTTGAGAGACTGAACATAAGAAGCGATAGGTATAAAAGGAAGGGTCTTTCGGTATTAATATGATTTTATTAAATATAAATTCTTTCATCGCAAATGCTATAACACCAAATGCGAGTACAGCAAAGGCAGAGCGAATAAGTGTCCATCTCAATATTTCAAGATGGTTTAAAAATGACATTTCGTTTTGATCTTTCGACATCCTAAATTATTCCTTCTTTTAATAAATCATGTAAATGAACAACACCCACATATAAACCATTTTTGGTTACTAATAACTGAGAGATATTATTATTTTCCATTACATCTAGTGCTTCAACAGCCATAGCATTAGCATCTATGGTTTTTGAATTTTTAGTCATAATATCTTTTGCTGTTAACTTAGTGATGTCAAGATTGTTTTTGAGCATTCGTCTAATATCACCATCCGTAATGATACCAATAAGAACATCTTTGTCAATCACAGCAGTTACTCCTAAACGGTTTTCAGAAATTTCAATAATTACATTGGTAATAGTTTCATTAACCGTAACTTTTGGGATAGCGTTGTTTTGTATTAAGTCATCAACACGTAAATATAGCCTTTTACCTAATGTACCACCTGGATGGTATTTTGCAAAATCTTTACTCGTAAAATCTTTCATTTTCAACAAGCAAACTGCCAATGCATCACCCATCACCAATTGAGCAGTAGTACTGGTAGTTGGTGCTAAATTATTAGGACAAGCCTCTTGCTCTACAGTGGTATTTAAAACAAAATCGGCCTGTTGTGCTAAATAGGAGCTGATATTACCAGTAATTGCGATAATCCTATTATTAGAATTTTTTATTAGAGGTAATAATACTTTAATTTCAGGAGTATTGCCACTTTTAGAAATGCATATAACAACATCATCCTTTTGTATGATGCCTAGATCACCATGAATCGCATCAGCGGCATGCATAAAGATTGCAGGTGTACCGGTTGAATTAAATGTAGCAACAATTTTAGAAGCAATATTTGCACTTTTACCAATACCGGTAACGATTACGCGCCCCTTAGATTTTAATATAAATTTTACCGCATTTTCGAAATTTATATTTAAAAAATTTATTAAATTCGCTATCGCCTTACTTTCTATAGAGATAGTTTGCTTAGCAATGTCTAAAATATTTTTTTTTGTATTCAAAGGATGATATTTTAAAAAAATAAAATAAAGTTGTATCTTTAGTTGCAAATGTATCTAAAAATATAGATAAATTAAAAATCAGAGTGACAAATTTAGACTTACGAGAAGCCTTAAAAAAATATTTTGGTTTTGACCAATTTAAAGGATTACAAGAAGAAGTTATCAGAAGTGTCGTTGATGGTCATAATACATTTGTTATTATGCCAACAGGAGGAGGTAAATCTTTATGTTATCAACTTCCGGCATTGGTACAAGAAGGTACTGCTATTGTAGTTTCACCATTAATTGCTTTAATGAAGAACCAAGTAGATGCTATACGAGGCATTTCTACTAACGAAGGTATTGCACATGTTTTGAATTCGTCATTGAATAAAGGCGAGGTCAGTCAAGTCATGAGCGATATTGAAAATGGTATTACCAAATTACTGTACGTCGCTCCAGAATCACTTACCAAAGATGAATATATAGATTTTTTAAAAAATCAAAAAATATCTTTTGTGGCTATTGATGAAGCACATTGTATTTCTGAATGGGGTCATGATTTTAGACCTGAATATAGAAACCTTAAAAGTATTATTAAAAGGATTGATGATGTACCTATAGTTGGATTGACTGCTACTGCAACTGAAAAAGTGGAAGAAGACATTTTAAAGAATTTAGAAATGTCTGATGCAAATACCTTTAAAGCATCATTTAATAGGCCTAATTTATTTTATGATGTTAGAGCTAAAACACAGCACGTTGAGAAAGATATTATAAAATTTGTCAGAAAATATGCCAATAAATCTGGCATTATTTATTGTTTAAGTAGGAAGAAAGTAGAAGAAATTGCTCAAATTTTACAGGTAAACGGTATTAATGCAGTACCATATCACGCCGGATTAGATTCTAAAACGCGTGCAAGACATCAAGATATGTTTTTGATGGAAGATGCTGATGTAGTTGTCGCCACTATTGCTTTTGGAATGGGAATTGATAAGCCTGATGTTCGTTTTGTGATTCATCATGATATTCCTAAAAGCTTAGAAAGTTATTACCAAGAAACCGGACGAGCTGGTAGAGATGGAGGAGAAGGGTATTGTTTAGCTTTTTATGCGTATAAAGATATTGAAAAATTAGAAAAATTTTTATCAGGAAAACCAGTAGCTGAACAAGAAATTGGCCATGCTTTATTACAAGAAGTAGTTTCTTATGCCGAAACATCAATGTCTCGACGTAAATTTTTATTGCATTATTTTGGAGAAGAGTTTGATGAGGTAAATGGCGAAGGTGCAGATATGGATGACAATGTTAGAAATCCAAAAAATAAAACAGAAGCCAAAGATGAAGTTAAAATTTTACTCGAAGTAATTAGAGATACAAATCAAGAATATAAATCTAAAGAAATTGTAAATACGTTAATAGGCAAATCAAATGCATTATTAAAATCTCGTAGAACTGATACACAATCCTTTTTTGGTATAGGTAAGGATAAAACAGATAAATTTTGGATGGCTTTAATCCGTCAAGTTTTAGTAGCCGGTTTTATTTCGAAAGAAATTGAACAATATGGAGTATTAAAAATTGGTGCAAAAAGTAATGAGTTTATAAAAGAACCTCAATCGTTTATGATGACCGAAGATCATGTTTATGATGATGAAGATGGTGGAACGATTATTACAAATGCGAAAGGTTCGGGTAAAAGTACAGATGAGGAACTAATGTCTATGCTTAAAGAATTGAGAAAAGATGTAGGAAAAAAACTGGGAGTGCCTCCTTTTGTGGTTTTTCAAGATCCTTCTTTAGAAGATATGACTTTAAAATATCCCATAACAGTTGAAGAACTCTCAGGTGTACATGGAGTAGGCGATGGTAAGGCTAAAAAATATGGAAAAGAATTTGTCAATTTAATTACTAAATATGTTGATGAAAAAGAGATTGTTAGGCCTGATGATTTAGTGGTAAAAAGTACAGGGATGAATTCTGCATTGAAGTTGTATATTATCCAAAATACAGACAGAAAACTGCCTTTAATTGATATTGCAAAATCTAAGGGATTAAGTATGGTGGAGCTTATCAAAGAATTAGAAAGAATTGTATATTCGGGTACAAAGATAAATATAGATTATTGTTTAACTAACTTGTTAGATGAAGATCAACAAGAGGACATCTATGAATATTTTATGGATGCTGAATCTGATAAAATTCAGTTAGCCTTGGATGAATTTGATGGTGATTATGATGAAGAAGATTTGCGTCTAATGCGTATTAAGTTTATTAGTGATGTAGGTAATTGACAGACATGAGAAACTAATATGTGAGTTGATAAACAAATAGTTAGGTTATCTAATTTGAACTTCAAATATCTTAATTAATGCACTCCTAAGAACTGCGTGCTCAGAAAAGCAACGGAAAACCCAATTAATACAGCAATGAACTTTCGACTGTTAAACTGATGATTTTGTGTACTTTCAAATAAAATTGCAGTCGCTATATGCAAAAATACACCAATTATAATGGCTGTTATTTCTATATGATAATCATGAAAAAAGAGAACTTCTTTACTCAATAATAATCCTAACGGACTCATAAAAGCAAATAATAGTATAAAAAAGTAAATGTTTTTTTTCGGTAATCCTGCATTTAAAAGAAATATAAAAAGGATGATAGCAATTGGTATTTTATGAATTACAATTGCCCATAGCAATAAACTATTATCGGTAGCTGACCCAAGAGGAATTCCCTCAAAAAATGCATGCAAACTCAAACTAATAAATAATAACCATGGTAAGCCTTTTGTATAAGGTTGTATATGAATATGACCGTGTTCAGCTCCTTTAGAAAAAAATTCTAAAATGCTTTGTAATAAAATACCGACCAGAATATATACGCCAATATTTTTTTGATGTGATTCAAAAACTTCAGGTAATAAATGCAATACTGTAATCGATAGTAAGTAGGCGCCACTAAAAGAAAGGAATAATTGTATCGCTTTTGTATTAGGTTTAAGGATTAAAACTAAAAACACACCTAATACAACTGATAATAGTAAAGCTATTATATTCATTCTAATATAAGTATTAATCGGCTTGAATTCTCACTATCAAAATCAGTTAATGAATATTCGCCAAACGTATGTTTTAATTTTAAATTTGCTTTTTTCAAATAGCCTTTTATCGTCTCTAACGGTAAATATTTTACACGCTCAGTAAAATGATGTTGTATTCCATCTGCTGTAAAACGGATATCTTTAATAATAAATTGATCGGTAATAGATTTTGTAATAGTAAATTTAATATTATTTTTTATGATAATTTCTTCTTTAACATGATGCTTTTTTACATGCATTACATTCATAAAGTCAATAACTAAAACACCATCTTTTTGTAAACCATTTTTTAGGTTTTGAAGAACCTTGATGTTGATTTCTTCATCATCAAAATACCCAAAACTAGTAAAAAGGTTGAATATGGCATCAAACTTTGTAGTAAATGCGTCACGCATATCATGAACCTCAAAATGTAAGCTTTCGTTTGTAAATTGGGTTGCGTATTTAATACTATTTTCAGATAAATCAGCGCCTACTACATTATAGCCCAATGAATTTAAAAAAACGGCGTGCCTCCCTTTACCACAAGGTAAATCTAGTATTTTACTATGGCTTTTAAGTTTTAAATATGATAATAAATTTAGCATGAAAAGTTGTGCTTCATCATCGTTTCTATCTTGATATAGAATATGGTAATACTCGGTATCAAACCATTCTTCAAACCATTCTTGTTTTTGAGTCATAAATCGTAAAATTGCCTACAAAAGTAAGAAATCAATTTGTAGCAACTATAATTAAACTATTTTTGTAGCATAAATTGATACTTGTGAATAAAAATTTTAAAATGTTAGCCAAAACCTTATTTGGTTTTGAAGAACTATTAGCAAAAGAATTAAGGGCTTTAGGAGCTACAGATGTCAAAATAGGAGTGCGAAATGTTTCTTTTGTTGGAGATAATGGATTTATGTACAAAGCTAATATGGCATTGAGAACTTCGGTAAGAATTTTAAAACCGATCAAAAGCTTTAAAGTACACTCAGAAGATGATTTGTATAATAAGTTAAAACAGCTAAATTGGGATGAGTATTTAAATGTAGATGGAACTTTTGCCATTGATGCAGTTGCAAATTCTGATAATTTTTCACACTCACATTATCTGGCTCTTAAATCTAAAGATGCAATAGCTGATTACTTTAGAGATAAATTTGATAGACGTCCAAATGTAGATGTAAAACATCCTGATTTAAAGATGAACATACATATTCAAAAAGATTTTTGTACCGTTTCTTTAGATAGTTCGGGAGATTCTCTTCATAAAAGAGGATATAGAAGCGCTACGAATATTGCACCAATTAATGAAGTTTTGGCTGCAGGACTGGTGTTGTTAAGCGGTTATGACGGTACACAAAACTTTATTGACCCTATGTGTGGTAGTGGTACTATATTAATTGAAGCTGCGATGATTGCTAATAATATTCCTGCAAATATAAATAGAAGAGAATTTGGTTTTGAAAAATGGAATGATTTCGATGAAGAACTATTCAATGTCATTAGAAATTCATTACTTAAAAAAGTCAAGGAATCTGATTCTATACTCATAGGATATGATAAAGCTCCTTCTGCAGTTAGAAAAGCCATTGATAATGTTGAAAATGCTCATTTAGAAGATTTTATAAAAATTAAACAGGCTAATTTTTTTACTACTGAAAAGGAAGTTGAAGGTAAAACTATTATTTTATTTAACCCTCCTTATGGAGAACGTTTAGAGATTGATGTCCCTATTTTTTACAAAGAAATTGGTAATACGCTAAAACGTAGTTATACAAATACAAATGCATGGCTCATAACTTCTGATTTTAGCGGAGGTTTAAAAAGTGTAGGTTTGCGGACTTCAAAAAAGATTAAATTATACAATGGTAAGTTAGAATGTAGATTGGCAAAATATGAGATGTATGAAGGGAGTAAAAAGTCTAAATACCTGAAATAAATATTCAAAAAAACCATATATTTTTGTGGCTTAACAACTCATTTTGACCATTTATAGCTTTACTAAAAAGTTTATAAATATGGGTTTTTAACAATTTTTGTTAATAATTCTAGCATTTTATTTTTATAAATATTTTGAATTATGCTAATGGTAATCAGTAAATTAATCGGTCAATACTATACCTTATTGTCTTTTTCACTACTTCTCATCCTATTACTTATATTGTTAACAACAATAATTTACAGTAACTAAAAAAAAAAATTATTCTAGTATTTTTAAATTAGGAAAAAGAAAATATTGAATTAGGTTACAATTGGTTGGAGTAATTGTACAGATAATATAATATTTCATAATTATTATTTGTAATCATTAAGAATGAATTCTAGAAGAAATTTTTTAAAAACTTCGGCTTTTGCTAGTATTGCTATAATTACGACACCAAGTATTGCATTATCTACATCGTCAAATATCTATTCTGATAAATATCTTATAGGGAAAGTCACTCCTAAACTGTATGGTAGTGGTTATAGACTACTCAAAACAGCTCATGAAGCTTTTTTAGAGATGGATAATGAGGCACGAAAAAATGGTATGCGTATTCGTGTAGTTTCGAGCTATAGGAGTTTTTATCACCAAAACTTGATTTGGACACGTAAGTATAATCGATACAGATCACGTAAGTTATCATCTAAAACAGCGGTAGAATATAATATACGATATACCGCTATTCCTGGTAGTTCTCGTCATCATTGGGGAACAGAAATAGATGTTGTTAATGGAAGTATTAAAACATCAAGATATCCTTTAAATACCAAAAACTTCCATGGTTATGGTATTTATAAAGATTTTAGAGAATGGATGGATGATAATGCCAATAAATATGGCTTTTATAGAGTATATACAAATGACCATACAAGAAGAGGGTTTAAATATGAGCCGTGGCATTATAGTTTTGCTGAATTAGCAAAGCCTATGTTAAAAGAATATACTGAAAGAGATGTTCAAAACATACTGAAACATCAGGAATTACTTGGAAACAAAAATTTTACAGATACATTTATCAGTCAATATACCAAAGACAATATTCTAGGTATCAATAAAAATTTATTAGTGTAAAGACCTTTTGTTAGATATAAAATAAAAATTCATCATACTTTAACATGATGAATTTTTTTTGTAGCGAGATGGAGATTTGAACTCCAGACCTCCGGGTTATGAATCCGACGCTCTAACCAACTGAGCTACCTCGCCATTTTTAAGTTTGCAAATATAATAACAAATTCAATTGACACAAGTAATCTATCTCAATTTTTTAATAAAAAAGTTTTTTTTAAAATAAGATAATCTATATATTGTCAAACTAAGATTAAAAGTTGAATAGATGTCAGAAAAAATAAAATTTAATTTAGAGTTCCCTATACATTCTTCCCCTGCATTTTTGTACCAATATTTGTCAACTCCTGACGGATTGAGTGAATGGTTTGCCGATAATGTAAACTCAAGAAGTGACGTGTTTACTTTTATATGGGATGATTCTGAAGAACAAGCTCAAAGAATTGGGTATAGAACAAATGAAAAAATTACATATAAATGGTTGAATGATGATGATGATGAGGATATATATTTTGAGTTTAGAATAGAAGTGGATGCGTTAACGAAAGATGTTTCTCTGATGGTTACTGATTTTGCCGATGAAGACGAGGTTGAAGAATCTAAAATGTTTTGGGAAAACCAAATCGCTGAATTAAAACAGACTATAGGAGGTTAATTCTATAAATATGATATTAAAAATGAGCCTTGTTTCGATAGCTATCGAAATTTCAAGGCTTTTTTATTGAATAACTTATAATACAATTACTTTTTCAATGATAAATTATAACGGAAATATTGTTTCTAAGGATAGCGTTACACTAAGTACAAACAATAGAGCTTTTAAATATGGTGATGCTCTTTTTGAAACTATAAAAGTGATTGATGGCAAAATAGTATTTTCTGAAGATCATTATTTTAGGTTAATGGCTTCAATGCGGATGTTACGCATGAATATTTCTATGGATTTTACCTTAGAATATTTTGAAAAGGAAATTTTTAAAACGTTGGAAGCTAATAAATTAAGAATTTCTAGAGTTCGATTTTCAATAGTTAGAAAAGATGGAGGTTTGTATGTGCCAGAAAATAATGAAACGGATTATCTAATTGAAGCAAATCAGCTGGTAATAGCACCAAAAACTGAATATGAGATAGATTTATTTAAAGATTATTATACATATTCGGGCTTATTATCAACATTAAAAACAAATAATAGAGTCTTAAATGTAGTTGCATCAATTTATGCAAAAGAAAATGGTTTAGACAATTGTATCCTGTTGAATGAAAAAAAACATATTGTAGAGGCATTAAATGCGAATATATTTTTGGTGAAAGGGAATCAAATAAGCACTCCTCCATTATCTGAAGGGTGTATAAAAGGGATTCTCAGAAAAAACATTATTGCTTTAATTAGTAAAGACTTAGATTATGAGATTATTGAAATTCAAATTTCTCCTTTTGAACTGCAAAAAGCTGATGAGGTATTTATAACAAATTCAATTGTAGGGATTCAACCTGTTACCAAGTACAGAAAAAATAGATATACTACAATGGTATCTACATATTTGCAAAATAAACTCAGAGAGTTAGAAAAATTATCTTAGAGATTAATCTAACTAAAAAGTATAATTAAAAAAGGGAAGTGTAGTAAAATAAATCTAAAATTTCTACAAAAATCTCCGAGCTGTTTTAATTTAAGTTCGGATTTTCTGGAGCATTAGCCCAAATTTGATATTTTCCACCAAACTTCATAAGTTGATCTTTCCAAAAAGATTGATGAGAAATGTCGAAAATATTCTGATAGTTATTTTCAATAACAACCCAAGAAGTTGTTTCTAATTCATCTTGAAGTTGGTCTTTACTCCATCCGGTATATCCAAGAAAAAAACGGATGTCATCTTTTTTTAACATATCATTTTGTAATAATTCTTGAATTTTTTCAAAATCTCCTCCCCAAAAGATGCCATTTGTTATTTCAATGCTGTCTGGTATTAAATCAGGTACATTATGTACAAAGTATAAATTTTCTTTTGATACAGGGCCACCATTATAAATTATTAGATCTGACTCTATTTCGGGAATCAAATCATTTAATGTATACTCAGAAGGTTTGTTAATGATAAAGCCAATAGAACCTTCATCATTATGTTCAGACAATAATATTACCGATCTGTTAAATGAAGTGTCATTTAATATAGAAGGTTCTGCAACCAATAATCTTCCCTTAGACAGCTTTGTAGTGAACATATATAGATTATTACTCAACTAATATAGTACTTTTTACCAAATAAAAAAAGCTCTCGAAATATCGAGAGCTTTTTCATATTTAAGATAGTTCTTAAATAATTAGTTTACTGAATTTTTTAATTCAGCACCTGGCTTAAATTTCACTACATTTTTTGCAGCAATTTTAATAGTTTTTCCAGTTTGAGGATTTCTTCCATCTCTAGCAGCTCTTTTAGAAACTGACCAAGAACCAAAACCTACTAAAGAAACTCTTCCACCTTTCTTTAAAGTCTTTTCAACAGACCCCATCATACAATCTAGTGCTTTTTTTGCAGCAGCTTTAGAAATTCCTGCGTCAGCAGCCATAGCATCTACTAATTCTGATTTGTTCATAATACGTAATTTAAATTGGTTAAATATTAATTTTTGCTTTGTTAAAAGCTTAACAAATATAGATTTTATAGGGTGTTACGCAATATTTACCAGTTAAAAAGCGTCATTTTGTTGATAAATTAGAGGTAATTGTTAATAACCCCAAGATTTTTGTATAAAATCAAGTAGAAAGCCAATAAACAAGGGCGTTATTGCATTTTTGAATTCTTATGAAAAACGAAACCATTTAATAAATCAGTTACATTCATTTTACGTTTTCCGGGGAGTTGCATTTCGTTCACAAAAATAAAACCACCTTGTACTGCAACTTTTAATACTTTTTTGGTAGTAATGATGTTTCCAACAGTTTCACTATGCTCTATTTTTTCCTTAGATGCACTATAAATTTTTGCTTCAAAAGTTTCATTTGTATTATTAATGATTGTCCATGCAGCAGGATAAGGACTTAACCCTCTAATTTTATTATAGATTGAGTCAATTGGTTGGTTCCAATCAATTTTACAGGTCTCTTTATAAATTTTTGGGGCTGGTTTTTCTTCTTTGTCAGGTTGTTTGGTGGTTTTAACAGTTCCTTTTTCAATTAGCTTTACAGTTTTCACAACTAATTGACCACCTGTTTCCATTAGTTTATCATGTAAATCTCCAGCAGTGTCGGTTTCGCTAATAGCAACCTGTTCTTGTAAAATAATAGCACCCGTATCAATTTTTTCATCAATAAAAAAAGTAGTTACTCCAGTTTTAGTTTCTCCATTAATAATAGCCCAATTAATAGGTGCAGCACCTCTGTACTCGGGCAATAGAGAAGCATGTAAATTGAAAGTTCCAAATGTCGGTAGTTGCCATACTACTTTTGGTAACATTCTAAATGCAACCACAATTTGCAAATTTGGGTTTAGAAGTTTTAATTCATTCAAAAAATCTTCATTTTTTAAATTGGTAGGTTGTAAAACAGGCAACTGTTGTTCAATAGCATATTTTTTTACAGCAGACTGATTTAGTTTTCGCCCTCTACCCGAAGGTTTATCAGGTGCGGTTATAACTCCTACAATAGTACATTTATGCTGTATTAAATTTTTCAAAACTCCTACAGCGAAATCAGGAGTGCCCATAAATACTATACGTAGATCATTCATTCGAAACTAATTCTAATTTATTTTGCGAAGTTATTATTATTTTATTGGTATCCAATAATAATTGTAAGCTGGTAAGAATTGTCGAACTATCAGTGTTAAAATGCGCTATTATTTCTTTTGAGGTTAATGATTTTTTAGAAGATAATAAGTTTAATATTTCAACAGTTTGTTCTTGATAATTATTGGGAGACGATTTCAAACAGATATCACAAATACCACAGTCTTTACTGTTATTCTCATCAAAATACTCCAATAAATAGCTACTCCTGCATATTTTGTCATTCGTAATGTAATCTATTACAGCATTAATTTTATCTAATTTCACCTTGTTCAGCTGTTGAATATTCGTAGCAATTTTACGGATGGTAAATGTATCTTCTCTAGGTACTAAAAATTGTATTCGATTGGTGTTTTTATTAAAATTGTAACTTGCAAAGCCATCGTATGCAAGTTGTTTTAAGTCATTTTTTACAGCGGTAAAGGTACCACCTATCTTTTTTGCTATCATGCTTTCATTTATGGCAATTGGATATTCAAAAACGCCACCATAACTTCTCAAGACTGTCTTAATTACGTCAGATTTTTTTCTTTCAGAATATTGTAAAATTTCATTGGGAGTAGCTGTAAATTTAAGCGTAGATTGACGATTGAAGTTTTCGTCAAAAAGTAAAATTTGCTCCTTTTCCAATAACTTTAGAGTATTGTATGTTTGTAAAATATTATAGTTATAATGAGCACAAAATTCAGCTAAATGAAACTCAAAATCAAGTTCGGGTAATTCTCCATAGGCAATTTGAAAATATTGATTTAAAGTTATATAAATCTGCTTGACTAATTCAACAGATACTTTACTTTTCGAAAATTGTCTTTGGAAGCTAGAAATACTATGTTCACTGCTAAAAATATATGAAAAAGCGTTGTTCCCATCTCTACCGGCTCTTCCTGCTTCTTGCATATAATTCTCTAAGCTATTTGGTAGATCTAAATGAATAATTTGTTGTACATTATTTTTATCAATGCCCATTCCGAATGCATTCGTAGCAACCATTATTGGTGTTTTTTCTTCCATCCAATTTGAAAAGGAACGTTTTTTTTCTTCATTAGATAACCCGCCGTGATAGTATGTGCTTTTGAAATTATTTTTATTCAAGTAATCGCTAACACTTTTTACTTTTTTTCTACTATTTGCATACAAAATTGAAGGAGTAGTTCTTTTGCTTAACAAGTTTTTTAAATGGTAATAAAAATCTTCACTTCGTATAATATTTAGCGATAAATTTTTTCTAGCTAATGATTGCTTAACAATTTTTGTGTCTGGTAAATTGAGATTTTTAATGATATCTTTTAAAACTCTAGAAGTAGCCGTAGCAGTTAACCCAATTACAGGTGTATTAGGGTGTAATTCATATATAATTGGTATTTTTAAATATGCAGGTCTAAAGTCGTGCCCCCATTCAGAAATACAATGCACTTCATCAATTGCTATTAAATTTATATTGAGCTGTTTAATTTTTTCTTGAATAAGTTTTGATTGTAATTTTTCTGGTGAGAGATATAAAAATTTATAATCACCAAAAAGAAGGTTATCGAATGCGTTTATGATTTCAGAATGTTGTAGAGCAGAAGTAATAGCAATTGCTTTAATGCCCCTATCTTTAAGGGTATTCACCTGATCGTTCATCAGCGCAATTAATGGCGAAATAACTAAGCAAACACCTTCTTTTATTAATCCGGGAATTTGATAGCAGATTGATTTACCTCCGCCGGTTGGTAAAACAACAAGGGTATTTTTAGATTCTAAAACAAGATTAATAATTTCCTCTTGAGGTTCATTAAAAGAAGTATGTTTCCAATATTTTTGAAGAACTTCAAGAGCGGTATCCATTATAAAATGTTTAATTGTTCTAACATAAAATCAACTCTAGCATTTATATTGCCAAAAGGCACTTCTACAATTTTATAATCAAGTTCTGTATATGCAATTTTTAGGTGTTTGTATATAGAAACAGAAAGCTCAAAACTTTCATAGCGCTCATCATCAGTTGTATAGATTTCTTTCCAAGGAGGTAACAAAAAAATAAGATTATATCTATATTTTTTACTTTTTTCAAGATATATTTCAGGGTAATCTGTTCCAAAATGATTCATATAGGCATGCACGTCGGGTATACCTCTATCAAAGAAAATAACAGAAGCGGTATTGTCTATAGCATCCTTGTATTGTTGCTCACGGCCTTCTAATAATAACTTACTAAACAATAACGGATCTTCTAAAAAAAGATGGTCAATGCCATTTTCTCTTGCTTGTTGAGTTACTTGTCTTGAAATTTCTTGTGTGCAACTAAAATTTCTTTTTTCTAACTCATTTATTAATGTCGTTTTTCCGGTTCCTGGTCCACCGGTAATAACAATTTTTTGTTGCATTTTTTAAATTTGTAATTACGAAACAACAAAGAACAAAAAATTATTTTAATTATTAGGTAGTTTCTATAAATTCATTCTTGGTAAAAACAGTCACATTTTATAAAATGTGACTGTTTTTCTTACATACACTAAATAATATCTGTATTTTTGTCAGCCTTTGTAATAATTATTTATGATAGTATGATATTACAATAATTATGGGAAGAGAAGAATTCTAAGAATGAACATGAAAAATAAAGAAGAGTTTTATACAAAGTTGAAATTAAGTTTAGAAAACACTACTAAATTCCCTGCTAAATATATGTTTAAATTTATCGTACCTACAGATGATATCAAGGTAAATGAGATTAAAGATATTTTTAATTATTCTGGGGTGATTATAAATACAAAGCCCTCTAAAACAGGAAAATATAAGAGTTTGACAATTGTAATAATAATGAAAAGCGCTGATGAAATAATTAAGAAATATAAGGAAGTTTCAAAAGTAGAAGGCGTAATTTCTTTGTGATTTATTTAACAATGAGATATAAAAATATAAAATACTTTTGAACGTTCTAAAAATTATAAATTCATCTAAAAAAACACATACTAATTCTAATGGGTTGGTATTAATAAATATTTAATAAATAACATTTATGCATTTTAGGAACATATTGATTTTTACTTTTTTATTAAGTTTAGGCTGTATAAATGCGCAACAGCGTAAAAGAGTATTATTTACGGTTGATAATCAACCAGTATATACTGATGAATTTGTGAAAGTTTTTAATAAAAACAGAGAAATTGTAACAGAAGAAAATAAAAAATCGATTGAGGAATATTTAGAATTATATATCAATTATAAGTTAAAATTGAAGCAAGCTTATGATTTAAAATATGACACAATTAGTACATATAAAAAAGAATTAGCACAGTATAGGGAACAATTAATAACGCCATATTTAACTGATAGTAAAATTACTGATGAATTGGTAGAAGAGGCGTATAAAAGAACTAAAACTGAAGTAAATGCTAGCCATATATTAATTAGACTACAGCCTAAGGCAGCAGCAGCAGATACTTTAGCGGCTTATCAAAAAATTATAGAAGCTAGAAATAAAATTGTTGAAGGAGCTAACTTTGAAAACATTGCTAAGCAATATTCAGAAGATCCTTCTGTGCATAAAAATGGTGGAAATTTAGGGTATTTTTCGGCTTTTGCTATGGTATATCCTTTTGAAAACGCAGCCTATAATACAAAGGTTAATGAGGTTTCTATGCCTTTTAAAACGCAGTTTGGTTACCATATAGTAAAAACGAATGACTTTAGAGACTCAAAGGGTGAGGTTGAAGTTGCACATATTATGATTAAAGAAGACCCAAAAGACTCTCTCTTTGCAAAAACTAAAATTGATGAATTATATGCAAAATTAAAGCAAGGTGATAGATTCGAAATGTTAGTTCAATCACATTCAGATGATAGAAATTCTGCTATCAATGGAGGTAAACTTGCAAAATTTGGAGCTACGAGGATGATTAAATCTTTTGCTGATGTAGCTTTTTCAATGAAGGAAACCGGTGAAATTTCTCCCCCTTTTAAAACACCTTATGGTTGGCATATTATAAAATTAATTAAAAAACATCCTATAAAAGATTTTAATGAGGTCAAGGATGAGTTAACTCAAAAAATTGAAAAAAGCAAACGTTATAAAATTGCAGGAACATCAATAGTGAAAAGACTTGTTAACGAATATGAAATCATAAAAAATGAAACGCTACTTCAGGCGTATTATAAGAATGACAGCATTTCTATTTCTAATAATTTGAAGAATAGTATATTTTCAATTAATGGAACTAATACAGCACTTCAAGATTTAGTTGATTTTAATGCTAAACAGCCAAATAAAAGTAAAACTGAAGTTTATTCTGAATTATTTAAAATCAAAGTTCTAGATTATTATAAAGATAATTTAGAGAAGACAGATGCTTCATTTGCATTTACTTTACAGGAATATAAAGATGGATTGTTACTATTCGATTTGTTACAAGATAAAGTTTGGGAACGGGCTGAAAAAGACACGCTAGGATTAAAAGAATTTTTTGATAAAAATCAACAGAATTATTACTGGAAAAAACGTGGAGATGTTGTAATTGCATCATGTACAAATGCGGATAAAGCGTTACAAGTTAAAAAGTATTTTGAACAAAATAAAGAATTAGGAGAAATAAAGAAACTGATTAATGAAGGTGCTATAATTCATGTGTTATTTACGAAAGGTATATTAGAAGAAGGTCATAAAAAATTACCAAAAAGCTTCGTGTTAAATGAAGAAAAAGTTTCTGATGTTATGAATGAAAACGAGACTAATTTTATTGTTGTGAAAACATTTAAAATAATAGATTCTCAACCTATGTTACTGAAAGAAGCGAAAGGAAAAGCCATTAATGATTATCAAGAATATTTAGATAAACAATGGATTGAAGAATTAAAAAAACAATATCCGGTAACGGTAAAAAATAAAGTGTTAAAAAAATTAATAAAACAGAATAAAAATTAAATTTCAAAAATACATATTGTCCATAGTATTGATAATTTTAATAGCGTCGTGTGTTAATGATGGTAATGGAAAAACACCGATTGCAAAAGTGCATGATAGTTTTCTTTATAAAGAAGATTTAAAAGATATTATACCAGAAAAACTTACAAAGGAAGATAGCTTATTGTTTATTAGTGGTTATATAGATAAATGGGCTAAACAGCAATTATTACTAAAAAAAGCTAAAATCAATCTCGATAAGGAAGAAGAAAGGATCAATAAATTAGTAGAGAAATACAAACAAGATTTATTAATTAATAAGTATAAAGAAGCAATTGTTAAACAAGAATTGGACACCTTGGTGACTCAGGTGCATATTGATAGTTTTTATAAAGAGAATAAAGAGATTTTCAAATTAAATGAAGAATTAGTGAAGTTCAGATATATCTATTTTGGGAATGACGTTTTAAATCCAAAAGAATTTATATCACTATTTAAATCTGATAATGATAAATCTGATGCTAAAATTATCGAACAGGAATTACAATTGAAATCGTTTAGTTTAAATGACTCAATTTGGATAAAATATGATGAGGTACTTAGAAAAACCCCATTCATTAAAAACTATGATAAAAATACCTTTTTAAGAAAAAATAAATTTTTTGAGAAAGAAGATTCATCGGGAGTGTATTTAGTTAAAGTTAAAGATGTATTATTGCGCAATCAAATAGCTCCTATTAGTTATGCACTACCCACTATTAAGCAAATGATATTACATAAGAGAAAATTAAAATTATTAAGACAAATTGAAGAAACATTAACGAATGATGCTATTAAGAACAAAGAATTTCAAATTTATTAAAATGCTAAAAAAATATAGTACCCTTTTAATTTTGTTAGTCGTATTTACTATAAATGCTCAAGACACTAAATTAGATACAATAAAACAATCAGACAAAATTGAGTTAGACACACTAAAATCACAAGATAGAGTTAAACTCGATGGAGTTGCAACAGTAATTGGAAAAAACATTGTTCTCGACTCTGAAATTGCCGCATATAAATTAGAATTAGAACAGCAAAGTGAGGGGAAAGTAGATATTTCTGATTGTGATATGTTAGAACAAATTATGAGCAGAAAATTATTGTCACATCACGCAGTAGTTGATAGTATTGTAGTTACAGAACCTGAAGTTAATGGTCAAGTTGAACGTAAAATAGCTTACTTTTTACAGCAATTAGGCTCAGAAGAAAAATTGTATAAATTCTACGGATTTAATGATATGGATGATTTGAGAAAAGAATTTATTGGCGTAGAAAAGGAAGCTACTTTGATCCAAAAAATGCAGCAAAAATTGACAGACGAAATTGACGTGACACCTGAAGAGGTTCGTAATTATTACAAAAGTCTTGAAAAAGAGAATAATTTACCTGAGATCGGAGCAGAGATCGAGTTGGCTCAAATTGTATTGAATATTAAACCGACGGAGGCGGAAACTAAGAAAATTATTGATCAATTAAACGGAATAAAAAAAGATGTAGAAGATGGGCAGAGTTTTAAAATGAAAGCAATTTTATATTCTAAAGACCCTGGTGTTGTACAGAATAGTGGAATGTATACGATAACACGAGAAAGTCAATTTGTAAAAGAGTTTAAAGAGGCTGCATTTAGTTTGAATGAAGGTGAAATCTCAGAACCTTTTAAATCAGATTTCGGATATCATATTCTTACTGTTGAAAAAATCAAGGGTAAACAACGTGATGTGAGACATATTTTGCTTCAATCTGAAGTTACCGATGAACAACAACAAATTGTAAAAGATTCGTTAGCTAAATATAGAAAAGATATTTTAACACTAAAATTGACATTTGAAGAAGCCGTAGAAAAATATTCTGAAGATAAAGAGACGAAATCTAATAATGGATTATTGGTAAACCCTGAAACTAGTGATACTAAATTTGATTTAACAAGAATGGATCCAGCTTTATATGCAAGAATTAGTACGTTAAAGGAAGGTGAAATTACAGATGTTTTCTATGATGAAACACGTCAAGGAGAAAAAATGTATAAAATCATTTTGATGAAATCTAAGACCGTAGCACATATTGCAGATTTATCTAAAGATTATGTAAAAATTCAGAACTTAGCATTGCGAAAAAAGCGTGAAGAAACTATTGCTAAGTGGACCAAAGAAAAAATTAATGACACCTATATTAAAATCAATAAAGATTATAAAAAATGTGAGTTTAAGAATAATTGGGCAAAAAACTAGCTCAATATATTCATGAAAACAACTAAATAATAACAGTAACGAATTACGTATATGTCTGATGTGAAAGCAGTCGAAAATTTAGTAAAAAAATACAAAACCCTCAAGCAAGAAGTAGGTAAAATAATTATTGGTCAAAATGAAGCGATAGATCATGTTTTATTATCACTTTTATGTGGAGGACATTCCCTTTTAATTGGTGTACCCGGACTCGCAAAGACATTATTGGTAAATACAATATCTCAAACATTAGGTTTAAATTTTAAGCGTATTCAATTTACACCAGATTTAATGCCTTCTGATATTATTGGAAGTGAAATTTTAGACGAAAACAGGCATTTTAAATTTATAAAAGGACCTATTTTTACTAATATTCTTTTGGCAGATGAAATCAATAGAACTCCTCCAAAAACACAAGCAGCTTTATTAGAAGCTATGCAAGAAAAATCTGTGACAGTTGCTGGACATCAATATAATATAGAGAAACCGTTTTTTGTATTAGCAACTCAAAACCCGATAGAACAAGAAGGCACTTATCCTTTACCAGAAGCGCAATTAGATAGGTTTATGTTTTCTATTTATTTAGATTATCCTTCTTTTGATGAAGAGATAGAAGTTGTAAAGAGTACTACTTCAGATATTACCAAACAAGTAAATTCAATTTTCACAGCAGAAGAGATTCTAAGTTTACAACACCTTATTAGACGTATTCCGGTTGCAGATAATGTAGTAGAATACGCAGTTTCCCTAGTTGCTAAAACGAGACCCAATTCTCAGCGAGCAGCTCAGATAGTTAATGATTATATTGATTGGGGGGCTGGTCCGAGAGCTTCACAAAATTTAATTCTAGCTGCAAAAGGTTATGCGGCTATTAACGGTAAATTTTCTCCAGATATTGAAGATGTGAAAGCTGTGGCATATGCTATATTGCGCCATAGAATTGTAAAAAATTACAAAGCTGAAGCTGAAGGAATTACTGAAGAAAAAATTATCAATTCTTTATTGTAATTTTTAAGACCAATTTAATTACGCAACGCTCCTTGTAAGGCATTAAGTTTCAGGCCTTAAATTTTCATGTTAATATTTGATTTTTTAATTAAAATATGCGTAAATTTGCAATCCTTTTGGCGAGAGCAGATTTAAAAAGGATTTATTAAATATAATTTTGTTTAACTCTTTTATTATTATTATCGTTAATAATCTGAATAATAATAAGATACAAATTTATTAGGCGCATGTCTAAATTACAAGAAAAAATAGATTTATACACTAGTGAAGTAGAAAAATTAGGTTTAAAAGTGAATACTGATTTGCTTGCAAGTGTAACAAAAGGATTAGGACCATCAATTTACAAGGTTGATGCTGAAAAAGTTTCAAGTTCAGATTCAAAAGAATTAGAAACAGTAAAAAAGAATTTCCTAATCAAAAAAATGGGTTTAGAAGACTCTCCAAAATTAGATGAAGCTATTGCTGCTGCAATTGAAGCAATAGGATCTTCTAACAGAAATAAATATAGAGCTATTTTCTATACGTTATTGGTTCAAGATTTAGGATTAGAATCTAAGTATGCTACAGATGATGCAAAAGAGGTAAAAGAAGCACCAGTGGCAAAGAAGGAAGAAAAACCTAAAAAAGTAGCCAAAAAAGCTGAAAAGAAAGAGGAAGTTAAAGAAGAGGTTGTTGCTGAAGCTACAAAAGAAGAAGCTCCTAAAGTAGAAGAAAAAGTTGCAAAAGGAACTAAGAAAGAAACAACTAAGGAAGAAGAAGCGGTTGAAGACAAAGTTGAAGAAGCTCCAAAAGATCCACAAGCATTTTTAGATAATTTCGATTGGCACAAATATGAAGAAGGTATTGAAGCTGTTGATAATGTTCAATTAGAAGAATTTGATAAAGCACTTGAAAGTATTCCTGGTTTAGTAGAAGAACGTCAAGTAATTGATGGTACGGTTGTGAGAATGACCGAACGTGAGGCTATTATTGATATCAATTCTAAATCAGAAGGTGTTATTTCATTAAATGAATTTAGATACAATCCTGAATTAGCCGTTGGTGATGTAGTTGAAGTATTAGTTGATAAGCGAGAAGATATTACAGGTCAATTAGTATTATCTCATAAAAAAGCTAGAGTAATTAAGGCTTGGGATAGAGTAAATTCAGCTCATGAAACTCAAGAAGTAGTGAATGGTTTTATTAAGTGTAGAACTAAAGGAGGTATGATTGTTGATGTTTTCGGTATTGAAGCATTCTTACCAGGTTCACAAATTGATGTGAAACCAATTAGAGATTACGATCAATATGTTGAAAAAACAATGGAATTTAAAGTGGTTAAAATTAATCACGAATTTAAAAACGTTGTTGTTTCGCATAAAGCACTTATTGAAGCTGATTTAGCTGAACAAAAGAAAGAAATTATTGGTCAACTAGAAAAAGGTCAAGTATTAGAAGGTGTAGTTAAAAACATTACTTCTTATGGTGTATTTGTTGATCTTGGTGGTGTTGACGGATTAGTTCATATTACAGATTTATCTTGGAGTAGAATTAATCACCCAAGCGAAATTGTAGAATTAGATCAGAAACTAAATGTAGTGATCCTTGATTTTGATGACAACAAGTCTAGAATTCAATTAGGATTGAAACAATTAGAAAAACATCCTTGGGAAGCTTTAGATGCAGAATTGAAAATTGGTGATAAAGTGAAAGGTAAAGTAGCTATCATTGCTGATTATGGTGCATTTATAGAAGTGAGTAAAGGTGTAGAAGGATTAATTCACGTTTCTGAAATGTCTTGGTCAACACATTTACGTTCAGCTCAAGATTTTGTAAAAGTTGGTGATGAAGTTGAAGCTGTAATCTTGACATTAGATCGTGAAGATCGTAAAATGTCTCTAGGAATGAAACAATTACATCCTGATCCTTGGACTGATATTACAACTAAATATCCTGTAGGTTCTAAACATTCAGGTATTGTAAGAAATTACACGAATTTTGGTGTGTTTGTTGAATTGGAAGAAGGTATCGACGGTTTAGTGTATATATCTGATCTTTCTTGGACAACTAAAGTTAAACATCCATCAGATTTTGTAAAAGTTGGAGATAATTTAGAGGTTCAAGTATTAGAATTAGATGTTGAAGGACGTAAGTTAAATCTAGGTCATAAACAAACTACTGAGAATCCTTGGGATGCGTATGAAGATAAATTTGCAATCGATTCTGTACATAATGGTACTGTTACTAATGTAACTGATAAAGGTGCTATTGTTACTTTTGGTGATGATGATGTTGAAGCATTTGTTCCGGCTCGTCACATGGAAAAAGAAGATGGAAGTAAATTAGAAAAAGGAGATACTGTTGACTTTAAAGTATTAGAGTTCAACAAAGACTATAGAAGATTAGTTATTTCTCATACATCTATATTTAAAGCGCAAGAGCAGAAAACAATCAAAACAACTAAAAAGAGAATGGATGATAGTGCAGAGAAATCTACATTAGGAGACATCTCAGCTTTAGCTGAATTGAAGAATAAAATGGATGCAGAGAAAAAATAAATAATGTTTATTTTATCTATTTCGCTTAGGCGGAAATCTAAATCCATTTAGAACTAAAAAAACCGTTGAATTTTCAACGGTTTTTTTTATTATAAAAGTATCTTTGTCCAAATAAAAAAATTACTATGACTTTAATAAAATCAATCTCAGGTATTCGCGGAACAATAGGTGGAAATGTCAATGATAATTTGACACCGGTCGATGCTGTAAAATTCGCAGCTGCCTATGGTAGCTGGTTAATCAAAAGAAATGCAACCAAAGATAAACTTATGGTAGTTGTAGGTAGAGATGCCAGAATTTCAGGTAAAATGATTAGTAGTTTGGTTTCCAACACCTTGGTTAGTCTAGGTATTGATGTGAAAGATTTAGGGTTATCTACAACACCAACTGTTGAAGTTGCCGTACCTATTGAAAAAGCAGATGGAGGTATTATTTTAACAGCATCTCATAATCCAAAACAATGGAATGCATTAAAACTCTTAAATGAAAAAGGAGAATTTTTAAATGGCAATGACGGACAGGAAATTTTACAATTGGCTGAAGATGATGGATATACTTTTGCAGAGGTAGATGACTTAGGAGTTTATACCAAAGTTAAAGGCTATATGAAAAAACATATAGAAGAAGTATTGAAATTAGAGTTGGTTGACGTTGAGGCTATAAAAAATGCTAAATTTAAAGTTGTAGTCGATGCTGTTAATTCTACAGGAGGTATTGTAATACCAGATTTATTAGATAAGCTAGGAGTAGAGTGTGTCAAATTATATTGTGAACCCAATGGAAATTTTCCACATAATCCGGAACCATTAGCAGCACATTTAACTGATATTTCAGAATTGGTTATTAAAGAAAATGCTGATTTAGGCATTGTTGTTGACCCCGACGTTGATCGTTTAGCGCTAGTATGTGAAGATGGTTCTATGTTTGGCGAAGAGTATACTTTAGTTGCCTGCGCTGATTATGTACTGGTACAAACAAAAGGAAATACAGTTTCAAATTTATCCTCTTCTAGAGCTTTACGCGATGTAACTGAAAAACATGGTGGTAATTATCAAGCTAGTGCGGTTGGTGAAGTAAATGTTGTACAATTAATGAAAGATACCAATGCTATTATTGGTGGAGAAGGAAATGGTGGAATCATATATCCTGATTCACATTATGGGAGAGATTCTTTAGTGGGCGTTGCATTATTTTTATCACATTTAGCAAAATCAAAGATGAGTTGCAAAGCACTTCGTGAGAGTTATCCGAGCTATTTTATGAGTAAAAATAAAATTCAATTAACTCCATCCTTAAATGTTGATGAAATTTTAAAAACGGTTACAGAAAAATATAAAAACGAAGACGTCAGTACTATTGATGGTGTAAAAATCGATTTTGAAAATGAGTGGGTACATCTTCGTAAATCTAATACAGAACCTATTATAAGAGTATATACTGAAAGTACTTCACAAAAAAATGCTGATACGTTAGCAAAACGTATGATGGATGAAATAGCTGTAATCGCCAGGTTATAAATATTAATAGGTTAAAAAAGTAAGGCTACTAATTTAATACGTCAAAAATAGACGACTTCTATAAATCCAGATATAAATTCAATAAAGTTACATGAGCGTTAAAAAACAGGGAATGAATGTTCCATTCCAGATGAGAAATTTATGGAATAAAAGTTTTGTTTTAATGATGGTATTATTTACCACACAAGTTATTTTTTCTCAAGAAGAAGATACTCCAAAACAAGAAAATAATACCTCTAAAAAAGACCTTATTAAAAATAGAAAAGGGCAGTTTTTTGCCTCTTGGGGATGGAATAGAGCTTCTTATTCAACATCTGATATTCGTTTTAAAGGAGATGACTATGATTTTACTTTAAGTGACGTAAAAGCTGATGATAAGCCCAATCCGTTTGGTATTAAATTCTTTGATCCTAGTAAATTAACACTGCCACAAACAAATTATAAATTAGGTTATTTCTTTAAAGACAATTATAATGTTGTTTTAGGAGTTGACCATATGAAATATGTTATGAGACAGAATCAAGAAGTTACTATAAACGGGAATATTCAAACTGGAAACCCTGATTTTGATGGTATATATAACAATCAAACCATTACATTAACCGAAGATTTTCTGAAATTTGAACATACAGATGGGTTAAACTATGCTTTTGTAGGAGTCAATAGGTTTGATAATTTTAATCATCTATTAAAGATTCATACGCCCAATTTTGAAGTAAACTTGGAAGAAGGTATACAAATAGGCTTACTGTATCCAAAAACAAATACCACTTTATTGGGTAATGAACGATATGATGAATTTCATATTTCTGGTTATGGGCTATCCGCTAAGGTAGGATTAAACCTAACTTTCTTCAAACATTTTTATTTACAAACCGATTTTAATTTAGGGTTTATAGATATGCAAAATATTAGAACGACTACCAACACATCTGATAAAGCATCTCAGCATTTCTATTTTTATGAAACGGCATATACGTTTGGTTATCGCTTCCAAATATTTTAAACTTGAGTTAAATGAAAGTTTTAAACTAAAATAAGGAATAGAAATAGTACCATTTTCACTATTTAATTTTCGTAGATAAGAAAAAATAAGTTGTAATTTGCAGTTTGTAATTTTGTTCTTATTTTTAATTATGTCATTAGAAAATTATTTTAATCAGTTTAGAAAACACATTATTGGTGTCGGTCAAAAATTTCAATCTCCTTATGGAGAAAAAGAGATAATTTATACAGATTGGACCGCCAGTGGAAGGTTATATAAACCTATTGAAGAAAAGATAATCAATCAATTTGGTCCTTTTGTAGCAAATACACATACTGAGACTTCAATTACAGGATCTGCAATGACACAGGCATATCATACAGCTCGTGATATCATAAAAAATCATGTGAATGCAAATGAGAATGACTGTTTGATTACCGAAGGAACTGGTATGACGGGAGTGATTAATAAATTTCAACGTATTTTAGGATTACGTATCTCTGAAAACATGAAGGAATTCACTAAAATCCCTGAAGATATCAAACCCATTGTATTTATTACACATATGGAACATCATTCTAATCATACATCATGGTTAGAAACAATTGCTGATGTTGAAGTAATACCATGTGAAGAAACAGGATTGGTATGTTTTAAAAGTTTTGAAAAATTACTTGAGAAGTATAAGGATAGAAAACTAAAAATTGCATCGATTACAGCATGTTCTAATGTAACAGGAATTAGAACAGATTATTATAGAATGGCAAAAATGATTCATGAGTATAACGGATTTTGTTTTGTAGATTTTGCTTGTTCTGCACCCTATGTTCCTATTGATATGCATCCAGAAGATAAAGATGCCCATCTAGACGCCATCTTCTTTTCACCACACAAATTTTTAGGAGGCCCTGGTACATCGGGAGTATTGATTTTTAATGATAGATTATATCATAACGCTGTTCCGGATAATCCTGGTGGAGGTACAGTTACCTTTACGAATCCATGGGGAGATCATCGCTATATTGAAGATATTGAATTGCGAGAAGATGGTGGTACACCCGGATTTTTACAAACGATTAAAATCGCATTAGCTGTTCAGTTAAAGGAGCAAATGAGTGCTGAGAAGATATTAGCTCGTGAACATGAAATTAATAGTTATATTTTTTCTCAGTTAAAAGGAATTGAAAATTTACATTTATTGGCTGATGAACATGAAGATAGGATTGGTATTTTTTCGTTTTATATTGATGAATTACATTATAATCTAGGCGTAAGATTGTTGAATGATAAGTTTGGTGTCCAAACGCGTGGTGGTTGTTCTTGTGCGGGTACGTATGGACATTTTTTATTGCACATTGATTTGTTATCATCTGAGGAACATAAAAATAAAATAGCAGATGGTTGTTTGTTAGAAAGACCGGGCTGGATTCGAATGTCTATTCATCCTACAATAACAGATAAAGAAGTTACTTTTGTTTGTGATAGTATCATAAGCTTGGCTGAAAACTTTAAAAGTTGGTCTAAAGATTATGAATATAATGAAATATCAAATGAGTTTGAATACAAAAACGACGAACATTTAGAAAAGAAAATGGTTGAAAAGTGGTTTGCGAAGTAAAAATTATTTTTGCTTAAAACTTACCGAACACCGAACACCGAACACTGCCTACTGCCTACTACTAGGCATCTTATCTTTATGTTTAAAGCGTTTATGAGTCCAAAAATAATATTCAGGAGCTTCGTAGATAGACTTTTCAAGTTCTCTCAAATAGTTGTCAGTTATATCATAATCTTTAAAGTCATTAGGAGTTTCGGTCAATAATTTAAAGGTAGTTTCATAATACCCTCGTTTTGTTTTTTTTGTATGAAAAATAACCACAGTGAGGTTATATTTTTTTGCTAACATTTCAGGGCCTGTAATAATTGGTACATTGACACCGAGAAACTTTGACCAATAATGAGTTTTTGCAATTCTAGGAGATTGGTCGCCTAAAAAGCCATAGATAGATAAAATATTGCTTTTTGTATTGGTATCAATAGTATCAAGAATTTTTTTAGTAGGTATTAATGATGTACGATACCGCCCTCTAGATTGACGTATTTTTTTATCGAAGTAGGTGTTTTTTAACTTTTTAAAAACAGCGTACCCATTAAACTTAACATGAAGATTAAGACAGAATATCCATTCCCAATTTGCATAATGAGATCCCAATAACAATATACTTTTATTGTTGGCTTCTAACTGCTGTAGAACTTCAATATTTCTAAATTTATAATGATTTAATATTGCTTTTTCTGAAATCGTAAACGACTTTATCATTTCAACAAAAACATCAACGAAATGTTTGTAGAATTTTTTACGAATACTTTTTATTTCTTGATCAGATTTATTAGGAAAAGCAAGTTTTAAATTATACGTGACTGTTTTTTTTCTATAGCCAATAATATAATAGATTAGATAATAGAAGCAATCAGAAATAAAATACAATACCTTGAATGGTAAAATAGAAAATAACCAAATAAAGGGATAAACTAGTATAAAGATTAAAAATTGCATTCAAAAAAATTTTGACAAATATCGGTATATAATTTAAAAGGGTTCTTTTATCTTTGAGAAAATATTTAGAGTAAAAATGGATAAAGCAGTAATTGTAATTATTATAGCGAATGTTTTAGTGTCCTTAAAAGGATTTTCAGATAGATTGTTTTTAGAACAATATAAATTTCAGGTTGGCCCAATTTTACAAGGTGAAAAACTGCGGATGTTTACTTCTGGCTTTTTACATGTTGATCAGGGTCATTTGTTTTTTAATATGTTGACATTGTATTTTTTCGCAGATCAGGTTATTGTTCATTTAGGCGTAACTAAGTTTTTGATAGTCTATGTAGCTAGTTTATTGGCAGGAAGTACGTTAGCATTGAGTTTTCATAAAAAAGAACCCTATTATAGTGCGGTTGGGGCTTCTGGAGCAGTAATGGGAGTTTTATATGCCGCAATTATGTTAAATCCTGATATGAGTTTATATATGTTTTTTATTCCAATTCCAATTCCGGGTTATATTTTTGGCGTGGGATACTTATTGTATTCTATGTACGGTATGAAAGCACAATTAGGCAACATTGGTCATAGTGCACATCTCGGTGGAGCAGTAGGAGGTTTTGTATTAACCATAGCATTATACCCGCAAATATTGGAAAAAAATATATTTATAGTTGGTATTCTTGCTGTACCTATAATATTAATGTTTGTGTTTAAAGATAAACTTGGGAGTATAGGTAGATGATTTAACTTTTTTCTACAGTTGGTTTATAAGAGTTTCGTTTAAAGTTTTAGTGCAGAGAAAGATATTATTACAACATAAAAAGTCTTGCTCATAGCGAAGCAAGACTTTTTTTAATAATGGATTGATTACTTTCCCTTTTTCTATTTTTTACTTCTTGAAACTTTTCTGTTTCTTGAAGAATTTGAACTTCTCTTGTTAGAAGAATTATTTCTCGTTGACGAACGTTGTACTACCCTTTTTTTTGGTGCTTTTCGCGTTTGTGTCCTTGTTCTTGAACTCTGATTTGTGCTCCTTTGTAAAGTTCTTTGTTGTGAAACACTTCTTGTTGGCGAATTTCTACGTTCAACTGTTCTTCTTTGATTTGTTCTAGAACTTGCAGGTTTACTACTATTCTGTGCAATTCTTCTGCTGGTACTTGGCTTTCTATTCACTCGCGATTGAGCAGTACGTTGCTGAGTAGACCTTCTAGTGTTAGTACTAGTATTTCTAACTTGTCTATTGTTATTAGAACTTCGTTGAGCGGTTCTGTTATTATTTTCAACAGATCTTCTTTGTGACTGAGTAGTACGTTGTGAACTTTGTCTTCTTGTCGAAGTACTATTTCTTGCAACACGACTATTGTTTGTTGAACGTCTTGAATATTGTCTATTCGAATTCGTTGTTCGCACTCTAGAATCTATACTTCTAAATGATCTATTGCTTCTGTAATTTCTATTTCTAGAATAATTATTTCTATAATGTGTGTATGCATATCGTGTAGGACTATAATAACGTCTGTATGGATTAAAGCTTACAATACAGTTGTTAAAAAGCGGTCTTATAAAAAAGTTGTGATATGGATGAAACACGTAGCTTCTGTTATACCTATTAATATATCCTGAATAATGAGAGTAATGTCCATAATGATCATAATATACGCGTAACCCTCCAACTCTTACTAATCTATTTTTATTATAATGTACGCGTACATCTCCAGCTTGAGAAATTCTTCCATAATGATCGTAATAAATAGCTACATCTTCTATTTGAATAATAGCACCATATTCATCATATTGTACATAAGCATCATAATCATATCCTGAGTTGTAAGAAATACTTACACCACCAACATTTACACCTGCTTGAACACCATTTCTGGGATTGATATAAAAATCAAATTCACCATTTTGGAATACAGAAAATGTAATACCTCTTTCAACAAAAGTGAATGTTTCACCGTAGTTATCATAACTATATAAAGAAGTGCTTACGTCACTATTAGTACTTGCAAAAGCAATAGGAGAAAGGCTTAGTGAGAAGATTGCTACAAATAGGAATGTTATTTTTTTCATGATATTTATTTTTAAAAGTGTTTTGATTAACACCACTGCTAGTACATTTGCAAACAGCGTGCCAAACTTAGTAATCAGTGTTTGGTAGGGAGTATCTAGTTATCAGTTTTAACTCTTATTTCGGTTGAATATTACTGTGTTTTTTACACGTCACAGTCATAGTTTATACTTCTTTATGTACATTACGACAAACCTAATATCCTTTGTGTTTAAAAATCTAATAATTTAGAACTATAAGTTATATTTGCATAGACGAAATAATTTGTCAATCTAAAAACAATTAACAAATAACTCTGAACTATATAAACGTCATACTACCCATTCCGCTTCAGCGATTATTTACATATAAGATAACGCAGGCTGAATCTACTTTTTTAGAACCAGGTATGCGAGTTGCTGTACCTTTCGGGAAGTCTAAAATATATACTGCCTTAGTTTCAGAAATACATCAAATTGCTCCGATAGCTTATGAAGCCAAAGAGATTTATCAAATTTTAGACGATAGCCCTTTAGTAACTCAAAAACAATTAAAACATTGGCAATGGGTAGCCAATTATTATATGTGCTCATTAGGTGAAGTAATGCGATCGGCTTTACCATCGGCATTTTTACTAGAGAGTGAAACGCAAGTTGAGAAAAACTCGGATTTTAAAGACGAATCGACCTTAACTGATGATGAGTTTTTGATTATTGAAGCATTAGACCATCAGTCAAGTTTATCAATTCAAAAAATTAGTCAGATCTTAGATAAAAAAAGGGTGCTTCCTATTCTTAATGGATTGTTAGATAAGAAGGCTATTATTTTAAATGAAGAAATTAGAGAGCAATACAAACCTAAATTAGTAAAGTATATAAAATTAAATAAAGCATTTTCTAATGAAAATGAATTAAATATTCTATTAGAAAGTTTAAACAGAGCCAAACAACAACGCAATGTATTGCTTACGTACTTTTCTTTACAGGCAACGACTAAAAAACCAATCAAACAGAAGGAACTTCAAGATAAAAGTAAGGTGTCTCCTGCGGTGATTAAGACTTTACTAGATAAAAATATATTAGAGGCTTATAGCATTCAAATTGACAGAGTAAATTTCGACAAACCAACAGAGTCTATAAAAGAGTTAACCGATTTTCAAGAAGGTGCTTTTCAAGAAATAAAGAACTCATTTGTAGATAAAGATGTTACTTTATTACATGGAATCACGTCAAGTGGCAAAACGGAAATTTATGTAAAACTGATTGATGAAATCATAAAACAAGGCAAACAAGTCTTGTATTTAGTACCTGAAATAGCATTGACCACGCAGCTGATTGGTAGATTGCAACGTTATTTTGGAAATCAAATAGCGGTCTTTCATTCAAAATATTCATTGAATGAACGCGTAGAAGTTTGGAATAATATTTTACATAATTCATCAAAAGCACAATTGATCTTAGGTGCTCGCTCATCATTATTTTTACCTTTTTCTGATTTAGGATTTGTGATTGTAGATGAAGAACATGAAACCTCTTATAAACAATTTGATCCTGCACCGCGGTATCATGCACGTGATGCAGCTATTGTATTAGCAAATTTACATAAAGCAAAGGTCTTATTGGGCAGTGCTACACCTTCAGTAGAAAGCTATTATAATGCGCAACAGCAAAAATATGGATTAGTAACGCTTAATAGACGTTTTGGCGATGTATTATTACCCGAGATCGAATTGGTTGATATCAAAGAGGGGTATAGAAAAAAACGGATGAAAGGCCATTTTTCTGAGCGTTTGCTGTTATTAATTGAAGAAGCTCTAGCTGAAAAAGAACAAATTATATTATTTCAGAATCGTAGAGGCTATTCACCAATTGTTGAATGTAAAACTTGCGGAGTAGCACCACAATGTCCAAATTGTGATGTGAGTTTGACGTATCATAAATTTCGTGATGAGTTGCGTTGTCATTACTGTAGTTATAACAGAGCTATGCCTAAAACATGTTCAGCTTGTGGTAGTCCGAATTTAGATACAAAAGGATTTGGTACAGAGCAAATTGAATTAGAATTACAAGAGCTTTTTCCTGAAGCTAAAACAGGTAGGATGGATCTCGATACAACCAGAGGTAAATATGGATATCAAAAAATATTAGGTGCATTCACAGCGCAAGAGATTGACATATTAGTTGGTACGCAAATGCTATCAAAAGGATTAGATTTTGCGAATGTTTCGCTGGTAGGCGTATTGAATGCTGATAATATGCTGAATTTTCCTGATTTTAGAGCACATGAAAAAAGTTTTCAATTGTTAGTCCAAGTTTCTGGTAGGGCAGGGCGGGACAAAAAAAGAGGTAAAGTGGCTATTCAAACGTTTAACCCTTATCATCAAATATTACAGCAGGTTACAATCAATGATTATAAAACCATGTTTAAAGAACAACTAGATGAGCGGCATCAATATCAGTATCCACCTTTATTGCGTTTGGTAAAAATCACTTTAAAACACAAAGACTATACGAAAGTAAATTCAGGAGCTGAATGGTTGTACAAATCACTATACAATTCTTTTAAAGAGAATGTATTAGGCCCTTCAAGTCCTGCAATATCACGAATTAGAAACCAACATATAAAAACCGTATTGATTAAATTGCCTAAAGAAAATTCGCTAAAACAGTCAAAAGCAATTATTCAAAAAATTAAGAATAGCTTTCAATCTATTGCTGATTTTAGACCGATTCGTTTTAATATTGACGTGGATAATTTTTGATAATGTCGTTTATCGGTTTGTGTATGGTTTAGTTGCGAGTCTCGCGCAACTAATTTAGCAAAAGGAAACCGAACCTTAGGAAAATCCGGAGGATTTTCCGAGTAACACAAACCCAAGCAATTGACTATACACGTTGTTGCCACACGTTTTTATTTATTCCGTAACAAATACATTTTTCGTATTCAGGATATTCTTTCAGTTCTGGATGTTTAAATTCTCCGATTTTTTCCATACCAATTTTTTTCATCACCTTTTCCGATTTGGAATTTTTCTCCGTACATGTAGAGATTATATTTTCTAAATTCAGTTCGTTAAATGCAAATTCAAGACATTTCTTAGCTCCTTCCGTTGCGTATCCTTTTCCCCAAGCACTTTTTTTTAACCTCCATCCAATATCCACAGCTGGGGTAAATTCAGTTCGATATTCCTGATAAGCTAAACCAATAAAACCAATAAATTCATTATTCGCCTGTATTTCAGTTGCGAAATAAGTGTGGTTGTGTTTTTTGTAATGAAGTTTTAGTTTCTCGAATAATTCCTCATTTTCCTTTTTTGTCAAGGTTTTTGGGAAATACTCCATTACTTCAACATCCGAATTCATTATCTCCAACTCTTTCAAATCGCTTTCCGTCCAATTGCGAAATCCGAGTCTTTCAGATTTAAAAATGTATTCTTTTTTCAATTTTAGTGTGATTTTCTCAAATGTGTGCCAACGTTAGGATATGGTTGTGTTTTAATGAACGATCTTTAGTAATAAACGAAGTTCGTCTTTTTAAATGAAAAAGTCAAGGACAAACTTTGAAAACAAAACCATTTTTATGAACATGTTACTTTTGTTGGTATGAACACAAACAAAGGCATAAAAAAGAACCCGATAAAATAGTATAATGCTACTTAAAACGTAACAGTTTCATTATTTGACCGTCTTACATTTATTAAATCAAAAATTAATCTATGAAAATTAAGAATAGTTTTCAATCTATCGCTGATTTTAGACCGATTCGTTTTAATATTGATGTGGATAATTTTTGATAATATCGTTTTCGGTTGGTGTATCTTAAGTTAGTTACGTAAGCGACTAAAATAACAAAAAAGGACAGCCGTTAGCAAATCCGCTAGGATTTCCGTGATACTCTTTATCGACTTTCAAGCAATTAATTATACACGACTTAAGTTGGTAATTGGCTTTATTGGCTTTTGATCCAAAGTATTAATTCATCCTTATCTATTGCATTCCAAGTTGAGTTGGGATTTTTCTTTTGAGATTTATTATCATTTGGTTGTATAACTACTAACTCAGTATTTTTGTTTCCCGCAAGTTCTAATTCAGCTAAAAATCCGACAATATCTGTCGTATTGTTTTCATACAACGTTCTGAGATACTTTGTTAGTCTATATTTTATTGCAGGTTCTATGTAGGCTCTTACAGCATAGTTTTTATAAACTGTAATATTTCTATTCTTTTCATCAAAATAGCTATAAGGTGAGAAGTCGTGATAACTTTCAGGCGAAGTCTTGGGCGTACCGCTCAAATGTGCTTCCAACATATAATTTATAAATCTTGGCTCCCAAAGGTTAATTCTGTTGATTCTTATGTCTCGTTTATGCTGATACCATTTTCTTGTCCAATCCAAGGTGAAATTACAGATAACGACACCTTTTATATCGAGTTTAAATCCATAATCACCTTCCTTCAAATATTTAATATATCTCATCGCTCTATGTCCTACCAAACTAGCTCCAAAAAAGAAAATATTTTCATTTGGCAAATTATGTCTACTAAAGGCTTTCTGAATTAGCTTGTGTGTAGAGAGTATAGATGTCTTAGAAAAGTAAAAGTCAAAAGGAATTTCGGTCGAAACCGAAAGTACCGCAAAGCCATTTTCGTTTGCTTGATTATACAGCTGCTTTGCGTTCTTATTTTTTTTTTCATACCCTGAATCCTCAAGAAAAATGAGTACACCTTCAACAACTTTATCTTCTGGAAGCATTAGCATATAACCTCTTTGGATAAAAGGCAAGAAGTCATTCTCTCCTGTTCCAATTCTTAGACTATCATTTTTTTTTGGTTCATATTCTTCTGTTATTTTTTGAGCGAAAGCATTATAGCTGCAACTTGTTACTAACATTAGCAATGAAAATAGTTTAATAAATTTGTTCATATTCTTTTGGTCTAAATATTTTTTACTGAAATATGGCTAAAAGTTAAAATTGATTTCATATAGTATTGGCAACTCGTTTTAATGCTTTTCTATTATTGCAGGTATTATATAATCAATCATCATTTTATTAGCATTATTGTGAGCATTTGGTGCGTTATATGCAGAAGAAGTAATCACCACAACAAAGGGAATATCCTTAAAAATAAAAATTTTATTTCCTCCATTACCATTACAATAAGATACTTCATAATCTTTATTATTAAATGTAAAAGTTTTGTTCCAAAACAAGTAACCATAAGAATCACCATCTAATGATTGTTTTACTTGTTTACTGAAACTCTTTTCTATCCATTGCTCGTTTAAAATTTGTTGCCCATTCCAAAGTCCTTTGTTTTTATACAATTGTCCATATTTTGCAAAATCAATTGCTCTCAATCTAATTCCGCCAGCAGTATTGCCGACTTTCTGTGGTGTATATTCCCATTGATAATTTGTAATGCCAAGAGGTGCAAATAGTTTTTTATCAGCATAAGATACTAACCCTTTAGGAACAGATTTGTGAATAATATCACCTAGAACTACTACACCTGCAGTAAAATACGCGAAATCTTCTCCAATTATATTGTCTTTTTGCATAGGTAAATCAAGTGAAAATTTTACCCAGTTATTTGTTGGATACATCTTTTCTTCATTTCCGGGGCTGTTGTAATCATTATCATTACCAAGAAAACCAGAGCTCATTGTTAAAAGAGATTTTAGAGTTACAGAATCTTTTTTCTTACTATAATTTTTGAATGATTCTAAATCGTAAAAATCTTTTAAAAAAATGTTCTCGTCTTTTATGAGTTTTTCTTCAATTGCAATTCCCAACATTGTAGAAGCTATTGATTTCCCAACAGATTTTGGGTCGTGCAAACTATCTCTGGTCTCACCGTTAAAATATTCTTCTATTAAAAGTTCACCTTCTTTTATGATTACAATTCCATTAATGTTTTCAAACCTGTTTTCTGCTATTTTTCTATTTAAAGCTTCAATCTTGTTGCTATCAAAATTACCTTGAGATATTTTCCAACCACTATTAGGTTGTATTTTCTGAATAGGAATTAAGTTTTCGTCAACAGGTATTTTTGCAACGTCGACAGTAATTTTTCCTTTAGCCAAAAGAACACCTACTTTTAATGTGTCTTGTTTTATATAAGGTCTTATTTCTATACTTAAAGAATGACTTCCTTCGCTAAGTGCATCTTGTCCACCACCTAATTTCATAAACTTGAGCCACATAAACCAACCCCAAAAATCTAGTTGTTTAGGTGAAACTAGAGGAATTGTATGTTTTAGTTGCGTTGTTTTCGAATCTGCTAAACCAGCACCTTTATTCAAGTTTTCTATATAAATTACTTTCCCGTCTACTAAAAACGAAAATTGAAAATTCCCTTTTTCTAATAATTCATTTAACGCAAGATTTGGCGCTATTAACCGAAGACTTTCTATTAATGGTTTTTCTAAAGTGAAATTGATACTTAAAAAATTATTTTCGTTTAAAGCAAATCTATCTGTATTTTTAGTTGTTACCCATTGACTTTTTGTGAAGTCTTCTTTTGAGAAATACAAATTCTCTATTTCTTCTGTATGTGAGTTTTTTGATTTTGAGTTATTACTATTCTTGCACGATATTAGTAAACAAGTAATAAATACTAAAAAATAATTTAATTTCATAGGTGTAATTTAATTTGAAGTAAAAATATCGTTTTAAAACCCTTTGTAATTGTATAAAATTAACATTTAAAAGATTTGTTTTAGTAATTTATAAGGTGTCGTTTTGTAAACTGTCTTGAAGTTTGAAATAAAATGACTTTGGTCGTAAAAGCCACACTTATAACAAATTTCTGTCATTGAAAATTTATTTGACGCAAGTAAATAAAATGCTTCGTTGAGTTTTTGAAGCCTAATATAGTTTCCGAGAGTTGTACCAAAATATCTACTGAACTCTCTGGATAAGTGAATTGGGTGTATTCCTAAAATTGAACTCAAATTTTTTAGCGAATAGTCAATTTCTTCTTCCAGAAGAAGTTCTTGAAGATTTTTTACCCAAAGAGGTCTTTTTAAATCTTTCTCTTTTGTTTCTTTTACAGAACCAAAAATTTTAATCAAAGATGTTTCGATACTTAAATTGGAATATCGGTCGTTCAGT
>Ga0209633_10000247_pt1 | contig 65294 bp, 73 predicted proteins | sample Cruoilmetagenom1_FD_187290 | JGI IMG/M metagenome (GOLD analysis project Ga0209633, IMG submission 187290) | Oil polluted marine microbial communities from Coal Oil Point, Santa Barbara, California, USA - Sample 1 (SPAdes) (version 2) | ecosystem: Environmental > Aquatic > Marine > Oil seeps ... | reverse complement strand
GCGTCTGGTGAGGGTGTGGACACTGCGTCTGGTGAGGGTGTGGACACTGCGTCTGGTGAGGGTGTGGACACTGCGTCTGGTGAGGGTGTGGACACTGCGTCTGGTGAGGGTGTGATAGGTCAGGGGAGTGAAGTACCTGGCGAGGATGCGAAAGGTTCGACTATTCCCGTTCTTGATACTCGGGAGGTCGATCAGAAAGCGGATTTGATACCTCAGGAAAAAAACAATGACCATGATTCATTGACACAGAGTTCACCCGAACTTCTGCAGGTATTCGAGATGGTCAAGGCGAATGGTTCTCTCCCTCTAGGGACACCACCGGAGGTATTGGAAAAGCTGCAAAATATGGTCCGAGCGGATCCTGCTCTAAGTAAAATCTTCAGGTGTCCTACTGAGAAATCCACTATCCGCACTAGCAAGACCACTAGGGATTCTGCTCAGAATATTGCTCCAGATTCTACTGAAGTAGAGCCTGAGCAGGAAACAAAATCCCAGCAATCTAGTGTGCCAACAGACACAGCGCACGAAGATAACGGTATCCATATTCCGCGTCCTCCATCAGTCTGGCCAACCTCTCGAAAAAATGAAAAACATTCTCCCGTAGAGCACTGGGAGAGTTTTGTTGGGTCCGAAAAGGGCGAAAAGAAGGACGAAAAGTCCTTGGCGCCGGGAAAAGCAAAGGCACCGGGAAAAGCAAAGGCACCGAGAAGAGCCAAAGTTACCCCGCCCAAGAAACAGGCAAAACGCAAGAAACGGTCAGAGCATTCACAGAGTGTGAGTCGGGAGGTGGAATCGCAAGAATATGTCTCATCTTCTGATGTGAGTCGGGAGGTGGAGCCGCGAGAGTATGTTTCGTCTCTTGATGTGAGTCGGGAGGTGGAGCCGCGAGAGTATGTTTCGTCTCTTGATGTGAGTCGGGAGGTGGAGCCGCGAGAGTACACTCCATCTCCTAGGTCTGTTCCCAAGCATGCTCCTAAGTATGTTCCGAAGCATCCTCCTGACGACCAAATAACTATCCTGACGGACCAGCTTGCTGGTTTTATCAACTTTTTGATGAGGAGAAAAGACAGGGATAGTGATTATCCGAAAGCAAGAGAAACGATCGACGGAATTCTTGCCAATTACGATGTTGATCTTGACGAAATTCAACTGGCTCTTTATTGGGCAGTCGATGATGAGTACTGGAGCAATTTACTGCACGCTCCGAGCGTTTTTGGCAAGCATTTCGGCCAGATCTATGCCCGCTCCCGAGGAGATGCAGTGAAGAAAAAAAGGCAGCAGGGAAGGCAAGCTGCTGCCAGAGAGAAGGGTCGTGCTAGTGCAAGTTATGAAAATAAGAACGACACTGAACAGCCTTCTCCACCTAAAACCAGGAGTCAACGTCCTTCATATGAGGTGAACGAAGTGCAAGAAGCCCTAAAAAATGCGCACTTGGCTTGTCGAGATATGTATGACGCCCTTCCAATCGGAGCGAGTGTGGACTGGACAGCTTGTCCGCCTGAATGGACACAAAAATATAACTTTGATCGTGTGTCGTCTTTTCAGTCGCCGAAACCTGAGGGAAGCTTTGTCCTGTTCCCTGGGGAGATCGATCTTGAAGCCTTGCATGCAGAAACAAGAAGGAAACTCGGTAGAATACGCAAAAAAAAGTAGCAGTACGCTTTTTTCTTACGTTTTTAGCTTGGGTTTTGCGTTTCTTGCGTGTGCACGTACCGCGTGTGCACGTACCGATGGTTTGCAGATTTTACCATGAGGAAGAAAGAAAATGGAACCTGTCGGCAGTACGCCGTGACCTGGCTTCACGGAATAGCGGATTCAAGATAGCTCCATTCCACACTTATTAGGTCTCGTTCCCAGATCTCATTCTCAGATCTCGTTTACAGGTAAGTTGTTGACAGCAGGGAAGCCCTCCCATCTCGGTTTGGGTAACCTCTGCTGTAGCTCCGTTACCCGACTCTGCCCCTGCCCCTGCCTGATTGTGTTTGGTAAAACCCGCCCCCTTGCCGGAGAATGGACGTTCGAGTTCCCAGTACCATCCTCGCTCACCACCTCGACAAATTCAACGACGACCCGGCTAGTTGTAGTTTCCAGGAGTGGTAGTAGTCGACGCATAAAGCTGCTGTCACTGTGTGGGTTGGGTTCTGGTGTGATGTGTTAGGATCTCGCACTTGATCTGGTAGTTCATGCGCTCCGTCAGGAAACTGTTTACTGGGCATTTTCTGATGCGGTTTCCTTCTTCATCACTGATGGCACTGTCTCTTTTCCCCTACACCGATTTCCAAGGTATTGCTCGTGAGGGCATGGCCATTTCTGATGGAGTAACCACTCTCGTTGGAGTTTCCCTCACACACAAAAAGGATTCGCATGACTTGAGAAACTCTGGATAGTGCTTGCTTGGTTTTCGACAATCCGGTGTTCTTACAGATCTGATAACAACTCCCGTACTCGCTCCGCGTCAGGGTGGTCAGCTTCCTCATAAATAGCGAGAACTCGCTCCCACAACTCCCTTGTTGCTGCACTATTCCCCAGCCTGTGTTCGGTGTTGTTGAGGTTGTTGGCGGTTTGGGGGTGGTTGGGGCCGTAGGTGTTTTCTTGGCTTTTGAGGACCTGTTCGTAGAGGTTTTTTGCTTGCTTGTAGTTCCCCGGTTTGTGTTCGGTGTTGCCGAGGTTGTTGAGGTTGTTGGCGGTTTGGGGGTGGTTGGGGCCGTAGGTGTTTTCTTGGCTTTTGAGGACCCGCTCCAGTGGAAGTGGTCTGGTTTATGGGTTGGGAGTGAGTCGGTTTCTTGAGTGGATGTTGAGGATGTGTTTTTGAGTTATTGATTTTTTCAGTGGTAGGGCGGGTGTGTGTGTTGTTGATGTGGTTTGGTTGGGTGTGTGTTGGTTGATGTGGTTTTATCGGGTGTGTTTTGGTTGGTGTGTGTGTTGTTGATGTGGTTTTGTCGGGTGTGTGTTAGTTGGTGTGTGCTTTGTTGATGTGGTTTTGTCGGGTGTGTTGGTCGTGTGTTGGTTGGTGTGTGCTTTGTTGATGTGGTTTTGTTGGGTGTGTTGGTCGTGTTGGGTGTGGTTTTGGGGTGGGGGTTGTGTGGTGTGAGGAGGAGGGTGAGGCCGTGGTAGAGGTTTTGGAAGGTGGTGCTTTGGGGGGTGATGTAGAGGATTTCGAGTTCTTGGTGTGGTGGGTATTGTGTGGTCCAGAGGATGAGGGCGGTGGATGAGTCGAGGGGTGGTTGGGTTTTGTAGAGGGTGTGTGGTTCGAGTTGGGCGAGGTGGCCTGGGAGTTGTGGTGGTTTGGTGGTTGTGGGGGGGTATTTGGTGTAGAGGAGTTCTTTGGTTTTTGTGGCGTTTCGTAGGGTGGTGAGGATGGCCCAGGTGAGGGGGTTGTCCCAGGCTGTGCCGTGTATGGGGATTGTTTCTGTTTGTGGTTTTGTGGGGTGGTGTGCCTTGTATTTGCCCCATATTTTTATTGTTTGTCCTGGGGGGATTTCTCTTGCTGTGACGACGCAGCGCATGGTTTTTTTCCTTTTGTTGTTGTGTCTGTTTGTTGTGTGTGAAGGTGTGGGGAGGGTGTGGTGGTTGCCGAGAGGTTTGGAGGGGAGCGGGCTGGCATGGAGATTGTGGGGCCCCGCGCGTACCCTTGTTGAGAGGTGTGGTGGTTAGCCGAGAGGTTTGGAGGGAGAAGGGGGGCGCTCCTGACAGTCTTGACGGGGCGCGAAGAGGCTGTCAGGAGCGTTTTCCCTGGAGGTGAGTAGAGGCAAGTGCCCGCGTGGATTGGGGAAGAGCGCGGGCTGGGGGTCTCTACTCGCCGGCGAAGTTTTGCAGAGGATTTCTTGGGGTTTCAGGTGGAGTGTTTTTTGTTGTGGGTGGTTTTTTGTGGGAGTTGTGAGGAGGAGGCTTTTGTGAGGGGGAGGTCGCTGGGGTTTCGCGGGGTGTGGGGAGCACTCGGGAAGAGTGGGGGAGAGTGCGAGAAGGGAGGGCTGGTTCTTTGAAGTCCTTCTCGAACGCGATATGGATTGTGCTGAAGCCCCTCCCTTGCCAAGCCCCTACCTGGCCAGTATTTGTTGTCTTTCCGGTTTCTGCTGGTGTTCTTGTTTGTTCTATGCCCGATTTATTCGGACGTATCTTGTTTGGTAGTGCAATCTTTTGACTGTTGCTCTGTCATCTCGCACCAAGTACATTTGCCGGTGGAGTGCAGGCGAGAGATTTCGCGAGGTTTGGAATTTCGAAAGCTGATCCTGGTTTTTCCGGCTTCTTGTCGAGGACGAAGATGAAGAACGAGGGACTGTATTCGAGCGGGCAACGTGCCAAAGATCAGAGGACAAAGGGGTGTTCCGGCATGTTCCGCAAAAATCAGTCAGTTTCTCTTTTCGATGGGGAAAGAGAAACGCCGGAGACCCGAACTTCTTGGTGTCGTGAATCTCGCACTTTTTCGGGTCTCTCTCAGGAAAAAACGGAAACCGCTGTTCGGTGTATCCATCATTCTCAGGTGCCCACTGGGGAGCCCTGTAACGAGACTGGCCCACACACGCACCACTACGCTTGTTCATGACAAGCACCTCCACTTTGGGTGTGATGTCCACGCTCCTGGGCTGCTGTCACAGCGCCGGAAGCCCAGCTCTCGCCCCTGTTGCAACAAGGGTGAGAGCTTTTTTGTTGAGAACAAGGGAAGAACAAGTCTTCCCGTAAGACTGATGTGTCTTATTGTAAGACGTATTTGTCCCTTGTCAAGGGGGAAGTTTCTCCTTCAGGATGGGGAAGTGAAAAAATGATGTCCGAGATACTTCGCAAGCGACGCAAGGCACTTGACCTCACGCAAGAGCAATTGGGAGAGATGGTCGGAGTAGACAAACGTCAAATTAGAAGATACGAATCCGGCGAAACACAACCGGCACTCTCAGTCGCTGCTGCTCTCGCGCGAGCGCTCTCCATGAGCATCGATGAGTTGGCTGGGGAACAGCCTTCACGTCATATAGATGTTTCACGTCATATAGATGTTTCCGGCGCATGGTGGGCATGCTGGCAAACATTCCATAATGGGGAAGAGTTGATCCGTCCACAGCACGTAGAGTTTCGCCAGCAAGGTGACATTGTGACTGTAAGTGCAACTACCCGAGGGGTTTCTCTGCCGGCGGGCGGATATTTGTGGTGTGGAGAATTGCGGATCTGGGACAATGAAGTTCTGATGGGATGGTATGTTGCAGATGACGGAGCAGTTCGTTCCAAAGGGACGATGTATTTTGTACTCCACCCCCATGGTCTTCATATGGTTGGAAAATGGGTAGGGCTATCGTATGATGGTCCGCTCGAATCTGGCTGGGGTGCAATGGCGCAAACGAAAGAAGTAGCGTTAGAGCTGGTAGAACACCTGAAAAATGGACAAATTGATCTATGAGCGATTTACCCTCGAACAATGAAATTTGCGAAGTAATTATCACCGCGGACAACCCGGATTGGCTTGTTGATTTCACTCGGCAACTTGTGAGCGATCGTCTCTGCGCTTGTGGTCAAAACATTACAGCCATACGTTCCGTGTACCGCTGGGAAGGCAAGATCGAAGACGACGCAGAAGCTCGTGTCGCGCTGCACACTCGTGCCGATCTTGTTCCTGTGATTGTCGAACGTGCCGGGCAAGAGCACCCCTACGATGTTCCCTGCGTGATCTCTCTTCCCATTATTGGTGGCAATCCCGGCTATATCGATTGGGTTCTCTCCGAAACAAAAAACCCATGAGCTGTTTTGTCAGCGTGTTTCCCACGGGCGTGGGAATGGAGTGGTTTTTGGGGTAGGCCGGGATGGTCGTCTTGCGTGTTTCCCACGGGCGTGGGAATGGAGTGTGCAGCTTCCCCAACCAAGTTTTTCTACCCGGTGATATTTTTCTGACTGGGCAGCAGGTTTTCTCGCTTGTTCTGTTTTGTGTGAGATGTAGGGAAGAGGGCCCTGTTTTCCGGTCCAGTCCGGTCCAAAGACCAGAACACCGACTGGAACCGCTTGCCGGAGCATCCACTGCAAAAGACAGGAAAAAGACCGAGAGAAAAGAACGAGGCTATGTGGGAGATCGAAGTTCTTGGTGTGTGCCTGCAATTCCGTCGTCCTTTTCGCACTTCGTCGATGACGATACGTGAACGTAACTCTGTGCTTGTGCGGATTGGGACTGTGGGCAGCGAGCACAAAAGACCACACCGCCGCACAAGCCAAGCTGCGCAAGAGGCAAAAGGGCAAGAAGAAAGCAGGTCGGGGTGGGGGGAATGTGCGCCTTGGCCATCTGTGACGGCACACACGCTGGAAGTTCTCAAAGCTCTCACGCATCGGCTGCAATCTCTTCCGCAAGTGTGTGATGACCTGGAAGATGATGCCTCGAATAGTGGTCGGATATCGGCAGCGAGAACGCTGCGAGAAAGCATGTCGGCAGAGATCCCGGATTTGTATGTGCGGGCCGCGTTCGACACTGCGTTGCTCGACTTCCAGGCACGTGCCGAGGGTATTTCGCTCTGCCGGCTTTTGGGTGGTCCCCTTGAGGGGGAAGTCCCTGTAAACGCTGTGCTTGGTGCGGATGAAACGGTCGCTGAGGCAATTGCAGCAGTGGCAAACGGCTTTGAAACGCTCAAGCTAAAAGTAGGGGCGGAGACGCCGGAAAGAGATGTTTCTCGTGTTGGGGCTGTGCGGGCGGCAGTAGGTGATGCGGTGCGGTTGCGTGTGGACGCAAATGGGGCCTGGACTGTAGATGAAGCTGTGCTGTTTTTGCGCTCTGTCGAAAAGCACCGTTTGGAGATGATTGAACAGCCTGTTCCCGCGCAAGATGTTGCGGGACTCGCCCAAGTACGTGCATCTTCGAGTGTTCCTGTTGTCGCGGATGAAGCGCTGTCCGACTTGGAATCATTGCATACGCTGCTCCAGGCCGGTGCGATGGACGGCATCATGATAAAGACGCACCGTGTTGGTGGTCCGACTGCGGCGCTTGCTCTTATTGAAGCGGCGCGGGAGGCGGGCCTCCTGGTTTTTGTGAGCAGTTTATTTGAGACGGCAGTGGGAGTCGCTGCTGCAGCACACCTGGCAGCCGCGGCAGGCACGAGCGGGGCGGCAGGTCTTGCGACCGGGCAGGCATTTGTTCGGAATGTCGCTGCTTTTCCTGTGCAAGATGGGAAGTTGAGACTGGGTGGGCCCGGTCTCGGTTTTACGCCTACGCCAGTGTCGGGTCAAACGTTCTCGAAGGTTTTTTGAAAAGCCCACTCTGGGGTTCAACTGTCTGCCAGGATGATGAGGCCGGCCTACTTGTTGTTTCCCGATCTCTTTTGTGGGGTGAATGCTCCTCGCGGGCTTGTTGCACTTCCCTGTTCTGTTGTGGTGTCACAGTTGCGGCCGGCGGGTCTTTGCGGACGAGTTGCGGGAATGGCCTGGCCTGGGTCTGGGGAATGGGGTTGGCCTGGTCTGGTCTGGTCTGGGGAGATTTGTAGCAGGTGTTGGGAAGTCCGGGGCAGATGTTGTCCCCTGTGGGTCTTCCGGGCAGAGGTTGTCTTGTGCCCGAAAAAAGGTTTCCAAGATTGACGCGATGGCTGTGGGGGCTTCAAGGTGCACGCTGTGCCCGATCCCGGGAAGGATGTGGGTAGTGGTGGTTGGTCCTGGCGGCGTCTGGTTTTGTGAGGATGGGGAAAGCTCTGCGGAACGCATTGCGGAGAGACGGCGCGTGCTGTCTCGGTATTTTTCGTCTTGGTCTCCCGCGACGAGCAGTAGAGGCAAAGACAAAGTGGCGAGTTGCCGGCTTCGGTCTGCTTGGCGACCAGGGCTCATTTGTTGCAAGCCGGCGGCGAGTTGTTCGGGGTCATGCCGGCGACGCACTCGGTGTAAGAGCACTTTTGTAGCTGGTGGGCTTTTTTGTAACCCTGCAAAAAGTGGAAGATTCTCCCAGAAAGTGGCGAAAGCATCGATTCCTTCGTGGCGAAGGCGGGCAGAGAGATTGTCATCGTTTTTCGCGCGTGCTGCGCGTGCTTCGGCAAGGGCAATGCCAGGACTGGCGCTGAGTAAAGAAAGCGAAGACCAGTGTTGTGGGTCTGCGAGCACGCTGTATGCGGCGGCGCGTCCGCCCATGGAGTAACCGACGAGGTGGATTTTGCCGGTGATGTGTTGTGCTTCCAAGCTGAGTAGATCTTCCAGGATTGCGGCGAATCCGAAACGTCCATCTGCCGTGGTGGTGTCGCCGTGTCCTCGTAGGTCGGGTGCGAAGACTTGTCGGTGTGCAGCGAGGGCACGGGAAATTTCTTCCCAGGTTTCCCCAGTATGAGTGAACCCGTGTAATAACACCACGGGATTTCTTTGTTTCTGTGGTTTTCCCCATTGCCGGCAGCAGATGTGGGCGCCGTGTGTTTTCTGAAAGAAAACGGTGTGTTGTGTTTGGTTGCTGTTTTTTTCGGTAGGGGGTTCTGTGGAATCTTGCTTCTGGCTCTGCATGACCTTCCTCACTGGTATGAACGGGGTGAACAGGACTGGGATGAAGCGGGAGAATGCTGGAGTGTGCAGCAGTCTCGCGCCAATCTCGGAGCAGACTCTCCCAGGTGGGGTGTTTCGTGTGGGGGAGTGCCCAGGATATTCGTTCCAGTGGTGCAGTCTGCTTGGGTGATATGTCTGGGCATGCTGGACTGTAGAGCCTATGAAATCGGAGGAGACTGTTCATGAGCGAGGATTCTCGTTCCATTGCGAGGGCGAATCAGTACTGTCTTGAGGCTTTTGTCGGAGAGCTTGCGCGCTCAGGGGTGCGCCATGCCTGTGTGAGTCCTGGTTCTCGTTCTACTCCGATCACGCTTGCGTTGGTTGCTCACCCGTCTATCCGCTGCTATCCGATTGTGGATGAGCGTCAGGCTGGGTTTGTCGGTCTTGGTCTTGCGAAGGCGACAGGGGAAACGGTGGTCCTTGTCTGCACTTCTGGGACAGCGGGTGCCCATTGGCACCCTGCTCTTGTTGAGGCGCGTCTTGCGGGTGTGCCTTTGCTTGCGCTCACGGCGGATCGGCCTCCAGAAATGCATGGGCGTGGTGCTTCTCAGACGGTGGAGCAGCATGGGTTCTTCGGAACGAGTGTGAAAGAGCATATAGAGGCTGGTTTGCCAGATGAGAGATCGGAGACTTTGGCCTGGTTTCGTCATCTAGCGTGTCGTGCCGTGCAGACGTGTGTTTCTGGGTGGCCAGGACCAGTCCAGGTGAATATGGGGTTTCGTGAGCCTTTGCTGCCGCAATCTTTTGTGGGGAAGGTGGATGAGGGTGCGCGTACTCGTGTGCCGGTCCGCCCTTTTACGCAGGTGCATCAGGCGTCTCCATCTTTGCCTTCTGCGGGGACGTTGCGTGACTTGGTGGAGGGGCTTTCTCGTGATGGTCGTGGCATTCTCGTATGTGGGTCGGGTCCTTTTGCCTTTGAAGGGGAGCGAGTGCGGGTTGCGGTGGCAGAGTTCGCGGCGGTGACGGGATGGCCCGTGATTGCCGAAGCGGCGTCTCAAGTGCGTTTTGGTGTTCCTGAGACGGTTTGCTCAGTCGGATGTGCAGAGGCAATCGTGCGGGATACTGAGACGGCAGCGTTTTTGTGTCCTTCTGTTGTTGTCCGTCTTGGTGGGTGGCCTCTCTCAAAACCCATTGCCACTTTTTTGCGGGGAGCTTCGACAGATTCGCCGGCAGGTGTGTACCACCGACACGTGCATCTTGCAGGTGTTGCGGGATGGTCTGATCCTGAAGGGGTTGTGACTGACTTGGTCCTGTCCGATGCTGTTTCCACCTTGCGGGCTTTGGCGCAAGCGTGGCCGCGAGACAAAAAAGCTGCTGATTGGGGGGAAGCGTGGCAAAAGGCCGATCGGTGTTGCCGGACGGCGATAGAGCGGGTCGTGGAAGAAGACGATTTTTTGCATGAGGGGCAAGTTGTCTCGACAGTGGTGCAGGAGGCAGGTCCTGGCGGAGTGGTGTGGGTGGCAGCGAGTATGCCTTTGCGAGATATCGACACTTATACGATGCCGTTTCCTGAGTCTCGTGTGATTCTTGCGAACCGGGGCGCAAACGGGATTGATGGCCTGATCTCTGCTGCTGTGGGAGCTGGGTTGGGCATGGGGAAGCCGGTCAGTTTGGTGTGTGGGGATGTGGCTTTTGCCCATGATGTGGCGGCGCTTGCTTTGGGAAAACGTCTTGGTGCACGTCTTACGCTTGTGGTCTTGGACAATGGCGGTGGGCGGATTTTCGCTTTTCTTCCGCAGGCCAGGATGGGCCTTGGCCGGCAGTTTCACGACTTTTTTACCATGCCGCCGGGTCTTGATATGGCAGCTGCCGCCACCATGGCTTCTTGCACATGGGTGGAAGCTGCTTCTGAGGAGGCGTTGCGAAAAGAATTGCGGGTTTCTTCTTTCCCTGGTGAGGATGGTGACGGGGACGGGGACGGGGACAAGAATGGGCACGGACAAGTGCGGGTGATCCGTGTGCCTTTGCGAGCAGACCGCACCGTGGCAGAGCATCAGCTGCTCTGGGAAGTGACTGCAGCTGCTTTGCGTGATTTCCGCGCGACGGGTGAGCGTTGATGCAGAGCGTTTTTTGCGAGACTCTTTCCGGATTTTCCTTTTTGTGAGAGCTGCACGAGATCGAGCTACGACCGAGTCACGACAGGGCCACGATCGAGGCACGACCGGGTGTTCGGAACTTCTGAGCAAATGCTCATACAATGAGAGTATGGGCTATCGAGTTGGAGAATTAGCCAAGCTTGCTGGTGTGAGTGTCGATACTGTGCGTTTCTATCAGGCACGGGGTTTGTTGCCTCCCCCGCAACGGAATGGGCGGACTGCGTTTTACGACGATGATCACTTGCATCTGTTGCGAAAAATACGGGAGTTGGCAAGTGAAGGGCTGAGCTTAAAAGTGATCAAGCGTCTGCTTGATGGGAGCGAGGGGTCGCGCGAGGGGTCGATAGATCAGCAGTTGCTCGCACGTATTGATGACCTTTCGGGGCAGCGCTCATTTACCCGGATGGAGCTTGCGGCAAAGGTCGGGGTGCCGGATGCGCTTTTGCGTTCTGCCGAAAAGGCGGGGCTCTTGGACCCTGTGGCCGGAGGTTCTGGGGAACGCTGCTATGCCCAGTCTGATGTGGAGATGCTACAGGCTGGTTTGCGTCTTTTGGATTTTGGTCTTCCTGCGGATGAGCTTGCAGCTTTGGCTGCGGATCATGCCCGTAATGTGGATGCCGTGGCGGAACGTTCTGTCGAAATGTTCAATGCCTATATCCGTCGTAATGAAGAGATTGCGACAGCTGAAGATGTCGTGGGAGCTTTTGACGAAATGCTGGCTGCGGTGACTTCTTTGGTGGCGCTGCATTTTCAACGAGTTCTCATGGCGAAAGGGCGTTCTCGTCTTGCTGAAGATGAGAGTGCTGATGCCCGTGCTCTGGAAGTGGCTATTGCCGCGGCCGGACCCCCGAAATTGCGATTGCAATGGAGTTGACTGAGGTGCCGACGCTTCCTTCTGAAACCACTTCCTCGGAAAATGATCCTGATCGTTCTCAGTCTTTGCCTGATGGCCTGCTCGAAGGAGAAGAAAAGACTCAGGCCGTTCGCCTGATGTTTGACCGTATTGCTCCTAAGTATGATTTTTTAAATCGAATCATGACTTTTGGGATGGATCGTCCCTGGCGCCGCAAGGCTCTTGTTGCGTCCGGCCTTGGGGAGGGAGATCTTGTCGTTGACCTTGCGTGTGGCACGGGTGACTTGTGTGAGATGCTCCTGGACAAGGGATGCATTCCGCTGGCCTTTGACCCGTCTCTTGGCATGCTTGCGCAAGCCCAGTCCCGTTTTGCTGCCCGTCCGCTTGTTTTTGCGGCTTCGTACGGCGAGTTTCTTCCCCTCCGAGATGCTTCTGTTGATGGTTTTACCAGCGGTTTTGCTCTGCGGAACTTCACAGATTTGGGAAAGGTCTTCCAGGAGGCAGGGCGAGTTGTTCGTCCGGGTGGACGCATGATGTTGATCGATGTGAGCGAGCCGCGTAACCCCTTGTTGAGATGGGGGCATAGTGTGTATTTTCGGAAGATTGTGCCCTTGGTCGGAGGGGTGCTTTCTGATCGGGCGGCATACCGTTATTTGCCGGAATCCACGGCTTACTTGCCTTCTCCGGCGGAGATAGTGCTCCTGATAGAGCAGGCCGGCTTTGGGGAAGTGGACCATTTCCAGCTTGGTGGCGGTATTGTGCAGGTATTTACTGCATCTCGGGTGGCCGTCTCGTGATGCCACTTACGTGTTCAACCCAGAGTGTGGAAGAAGCCTGCAAAATGGCTGCTTGGGAGGGAAAAGCAGTCCTGCTTAGCGAGCCTGTTCCCCATATTGGTGAGGTGTTTTGTGACGAAGCTCTGCGGTGGGCGGCGAGGGCATCGGTGTGCCGGCAGTTTGCCTGGTTCTGGTCGTCGCCGCACGATGCTTGTTGGGCTGGTATTGGTACTGCTGCTCGTATTATCGGAGACCGTGAGGTCTGTGTGACAGACGCCGCAGGCATTCCGGTTCCTGTGGGCACAGAGAGTGCAGGGGGCAAGGGAAAAGGGCGTTTTGCCTGGGGAGATGAGGCGCTTGCCGATCTTTTCTCCCGTGTTGTTGGTCATGGTACTCCTGTTTGTGTCGGCACTTTTGCCTTTGGAGAGGGGGGTGCGATGGGCGAGGAGTGGCAAGGCCTGCCCCGGACTTTCCTCACGGTTCCTGAATTTGTGATCCGAGATGGCAGCCCAACCTCGAATGGGACGGATACTGCCGCGACGCATCCTGAGGTCATATGGAATGCTTTGGTGTTGCCCGGGGATGGGCCCGAGGTGGTGCGGGCGCGTCAGGCAACTGCCTTTGTCCGTTTGGGAGAACTGCGTGACGCGCCGCCTGTGCATGAAGATTGGGCAGAGACTCTGGTGCGTTCGTATCCTAAACCTGATGCGTACATGTCGGCAGTGTGTTCTGTGGTAGATCTCATCAAGGCTGGTGAAGCGGAAAAGGTTGTCCTGGCTCGGTCGGTGCGTTTGCAGGGGGAAGGGACTTTTGATCTGGAGAGAATGCTCCGTGCGCTCTTGCCGGCGAACCCCTCTTGTATTGTGTTTGCCTGCGCGGCGCCTTTTGCAGAAGGAGCCCCGGTCTTTTTTGGTGCCACTCCCGAGCTCTTGTTGCGCAGCGATGGGATGCAGATCGAGTCTCTCTGTCTCGCTGGTACGATTGGACGTACGGGTACGGTGCAAGAAGACGAGATTTCCGCGCAGGCGTTACTGTCTGATCCAAAGAACCGGATGGAGCACGCACTTTTGGCGGATGAAGTGGAGCAGGTTTTTCGTCTGGTGTGTGAAGACGTGCAGAGAGATGTGGTACCGCGCAAACTGTTTTTGGGGAACCTGACGCACCTGGCAACTCGGGTTTCTGGTCGCGTGCAGGAGGGGCGTCGTTTTTTAGAGATTTTGGGCGACTTGCATCCTACCCCTGCTGTGGGAGCGGTCCCGCGCGAAATTATCGGAGCTATTCCCGCGATAGAAGGTATTGAACGCGGTTGGTACGCGGGTCCTGTGGGATGGACTGATGGAGTTGGGGGTGAGTTTGCGCTGGCTTTGCGTTGCGGTTTGACGCGGGGGCACCAGGCGACGCTCTATGCGGGTGCGGGGATTGTTGCGGAATCGGACCCGAGGGCTGAGTTGCAGGAGACCCGTCTGAAGTTCCGTTCTATGCTGGATGTTCTCCTGCGTGTATGAAGTTTGCCCTGTTTGTTTGTCTTGAGTGACGGATGTCGAGGGCGATGTCTTTTTGGTCAGCCTGTTCTGTGTCGGTGATGTCGAGGATGAGTGGGGTTTTGGGGGCAGGAATCTGAAGGTTGAGCCTGTCGGTTTGTACCGTGTGGGATTCAACTGAGAGTGAGATTGCGGTTGAAATGAGGTGAGCGAGATGCCGGACGAAGCCAAGCCGGACGGAGCGGAGGCGTTCAAAGCTGAGCGGCCCGTTTTTGCAGACGAGACCACTCACCGAAATATTTCCCACAGAAGGGAGTTGTCTACCGAAGGCAGCGCCTGGGGCAAGCCCCCCCTTGCGTATTGCGATCCCTCCGATCGGTGATCCCAGCGCGGCGTCCACTGCAATAGTGAAACCTTGAATTTCGGGTACGATGTCAACCAAATTGGTGGCGTGCACTGGGTTATCAAGTGTGCCAAAGACTCGGAATCTTCTTTTTTCCGAGAGATAATCACCGACGAGGGGACCGAGGCAATCGCCTGTGGTGCGGTCGGACCCTATTGCCAGAATGTTGACGGGGGCGTCTTCGGGAATGGAGGGGAGACAGTCACGTAACGTGGAAAGCAGGTTGTTGAGGGCGTCAGGAGCATCAAAAGGAACAATGAAATATTTCTCTTGTGTGGTTTGTGAGGGAGAAGGTTGCCCTGTGGTTTGTGAGAGGGAAGCTTGATCAGCTGAATGAGCTTGGCTGTGTCTGTTGTTTGGTCGGCTTGCTGGGTTGAGAGGAGGGAACTTTAAAGGCACTGCACTCAGCTCATATGTTGTAGGTCATCTTCTCAATGTGTCTCCCTTTAGTTCTCTCTATGCTCCCTCTTTCTCCTTTTCGTTTATTGTTGGGATTTCTTGGAAAACGTGTGGGGAGTGGGCAGATTGCAGAGGAAGCCCCGTGCGGTTGCTCCGATTGTGTTCTTCGGCTGGTGCGTGGGGCGTTTGCTCCGGATAGGGCTTAGAATTCGTTGTCTTGCAGTCTCTGCTGTCTTTTTTGTGCTGTGCGCCGGCGGATTTCTGCTGACTTTTGGACGATGATGGCCCAGCGATGCATTTCTGGCGTGGTTTCCGTTTTTTCCTCTGCTATTTGGTGTTCGAACTCGTCGGCAGTCATGTCGCATGACTTTTCGAGCGAAGACAAAATGGGAGCGAAATCAAGTTTAATGGAACGGCGCGTATCGTCAAGGCGTTCTTGCCATTTTGAGGCGTCTGCCACTTCTGTAAAGAAATTTGCCATACGCTTGGCTTTGCGACCTTTGGGCTGTGACAGGTCAGGGGCGCGTTGCGGGTCGAGTTGCGTGAGAATAGCGTCTTTGAGCAGGGTGAGGGCTGCGGAGTGGATCTGGCTTGCTCTGCTTTGGGTGACTCCCAAAAGTTGGCCGATCTCAGCCATGTGCATTCCCTCAATGTAGTACAGACCAATAACTGTGCGAGTTTGATGAGGGAGGCAGTTGATGGCGTCGATCAGGTAGCCGCAGAGTTCTGTGTGCTCGAGAATCTCAGAAGGTTGGGGAGCGTCTGTATCTGCAATAGCCGCCATAATGGAGTCGGTATCTTCACCGTCTTCAGAAATGGAGCGGTCGAGCGTAAGGACAACAGCCCCGGTAAGTGAGTCTTGAATGTGGCGGTAGGCGTTTACCGACATTTCGAGTTCGGCCGCCAGTTCGGCGTCTGTTGGTTGGCGTCTCAGTTCGGCAGTGAGGCGGGAACGCTCTTCTTCTGCGCGTTTCCCCGCTGAGCGTACGGAGCGAGGCACCCAATCAAGGCTACGCAGAAAGTCAATAATTGCGCCGCGCACTCTTTCTGCGACGAACGCCTCAAATTTCACTCCTCGCGTGGGGTCGAATCTTTTGGCTGCTTCGACGAGTCCCACCATTCCCGCGGAAATTAATTCATCGAGTTCCACATGACGAGGAATGCTTGACGCTACTTGTAACGCTATTTGCTTCACCAACGGACGGCAGTTTTCGATCTTGGGCTTGAGATCGTCAGCTATGGGGAGCTTTGCGTTCTCTGATTTCGAATTCGTTCTGATACTTGCCCGCTGCATAGGCACGACACTCCTTGTCGGGCTAGAGCTTCCTGCTCACTGTGGTGTCTTCTGTGATTTCGGGCGATTTCGCTGTGAATCTATATGGGGCGTAAGTCCTGTTTTTTTGGTGGTTTGCTCGCTCATTTTGGACTATACGCATAGGCACAGAGGGGAAAAACAGGAGAAGACGAGGCCGGATCTTCTCCTTCCTGACGTTGTGGGGCATCGGGTAGGAAGCAGTTTTTTTCTTGCGTTTTCCTTGAGTAGGACGGACAGAGCGGGAGGTAGGGTGATATCTGGGAGCGAGTTTTCCGGTTTTTCACGGTTTTTCGTGATTTTTTGAAAGATGTTTTCGGACGGAAGTGTTTGGAGGAAAATGTTGCCGGGTATTTTCTCGGTGTCTGCTGTGCTTGTTGAGAGAAAACCTTGCCGGTAGAGCGGTGCAAGGGGTCGAAGCAACAGGGGCAGAAAAGAGGTGACGCGCAAGAGACGCACGCTGGGTTTGTCGCTTCGATATTTGTCGCTTCTACAAAAGGGAAGGACTTGGGAAAGGTGCTGAAAGAGAGGAACTGTGGCTGATCGAGAGGAATTCGAAGAGGCGGCCTTGCCGCACATGTCTGCGCTTTACCAGGCAGCTTTGCGTATGACGCGCAACCCTGCTGATGCGGATGATCTTGTGCAGGAGACTTACCTCAAGGCGTATCGATCGTTTCATCAGTTTGAGGCGGGAACGAATATTAAAGCCTGGTTATACCGTATTCTGACAAACACTTTTCTGACTTCATATCGCTCGAAGAAGCGAGGGTTGGAATATGTCCATATCGAGAATATGGAAGGTCTTTCCTTTTACCAGGACCTTGGACAAGCCGCACTGCCTGCCTCGCCAGAGTCGATTGTGCTTGACCGGATTCCTGATGCGTCTGTGCGAGAAGCTCTCGACGCATTGTCCGATACGTATCGGTTGCCGATTTTGCTGGCAGACGTAGAGGGTTTCTCATATAAAGAGATAGCTGAAATACTCGATGTGCCGATTGGAACGGTGATGAGCAGATTGCATCGTGGACGCCGTCTTCTGAAAAAAGGACTCAGTGATTTCGCCCGTGAACGGGGATATTTGCAGGGGGTAGAGGCGTGAGCGGTGTGCATTCTTCTCGGTTTTCTTCCGGGTCAGCTCCTAGGCGGGACGAGGCAACAGGCAGGGCAACAGGCAAAGAAGATGGTCTGTGTTCTGAGGAGCTGACCTGTCAGGAGGTTATTTCGGATATCTGTTTGTACGTTGATGGAGAGCTGCAGTATCACGAGCGGGTTGAAGCCCATCTTGTCCAGTGTCATTCGTGTCAATCGGGCGTTGTGGTTGAGCGTTCTTTGCGACAGCGACTTCGTGTGGCGTATGAGATGCCGTCGCCTCCAGCCGATTTGATAGATAGGATACGGAATCGTCTATTTTGAGGGAGAAATAGAGTGAGGTGCAGGCTCTCTCTTGTCGAGGTTCTTTTCTGTGAAGATTCTGATGCTGAAGCTTCGATGTCCTCGCTTTGCTTTTGACGCCTGGGGAAACGGTGCCGCAGCTTGCATCGCAAAGGATTCCTACGTAGAGGTGGAGTCGGAGCTATTCTGGGCGCATAGTTTGGCGGGAAAGGTTTTTTATGCGAATGCTGCGAAGGGTGTTCTTGATGGTCAGCGCAGTGGCGGTAAGTGTGCTGATGACCCCGTTGAGCGCGTTTGCCACCGTAGTTGCGCAAGTTGATGCGGAGACGTATCAAACGCCGGAAACTCCTCCCAACCCCTGGACAGACCAATTCATTGCGTGGCCTGTGATGTTTTTGATTGCCGTGGTTTTCTTGGGGTTTATCACAACCTATGTTCTCAAGATGTATCGATTGCGGTATCCTTCTAAATCGTGACAAGAAATCAGGCTTTTTTTTCTCCTTTTCAGGGAGTGCGCGCGAGTCGAGGAACGAAGAGAAGAAATCGATCAGAGGATGTCGGTGACTTTTCTCCGATCGATTGGGAGTTCGCGGAAGCGGTAGGAGTGCGTTGTGCGGGCACGAATGCCTACTCGCGTGCTGCTGCTGCGATGCCTGCGGAATTCGAAGTTCGTACCAGAGTGGCGCAAGAACTCGTCGAAGACTTTGTCGGACTGTCATCTGAAGCAGGTCCGGCGCGTGTGCAAGTGATTAGCCGGCAAGATTGGGTTCGTGTCAATATTGTGGGCTTTCGCCGCTTTCTTGACCCCTGGTTTCGTGGCTTTGCCGCGGCAGAGGCCGAGAGGCGAGATCCTCTTTTTCCCAGGGTCCGTTCTGCAATGGAACGCTCTGTTCGTCCTGTGAGCCGTAAGGGGCTGGCGGTAGAACTCGGTCTACTTTTGGGATTTCTTTCTCGTCGCGTGCTTGGCCAATATGACCTTATTCTTCCGTCAGACGAAGAAACTTCGTCGGGTCCCCTGCATGCGCAGGCTGACGTCGCACATGACGATACGCTGTATTATGTGGGTCCGAATATTCGTGCCCTTGAACAGCGTTATGGCTTCTCTCCGCCCGACTTTCGTCTTTGGATTGCGTTGCATGAAGTCACGCATCGTACGCAATTTACCGGTGTTCCCTGGTTGCAGCCTTATTTTTTGTCACTTTTACAGAGCGTCCTGGGTGAGGCTGACCTCGCCCCTGTGGGGTTTCCCAAGTTTGTTTCTGAGCTTGCTGCTCGCGTGAAAAAGGCAGGTAGTCCTGCCGACGGCGCTGCTGCTGAAGGTGGCATGCAGCTTTTTTTCAGAACAGAAGAACAACGTGTGTCTTTTCGTGCGATGACGAGCCTCATGACTCTTTTAGAGGGTCATGGAAATTATGTGATGGATTGTTTGGGAGCAGAACATGTAAAAGGGCAGGCCCGCATGTCTGCTGCCCTCCATCAGCGACGCCAAAAACGGGGAGTTTCCCGTGTTCTCTTGCAAGTCATGGGAATGGAGATGAAGGCGAAGCAATATGAAGAAGGGCAACGTTTCGTAGAGAAGGTGGTCGAGCTTGCAGGAGCGCGTGGTCTTGACCCTGTGTGGCAATCACCGGAATCTCTCCCTCTTTTGCCAGAAATTCGTGAGAATCCCCAGGCATGGATTGCACGAGTCGCTAGTACATAAACTGTAGGGATCAGTCTGGAACTCTGCAGACGCCAATTCTTCACCTATCTTCCGAGGAAGACCATGGCGCTCCAGTTTGAGATCGATAGTTTTGAATCGCGGGTAACGGATCGGCTTTCTGCTATTTCCTGTTTGGCATCGCGTGCGCGAGTGGGTGTGGCTTTTTCGGGTGGTTCTGACTCGACAGCTTTGCTGGCTGTATTGCAAAAAGTGCGTCCAGACCTTTCCTTGCTTGCCTGTCATATTGATCATGGGCTTGCGCACGCTTCTGAAATGGCAGAAAATGCCTGCAGTATCGCGACTTCTCTCGACATATCGTGCCTTGTGATGGAGGCTGTCGTTACGGCAGGCAAGAAAGGGTGGGAGGCAGCTGCTCGTGAGGCGCGGTATCGGGCGCTGGGGTTTGCCCGGCAGGCATGTGCGCTTGATGTGATTGTGACCGGCCATACGATGGATGATCGGGCGGAGACTTTTCTTCTCCATCTGCTTCGGGGCAGCGGTATTGATGGCCTGTCAAGTTTGCGTTTCTGCCACGGGGGAATTGTGCGCCCTCTGCTCGGAGTGAGCCGGGGTGAGACGCGTGCTTATTGTGTGGCACGTGGACTTGTTCCTTTTGAGGATCCGACAAATCAGGACCTGCGCTTTCGTCGGAACTACATTCGCAGCGAGGTACTTCCCCGGCTGGATAGCATGCATCCGGGAGCAGCAAAGCGTATTTCCGCGGCGGCGGAACGCCTCGACGCGGATCGCCTGCTTGTTGAAGACATTGCGACCACTGTATGGGGGGACAATCCCGATCTGGTGGAACGTGGCCGTGGTTGGGTTGGCTTTGATTTCCTTCGTATGGGAGAACTTGCCCGTCCTGTGGCTGTGAGGATTGTGCAATGGAGTTTGGCGGACGCATTGCAGGGTTGGTCGCTTCCCGCGTCGGCCATTGAACAGGTGCTCTGTGGACAACAAGGACAAATCTCAGGCACTCACTTGGATAGCCGGCGTGAGGGGCAGTTTTTTGTGGTGCGAGAAAAATGTGTCGTAGATACGCTTCCGAAATTTTCAGTGGAAGATACGGGATTGTATGAAGAGGTCGGGTTTTCTCTGGACGTGCGTTGTTTGCAGGTCCCTTTCCTGGTCCGTCCTTTGCGGCGCGGAGACCGTCTTGCCGGCCACTCGCAGACGGTGCTCGCAGAATTGGCAGGTGCCGGTGTCGCGCGTCGCTACAGGGAGCAGGCTTTTGTTGTAGAGGGAGAAGACAGTCTTTTGGGTATTGTCGGGGAGGGTGTTCCCTCTTGGACTGTGCCAGAAATTGATATGACTCTCAGTGTTTCCGACTATTTAGGGTTTTATGTGGCTCCTTCTCGGAGTAACAGTTGCCAGTGTGTTCTTTCCTCTCGTACATCCCGTAACCTTTTTTCTTCTTCCGGGCGAGTGAGAGATCCTTTTTCAGGGGAGAATCCTATTTCGAGCGATGTCTTTTCAGGTGCCATTTCTGAGAATGTTGGTGACTCTTTGTGATTCTCTGTCCTGAATCTAGAATCAGTGGGTGAAAATCGCGGTTTTTCTGTGTATTTGATTTTTGGTCTGAGTGTTTGGGAATGCTGTATTGGGCAGCAGGAATGACGGGATTCCTGTCGTGTTTGTGCGGTATCGTTGCGTGAGAGCGAGGTTGGGCATGCCATATATGGGGGACGAAGACGGGACCGACCGTACCGATTATATTGATTCATCTTTCGAGGTGCCGGATACGGAGTCTGGGGAAGTCGATCTGATCGCAATTGAGGATGCTGTGCGCCAGATTCTCAAGGCTGTGGGAGAAGATCCGGATAGAGAGGGTTTACGGGAGACTCCTGGTCGTGTTGCGCGTATGTACGAGGAAATTTTTTCTGGATTAAGCGAATCTCCGGAAGAACAACTTGGTGTGATTTTTGAAGAAGGCCATGAGGAAATGGTCATGGTGCGTGATATTCCTTTCTATTCGGTATGCGAACATCACTTGGTTCCGTTCCACGGTCAGGCACATGTGGCGTATCTCCCGAATGATCGTGGACAAATCACTGGTCTCTCGAAGATTGCTCGCCTTGTCGAGATATTTGCTCGCCGTCCACAAGTGCAGGAACGTCTCACTGGCCAGGTGGCTGACACCATGGTGAAGGCGCTTGACGCACGAGGTGTTCTTGTCGTGATAGAGGCCGAACATTTGTGTATTTCGATGCGAGGTGTGCGGAAGCCGGGTGCCCTCACGGTGACTTCGGCGGTACGCGGTATTTTTAAAACGAATGCCTCGACGCGGGCAGAGGCAATGTCGTTGATGCGATCCCGCTAAAGGTCCTCTTCGCAGGGGTCCTTTTTTCAGGTGTTCGGGAGAGACGGAGTCTCTTCACAGTTTGAGGTGATGTATGGCGCGAGCCGAGATAGGTGCTCGCCCTGTTGTTTGGGTTTTCAGATTTCTGGACGAGTTCTCGCCTTGGCCGGTTTTTCTCTGGATGCGGGGTGGTTCCGCCACACGCTGCACCGCGTTATTTTTTCTTGGGGGGAGTGGGGTCCAGAGATATTTTATTCGGGGGAGTTGGGGTCCAGAGATTTCAGCGAGGAAAACCTGATGAGGAGAACGTGAAGGGGCCGGTAAAACTTCGGCAAAGCGGGAGAGGAGAAGCGGGTGGAAAAGCAACTTCGCTGGTGTTGTGGTTCTTTTTCCTGGGTGATTCGCCGCACGCTTGTGATGGGGGTTGTGAATGTTACCCCCGATTCTTTTTCGGACGGTGGTTGTTGGGACACACCTGAGGCTGGTGTGGAGCATGGTTTGCGCCTCTGGGCTGCCGGTGCAGACATTCTGGACGTAGGAGGAGAGTCCACGCGCCCTGGGGCTTTGCCTGTGTCTGTTGAGCAGGAGATTGACCGTGTGGCACCTGTGGTGAGTGCTCTCGCACGTGAAGGGGCCTGTGTCTCTGTGGACACGAGCAAGGCCGCGGTGGCTGCAGTGGCGCTTGCATCGGGTGCCTCTATTGTGAACGATGTTTCTTCTGGTGGCGATCCCGATATGTTTCCTTTGCTGTCCGCGGAGTTCTGTGGTCTTGTGCTGATGCATATGCGGGGGGAGCCTCGTACAATGCAACGGGATCCTGTGTACGATGACGTTGTCGGTGAAGTCTGTGATTGGCTGTCGGAGCGAGTTGCTGCTGCGGGTAGGGCCGGGATTGCACGTGATCGGCTTATTTTGGATCCGGGCATTGGTTTCGGGAAGACGCTGCAGCACAATCTCATGCTTTTGGCGGGTCTGCCTGTGCTCAGTCGTTTGGGTTTACCGCTTCTTGTGGGGACTTCCCGGAAATCTTTTTTTCAGAGGCTTTTTGGGCTTGAAGTAGAGAAACGACTTGAGATAACACTCGCGACACAAGTGTGGGCATCCCTTTCCGGGGCTTCGGTTGTGCGGGTACACGATGTTACGGAAGCAGCCGAGGTCGCGGCTATTTCTGATTTCCTCGAGGGGGCAGCAGGAACCCCTTTTTTTGCCGCAAACAAACTCCTACTGTGAATTGTTCCGATCTGGCGACTACTCTCTTCTTTCGAGAAAATGCAAAATTTTTTTGTAAAGTTTTGAGGCATCTTGTACTACAGCGCAAGCTGTTGTGTGCTAGTTAGCGTAAACAGGGAAGGAGCGCATGGCCATGTGCGTCAGGTTTCTTCGAGCGGAGACTCGTGTTCCCTGTGCCCGGCAGTACTGTTTGCTGGACTTTGTTGCGACATGACTGTCGGAACGGGTGTCCGAAATGAGCTTCAAGACTGTGCCGAGGAGGAGAACGCTCGATACTGTTGAGTGTTTCTTCATCTGGGTTTTCCGTGTCTGGAGAGAGCAGGCTGATTGTTGGGATATCGTTGGCTTTGTGCTGGCTTTCGTTGTGTCGGCTCTTGCCATGGCGGCTCTTTTGGTGGATGATGTGGTGCCCGTGAGTTGATGGAGTGTGTTCTCGCCATGATTGGACTAGAACCAAGGTCGTTGTCTTGGATCATTCCGCACCGTTTAGCTATTGCGGAGAGACCAGGCGGAGCAGGACGAGCACACCGCCGGATTCGGCGTGAGGAAGAAATCTGTTGGTTGTCGAAAAATGGTTTCGAAGCCATCATTTCTTTTCGTGTCTCTCCGCATAACCTTGATGCATATGAGCAGTTGGGGTTGAACGTTGTGCATGTTCCGGTTGGCGCTGGTAAGGCGATTCGGCATCTTTCTGTAATTTTTGAGGTTCTCGATAGTTTGCTGCGTGTGCAGGAGAAGAAAACTCTGGCGCATTGTGATGACATCGATGATCAGCTTGTCGGAATGTTCGGTGCGTATCTCTTGCACCTGGGACTGGTAGAGGATCATCCTCAGGCAGTTGCCACAATTGAGGCACTGACCTATCGCCCTCTCGGCCCTGAAGGACGCGCGCTTATCCAGTCGGTTTCTCCGAAGGCAGCAGTTTCGCGGGTCCCGCGGGAATCTGTTTTCCCAAAGACCACTCCCCCCCAACTATGAGCCGTGATCGTGTCTGTGTACGTGGACTCCGTGTTCTCGGTCGCCATGGTGTGCTTCCTGAGGAACATGCACGGGATCAGCCTTTTGTTATTGACATTAGTGCGGTGACCGATGTCAGGGCAGCAGGGCAGAGTGACGCCCTGGCCGACACGCTGGACTATGCAAAGATGGCCAGTTTGGCGTCCCGTATCGTGGCGGAGGAAAGCTGTGCGCTTTTGGAGCGTGTGGCCGCGCTGGTTTGTCGAGCGATTCTTGCTGATGCTCATGTGGAAGAAGTCACGGTAGGAGTGAAGAAGCCGCAGGCCCCTTTGGGGCTTGACGCGGCCTTTGTTGAGGTTGTGGTGACCCGCTCTCGCGCTGATTTTCCAGAGGTCTTTGCTGTGGAGCCTACGGAACAGATGACTGCGACTGTCCGCGACGGGCAGGCCGGTGAGTGGATGGGGGAGACTCGTGGTGAGAAGGCGACAGAGGCCCCCTCCCGCCCGAAGGAGGCCTGATGAGGCTTCTGGCTGATCTCGGTCTAGGGTCCAATATGGGAGACCGGCTGGAGAACCTGCAGGGGGCAGTAGACGGTCTGCGTGCGCGAGGAGAGCGAATCCTGGCATTTTCGTGTGTGTATGAGACTGATCCGGTGGGCGGGCCGGAACAGGCCAATTTTTTGAATGCGGTGGTACGAGTAGAGACGGAACGTTCACCCTACGCGTTACTGGATTTGGCTGCAGAGTTGGAGCAAGCTGCAGGACGGGTCCGCAAGGAGCACTGGGGTCCGCGCGTGTTGGATGTCGATATTTTGCGCTGTGCGCGTGTGCGTGAGGCCGGCCAGGACAAGCAGGAGGGCGAGAGCGGACCCAGCGGTCGGGGCAGTGGCGAAAAGAAGAGTCCGTATGGAGATTTGTGCTGGGTCTCGATCCAGGATCCGCCCCATCTGATTGTGCCCCACCCACGTCTTCAGGAACGGGCTTTTGTGCTTGTGCCTCTTGGTGATGTGGACCCTGAGGTAAAACGCACGCTCGGGGATGCTGCAGCTCTTGCTTCTGTACCCAGTGTTGGGAGCGGAGGGAGCGGAGAGGTCCGTTTGCTTGATGTGCGTCTCACCTAAGGAGTGCGCCGGCCTGTGACCTGGTGAGATGTGTTTGTATCTGGTGTTGTGGGAGGGGATCTCGTTGGTTTCTCCTTTTTGTTTTTCCGGCTGTTTTTCTGCGGACTGTCCTGGCAGGATGCGGTATGTCTCCAACATCTGAAACGCTTTTTTCATCTGGCACAATTGTGGGTGCAGGTCAGGCTGGTGCTGCACTTGGCCATGCGCTCCTTCGTGCGGGCATACCTGTTGCAGCAGTCGCCTCTCGCACGCATTCGTCTGCTGTTCGGCTTGCGACTGCCTTGCAGGCACAGGCGTGTTCTCCCGTGCAAGCAGCCAGTAGTGCTTCTTTGGTGTTTGTGACGACGCCTGATGATGTTCTTGGGGCAGTTGTCGAGGAGATTGCGCATGCCGGAGGGTTCCGGCCTGGTCAGTTTGTTCTCCATTGCAGTGGGGTGTTGGATCTCGCTGTGCTGGCACCGGCGGAGAGAAGTGGCGCGCGCGTTGGAGTGTTGCACCCTGTGACTCCGCTCACGCCACCGGATCAGGCAGACACGCTGGTGGGCAAGCCTATGGGGTGTGAAGCGGGGGGAGAAGCCGGAGAAGAAAATTGGGTGTGTGTTCTTGCCCGTACATTGGGAGGGGTGCCGGTGTCGCTCGCCGGTGTGGATCGTGTGCTGTACCACGCTGCTGCCTGTATGGCCGCGAATCTTGTGGTGGCAATGTGCGCGAGCGCCGAAGATGTTTTTCTTGCTGCAGGACTTGATGCCGCTGCTGCTCAAGCGCTTGTTGGTTCTCTTGTGACGTCGTCTGCCCGAAATGTAACACGAAAAGGTCCGCGTGCCTCTCTGACCGGACCTGCACGGCGTGGTGACGCAAATGTGATCGCGCAACACCTCGCGGGTCTTCAACAGATTGACGAGGAGCTTGCGCACGCGTACAAGGCTGTAACTCGGCGTATCCTCTCTTTTTTGCCTGAGGGAGACGCTGGAGATGCAGCGAGGGAGCGTCTGGGTGCTGTGCTTGATGCGCCGCTCGATGCCTTTTGAGATGTTTCTTCTGGGGTTTTCTCTGGTTTTGGCCCAGGCTTTTCGACCGTGTCAATCCTGTGTGTCATTTTCGGGAGACCCTGAGACAGAGGCCGAGAAGATTTTTTCTGGATATGGCCATATATGGGGCGAAAACTCAGGTGAAATCTCGTGGAAGTCTCCGGAAAGTCTCGTGGAAGTCTGAGGTTGTGGGAGAGCAGCACGCGCGGGCATTGTGGGGAGAGCAAGGGTAGAACTGGGGGAGAGCGAGGAGAAAAGAGCATGGTGGGGATCTGTAAGAAAACTTCAGAAAAACGGTACGGGTGAGGTGAGAGGGAAACTTTCCGCGGGAAGATGCCGATCTCGCGAATGTGTTTTCCAGAGGTTGCGGCCTTTGTCCGGCATCTTCTAGGGCGTTTTGCAACAGGAGGAGGCTGTGTTGCCGCCTCTGGATTTGGGTCCTGTCGCAGTGCAGCGGAAAAGACGCAGAAAGCTTTGTAGCGAACGAGTGGCAGAACGAGTGACAAGGGGAGAGCGGTGAAAAAAATCGAGCGGACTGCAGCACTACGCGCGGCAATCACCGCAGTGCGTCGCGAAGGCGGACAAGTGGGCCTTGTTCCCACAATGGGGTTTCTGCATGACGGGCATGTTCGTCTTATCCGACAAGCTGCAGACGAGTGCGATTTCGTTGTGGTCTCAGTTTTTGTGAATCCTTTGCAGTTTGGGCCAACGGAGGATTATGAGACCTACCCTCGGGATATTGAGGGTGACATGATGAAAGCGGCTGCCGCGGGAGCGGATGTTGTTTTTTGTCCGGATGTGCAAGATATGTATCCGGATGGTCCCCCGCTGACGAGCGTGCGTGTCGCAGGTATCTCCGAACCTCTGTGTGGTGCCGGGCGTCCTGGCCATTTCGATGGCGTGGCAACTGTTGTCACGAAACTTTTTGGTCTGTGCGAACCTGATCGCGCGTATTTCGGGATGAAAGACGCGCAACAGCTTGCTTTGGTGTCTCGTCTCGCGCGGGATCTTTCTTTTCGTGTTCAGGTTGTTCCCTGTGCGACGGTGCGCGAACCGGATGGGTTGGCGTTGTCTTCCCGGAACAAGTACCTCTCCGAGCAGGAAAGAAAAACTGCACCGGCGATTTATGCCGCATTGTTGGAAGCTGCTGAATTGGTAGTTCATGGCGAAAGAGACCCTAGGATTGTCTCGATTGAGTTGCGACAGCGTTTTGCAAGAGAGCAGTGCCTCGATATCGAATATGCCGAAGTGCGAGATGCGGGGACAATAGCTGCTCTCGACCATTTGAGCGGTGATGTACTGCTCGCAGTAGCGGCAAGGGTTGGTCGCACGCGTTTGATCGACAATGTTGTTCTTCATATCGACGGGGAAAAAGTCGAAATGGAGGCGGGCGAGATCCAGGGGGAACCGTGACTCGCACCATGCTGAATGGAAAAATCCACCGCGCGACGGTGACGGGAGCTGATCTGGATTATGTGGGGAGCATTTCTCTTGATCCCGTTTTAATGGAAGCGGCTGATATTTTGCCGAATGAGCTGGTCCATGTATTGGATATTACAAATGGGAACCGGCTTGAGACTTACGCCATTCGGGGTGCTCCTGGCGAAGTGTGTTTGAACGGGGCAGCTGCTCATCTTGTAAATGTGGGGGATTTGGTGATTGTGGTGGCCTATGCCCAGATGAGCGATCAAGAGGCTCGTGTGCACACTCCGAAGGTCGTTCTTGTGGACGAGGACAATCGCATTCTTCAGGCACAACCCATCCAGGCTGCTTGATCAGGGCGCTCAGGAGGTGCGTGTTCTGTCTTTTCGCTCTGCGTTGACCGTAGAAAAAACTGCGGATGTGATTTTGCGGATGTGATTTGTGGATGTTCTTATCGTGGGCGGCGGTATAGCAGGGCTTTCAGTTGCTTTGGCGGTCTCGGAGGCCAATCCTCATCTTGAGGTTTTGCTTCTCACGAAAGAGCGTCTTGCTGAATCTGCTACTCGGTACGCGCAAGGAGGTGTTGCGGCAGCACTTCCCCTATCAGATACCTCGCGTCTCCATATGGAAGACACTCTTACGGTAGGAAAAGGCCTGTGTGACCAGGAAGCTGTGCGTACTTTGGTGGAAGAGGGGCCTTTCCGAGTGAAAGACCTTTTGGACCGGGGGGCGCGCTTTGACCGTACAGGTTCGGGTGATCTTGCTTTTACACGAGAAGGCGGTCACAGTCGGGCGCGAGTGCTGCGCTCGGGAGGTGATGCGACAGGAGTGGAGTTGCAACGCATCATGGGGGAGCTTGTCGCGCGCCAACCTGTGCAGCTTGTGGAAGACATGCGGGCTGTGGCGTTGCTTGTGGAAGACGGGCGATGTGTGGGCGCAGCAGTTGTTGATCGCAACGGGAAAAGAAAAGAGATTCTCGCCTCCTCCACAGTGCTGGCGACAGGAGGGGCTGGAGGACTTTTCGATGTCACGACGAACCCGGATGTGGCGACAGCGGATGGTCTGGGCATGGCCTTGGAAGTAGGCGCAGTCCTGGCTGACATGGAGTTTATGCAGTTCCATCCAACTGCGCTTGTGGCGTGTGCTCGCCCGCGTCCTTTGATATCTGAAGCGGTGCGAGGAGAAGGAGGAGTGTTGCGGGCGCCGTCCGGCGCTCCTCTGATGGAGGGTCTGCACCCTTTGAAGGACCTTGCGCCGCGAGATGTGGTCTCGCGGGCGGTGCACAGGGCAATGCTGGCGGAGAACAGTCCGCATGCCTGGCTCGACGCCACCCGGATTCCTGGTTTTGCCGAACGTTTTCCGACAATCACGGGGTTCTGCGGGGATTTGGGTTTGAACCCTGCCGTGGACTGGCTGCCTGTGGCCCCTGCGGCACATTACTACTGCGGCGGGGTTGCGACTGATAGAGACGGTCGCACGAGTATTCCGGGTCTTTACGCGTGCGGCGAGGTTGCCTGTACGGGAGTGCATGGTGCGAACAGGTTGGCTTCGAATTCCCTTTTGGAGGGGCTTGTTTTTGGACAGCGAGTCGGATACGCCGTGACGTTGCCGCCTCGCGCGGCCGATCTGCCAATTGGTGATGCTTTTGTAGGGACAGACCAAGAGGTGTGTCCAGCCTCTGAGGAAAGAAAGAACCTGCCGGCATGGGAGGGTCTTTCTTCTGCTTCCAGTGTCGATGACGCGCTCTCTGTGTTGCGCGCTGCAATGTCGAGATATGCAGGTGTTTTGCGAACTAGGGAGTCTCTGTTTACGATACGGGCTATTTTTCCACAGGCAGCTGTAACCATGTCGGAAATGACACAACCGGATGCTTCTGCGGAACATTTGTTTGCGACGGCAAGCGTGCTTGTGACCGGGGCCCTTGCCCGTGAAGAGACACGTGGCTGTCATGCTCGTGAGGATTTTCCCGGTATGGACGAGGTATGGTGTCGCCGGATTTTCCAGCGACGCCGGAAGGACGGCATTGTGGAGGTCCGTTGGTAAGCCAAGAGAAGAATTTCGAGGACGGGTCGCCGGTCCCCCCTCCTTGGCATCTTGTCGAGGCGGCTGCCAAGGCTGCTCTTGCCGAAGATCTAGGGTTGTCCGGAGACGTGACGACGGCTGCTTTGGTCGACCAGGATGCTTCTGGTCGGGGACTTCTGGTCTTTCGGTATCCAGGAGTGTTGGCAGGAACATGGACAACCGAGGCAGTCTGTTCCCAATTCGATTTGACTGTAAAATGGCGTGCCGGAGAGGGGGAAGCACTCGATGCAGGCGATGTGGCGGGAGAGATTGAAGGCCTTTTGCCTGATCTGCTGGTAGCAGAGCGCACCGTCCTTAATTTTTTGTCCCACCTCAGCGGCATCGCAACGTGTACTCGTGCTTTTGTTGAGACTGTGGCGACAGTCGATATTTTTCCGACCATTATCCGGGACACCCGCAAGACTGCTCCCGGTTTACGGGCGTTGGAGAAGGCCGCGGTGCGGGCTGGAGGCGGCCGGAATCACCGTATGGGCCTTTTCGATGCGATACTTGTGAAAGACAATCACCTGGCGGCGTTGAGAAAAGGCCACCAAACTGATGACTTTGTTTCTGTGATAGACCGCTGTGGGACAAAATTTCCCGGTCTGCCAATTGAGATTGAAGTCGACACCATTGCGCAGGCAGAAGCGGCTGCTACCGCAGGAGCAGATCTGCTCCTGCTCGATAATATGACTCCTGAACAGGTGTCACAGGTTGTAAAAAGAATTGGTGGTGAGGTTCCAATCGAGGTGTCAGGCGGGGTCACTCTCGAGAATGTGGCAGATTACGCTGCAGCCGGTGCGCATTACATCGCGGTTGGTGCCATCACGCACTCAGCTGCTGCCTTGGACATCGGCTTGGATTTTGCCGATACAGGACAGGGGTTTTTTGACGAGTTTGATCCGCGATAGAACAGGGGCGGTTGATCCCGCCATTTTTACTCGCGAATCTTCTCTTTTCTCTTTGCGGCCGTACTCTTTTAGAGTCCGCTCCTTTGCCATGGAGAGAGACCAACTATGAAACAGGATATTCTGAATGCTGCTTGCGATTGATGTGGGTAATACCCAGACTGTCGTGGGCATCTTCCGTGGTGAAGAGTTGTTGAGCCATTGGCGGGTCTCCTCGTCCGAGGATCGGACTTCTGATGAATGGGCCTTGATGATCGGCTCTTTTCTTGAGATGGCGGGGCTCTCTTTCTCCCGGGAGGTGACGGGAGTGGCGCTGTGTTCCGGTGTCCCGCGTGTGACACAGGCGCTCAAAGAGATGACAGAACGGTATTTTTATTTTCGGCCTGTGGTGATCGAACCAGGGGTGAAAACAGGGATGCCGATTTTGTACGACAATCCGAAAGAAGTTGGTCCCGACCGGATTGCAGACGCTGTCGCTGCTTTTCACACCTATGGTGGACCGGCCATTGTGATTGATTTCGGTACTGCCACAGTGTTCGATGCCATTAGTGAGCGTGGCGAATATCTGGGAGGCGCTATTTTTCCCGGAATGCAAGTCTCTGCGGCGGCCTTGTTTGCAAAGGCTGCAGGTCTGCGCCGCGTTGAATATACGGCGCCGCGCAATGTGATTGGGCGATCTACCGTTGAAGCATTGCAATCGGGCATTATCTATGGCACTGTCGGGATGATCGAAGGTGTTGTCAAGCGTTTTCGTGAGGAGCTTGGTGACGCGATTGCGATTGCGACGGGTGGACTGGCTGAGACAGTAATCGAGGAGTGCCCCATTATTGACTACCACGAGCCCTGGCTTACCCTGCAAGGATTGCGCATTATTTATGAACGCAATGTGGGATGAACAGGCCCCGTTTTCGTGTGCTGTCGCGTGATTGTCGCCTGGTTGCAGCGCCCTTTGCGCAGCCGTTGCGGGTTGCCGGCACTTTGGATGACTTGGTGCTCGCGAGTGTTTTTGCTGTTTTCTCTGGGAAAGCGCCTGCCTTGCATATGAGATAGGGTGGCGTTTTTGCTGCGCTCTTTCCCAGAGCAGAGGCTATTATCAGCGAATTGCGAGCAAGCGAAAAGGACTTTTCTCGGGCCTTTGCGCAGGCACGCGAGATCATGGAACTTGAGATGGCGATACGGGCAAGAGGAAAAGCTGCGCGAAGTTACTGGTTCAAAAATGGGCGGTGCCTTTTTCGCCTGAGAAATGGGCACGTTGTCGAGGTGTCTGGTTGTCTGACACAGTTGTAGTGTACTTCGGTGTTCTCTCGTGAGTGTCGGTGATGCTTCGCCGTTATGTCTCTGTTCCTATCTGCATGGTTGGCATTCTTACGGTTCGTGACTTGTTGTAGTGCGCGAGAGGTGCAATTCTGGCGAAATGGTCGCCTCCGTGTGCTTTCTTGCTGTGAGAGTGTCGTTATATGTCAGTCAGATGGTGTGTGTCAGCAAAAGAATCCAGAGCAGGAATCCGAGCCGGTGACGGCTCTTTCTGCTGCTGCGAGTTTTTCGCACACGAATGAGCCGAGCAAACCAGAGAGTCCAGCGAGTCGTGCAGGGGCAGCACAGAGGGCAAATACAGTGAGTAGTCCAGGAGAGAATGCAGGGGGCGGCGCAGCAAAAATCGAGGGGGAAGTGTTTTCTTCCGCGGATGGCGCCGCCGATCACGCGAGTGCTGAAACTGAGAAGAGCGGAGCATTCGCGGAACAACGTGCACTTCGCCTTGCCGAAGTCGAGAAACTACGTGCCACTGGTGTTGATCCCTGGCCTATTGGTTTCAAGCCCGACTGTTCGCTGGCAGAGGTGCGAGAGCGGTTTGGTGAACTGCCTGAAAGTACGGATACCGGCGTCCGTGTGAAAGTGGCAGGACGCATTGTGCTGATGCGTACTTTTGGCCGTCTGGTGTTTGCCACGATACGCGACCGATCTGGGGATTTGCAGCTTTTTGTGCCGCAGCAGGCGCTAGGGAAAGAAGAATTTGCGCGTTTTTTGGGGTTGAAAACGGGAGACTACACGGGCGTTGTGGGAGAGGTGGTAGTCACGAGAAAGGGCGAGCTTTCCGTGAAGCCGGAGTCCTTTGTCCTGCTGTCAAAAGCACTCCGCCCTTTGCCTGAAAAATGGCATGGCCTCAAAGATCCGGAAGCACGTGGCCGAATGCGGTATGTGGACCTCATTGTGAACCCTACGGCGCGTGAAATCGTCGTGGCCCGATCTCGGATTATCACCACTATTCGTACGGAAATGACTAAAAGAGATTTTGTGGAGGTGGAAGGGCCAGTTCTGCAGCCAATTCCAGGTGGTGCTGCAGCGAAGCCCTTCGCGACTCACCATAACACCCTTGGGATGGACCTCTATCTGCGTATCGCGCTTGAGCTTCCCCTGAAACGCCTCGTTGTGGGTGGTATCGAACGTGTGTTTGAGATTGGTAGGGTATTCCGCAATGAGGGGATTTCCCCCCGACACAACCCTGAATTCACCATGATGGAGTCTTACTCTGCCTTTGACGACTATCACGACATTATGGAGATGACCGAAGAAATTGTGGGGGCCTGCGCCGAAGCAGTACATGGAACAAAACGGCTTGTTCTAGGGGGACGGGAAATCGATTTCTCGCCCCCATGGGAACGACTCACCATGCGAGAGGCATTGCATAAGTATGCCGATATTGAAGTGTCGTTATCGATGCCTGCAACAGAAGTTCGTATGCGCTGCGAACGCGCCGGAGCGGTGCTTGATCCCCGGTGGGGTCCGGGAAAAACCGTCATGGAGACTTATGACCAGCTGGTGGAGAAGCGGTTATGGGGACCGGTTTTTGTCTGTGATCATCCGGCAGAGGTATCGCCACTAGCGCGTTTGCACCGAGATGACCCCTTGCATGTGGAGCGTTTTGAGGCAGTCGTGGCGGGGCGAGAGCTTGCGAACGCGTACACGGAGCTTGCTGACCCTCTTTTGCAGCGGGAACGCCTCGAAGAGCAGGCACGTCTGCGCGCAGCCGGAGACGAGGAAGCCGAGAGGATCGAAGAGGACTTTCTCGTTGCGCTTGAGTACGGCATGCCGCCGACAGGCGGACTCGGCATCGGTATTGACCGCCTTGTGATGTTGCTCACTGGAACAGAGAACATCCGTGATGTGATCTTGTTTCCCACATACCGTTCCCAGTGAGATTTTCCTCGAGAGAGGACCGCTTTTCTCGGGTTTTGCACAAGGCTTGGCTCCTTTGCTCAGAAGGGCTGTTCACTGGCTTTTTCCGTGTGTTCCGTTGCCCTGTTTGTTGTTTTGCCTGCCCTCGCGGCCCACCCCAGGCGAGGCCAGAGGATTCCCAACACTTTTCTCGCGGTACCCACTGTATGTTCGGAGAACGACTCCGCCAGATGCCGACAGAAGAGTTTCTCGCAGCATGCCGGGAACACGGAAGCGAACCCGCGGACCTGTCTGCCGGCCGCCTCGTCCCAGCCCTTGTGCGAGAACGACAAGGCGACCTGCTCAGGTGAGAGGGAGAAGGGATTTCCACCTCCGGCACGGTCGTTCCGTCACGGTCACCGACTTCCACACTGGAACAGAGACCAGCTTCAAACGTGCAAGCGCACGGAACCTGATTACGCCGACTCGCCCCTGCTTTCGAAAATGAAAGCCCTGCCTGAACAAGGAGCGGCAAACTCTTTCCTCAAAAACAATCGAAAAAATTACTATTCAACAGCCCATACGAAAAGAGGCAGTAAAATCTGTCCTTCAGGCGAACAGACAGGTGAACAGAAAAAACTTCGCCTTTCTTTACGGGGCGCACAGCCTCGTGCCCCCCTTTGCACCCCTACACAGCGCAGAGCAGACCGAAAAAACAGACCTCGATAAAGGGTCCCCCACGCCTCCCTTGGGCCGGCGTTCCTCGGGAATGCCGAGGTGCGGAAAAACAGGCATCAGTAGACTACGCCTCCCTGCGCCCGGTAGGCATCCAGCACGGCACGGGCTTCTTCGCGGCAAACATCTCTCGAGATCCTGATACCCCGTTCTTCCAGTTCTTCTCCCCACTGGGGCCAAGGAGACTTCGGACCTTCGTTGAAACCCACCATCTCGGCGTCCTCGCGCCGCCCTGCGATGCAGAGACGGGAGATACCTGCCCACAACAAAGCGCCATGACACTGGGCACAGGGCTCGCAACTCGTGTAAAGGGCAACCCCTCCCCTTATTGCCTCAGCGAGATTCCGCATGCCAAGAACTTGTTGTGCCATGGTCAAGGCCACAATCTCCGCGTGCAGAATAGACAGGCCGGTAGAGAGGACAAGGTTGACACCGGGAGCCAAAAGCTCTCCGCTCTCCTCGCCAAAGAGTGCGGCCCCAAAAGGCCCCCCTCCTTCAAGAATGTTGCGTCGCGCGCAGGAAACCGCAACGCCCATGCGCTCCTCGTCCGTGGCAAAGTGGGAAGGGAGAGGGGCCAAGAACTGTCCCATCCATTCCGGCAAACTCCAGGAGACCGGAGAGAGGAGACGTTCATTCACTGGCTTTCCACACACTCCACACAGACCTCAAGAAACATCAACAGACCAGGCCAGAGCACTGTTCACTTGGCTTGGTCTTGGCTTCTTCCCCAAAATCCTGCCAAGGTCCTGCGCTCTCTTGTGGTCTCAAACCTAAAACAGTCATCCAAAAACCAATCTGCTCCCCTCTGTGTATCTGCTCATTCAACAATGCGCAAAGTGGAGGGAAGAACAAGTCTTCGCAATTTGTAAAAAGACAAAAAGGGAGCGAGAGCAGTCGGCAGCACCCCCGCCAAGACCGCTAGTACAAACACGCTTAGACTGAGGGCAGGTTGTATGTCGAGATCAGCCGACGCTCCAGACGTAGTAGCAAGCGTGTACTGCAAGAGGAGAGCGCCGCCTCCTGTACCGAGAATAGCGCCGATCAAACCGATCATGCCGTTCTCTATCATAACCACGCCCAACACGCGCCTTACCGGAAGTCCAAAGGCAAACATGGTGGCATGATCGCGGCGATGCTCCTCCATCCTGATCCCCGTGATATTCAGGGCCACCAGGAAAACAATCAGAACCGCCACGACAGTGATAATCGTCAGAGTCCCACTCATCAGTGACATGGTCTCTCGGAGCTGATCAACGAGGGTTGAAAAGGGATCGGCAGTCGCAATCCCCGGCACACTGAGTAAGTGGCGCTGCAATTCATCCCCAGACATGCCCGACACTGGCACGACGTCAAGGGCGTTGGCGTGTCCCGCCAGACCGAGGAATCCCGCGTGGGCAATGCCGGCGAACGCCATCTGCCGCAAGGGGATGTCATGCAGAGCCAGAACAGGAAATTCTGTCTCCATCAGCCCGAAAATCCCCGATTCTGCCCGCACCGGATGGCGCACCCATACCGTCCCTCCGACTTTTATCCCGAGATCTTTTGCCGCCTTTTCCGAAAGAACAAGGCCCAGCTCTGCCCCATCCAAAGACCCCCGCGGCAGCGGCTGCCAGACCTCATTCTCAAAATCCAGAAAATCCAGCGCCACATCAATCTCTTTACCTGCCTCTCTGTTTCGTCCTCCCTTCTCCACCAGATCGCTCTCCCTGTCACCGAAGTCCTCAAAATCGCCGAGAAGAGTGGCCGAAATGCTCAGGATAGGAGTGGCCTTCTCCACCTCCTCCATTGCGGTGACCGCTTGCAAGGCCGAAGACTCCACCAGTTCAAAATCCGAGAAGCCCGCACGCACGCGTGCAGGCGCCCCTCGCAACAGCTCCTGTTCCGACTCGTCCACAACCAGCCCAAAAGCGTCACCCACAGACACCATACAAAAGAGAATGGAAATCGCGGCACCCACAGAGAGGAAGGTGAGAACAGTGCGCACAGGCGCCCGTGCCAGGTTTCGCGCGGGCATGCGTCCCAGCACAGAATGCCCCCACGCAAAATGGGATAACCAGCTGTCTCCACGCCGCGTCGTCACGGTGAGATGGCGGGGACGGAGCAGGTCCAGCGGACGCGATCGCACTGCCCGCCTTACGGTGACGACTGCCACAAGAAAAGGCAGCAAAAAACCGAAAAAAGCCGCTTGCACGAAAACATTGAGCCGAAAATCAGACTTCCGTACCGGCAAAGGTTCCACGGCTTCATCGAAAGATGCCAGTGCATCACCAATAACGAGTCCGATGATGATGCCAAAAATCACACCGAGTAGAGAGATCAAGGCGGCAAAGGCCAAAGGCCGGATCGCGAGGGAACGCCGGCGAAGACCGAGGGCCATTGCGATCCCCATCTGCTTCCGCTGCATTTGCATCATACGCCGCATCAGGTTCAAAGAGGCAAAAGCCGCACCCCCCAGCAAAATAAAAGACACAATATTCAAGAACTGCTGGTCATCCTCGATATCGCTCTGAATGGACTCTCGGACAGTCTCGTCCTCCCCGCGTGTAAAGATCACACCTGTCTCGGGAAGAACCGCGGCAAAAGCGACTTCGGCTGCCGCCTTCAGTTCCGCTGAGGAAACTCCTGGAGCGGTCGTGAGAACCAGCTCATTTACCCTACTTCCCCGGCCCGTAAGTGCCTGGACAGTTTCCAAAGGAGCGAACACCACACCATAGTCTTCTTGCGCGAGCATCCCTCCGGAGGGAGCCACGATCCAAAAATGATCTGGGTGCAGCACCTGCCCCACATAGCGCGTCCGCCCCTCGCCCCCAATAATTATTTCTCCAGCGGAAGGCAAGTCGTGGGCCTCGGCAAAATGGAAGTCCAGCGCCACGACGCGCTCACCAGCATCCTCCGGACCGAACGTCCGGCCTCGTTTCGCATGCACAGTGTCCACAGCAGTCCCTGCTGACGCCGCGGTCTCCATACGACCGTCACTCCGACTGCCATCCCTTGCGCTATTCCCAGTGAAACCGGCATTCGCTCCCACACTCACAAACAGACCCGGCACGAGCACTGTGTCTTCCGCCGGTGAAGCGGACGACACATCAAGCTGTACACTCGCGATCAGGCGCTCTTCCGCTCCGGTCACCATCTCCATCAGACCTGCCTCGCGCAGTGCTCCCAATAGAGTCCCTGTCTCGACAAAAGCCCCCTCCACGAGAGCTATCCGGAGATCATGCGCATGCAACAGTGCATAGCTCTCGTCAAACGACTCTTGCCGCTGCTCACCGAAAGCGTTGAACCCACCGAAACTGCCTGTGCCAAACGCGATCAGCAGTGCCAAACCCAGCACCTGCCACTTCCGCGCCCACATGTCGCGACGTGTCCAGCGCAACCAGAAACCCAGTCCCATTTTTCAGCTCCTTCCCGGCAGCTCCTTGTTCAACAAAATCTTCCCCTCACCAGCGCAGCTCAGTCACGGGCAGCCTTCCCGTTGTTGGGGGCCCATCCGTTACTATCCTTCCGTTACTCAAAGAGAGAACACGGTCCGCAATCCGGGCGATCTCCGCGTTGTGGGTAACAGTAAGGACGGTTGTTCCTGCGGCAGCCTGCGCGAGAAGTAACTCCAGAATTGACACACCCGTACGGTAATCGAGTTCTCCGGTGGGCTCGTCAGCGAGCAAAACGGGAGTCTCTGTCGCAAGTGCCCGCGCGATCGCGACGCGTTGCTGCTCACCACCGGAGAGTTCATGGGGAAAATGACGAAGCCGATCCCCAAGACTGACTTGTTCCAATGCCTCGCGCGCGCGTTCCTCTCCGCTTTTCCCTCCCCCTGATCGCTTCCAGCGCTTCCTTCCCCCCACTTCTGCGCCAAACTGCACGTTCTCCAAAGCCGTCAGAGCAGGGAAGAGGTTGAACGACTGAAAAACAAAGCTGACTGTGCTGCGACGATACGCGAATAATTCAGCATTATTCATACTGGAAATCTCGTGGTCACCGACCCGCACCGTTCCCTCAGTAGGAGTGTCAAGCGCCCCAATCACATTCAAAAGGGTGGTCTTACCACAGCCAGATGGGCCGAGAACCACGACGAACTCGCCCGTCTCAACGGCAAGGTCCACCTTCTCAAGCGCCGTAATTCGATTGTGATCAATCTCATAGCGCTTCGTCACAGCATGCAACTCGATCATGGCACTCCTCTCCCCCAAGTCCCCACAGCCCTACTGAAGATCCCTCTACAGGGCACTCTCCAGTACAAAAGATCTTTGCAAAAAAGAGGAACCTTTTCAAAAAAACATTGAAATATACGTGCAAAATGGGGATTGTTCTCACCTGCACTCAGAAGAGAAATCACCCCAGAAAATAATTTCCCGAACAAGAGCACCCAACAAGTTTCGCACTGAGCGCATAATCCAAGGCATGCTACTCCTTGACATGTACCGCTCAAAGACGCATAGTCCTCCGGTTGACCCTGGAAGATGCAGGCTTTTCCCTGACCCGAATGAAGACCCGTACGCGGGCTGCAGCGCACCTCCATCAGGACTGCACCAGACGCGCGAAAATAGGTACCGGAAGGAACAGAATAAGGCGGGAAAAAGGAAAAATGGGTGGCGCTCACAGGCCAAACCAAGGTCATTCGCTCTACGGCCCCGACTGTTACCGGCCATGAGGCTGAGCTGATCCCATCAGCTCAATTCTCGCGACCCGAGATCGGTTCACTGCAAAAGCGGGTCCAGGAAAACGTGCTTGCACACCCCTAACCTGTCCCCCGCCAATGGCAACCATCCTAAAAAAGCTTGAGAACAGGAGTCTGTGTGGTGAGTGCCCAAGCGGCGGTCTCTTGCTATTTTTCTCCGGCCCATCTCCATTCGTCGCGTTGTTCTTCCCAGTGTTCCGGTACTTCCCATCGGCCTGCAGTGCTGTCGGAAGCTTTTGCGAGAGAAGACATGACAGAACGCACTAGTTCTTTGTCTCGTTTGAAAGTGAGTATTTTTTCTGCTTCGGGCAAGCTGAGCCAGCGGAGCTCGCTCACTTCTTTGTTTGGAATGAATTCTCCGGAAACCATGCCCATAAGCCAGTAATGGACCTTTTTTTTGGCTTCTTCGCCCCGTGCGTTTTTTGTCTGATAGACAGTTTTGCCGATGTATGAGCCGGGTACGGCGCGGAGGCCTGTCTCTTCTGTGACTTCTCTGAGGGCACAAAAAAGAAGATCTGTATCACTTTTTTCTATTTTTCCTTTTGGCAAAGTCCAGTCATTTTTGCGCGGTCGATAGATGACCACTATCTCGATTTCTTTTGGTTTTTTTGCCTTGCACCGCCAGACAACTCCTCCTCCGGCCAAGATATCGGGTGTGTTCTTGCGGTCGCTTTTCTTGGGTGGCGTCCTCATATTCCCCTGATGTTCCCATTTGTTTGGGTGTAATGTGGCTTTTGCGTGGTGATGAATAGGCGTTTAATCCGTTTTTTCTCTGGCGACGCCAGTTTCTCTTCCGAGGAAAGGATATTAGGGTACGAATATATTTTCTAGTTCTTGTGATGGAGGTGTAGCCCTACTTTTTTTCCTGGCTGTCGTGCTTTTTTGTCCAAAGATGAGAAAGCTTGTCGGTCTGGGTCGATTCAGGTCACAGACTTGGTGCTAAGGTTGTCGACATGGCAGCTGCCTCTTATGACGGGAGGGCACTGTCCGGATAGCCGCCCCGTCCCAGGGGGACCGACCCGGGGGAGGAGCCGTGTTCGAACGGTTTACAGATCGAGCAAGAAGAGTTGTCGTACTGGCACAGGAAGAAGCTCGACTCCTAAACCATAATTACATTGGCACAGAGCACATCCTTCTTGGATTGATTCATGAGGGTGAAGGTGTTGCCGCGAAGGCACTGGAGAGTCTGGGGATCAGCCTTGAGGCTGTTCGCCAGCAAGTTGAAGAGATTATTGGCCAAGGTGGTTCTTCACCATCGGGCCATATCCCTTTTACTCCACGTGCCAAAAAAGTGCTGGAGCTGTCGCTACGTGAAGCGTTGCAGCTTGGGCACAATTACATCGGCACAGAGCACATTCTCCTCGGTTTAATCCGAGAGGGTGAAGGTGTTGCTGCTCAAGTCTTAGTAAAACTTGGTGCAGATCTGTCCCGAGTACGTCAGCAGGTGATTCAACTCCTGTCTGGTTATTCAGGTCAGGGACGTGAATCTCAAGGAGCAGTCTCCGGCGCGTCAAGCGGCGGTGAACAGTCTCAGACGGGTTCGTTAGTTCTTGACCAGTTTGGGCGGAATCTCACCCAGCTTGCTCGTGAGAAAACTCTTGACCCTGTGATTGGGCGTGACACCGAAATGGAACGGGTCATGCAGGTTCTCTCTCGCCGGACGAAAAATAATCCGGTTTTGGTAGGAGAACCAGGGGTTGGGAAGACCGCCATCGTGGAAGGGCTTGCCCAGCGGATTGTTTCTGGCAATGTGCCGGAAACTCTCACCGGGAAACAGCTCTATACCCTCGATTTGGGTGCCTTGGTAGCAGGTTCTCGCTACCGGGGTGACTTTGAGGAGCGTCTGAAAAAAGTTCTCAAAGAAATCCGGCAACGTGGCGACATCATTTTGTTTATAGATGAGCTACATACTCTTGTCGGAGCAGGAGCAGCCGAAGGGGCAATAGATGCCGCTTCGATCCTGAAACCCATGCTGGCGCGAGGCGAGTTGCAGACAATTGGGGCGACGACTCTTGATGAGTATCGCAAGCATCTTGAAAAAGACGCTGCGCTGGAACGCCGTTTCCAGCCCATCACGGTTGAAGAACCCTCACTTGTGCATGCCATCGACATTCTGAAAGGACTGCGCGAACGGTACGAGCAACATCACCGTGTGCGGATTACTGACCAGGCCATTGTGGCTTCGGCCAACCTGGCCGACCGTTACATTTCTGACAGGTTTTTGCCTGACAAGGCTATCGACCTGATCGATGAGGCAGGGTCACGTATGCGCTTGCGGCGGATGAAGCTTCCGCCCGATTATCGTGAACTTGAAGAGAAAATCGCCGAGGTGCGGGCCGAGAAAGAAAAGGCCATTGAAGAGCAGCAGTTTGAGCAGGCTGCCACCTTGCGTGATAAAGAGAAACAGTTTATTCAGGAGCGGGCAGCCAAAGACGCTGAACGTGAAGACGATAATTTCGACCGTTACAACGAAATCGACGAAGAAGACATTGCCGAAGTACTGGCAATGTGGACAGGTATCCCTGTTTACAAGTTGACAGAGGAGGAGACTGAAAAGCTTCTCCGTATGGAAGAAGAACTGCACAAACGTGTGATCGGCCAGGTAGACGCCATTCGTGCGGTTTCCTCGGCGATACGCCGGACGCGGGCAGGGTTGAAAGACCCAAAGCGTCCTGCAGGTTCGTTTATCTTCCTTGGCCCGTCTGGGGTAGGAAAGACAGAACTCGCAAAAACGCTGGCGGAGTTCCTGTTTGGGGATGAAGACGCGCTTTTGTCGCTCGACATGTCGGAGTACATGGAAAAGCACACTGTCTCCCGTCTCATGGGGTCTCCCCCGGGATATGTCGGCTATGAAGAAGGTGGGCAGCTCACTGAGAAAGTGAGACGGAAGCCTTTTAGTGTCGTGCTCTTCGATGAGATTGAGAAGGCTCACCCTGACGTCTTCAATACCCTCCTACAGATTTTGGAAGAGGGCCGTCTCACCGATTCTCAAGGGAAAACTGTTGACTTTAAGAACACAATCATCATCATGACCTCGAATTTGGGGACAGCAAATCTGCGCCGAGCCTCTCTGGGGTTTGTCCGGGCGGATGAAGCAATCACCTACGAGAAGATGAAAGAACGTGTTCATGATGACTTGAAACGGAACTTCCGTCCGGAGTTTTTGAACCGGATTGACGAAGTGATCGTTTTCCATGAGCTACGCCGTGATGAAGTGCGTCTCATTATTGATCTGATGATGAGACGTGTGCGTGAACAACTCAAGGCACAAGGTCTCCAGATTGAGTTGACTGAAGCAGCACGAGACCTGCTTTCCGAGAAGGGATATGACCCAGAGCTCGGAGCACGGCCGATGCGTCGTGCCATCCAGCGTATGGTTGAAGATCCCCTTTCAGAACGGATCCTGTGGAAGGAATACTCGTCTGGTCAGCTTATTATCGTGGATGCTGAGGAAGAAGAGATCGTCTTCAGGGCGGTAGAAGCACCCGATACGGCAGAAGAAGCTCTGGCAGGACAAGGCTCCACAGGCAATGCCGAGCCGGGGGAAACAACGCCGGAAGCTTGATGGATCTTTGGGCCAGTAGGGGTAAAAATGCCCCTGCTGAGGTGACGCCCGTAGAGAAAAAATTAAAAAAGAGAGAAGCAGAGCCAAAAGGCACTCTGCTTCTCTCTTTTTTTTGGCGTATTTTTCAGGAGTTCGCGCAGAGGCGAAATGCAGATGCAGGCAGGTGTCTCGCAGGCAATATCCGAGGAGACGCTTGGTTTTATTGTGCGTGTCGCTCGTGTGCTGCGGAACCTTACCGCTCTCGTGTGACTGCGCAGCGTGGGTCCCATCACTTTTGGCGTGAAGTTTTTCCCCCCTGTTCATCCGCCAATTTGGCTCATAGATTTATTTGGTTTCACGAAATCGGGCATTCCAATATTGTGGCCTGCCCATTTTTTCCAGACTGCGGCACGAATCAGGGCCTCTAGTTCGGCATCATTGCTGCCTGCGCGCAGGGGGTCCCGCAGGTTCGTCTCCTCCAGAGCAAATAAACAGGTGCGTAGGCCCCCTTCTGCAGTAATACGCAGTCTGTTGCATGTGGAGCAGAAGGGGCGAGTGACACTGGGAATGATGCCGATTTGTCCTTCGCCGTCGACTAAAAAGCGGCTCGCTGGATGAGGACCCTCTGAGGAAAGTGCGACGACGTCGTGTCCTGCCTTCTCAAGAGAGTCCAATATTTCTTCCGCGGTGAATACGGCTTTTTCTTTCCACTGTCCGTCTGCATCGAGCGGCATGTACTCGATGAAGCGCACAATACATCCTTCTTCTTGTGCCATCCTGGCAAAGGCGGGCACTTCGTCAGCGTTCATGCCGCGCATGACCACACAGTTGACTTTGACAGGAGTGAGTCCCGCTGCTTTTGCTGCGCGGATACCGCGCAGGACTTTCTCGAGGTTGTCGCTGCGAGTAATGCGAATGAAGCGGTCTTGTTGGAGCGAGTCAAGGCTGACATTGACGCGATCGAGTCCTGCTTCGGCGAGTTTGTCTGCTTGTTCTTCCAAGAGAACCGCATTTGTTGTCAAGGCGAGTTCTGGTCGTGGGGTGATGGCGTTGAGCTGGGCGATAAGTATGTGGAGGTTGTGTCGAACCAGAGGTTCACCACCGGTGACGCGGATCGTGCGGACTCCGAGTTGTACAAAGAGCGCGGTGAGCCGAGTGGCCTCTTCATAGGTAAGAAGTTCCGTGCGGGGAAGCCAGGGGAGTCCATCGGCGGGCATGCAATACATACAGCGGAGGTTGCAGCGGTCTGTGACGGAGAGACGGAGATCGTCGGCGACGCGTGCGAAAGTGTCGAGAAGTGGCCCTCCGGTGTGCAGATCCGGTCTATCGCTTTGCTTGTTGTTGGTGTTTTTTCTCGTGCGAGGTAGGGGAATAGCTGATGTTTTCTGGGAGGTTTTCTTTTCGCTTTTCTTTGATTGTGCCGGCTTCCCGGTGTCTGCGTTGGGGGCGGGATGTTGGTCGCTGTGCATTTTCAGCCTCTACTTGTATGGTGCGGGGGAGCGTGTGTCCTTGCTGGCCCTTGTGTTTTTTTCCTTATTCTGGCCCAAAGAATCGACGGGATCCCTTGAGGAGTCTGGCCTTCCGGTATATTTGTCTATTGTTGACAGGTTCTCGCGCTATATCGATACTCTATTGGAAGTGCGCTGGTTTTGTGTTTCCTCATCCTGTTCCAAGAGTGCTTTTCTTGTGGGAACTCAAGTGTTTCCCTGAGGTAGAGGCGCTCGGGTTAGGGGCATGCACGAGGCGGAAAAGGAACTCGAGGGGTCATGTACAATAAAATTTTGGTTGCTACTGATGGGTCGATCACGGCAGACGGAGCTGTTTCTCGTGCTTTTGCTCTGGCAACACAGTTTAAGAGCACTGTCATTCTCGTTACTGTGGGTGAGGAGAATGACGCGAAGATCATTCTTGATAAGGTGTCTCGAGAGTATCAAGACACTGGAATTGAGATACAAACTGTGACGCGTCCTGGAGACCCGGCAAGTGTCATTCTTGATGTTGCCGAAGAACTGGTGACTGATTTGATTGTGGTAGGAAACAAGGGCATGCAGGGGGCTCGTCGTTTCTTTCTCGCGAGTGTGCCGAACAAGATCGCGCACCATGCTCCCTGTGCTGTGCTTATTGTCAAGACGACGTGATGGGCTGTGCGCACGCAGAAAAAAACTTTTTTTAGGACGGTAGGAGGCTCTCGCGAGAAGTTTTTTTGTCTCGCGGTCCCTTTGTCTCGCTTGCCTGTTTCTCGGATTTCCTGCGGGAAAAGAATAGGTATTGTGCTTTTTGTCGCGCTTATTTGCGCAGGATGCCGGCTCGATCTTGGCGTTGGGTTGAAAGTACGGCCTGATGGAACAGGCATCGTGTTGTTTTCGATTGTGCCTGATAGGACTTTTCTGGAGGTTCTGGGAAATAAGGGCTTTTCCGAGGTGGGTGATGTATTCGAGTCTCCTGGCGCTGCCGTAAATATTTTTCAAGATCTTCTGGATGAAGGATGGAGGTTACGGGAGCGTGAGAAAGATGTGCTGGTTTTTTCTCACGCTTTTCGTGAAGCGGATGAAGTTCTGACACTTGCCCGACAGTTTGGCGGACCTCAGGGTGCTCCAATTACCCGGTTTGTGGTGACTACGAAGAGTGGTTTTTGGAAAGATACTGTCGCGATCGAGCTGGATGTTGTGTACCGGGCAGATTTACTGCTGAATGCCCTTCTGCGTGGGGTTTCGAATGAGCCGACATCGACAGAGTTGTATGAGACGTTGGGAGTGGACTTTTCGCGGAGCACGCTTGATGTGTTTGTGTCTCTCGAAGGGGAGTTGCTTTCCGTTGATCCACCGGTTTCTTCGCAGGAGACTTTCCGAAATAGGCAGAGACCAGAGTCTTTGGCATGGTCGCTGTCTCCCGGGGAAGAGTTCACGATTTCTGCTGCTGCAGAATCTTGGTCACTGCGAGCAAAAATTTTAGGAGTGTTGTTCTTTTGTTGGGGAATGGGCGGGCTTTTCTTGTTTGTGCGTGCGCGGAGAGACCGCTCTCATCAGAAAAAGACAGACGTAGGGTCAGCCTTTTCGCCTGCTCTGCCTTTCTGGCGGCGGTGAGATCATTTTCCCACTATTGCTTCCCCATCTGTCACAGCTGCTCCATAGCATGAGGACATGGCGAAACAACGATCGGTATACCGGTGCCAAGAGTGTGGTGAGTCTGTTTTCCGCTGGGTAGGGCAATGTCCCTCCTGTCGGGCGTGGGGGTCTGTTGTCGAAGAAGCAGCTTCCGCGAAGACAGGCAGTTCTTCTTGGGGAACGGGTGGCGTGGGCGAAATTGATTTGGCTTTTGTTGCAGAAGATACGCCTGTTCCTTTGCTGGAAGTGCAGACAGACGAAGCGCACTATCGGGCGACCGGGTTGACAGAGTTTGACCGGGTGCTTGGTGGTGGGCTTGTACCTGCGAGTGCAATTTTGTTGGGGGGGGAGCCAGGGATCGGAAAGAGCACCCTGACCCTGCAAGTGTTACACGCTGTGGCTGAGCAGCGTGTCGGGCCGAGCCTGCTTGTGACAGCCGAAGAGTCAAAAGAACAAGTGCGTGTGCGAGCGGAACGTCTTGCTGCCTTGAGCCCAGGCTTCCTTGTGGTGGCAGAGACTTCGGTCCCGGCGATCATTGGGCATTTGCATGCCGTGCGTCCCTCAGTGGTGGTGGTGGATTCTATTCAGATGGTGCGCGATCCCCGTTTTGAAAGTGCTGCGGGGTCTGTGGTCCAAGTGCGAGAATCTGCGGCATTGCTTGTTGCTGCTGCCCGAGAGCTTGGTGTGGCAGTGATTCTTGTGGGGCATGTCACGAAGGACGGGACGCTTGCAGGGCCGCGTGTGCTTGAGCACCTCGTCGATGTGGTTTTGCTTTTTGAAGGGGACCGCCATCATGCTTTTCGGACATTGCGTGGAGTAAAAAATCGTTTTGGTCCTGTGGGAGAGCTCGGTCTGTTTGATATGACGGACCGGGGATTGTTGCCGCTTTCTGACGCTTCTGAGGTGTTTTTGTCTGGTCGTCAAGCTGGTGTCGACGGTTCTGCTGTGGCTGCTGCAATGGAGGGTCGCCGGCCTGTTCTTGTCGAAGTGCAGGCTTTGGTGTCGTCAGCTCCGAGTGGTGTGCCGCGCCGCTCTGTGACGGGTGTTGATCCGAACCGTGTGAATGTGCTTGCCGGAGTCTTGGAGAAACGGCTTGGGTTGGCGTGCGGACGTGGCGATTTATATGTGTCCATAGCGGGAGGTGTGCGCGTGACGGATCCTGCTGTCGATCTTGCACTTTGCGCTGCGATTGCTTCTTCGGCGACAGGAAACCCGCTTCCTGAGGATTTTGTGTGGATTGGAGAGGTCGGTTTAGGGGGAGAAGTACGATCTGTGGCAGCAATAGACCGGCGTGTGGCCGAGGCTGCCCGGTTTGGTTTTCGGACGATTGTGACCCCTGCAGTTGCGGCAGAGGTTGCTTCTCGCGCGTTGTCGAGTGTTGTGGGAGAAAAAGGAGAGGAATGCGAACGTCCTCAAGTGAGAGGTGTAAATGGGCTGGTAGAAGGCTTGGATCTTCTGCTTGGATGAGGCAGAGGACAGAAAATCTTTGGAGTTTGCAAAAATTGAAGAAAGAAAGAAGCACTTTATCGTTTTTGCAGTGCCCCTCATGCGTCTCGCGCATGTTACCTTGATATGGTGGATGATTGGCCGAGCGAGAAGATGCTCGAAAGCCTGGCTCTTGTCGCACCGGGAACTCGCTTGCGCGAGGGGGTGGACCGTGTTTTGTCGTCGAAGACGGGCGGTTTGTTTGTCCTCGGAGGTGAAGGGAGTATTGAGCGGATGTGCTCTGGAGGGTTTGTTATTGACGCCCAGCTCACTCCGCAGCGTGTGAGCGAACTCTCGAAAATGGACGGAGCTGTTCTGCTTGATGATCAGGCGACGCGGATTCTTCAAGCAAATGTGCATTTGTCGCCGAATGCTGATTTTGTCACCAATGAAACAGGAATTCGGCATCGAATAGCGGAGCGAGTGGCACAGCAGTGCCGGAATACAGTTGTGTCTGTTTCTCAGAAGATGGATCTGATTTCGGTTTACCGGGAAGACGAGAAGTATATTCTCCAGCCAGTCACTCGCGTACTCTCCCGCGCGAATCAGGCGGTTGCAACGCTGGAGCGGCATCGGGAACGTTTCAACAAAGTGTCCGTTTCTCTTTCTGCTTTGGAAGTCGAAGATCTGGTGACCACACGCGACGTATTACTCGTTTTGCAGCATGGGGAGATGGTGCGGCGTATTGCGCGCGAGGCGAACGTGCTTCTCGTGGAACTCGGAATCGAAGGTCGATTGCTGCGTTTGCAGGTCGCGGAGCTCTCTTTTGATCTTGTGACAGAGATCGAACGTGATCTTCGAGATTATCTCCCCGATGCAACGCTTGACCTTGATGCAGTAAATATTGCAACAGGGAAGGCAATGAGGGTTCTGGGGTCCTTGCCGACCGCAAGTTTGCGGGATCTTTATACCTTGACAGAAGTGTTGGGAGTGTCGCCTTCCGGCATGGACGCGCCAACGGCTCCGCGTGGCTATCGTTTTTTGTCAAAGATTCCGCGTTTGCCTGGCCGGGTAGTGAGCGACATTGTCTGGCATTTTGATGGTTTGCAAAAAATCCTCAATGCCATGGTTCACGAACTTGGCTGTATCGAATCTATTGATGAGGAGCAGTCTGTCGAAATTAAAGAGAAGATCGTAAGGCTTGCTGATTCTCTGATTCTCGACCGGTACAGCTAACGCACTATTGCTGCTTGCCGTCATCTGGGTGTCGTCGTTGATGTCGTTCCTGGTGTCGTTCTTGGTGTCGTCCTCTTTTTCTTGCATGGAGAGCCCTCCTGTCGGATTTATGGGAGCGCGCGCGTTGCCGATGGTGTGTATATGGGGTCTCGTCGGGTTAATGTGCTGTTTGTCGAAGGTGTTCGTTTCCTCGTTGTACTACTTTGCACAGCCTATGGGTACAAGATGGGAGTCTCCCGACCTTTCTGGATGCCAGTGCAATGGCATTCTTGGCAGGATCCAGATACTGGCGTTTTTGTTTTTTCTGTGCTGGGAGCGGCGGCTGGTTATGTCGGAGGCGGTATCGCAGGACGTCTTCTTCACTATTGGTTTGGCATGGTGGAGGAGCAGGCGGAACGTGTGTCTGTCGCCCAAACGCTCCCAGGTGTGCTGGGAGCTGCAGTTGGGGTTGTTGCTGCCCTGCTGGCAAATATGCCAGTTCTCATCCTTGCTCCGGCCTTGTGGGCAGTGTTTTCGACCTGTCTCACTATGTGGATGGGTGGCACGCTTGGGTATCGTATAGCTTGCCGGAAAGCAGATGAACTTCTCGGCATGATGGGCTTATCGATGGCTTTTACCCCGCGGGAAGACCTGCCTCTTACAGAGGAAAAAGAGTCCCTCTTGTTGGACTCTGCCGCGGTGATAGATGGCCGTCTCCTCTCGATTGTGCGATCTGGTTTTTTGCAGGAGAACCTTTTGCTTTCTCGTTTTGTTTTGGACGAGATTCAGGGAATTGCCGATAGCGCGGATCCGAAAAAGCGCCGGGCTGGGCGGCGTGGCTTGGAAATCCTCGACGCGCTACGCCAGGAAACTCTGCTTGTGATGCTGAACGATGAGTTGCCGGAAGTGGCAGAAGTGGATGCCAAACTGGTGCAGCTCGCAAAACGGCTTCCTGCGGTCTTGTTTACGACTGACTACAACCTGCAAAAAGTCGCGGAGCTACAAGGAGTGCGAGTTCAAAATGTGAACCGCCTTGCTGAGGCACTCCGTCCTCCATACGTGGCAGGAGATCGTGTCGAGATCAGGATTGCCTCGGAAGGCCGCGAAGAGGCACAAGGCGTTGGTTATGTTGAAGATGGCACAATGGTTGTGGTGAATGGTGTAGAACGCTCTGTAGGGCAGACTGTGCAGGCCGTGGTGTCTAGTGTGCACCAAACATCTGTAGGGCGTATGTTGTTCGCTCGTTGTATCGAGAATGATTCGCCCCAGGTGGAAACCTACTCGTCGCGAGATGCCGAGACGCTTTCTGATGGTGACCGTTCCATTGCGAAGGAAACAAGTGGTGTACCGGATCGGTCTCCGTCTTATTTTGAGAGTTTGTGAGCACGTGAGTTCGTGTCGGTCGTTCTGTTCGACAGTTCGTATGTTGCGCGCGAGTTTTCGCCTGTTGCAAAAGAGGAGTCTGTTTTGTGGATCTATGGGCTGTAGTATGCGCGGGCGGAAGTGGGACACGGATTGGTGGTCTTGCGAAACAGTTCCGTGAGCTTGGCGGCATGTCTGTTTTACGGCGCTCTGTCCTCGCGTTGCATGATGCCGGCGCGTCAGTGATCGTGGTGGCAAACGATTTTTCTGCGGTCGCAAAGGCCGGAATGCATGTAGGACGCGATGGTGTAGTCGATATGGTCGAGGGAGGAAAAGATCGCCGATCCAGCGTGTCCCGTGGGCTTTTTGCCGTGGGTAGCTCGGCTTCTCTTGTCGCAGTGCATGACGCAGCGCGACCTCTCGTGACTTCCGTCATGATCGATCTTCTGCTGGAGGAGATGACAGGACCAGGCAGCGAAGATGTAGACGGGGTCATCCCAGTGATCGAAATGAGCGACACGGTCAAAGAAATCGATGAAGACGGTGTCGTCCTCAGGACACTGGACCGTACATCACTGGCACGTGTGCAGACTCCTCAAATATTTCGTCCTGCTTCTTTGCGGCGCGCGCACGCCGAATTCCAAGGGATTGCATCGGACGACGCCGGCATGCTCGAAGGGATCGGGTGCCGTGTGAAGACTGTTGCAGGTGACCCGGAAAACCTCAAAATCACGTACGAAATAGATTTCGCTTTTGCCGAAGTGATTTTGCAAGGTCGTGCGCTGCGGAATAAACGTGTATCGGGTTAGCGTCGGTGTGCCCAAAGAATGGAGGGGCTGTGACAGCCTGGCCAGATGTACGAACAGGATTTGGTTTCGATGTGCATGCTTTCGGAAACGAAGGACCTGTCATTTTGGGCGGGACTGAGATTCCACACGAAAAAGGTCTCGTCGGACACTCTGATGCGGACGCGGTTGCCCATGCAATTATTGACGCTTTATTAGGTGCCGCGGGACTAGGAGATATCGGCGAGCATTTTCCTGAGACAGATGATGCATACGCCGGTGCGTATTCTCTCGGCCTGCTTTCGGAAACGTGCAGGAAGATCCGGGCAGAAGGATGGGATATCGCGAATGCCGACGTGACAGTGATCTGTCAGCGTCCTCGTCTTGGCGAGCGTAAAGCAGAGATGCGAGGCAATTTGGCGACGACTCTGCAAATTCCGTCTGCCCGTGTGAATGTGAAGGCGACAACCACAGAAAAGATGGGTTTCATGGGGCGTGGTGAAGGCCTTGGCGCCTGTGCCCTCGTCACTCTCACGCGTCCGGCCTAAGAGATCCTGTGGGCAGTTTGCGCAGTCCGCAGGATCCGCATGGTGCTCAACAAAACTCGCACAACGATAATCCGAACGCTGAAGTTTTGTCCCGAAATGCCGATGAGTTATCGCGACTTATTCTGTCTCATCACACTGATCAAGAAGCACCGCCGAACCGGAACACCCGCAAAATAATGGGCAGCTACGGGGCCATCGTGTGACGACACGTAACCCTTTTTCAATACTGACGCGCAAACATAACTTGCCTGCCAACCCAACTCGTTTTGAGCACTGTACTCTCCTGGCATATTTCCCTCCCCTCAGTGTTTTTCTTCACTCCTCATGACCTCTCTGCTTACATAATCTTGTATGTATAGGTAAATTTCTCATCTCACCAGAATGATATAAAAGATAAATTGCATGTTAAAGAACCTTATTCGTAGAAAAAATCCAGCAAAAAAATTCCAACAGATCAGCAATATATTCGTAAGATCAGAAAATATTTCAATATCACAAGAAAAATAAAAACCAAAAGAGCAGCTGAACAGGCAGAAATAAGAAAGTTCAAATTTCTCACTCTCAGCATGCGTTCATAAAAAGTGAAAAATCACAGTACAAACAAAGATGCTGATTGCAAAGTGCATATATGCTTATATGGTATAAATCCTTGATAAAATACTGAGTACAGAGCAGCTGAAAATAAAGGAGATGGAATTCTCCTTCTCCGAAAAAAGGAAATTCTTGGATTGGACGCTATTTTTCCTGTCCGCGCTCGAAGAAAAAAAGATTCTTGGAAATGTCCAGTAGGGGAAAGAAACTAAGTTTTGTTCTGAATATGGAACAGAGGTCCGAGCAGAACTTCTCGTCGATCTTCTCACGAACCCTGAATGGAAAATTGCCCCCTGTGGAATCAACATCACAAATGCCCGTATCGTTGGCAAACTAGATTTCGAGTTCGCCACTTTGTGCATCTCTTTCTCCGGGACAGACTATTGCTTTGAAGAAGAGATCTGTCTTGAAGACGCTACCCTTTTTGTTTTTTCTTTTGAAAAATGCGAGCTGATAAAGGGTTTGAATGCCAACCGCTGCCACGTTATAGGTAGCTTCACCATTTGCAACACGAAAAGCAATGAACCCATCACTCTACATGTTGGATTGTGCAAGGGCGAGTGCGATGCGGGCAGTGCTTTGTTCTGGAGGTATGGTCCTTGAGACCGGCAAGACCCGCTGTTCCCTCAACACGTGAGCGTCACGTGAGCGTCCTGGGCACTGCTTCTTTGAGGGGTCCGGCAAGGGGGACCGTGGGGGAGTGGAAGCCATGAGACCAGGTAATTTTCCTCTGTCCAGTTAAGATAGGGTTGACTCGCTGTGGCCGGATAGGATTTTTTGCTCACTCGCCTCTTTTGTCGGGATTTTTGCTGAGATTGAAGGGTGTCCTGCGGATTCTCCTGTCTGATGTTCGCGTTGTTTGCCCTTTGGTCGCTGTTTTGTTGCGGCCGATTGTTCCCCGTAAACAGGATGCCTGTTGTGCAGTTTTTCAACACTCTGTCTCGTGAAATTGAAGGGTTTGTGCCACGTCAGGAAGGTCGCGTGGCCATGTATGTCTGTGGTTCGACGGTCTACGCTCCCCCTCACCTCGGCCATGCCCGTATGGCTGTGGTGTTCGACATGATTCGCAAGTATTTTGAGTTTGCGGGATACGATGTGACTTTTGTGAGCAATTTCACTGATGTCGATGACAAAATCATCGCGCGGGCGCAAGAGCAGGGGATCCCAGCCGCGGCAGTGGCAGAGAAAAACATCACGATCTGGGAAGAGAATATGCGCCGGCTCGGGGTTGCCCTGCCCGATATCGCGCCGAAGGCGACAGCGCATATTCCCGAGATGCTTGAGATGATACGTGTCCTCATCGAGAAAGAGTACGCGTATATCGTAGACGGGGATGTTTATTTTCGTGTTGATGCCATACCCTCCTATGGCCGCTTGTCAGGACAAAAACTCGAGGACCTGCAGGTAGGCGCGCGGGTGTTGCCTGGTGAAAAGAAGAAATCCCCGTTTGATTTTGTGTTGTGGAAGGCGGCAAAGCCCGGTGAGCCCTCTTGGGATTCCCCTTGGGGAGCAGGAAGGCCAGGGTGGCACATCGAGTGTTCAGCTATGGGAGTACACTATCTTGGCATGGGCTTCGACATTCATGGGGGCGGCTCCGACCTGATCTTCCCTCACCATGAGAATGAGATCGCGCAAGCCGAAGCCTGCATGCAAAGCGAGCCTTTTGCCCGATACTGGGTGCACAATGGGCTTGTGAAGCTCGACGGGGAGAAGATGGCGAAGTCGACAGGAAATTTCGTCAGTGTCTCTGAACTGCTCCAGGAACACACCTCTCAGGCAGTACGTCTTTTGGTGGCGCAAACTCATTACCGGAAGGCGTTGGACTTTTCTTCGTCTCTCATCGCCGAAGCCGAGACGGCAGTCGAGCGTCTTGGTTTGTGCCGTGATCGTTTGGTCGCTGCGGGAGTAGGCATGCCGGCTTCTGCAATACAAGAGACTTCTCTTTATGAAGAAGTCTCTGCAGATGAGAAGGCCATGTCGGCTTTTCGTGCCGCAATGGAGAATGATTTTGCAACACCCGGGGCGGTTGCTGCACTGTTCGAGCTGGTAAAGCGAGCGAATACTCTGCTTGAGGCGCAAGACCCCGACCTTGAGGCCCTTGCAGGAGCTGCTCGCGCGATCTCTGAGATAGACCGCGTTCTGGGCGTTGTGCCTCCTGCAAAGCACAGTGAGGGCGACACGGCTTTGCTGCCTGAACTCATGCAACTTCTGCTCGACGTTCGTGAGCAGGCACGTGCCCAACGGGATTTTGACTTGTCTGATCTCATCAGAGACAGACTTGACGAGGTAGGAATCATTGTCGAAGACACCCCCCAAGGCACCCGATGGCGCGCTCGTCGCCGGCAAACGCCCGGTCTTTGAGCTTTTCCGCGCGGGACGGCGCAGCGTGCGCTGTTTGTACGTAGTGGAAGGAACAAGTCTCCCGCCTGAGATTGCCGAGAAGGCACACGCTGCGCGTGTGCCAGTGCGGGAGGCGACGGATGAGGACCTTCAGGCCTTGTCCGGGATGACCGCGCACCAGGGAATTGTGGCGGAAGCCGAGGGGCTCCCCCGTCCCGATTTCGTGGAGGCTGTGACAACGGCTCACTTTTTTATTGCGCTTGATGGGGTGACGGACCCGCGGAATATGGGGGCAGTTGCGCGTGCCGCAGAAGGAGCAGGCGCAGCTGGTCTGATTGTACAGGACCGTCGGAGTGCTCCTTTCACTGCTGCTGCGCAAAAGGCCGCTGCGGGAGCGATGGAATATCTGCCAATTTTTGTGGTTTCGAATTTGGCAAATGCGTTGGAGTTGGCAAAAAAAGCGGGGATGTGGGCAGTGGGGCTTGCGCCTGAGGGGAAAGCCCTGTGGGAGTGCGGCTTGTGTGATGAACGTGTGATCTTGGTGGCAGGGTCAGAGGGAAAAGGTATTCGTCCGCGTGTGCAATCGGTATGCGATGAACTTTGCGGGATTCCTCTGCATGGTCGTGTCGCCTCGTTGAATGTGGCGACGGCAGTGGCGGTGGCGGCTTTTCATGTTGCCGAACGACAAGAGCGCCAGGAAGGTAAACACGCGTGATGGCTGCAGGTTTCCTCCTTTGAGGTCTTGTCGGATTGTCGACTTTTTTCGTGTATGGGCGAATATGCTTTGCGAGATTGGCTGTGGGGTTGGAAGCGAACAGGGGTTTTTGTAGCTTTTTAAAAGTGTGATTGTGTCTATTTTGTAGGGTTTTTTAGTTATTTGTAATGATTAGAGGTATTTGTGGTCGTGCGAGAATTGCGCAGTTGAATGAGGTATCTTCATGCGTTTTACGTAGGAAGAAACCTGAGAAAAGCCTTAATGTGACATCACGTTGATGTCGGTGTTGTGCAATGTGTCCGTTTTTTAAGAGCATTTTCACGCTGCCACACCAGAGCATCCTCTGTTTTTTAGTTTTCAATGTTCTCGGAGGGCTTGCTTTGGCAGGATTGATGCAAAACAATGCTCTCGGTCGGATTCCGGATGACCGCTTGGTAGAGATGGCCCGTGGAGGCGACCGTCTCGCTCTCGAACACCTTCTAGCACGCTATCAGCGTTTTGCTCGCACAAAAGCTCGAGGATATTTCCTCATCGGAGCTGACTCCGATGATATTTATCAAGAGGGTATGATCGGGCTTTTCAAGGCTGTTCGCGATTTCCGTTCCGACCGTCAGGCATCGTTCCGGGCATTCGCTGAGCTGTGTATCACCAGGCAGATTATCACCGCGATTAAAACAGCAACGCGGCAGAAACATCAGCCACTCAACTCCTATGTGAGTTTCAATCTCACACGCTCAGAAGACGACCAAGATCGTACTGTCGAGGACATGCTCCCCGGCGACGAGAATTTTGAGCCCGCGCACCGTGTGATTTCCGTTGAGGAAGTCTCCAAGCTTCGAGGCTCTCTCTACGACATTCTCTCCCCACTTGAGCTACAAGTTCTCAAACTCTATGTCGAAGGAAAAAGCTACCAAGACATAGCGGACGCCCTCGGTCGTCACGCCAAATCCATCGACAACGCCATTCAGCGCATCAAGCGAAAACTCGAAGCCTGCCTACAGCGCCGCGAGGCCGACGACCGGGCAGAACTCGCCCGCGAAGCCGTGTAACACGCAGAAAAAATGTGATTTCTTACACTTTCCCCGCCCGGTTCATCTTGTCCGGTGAGAGCTTTGTGGAATAACGCTCTCGGGAAGCTCGCCTGTGCGGAGGCGACTGTTTTTCTGACAACTCGTTCTGTTTTCTCTTTGGCAAGCATTTCACGGGGTAAGCATGCCAAAAACAGAATTTAGAGTGTCAAGAGAACCGGGAAAAGGGGCACAGTGTCGGGGTAGACCCACCGGGTCTACCCCGACACCTTCCGATCTTGTTTCGTCTTGGTATGCAAACCCAGCCGAAAAAACAGCCGTGCTATCTCTGTGCGCATCCTCCCTTGCACTCTCTTTTGACCGCGTGGTCGTTTCGCCAGAGATTTTCCGGGTGGTCCGTAGTGCAGACCTTGCCGGGCAGTCCGAGTGGGGACCCTGGTGAGGTCGGGTCTTGTGAAGGCCTCGGCGTGCAGAGTTTTTGCGGGGACCTAACGGAGGCCTTTCTATTGAGTCTCTTGGTGACTCTCTCGCAAAGATGCTTCTGCCGGGGCCGCAGGTTCTTCTGCGAGCGCAGCCAGCGCATAATCCACAAGGGACGAGGCGAGCCCGGTATAAGAAGAAGGTGTGAGCTCGAGTAAACGCTCCTTGTCAGCCTCGCTCATCCCTGGCGTATCGCCGAGACTCATCAGATAAGACCGCATCTCTTTCTCGGTGACCAGCTGCCCGCGTGTCAGCTCTTTCAGACGCTCATACGCATTTGCCACCCCACTTTTTCGCAGGACCGTTTGCGCCGCTTCCCCTAGAGTCTCCCAAGCCTGGTCGAGATCCTGCGTTAGTTTTTCTTCGTGCAATTCAAGGCGCCGCACTCCCTTTAAGGAATACCGGATCGCCAAAAGCGAATGCCCAAGCCCGACCCCCGTATTGCGCAACGCCGATGAATCACTTAAATCCCGTTGCAAGCGAGACACGGGAAGCTTCCCCGCAAGATGCGACAAAATCGCATTACTTACCCCAACGTTTGCCTCAGAAGTCTCAAAATCAATTGGGTTCACCTTGTGCGGCATCGTCGAGGAACCAATCTGACCTGCCACGAGAGACTGTCGAAAATACCCTAAACTCACATACGACCAAATGTCAGTATTGAAGTCGTTTAAGACAGAGTTCCAGCGCATGACCGCATGAAAAATTTCCGCCATATAGTCATGCGATTCGATCTGTGTAGTGAGCGGATTCCACACCAGCCCCATCCGCTGCACAAAAACGCGTGAAAGCTCTGTCCATGGTGCATGCGGATAGGCAGCCATGTGCGCGCCATACGTTCCCACTGCCCCGTTTATTTTCCCGAGAATCTCGCAGGCGAGAACCTGCCGCCGCTGCCGCTCCCACCGGTACACAAAAACCGCAAGCTCTTTCCCGACCGTCGTAGGCGTTGCCGCCTGCCCATGTGTTCGAGAAAGCATTGGCACGTCTCGCCAAAGATCAGCGAGCCCAGCCACCGTCCGGGCAAGCTCCGCGGCGTGAGGACCCCAAATATCATGAAGCCCTCTCTGCAACATGCGCCCATACGCCAGATTATTCACATCCTCTGATGTACAAGCAAAATGCGTAAAAGCCGTAAGATCCTGGAGAGAAGTCCCGGCCATTTTGCTGCGAAAATAATATTCAACAGCCTTCACATCATGATTCGTTTCACGTTCAATCTGTTTCACCGCCGCAAGATCATCCGCAGCAAAATCCGTCGCCCACGAGCGCACCCGAGCAACCTCCTCCCCACTCAAATTGCGAATCTCGCGAAATTCAGGACTCTCAGCCAAAAAAAGCAGCCACTCTGCCTCCACATGGAAACGATGGCGCATCAGAGCACACTCTGAAAATTCCTGGCGCAGGTCATCGAGGAGCGGACGATACCGCCCATCGAGCGGAGAAATACTGAGAAAAGTGTCGCTGGTCATCGTGTCCCACTGTAGAGAACCACCCCCACCCCGCGCCCGTTGACCTCTTTCCCGCCCTCCCTGCACGGGCCCATCCCAGGCCCCGCGAAGGGCCCCCCGGCGAGAGAGCCGAGGCGTGGGGTCGTGTGAGGCGAGCCGGGGAGCCGGTCCCGGGGAGGTTCTGGGTGTGGGGCCGTGTGAGGCGAGCCGGGGAGGTCAGGCCGGGTTGAGCGAGGTCGGGGAGCGATGTTCAACATCCCTCCCGAAAGACCCCAAGACAGTAAAAGTCACTCTTTGCCCCCACCATGAGAGTTCTTGTGACAGCTTTCTTCCACAAACCTCTTTTCCCTCCCCAAAACAAGCAAGAAACGATGTGCGCGAGGCCCCCAGCCTTGTGTATTCTGTGCACAAGAGAGAGGGAGACTGTCCTCCCTCCCCGCATAACCAGAAGCCTCCCAGCTTTCTTCGATGTCTCTCACTTGACAGACTCGGACTCCCTGGCACGGTTTTCTGGCGGCGCATGCCGGCGTGGCGCAGTGGTAGCGCAACTGATTTGTAATCAGTAGGCCGTCGGTTCGATCCCGACCGCCGGCTCCTCTTCTGACCAGGTGAAATACCCTGCGACAGCCCCGTAAACCCCCCCTCTCCCAGAGATTTGACCCAAATGGGGTCTGGTTTTTTCGCTTTCTGTGGCGAAATGAGGGCGCTGACACGCTCTTTTTGTGATGGGAGCGTGGGGATGAGGCATTTTTCTTCGTAGTGAGCGCATGGGAGATATCCGCAATATCTTCCGCAATACCTGCACATACCCTCCCTGGTCAGTGCTGTTTAGTATGCAGTGAATGGGTGACTCGTGCCGATTATCTCTTGTGCGTTTCCGGAATGGTCCGCTGCTCTGTTGTCCAAGCTTGCAAGCTCCGCAATCCCCGAAAGCCAGAGTAAGACGAAAGGTAGGTGCATACAACACTGGCAACGACGGCGACAGCATCGCGGGGATTCTCGTCTCAATCCTTGGGGTACCGGAGGAGTCTTGGATGGGTATCAGAACGTAAAAATATAGCTTTGAGACTTTTTCCTGGCTGCCCAAACCCTCCCATCGCAGTTGCACGGAGCATTTGCTGCAGCAAATTATTTCTCAAAATGAGCGAGAAGCGGATGCTTGGCTGCAACCGATTTGCACAATGACGGATTTCTTGAAGTTGTGCAGAACTTGCTGGTGAGGTTGGAGCGAGTTGTCTCGAGGATTAGGAACTTCCGCAATTTTGTATCTGCGTTTGGCTTTATGCCAGGAAGCTGCACAGGGGTTTGGTTCCCATTGTTGGATCCTGTTCCAACTGAAAGCTGGAGAGCGCTTGGTAGGGGCGAGAAGCTGTTTTTTTTAGTACGCCATTGCAATTTTCATGCTGGTGAAGAGGCGAGTTTTGCGGCTTCTCTGTGGGAGCTGGAGAAGCCGGCACTGGGTGCAATCGAGGCAAACATGTCGAGAATTTCTCTGCCGGCTTGCCAGAAGAAGCCATTATGTGGGCCTGGAGTCAAGAAGACGAAGAACTTGTGGTTCCTCTTGCTCTCCTGATTGAGACCCACATGATGACTCTTTTAATTGTCGGAACCTGGCTTATTAGTAAGGGTTTTGTATCCGCTAATAGCCTAGTTGAGTATCTTTTTTAGTCCGACTATCGACCCAATGGTAAGAAAAATTGTAATAAGTGTATTCATTTTTTCCTTTTATGTTGTGAATTGTAGCGAGAATAATTCAGTATTCACTCGCGGAGATAAAATTCTTTATTCCCCGTTTATTTCTGCTTCTGTCCGTACCTGTTAAAATCTGATTTAGTTGAGTATCTTTTTTAGTCCGACTATCGACCCAATGGTAAGAAAAATTGTAATAAGTGTATTCATTTTTTCCTTTTATGTTGTGAATTGTAGCGAGAATAATTCAGTATTCACTCGCGGAGATAAAATTCTTTATTCCCCGTTTATTTCTGCTTCTGTCCGTACCTGTTAAAATCTGATTTAAATTAGCGTTATGTGACAGCGATATTTTACTGAGACCTTGCTATTTGACTGAAATAGGTACCCATTATTGTTGAAATAAACTGTTTGCAATCGAAAAAATGCTATTTTATGGAATTCTAAATAGACGGAAAAACCCTGGTAAAGGCATGAAGAAGGAAAGACGATACCTGCTGGAATGCCGGAGAGGTATGCTTTTAAGCAAAATATAACTCTCCGCTTTCTCGGCAGTAAATGCTTATTCCAGAGAAAACCCAGACTTTATTGAGTCCGCAGATTTTTTTGAAAAAATAGAGATGCGCCTCATTTTTTCGAGTTTATTTGTGATCATATATAGAAAACTATGTATGGTTTGCCAAAATAAGGAATTTTTCCGAAAATATTACTGATGTGGAAATATTTTTCGCGCCGGACAATAGCGAGTTAGGAGTCCTCCTTTTCTCTACCTGCCCCAAAGGGCGCGTTTGGTATTGATGTCCATCATAATTAGGCATATGTTTATTTGCAAGTTTATTGAAATTCATATGTATGATAGGGTATGTCTACTCTTGAGGGATACGCGGAAACCCTAGGTCCTCATACTGGCGAAGCAGCAGGGTTCTGGCTAGTGCGCAGCTTTTCTGTGGTGAGGGGAGAAAATGAGAGACCTCATTAAGGCAAAGGCAAAGGCAAAGGCAAAGCCGGTGCTGTGAAAGAGGTCATGTGATCTTCCAGACTTTCACGATACCGTCGCTGCTGGTGCTGACGATGCTGATGCCGTTCGGGCTAAAGATGGCGTTTTGCACGCGATCGTTGTGTTGGAGAGTGTGGAGGAGTTCCCCTGTATCAGTTTTCCAGATTTTGGCAGTGCCGTCAAAACTTGCAGTGATGGCGTGAGTGCTGTCGGGGCTGAAAGACGCGTTCCACACGTTTTCGTCGTGGTGGAGTGCGTGGAGGAGTCCCCCTGTATCGGTATTCCAGATTTTGGCAGTGTCGTCAAAACTTGCAGTGATGAGGTAGGTCCCGTTGGGGCTGAAAGACGTGTGCCATACCTCTTCGTCGTGCTGCAGCGTGTGGAGGAGATCTCCTGTCTTGGCGTTCCAGATTTTGGCAGTGTTGTCAATGCTTCCGGTGATGATGCGAGTTTTGTCGAAATTGAAGGACGTGTCATATATGGAAGCTGTGTGATCCTTGAAGTTCTGGATGTGTGCTCCTGTAGCAGTTTTCCAGATTTTGGCAATGCCTTTCCAGCTTGAGGTGACGACGCGGCTGCCATCGGAGCTGAAGACGGCTCTTATCACTTCATCTTGATAGTCATGTCGGAGAGTATGAATGGCTTGTCCTGTTTTGGCGTTCCAGATTTTGGCAGTGCCGTCAGCGCTTGCAGTGGAGACATGGATGCTGTCGGGGCTGAAGGACGCGTGATGCACGTTACTTTTGTGTTGGAGTGTGTGGAGGAGTTTCCCTGTGTCGGCGTTCCAGATTTTGGCGGTATTGTCCAAGCTCCCGGTGATAATGCGAGTGCCGTCGGGACTGAAGGACACGTTCCATACGTCATCGCTGTGGTGGAGTGTGTGGAGGAGTTTCCCTGTGTCGGCGTTCCAGATTTTGGCAGTGTCGTCCAAGCTCCCGGTGATAATGCGAGTGCCGTCGGGACTGAAGGACACGTCGTACACAATTTCATTGTGAGCTTCGATGGTGTGAAGGATGTCAACCGTGTTGATGTCAATTGTCTTGAGGCCGTTTTCGGAGCCGTTGTCCCTGGAGAAAAGGACGAAGAGAATGATGGGAGCGAGAAGCGCGAGGGCACTAATGAGAAGGATCTGCGGAGCGCGTAGTTTCTGGTTTTGTTTCTTGAGGTGCGGGGGAGTGGGTTGTGGAGGGTAGGTGGTTGGTGTGCTGGGAAGTGGGGAGGCAGTGGGTGCGGGTTTTGCCGGCAGTGTTCTGTGGGCGAGGGGGATGCTGATGTGGCTGGGGAGGTTGTGTTGGGGGGTGACGCCGGTGCGGAGGTGGTTGTAGGTGTAGGTGCAGAGGTCGTTTAGGGTGATGTGGGTTTGACCGGGTTGGGGTGGTGTGGTGCGCAGTCCTTGGCTGAGGACGAGCGTGAAGGGGCTGGGCTGGTTGGTATACAGGGAGGTCTGGTGGGTGTTTTCGGTGTTGGACAGGATGTAGTGGTGTTGGTTTGTAAGGCTTTTTGGCAGGTTGTTGTGTTGCTCGGTGTATGTGTTGTGCGAGCAGTCGAAGAGGAAGAGCCGGGTGTGGGTGGGGGAGTCTTCCGCTATTTGGTTGAGGGTGTGGGCGGAGAGTGCGGTGTCGGGGAGGAGGTCGATGCGGGTGTCCGCGGTGCAGAGACAGGGGTCGTTGTGTCGGTCGAAATGGATGTGACCGGTGTAGTAGAAGAGGGTGAGGTCGTGTTCGTGAGCGGAGTTGAAGAGTTCTTTTATTGCTTTGGTGATGTGAGCAGTGCTGCTGTTTTCCATGGTTTGCATGTTCTCTGGCGTGAACATGCCGGTTGTGGGGTCGGTGAGGGTGTTTTTCAGGAGAGTGAGATTGTGTGAGGGGGCATGGAGCTGAGGGAGGTTCGTGGAGTCGGGGAAGGTATCATTGCCGACGAGCAGTGCTCGGTAGACCATCCCTGGGCTCTCTCTGTCTGTGAGTGGAGTACCGCGTTTCTGAGTACGAAAGTATTTTACCAGACTGTATGTTCTTATTCTACTTTTCTATGAAGAAGTAGCAGTTTTCGTGTGTTTTCTTAGGATCTAGTCATATTTGAGGCTATTCGTTGGCCAATGGGGTGAGGGGCGGGGATGGTGTCCCGTGTGCTGAGGTTCGGTTTCTCGACCAGGCGTCGCAACATTGCCTTACCGTGATCTGGAAGACCTTGCGGGGCTATCGAAATTGAGCTTGTCTGCCGCTGTTGATGTAAATAATTATTGACACTAAGTTAAGAATATCGTACATTCTTTTATGTTAAGAACATTTGACATAGGAGCATGAGTGTCATTCAAAGAGAAGAGCGCGTGGATCATGGCCTTGGTTCCACTCGTCATATATCCAGCCTATCTCGCCGTTATTCTGTGGCGAGCGGACAACACCAGTCTGACCGGGGTGTTCTACGCGTCAGCAATGCTGTGGACAATCGGAGCTTGGGTGACCGTCTCGATTGTGGTCCATATTGTGGTTGGGATTATCTCACCGAAAGACATCGACAAGAAGGATCAACGTGATAGGGAGATCTATCGGTTCGGTGAATATGTCGGCCAATCATTTGTCGTGATTGGTGCTGTGGCGGCGCTTGGCATGTCGATAGCCGAGCTGCACCATTTCTGGATCGCGAATGTGATCTACCTCGCGTTTGTGCTGTCGTCTCTCCTTGGGTCTGTGGTGAAGCTCGTTTCCTACCGCAGGGGCTTTCCACAATGGTGAAACCGACAAAAGTCAGAAATGTCATTCGATCTCTCAGGTTTACGAATGGAGAGATGACACAAGCGGAGCTGGCGGATCGTGTTGGGGTGACCCGACAAACGATCATTGCGATTGAGCGAGGTCGCTATTCGCCTTCTCTTGAGATGGCTTTCGAGATCGCGCGGGCTTTCAAGGTGCCGCTTGACGACGTTTTTCAATACCCCGACACTGAGCCTGAAAGCAAAGAAAAATGAGTACTACCTTTTGGGATAAAATCTCTAAAAAATATGATAATGATGTACGAAAACATGATTTTTTTACAAAAAAACTATCGAAAGTACCAAGTCGCTCCTGAGTAAGTCGGATGTAGTATTAGATTTCGCTTGTGCATCTGGTGAGATAAGTTTTGATATAGCACCCAATGTGCAACGCCTTCAAGGTGTCGATTCCTCAGCAAAAATGATCGAACTGGCGAATCAAAAGCTGCGCGACTACCCAGTTCACAATATTATTTTCACGCAAACCGACTTGTTCGATCAAAGACTCGAAAGCCATTCTTTCTCTGCCATCATCGCGTTTAATATCTTTCATTTACTGGATGATCCCTCCAAAGTATTCGCTCAATTACACGATTTGTTGACAGAAGAAGGATTACTTATCTCGCAAACCCCATGTCTTCACCACCGGAGTTTCTTTTTTCGGTCAATGATCAGTCTTGCACAGAAAATAAAATTGGCCCCAAAAATTACAAGTTTCACAGTCGAGGAGATGGAATCATTTGTGTCTCACAGCGATTTTGAGATTCTTGAAACAAAAATGTGGGAGAAAAAAAATGCAGTCCAATGGATTGTCGCAAAGAAAATAAAACAGGCAACAAACCGTGTTTCTTGAAAACCTGGCCCACCTACTACATTCATTGTGGTGGACTTCGTGTTGGGCTTTGTAGTGACAGCGCAGGTGACAGCGCAACGGTATGGTGCAGCCTGTGTCGAGGCCGGCAGCGGGATTACAAAATGGCCAGTTGCGTGGGCAGTTGTATGGGCAGCTTGGAGTGCCTCGCCATGTGCGCTGCGATCCGGCCATCGGTGGTGAGGGCGTGGTCGTTCGTGAGAAACCGGCGATCCACTCACGGCAAGAAAAAAACACCCCATGCACCCACTGTCAAGCACGCTGAAACTTTGACGGAAACTATCGCGAGATTGTCAGGGCTCCCTGGGGTTCGAGTGTTGACCTCAGGAATCGTTGCAGAGCGTGCTCGTGAACCGATGCGACACGGGCTTGTGCCCGTTCGAGCAGATCGCTTGGCTCAGTCATCTGCACGGCGTGTGCGAGATCGATCCTCGGCAGCAGTTTTTTGGTGATAGGGCGTTTGGCTCCCGGGCACTTGATGGACTGCAAGAAACGCTGGACACTTGTCGAGGTCAGGACAGCGTGCGCTATCGCTGCATCGACGGGGTCGTTGAAGGGCAACAGGTAACACGTGTCGTCGAAGAACACGGGTCTCCCCGAATCCGGGCCAATCAGTCGAAACTCGGGGCCGGCGTGTAGCCCCGAGACAGCCACCTTCCAGGGAACAAATGAATAGGGTCCGAGGCCAAAGACCGAGAATCGGGGCTTCCCTCGATAGATCGACGACTTGCGACTGTCGAGAGAAGCCCCGTTTGCTTCCAGGTATTTCCAAAGTTCCGGTGCCTCGTCGCGCAGAAAATCGTGTCTTCACCGAAGCAGCGCTGCGGCACGATCACGGCCCGTTTCAATGCCGGCCTGTCTCGATGCAGATCAGTTGACTTCAGCCGCGGAAAAACGAGCTCTTCTTCGATATCGACATGGGCGCCGGACTTGGTGTGCAGTATCCCATCGACGCGCGCAAGCTTCATCACAGATGAAGCGTCGTGCTTCAAACTCTGTCACCATTCGAGAGGGCCGTGACCGTCGAGCGCCTTGACTGACTCGTAGGCGGCAAGATCCGTGACCAACTGCCCGCTGTCGTTGTACCCCAACATCAGTGGTTGGGTATCTCTTGAGAACTCAGGGTGTACGGCACACTGCTTCTCCAAAGGTTTCCCGAGCTTGAAGCTGAAGAGGCATGCATCCACCGAAGCGTTGAACCATCGCTTTGCGTCGATTGGAAAGATCTCGAAGTCGTGGGCCGGAATCTGGTGCTTGCAGCAATACTCGAACACGTTTTTGGCGACTTGCATCTTGCACAGCATTGCTACCGTCGGGGTCTGTTGCATCAACTCGACAATCATCTTGATGATGATGAACTCGGCGATGTCGAAGTTGGAAGCTCCGGTGCGCGCGTCGAGTCCTTTGAGCTTCTTGAAATTCGACTTCTCAGGCAAATTCGCCGATCCCGGCGCATCCAGTTCCGAGTTTGTGACCCAGGGGAGGGTTCCCGACAAGAAGCATCTCGGTATCGGCTTCACTCAGCTCAGGTCCTTCACCAGTCTCATGTCAAAAAGACTTGCATGAATAATCTGGGCACCAGTGTGGCGGGCTTCAGGGAGGTAGCTCTCTTGTATCTCGATTCCTATTCGCTGCGTCCTGGGCCACTTGGTTCCGGCAGCGGCGAGAAAGCTCCCAGCTCCACAGGTCGGTTCGAGGACTCTCCTGAAATCCTGACCATCGTGGAGCTCGATGATCTTCTCGCAGAGTTCGATCGGGGTCTGAAAGTCGACGAAGTGCCTAGCCATGGACAACGAAGTCCGAGGGGATATCAGTTCTTGGTGTCATCGTTGGTGGCGTCACTGACGTCGTTGAAGGTTGTGCCGCTGATGTAGGTTTGCAGGACTGGTGCGGCTGTGGCGACGAGATCGGTGATTTCGG
>Ga0209633_10000246_pt1 | contig 65393 bp, 61 predicted proteins | sample Cruoilmetagenom1_FD_187290 | JGI IMG/M metagenome (GOLD analysis project Ga0209633, IMG submission 187290) | Oil polluted marine microbial communities from Coal Oil Point, Santa Barbara, California, USA - Sample 1 (SPAdes) (version 2) | ecosystem: Environmental > Aquatic > Marine > Oil seeps ... | reverse complement strand
TAACTCGGTGGTAAAAGACTTAACTGATCTTGATCATAGGTCTTAAAAACTACTTTTCTGCTCATTCTTAAAGTTAAGAATTTACTAGAAAAATTGCAAAAAAAAGACTGCCTTTTCAGACAGCCTCGATTCTTTTTTGAATTTTGTTACTGTTAAAGTAAAAAAAACGAGCTGCTTCGACTACGCTCAGCATAAGCGATTCACACAATTTTAAAAAAAATTGGTTCTCTGCTTACTTCACATCCATAAGTTCAACATCAAATACTAATGTAGCACCTGGAGGAATTATTCCTCCTGCTCCAGCAGATCCATAACCTAAGTCGCTAGGAATTACCAAACGTGCTTTATCTCCAACGTTTAATAAGCAAATTCCTTCATCCCAACCTGGAATTACTTGACCAACTCCAACTTGAAAATCTAAAGGCGAATTGCGCTTGTATGACGAATCAAAAACGGTTCCATCTGCCAATTGACCTTTATAATGTACTGATACTGTATTTCCTTTTTCAGCTTTTTTACCTTCACCCTTTTGAATAATTTGGTAACGCAAACCAGATGCTGTTTCATCAAAACCAACAGCTAATTTATCTAACTCAGCTCTTGCTGCCTCACGTTCTGCTGCGATACGTTTTTCACGAGAGCCTTCAAAAGTTCTAAACGCTTCAATAGCATTAAATTTCTCTGCTGCAGCTCCTTGTCTTACAATTTCTAAATTTTCTATAGTATCTCCTTGTGCAACTGCATCTACAATATCTTGTCCTTCTACTACTTTACCAAAAACAGTATGCTTATTATCTAACCAATCTGTAGCGATATGTGTGATATAAAACTGACTTCCGTTGGTACCAGGACCAGAATTTGCCATAGCTAATACACCAGGACCATCGTGTTTTAAATCTGGATGAAATTCATCATCAAATTTATAACCAGGATTTCCAGTTCCTGTACCTTGTGGGCAACCACCTTGAATCATAAAATCTGGAATTACTCTATGGAATTTTAAGCCATTGTAATAAGGGTTTCCTTGTGACTTCACAGAATTTTCTAAATTGCCTTCTGCCAAAGCTACGAAGTTACCTACTGTTCCAGGCGTTTTCTCGAACTCTAAATTTACTAATATCTCACCTTTTGAAGTGTTGAATTTTGCGTATAAACCGTCTTGCATTGTATGTGTTTTAATTTGAAGGTGCAAATATAAGAAACTGAATGTTAGTTTTATGTATGAAGTTTAGATTTGGATTTCATCTTACTACATTTTTGACACAGCTTGACCCGATTTTTTTCGAGAGATTTCAAGGATTCTTTTACGGTTTTGCGACTTTGATTAAAAAAATTACACAGAGATACACAGAGTTTTCACAGAGATTCGCAGAGATTCGCAGAGATTCGCAGAGATTCGCAGAGAAAAAAAGGGATCTAATTGTACTAATCATCACTAATTCTATATTATTCTCAATGAGAAATTTTTGGCGCAGGTTTTTCTCAGATAAAAAATCATATTTAATCATAAAAAATCTGCGTCATCAGCGTTCTAACAATAATAATTACAGAAAGATGCATAAAGAGGATGAAGTATATGATACTAATTTTTTGATATTGGAATTTAATTTTTTCATTAGCTTTGAAAAAAAAATCTACATGGCATTCTTATCTAAACTTTTTGGTTCTAAAGCTTCTGAAACTAAATCACAATCTGGCGATACTATTGATGCCATTATAACTGATGTTGAAAACCAACCTTTTGGGGTTTCTGATAACAATGTGCTTTTTGCAGGTTTAAATGAATTGGGAGGTTATTTCTTTTTTCAAACGGTTATTGTTGGTCAGCTAAATGTGAAATCTAAAATTGGTGCGGAACTTTTCTTTATTGGTGATGACTTTAAACTACAATTAAAGGCTGATATGCCAGAATTTGAATCTGAAGATTCTTCTATTAAAGGACGACACGTGACTAAGATTGATTTTCAGATTGAAGAAAGTGACGTGGAAAAATTAGAGAATGCTACGCTTAAAAGTATTCAGATTAAAATTAAGAAACATGATCTTTTGTTTACAAAGTATGTTGTTATAGATGCTTTAGATGAAGAGGAATAGCTGCTAGAATTTATTTCGGATTGAAAAAAAGTGATACTAATTATCACAAATCTTTGCATATAATAATTACACTCAAATTCATAGAAAAGAACTTCAAATACACATTTTACTTACAACTACCAACTAAAGATTAACAACTAATTCGCAACTTCACTCATAAACTTAATGCGGTATAAACGCAATTCTTCATCGTCGTAATCTCCATCAAATTCTTCAATAGCATCGTCTATTTTATCACTTTCAGATTCCATAAAGTATTCATGGATTTCTTCTTGTTGGTCTTCGTCTAAAAGATCATCTATCCAATAATTGATATTCAATTTTGTGCCAGAAAACACAATAGATTCCATTTCTTTTATAAACGCAGGCATTTCCATTCCTTTTGATGACGCAATATCAGTTAAAGGTAATTTTCTATCTACATTTTGAATGATATATAATTTTATAGCTGAATTTGTTCCTGTGGATTTTACAACCATATCATCTGGTCGCATTATGTCGTTTTCTTCAACATAATCTGCTATTAAACCAACAAAATCCTTACCGTATTTTTTAGCTTTACTCTCTCCTACTCCATGCACATTAGATAATTCCTCAATGCTGATAGGGTATTTTAAAGCCATATCTTCTAATGAAGGGTCTTGGAAAATAACAAATGGTGGTACTCCTATTTGCTTTGCGTTACGCTTACGTAAATCTTTAAGCATTTTCATCAAATTATCATCTGCAACAGCTCCTCCGCCTTTTGAGTTAGTGATAATATCATTATTAGAGTCCATGTCAAACACATGATCTTCTGCCATCATAAATGATTTTGGTTTTGATATAAAATCTTTACCACTATCACTTAATCTTAAAACACCGTAAGTTTCAATATCTTTCTTTAAAAAACGTGCTACAATCACTTGACGAATTAGTGCCATCCAATATCTTGGATCTTTAGCTTTACCAACACCAAAAAAGTTTTGTAAATCTGTTTTATGAGAAGAAATAAGTGCGTTTGGACTACCAATCATTACCTGAACTAAATCCTTAGCTTTATATTTTTCTTTCGTTTTTTGAACAACATCTAATAAAGTCTGAACATCGTCTTGAGCTTCCACTTGCTTTTTAGGATGACGCACATTATCGTCCATATCACCACCATCACCAGTTTCATTATCAAACTCTTCGCCAAAATAATGAAGAATAAATTTTCGCCTAGATACTGAGGTTTCAGAAAAAGCAACAACTTCTTGTAAAAGTGCATGACCTATTTCTTGTTCTGCAACTGGTTTGCCAGCCATAAACTTTTCAAGTTTCTCAATATCTTTATATGCATAGTAAGCCAAGCAATGTCCTTCACCTCCATCTCGTCCTGCTCTACCAGTTTCTTGATAATAACTTTCTATGCTTTTAGGAATATCATGATGAATTACAAAACGCACATCTGGTTTGTCTATTCCCATTCCAAAAGCAATAGTTGCAACTACTACATCTGTATCTTCCATTAGGAACATATCTTGATGTTTTACTCTCGTTTTTGCATCTAAACCAGCATGATATGGTACTGCTTTCACACCGTTTACTTGCAATACTTGTGATAATTCTTCAACTCGTTTTCTACTTAAACAGTAAACAATACCAGATTTTCCATCATTCTGTTTTACAAAACGTGTAATATCTGAATCTACATTTTTAGTTTTTGGTCGTACTTCGTAATACAGGTTTGGTCTGTTAAAAGACGCTTTAAATGTTACCGCAGTTGGCATTCCTAAACTCTTCAAGATATCTTCTTGTACTTTAGGAGTTGCAGTTGCAGTTAACCCAACTATAGGAATATTATCTCCAATACGCTTTATAATAGTTTTAAGATTTCTGTATTCTGGTCTAAAATCGTGTCCCCATTCACTAATACAATGGGCTTCATCTACAGCCATAAAAGAAATTTTGACGGTTCTTAGGAAGTCAACATATTCTTCTTTAGTCAAAGATTCTGGCGCTACGTATAGCAATTTTGTGATACCGTTTGTAATATCATCTTTAACTCTAGCCACTTCGGTTTTATTTAAAGATGAATTTAAAACGTGCGCCACACCTTCGTGTTCAGACACAGCTCTAATAGCATCTACCTGATTTTTCATCAAAGCAATAAGCGGAGAGACCACAATAGCAGTTCCTTCCTTAATTAAAGCTGGTAGTTGATAACATAACGATTTTCCGCCTCCTGTTGGCATAATAACAAACGTGTTGTTACCTGCTACGACGTTTTTAATAACTTCTTCTTGTAGACCTTTGAATTCTGAAAACCCAAAGTATTTTTTTAGTGAAGCGTGTAAGTCAATTTCTGCAATTCTCATTAATCCCTATTGGTATTTTATATACATTTGCACAAGCTTAAAGATAACAAATTCTTTAAATCTAAAGAACTCAATAAAAAATAAGTTTTGAACACTAAGCAATCTATCTTAAAAACTGCGAAAACAACGATAAAATTAGAAAGTAAAGCTATTAATAATTTATCAGATTTACTAACTGAAGATTTTGCTGATGCTGTAGAGTTAATATATCAATCTAAAGGTCGGGTTATTATAACAGGAATTGGCAAAAGCGCTATCATTGCTAACAAAATCGTTGCGACTTTAAATTCAACTGGTACTCCTGCTGTTTTTATGCATGCTGCAGACGCAATCCATGGCGACCTTGGATTAATACTTGAAGATGATGTTGTAATCTGTATTTCTAAAAGCGGAAACACTCCAGAAATTAAAGTTCTAGTGCCTCTTATTAAGAATGCAAATAACAAAATGATTGCCATTACTGGGAATATTGACTCGTTTTTAGGTCAACAATCGGATTTTATTTTGAATGCCTATGTGGCACAAGAAGCTTGTCCAAATAATTTAGCACCAACAACAAGTACCACAGCGCAATTAGTTATGGGAGATGCTTTAGCAGTTTGTTTATTAGAATTGCGTGGATTCTCGAGTAAAGATTTTGCAAAATATCATCCTGGAGGCGCACTTGGTAAACGTCTCTATTTAAGAGTAAACGATTTATCATCTCAAAACCAAAAGCCTCAAGTTGGTTTAGAAACATCATTAAAGGAAGTTATTGTAGAGATTACCGAAAAAATGTTAGGTGTAACGGCTGTTGTAGATAATGACGAAATTGTTGGTATAATTACTGATGGAGATTTGAGACGAATGTTAAGTAAAAGTGATGACTTTACGAGTTTAAAAGCAAAGGATATTATGAGTAATAATCCAAGGCGAATTTCTGAAGACGCTATGGCTGTAGATGCCAAAGAGGTTATGGAAGAATATAATATTTCTCAGTTATTAGTAGAATACAATGGCAAGTATGCAGGAGTAGTTCATTTACATGATTTAATAAAAGAAGGCATTATATAATGGCAAACAAAAATATAGATGAGATGTCTTTTTTAGATCATCTTGAAATTTTAAGATGGCATTTAGTTAGAGCAACCATAAGTATTGGAATTGCTGGAATTATAGCTTTCATTTTTAAGAAGTTTATTTTTGAGGTTATTATTTTTGGACCTACGCACATGAATTTCCCTACTTATGAAGGCCTCTGTAAAGTCTCACAATTTTTGGGCATGACAGATACTACGTTTTGTGCAGAAGAATTTCCTTTTATAATTCAGAGTAGAACTTTTGCTGGTCAGTTTTCTGCACATATTTGGACATCTATTTATGCTGGTTTTATTGTTTCATTTCCTTATGTTCTCTACCAATTGTGGAGTTTTATAAGTCCAGGTTTAAAACCTAGTGAACGTAAAAACTCTAGAGGTTTTATAGTTATTGCATCGCTTTTATTCTTTATAGGTGTTCTTTTTGGTTATTACATCATTACGCCATTATCTATTAATTTCTTAGCTAATTATCAAATAAGTGAACAAATTTCTAATGAATTTGATATTAGTGACGTCATCTCATTGGTTAGAACCTCGGTAATAGCATCTGGTTTTGTATTTGAGTTGCCTATAATTATTTACTTTTTAACAAAAGTAGGCTTAGTAACACCTCAAAGTTTAAAGAAGTATAGAAAATTTGCATTGGTTATAGTCTTAATTTTATCTGCGATAATTACACCACCAGATATTGCGAGTCAGGTTATTGTGGCAATTCCTATACTCATATTGTACCAAGTAAGTATATATATTTCTAAGATTGTTGTTAGAAATCAAGCTCGGAAAACTGCAAAAGAAAATAAAAAATCTAAAGTTAAGTCCTAAATTATGTCTGATATTGTAGAAGAATTCAATACTTATCGCGCTAAAATGAATGATAAAATACTAGCCGATAATAATAAAGTTATAAAACGTATTTTTAATCTCGACACCAATGCGTTTCAGGAAGGAGCATTAGATAAAAAAACCAAAGAACTTTTAGGTTTAGTTGCTTCAACCGTTTTAAGATGTGATGATTGTGTGAAATATCATTTAGAATCTTCTTATAATGAAGGCATAAGTAAAGAAGAGATAAGTGAAGCTCTTGGCATTGCGACCTTAGTTGGTGGTACTATTGTAATTCCGCATTTAAGACGTGCACATGAGTATTGGGAAGCTTTGGAATTGCATAGTTCACAAGGTTAAACTTTTAATAAATGATTGCCAAAGCAAATAGAATCTATATGATTTTATTAAATTTAACGTTCTTAGATACGATATGAAGTTACGAGCAGAACATTTAATGAAGTCCTACAGCGGACGAAAAGTGGTAAAAGATGTCTCACTAGAAGTTAATCAAGGTGAGATTGTTGGTTTATTAGGCCCAAATGGTGCTGGTAAAACCACTTCTTTTTATATGATTGTTGGGATTATTAAACCCAATGGTGGAAATATCTTTTTAGATGACACCAATATTACCAAATACCCAATGTATAAACGTGCTCAAAATGGCATAGGTTATTTGGCTCAGGAACCCTCAGTCTTTAGAAAACTAAGCATAGAAGATAATATTTTGAGTGTTTTACAACTTACCAAGTTGAGTAAGAAAGAGCAACACGATAAAATGGAATCGCTTATTGAAGAATTCGGATTAGGACATATTAGAACTAACAGAGGTGACTTGCTTTCTGGAGGTGAGCGACGACGTACCGAAATTGCTCGTGCATTAGCAACCGATCCTAATTTTATATTATTAGATGAACCTTTTGCTGGTGTAGATCCTGTGGCTGTAGAAGATATTCAGCGCATTATTGCTAAACTGACAAAAAAGAACATTGGTATTCTTATTACAGATCATAATGTACAAGAAACACTAGCAATTACTGATAGAACGTATTTAATGTTTGAAGGTAATATTCTTAAAGCTGGTAAACCTGAAGAACTCGCCAGTGACGAAATGGTGCGTAAGGTTTATTTGGGTCAGAATTTTGAATTGCGTAAGAAGAAGTTGGAGTTTTAGATTATTTACTATCTCTCATTTTTTTAAGAACAACTAGTATTAAATACACAAACACGGTTTGTATAATTACATTTATTATCCAATAGAGCCCAACCATAAACAGATTGTCGGAAATAAAAAATGGCAAATTTCTATTAATTAAACTCACAGGAAAACTACAGATAGTAATTATTATAGATGTTATAGAAGACAATTCGTTATTTGCCTGAGAAAGAATAATATCAACCAAACCAATGATAAATTGAATTACCATTAGAAACAAGAATACTTTTAAAAAGTCTTTAAGTTTAAATCTTTTCATTTCTCACATTAACTTTTGTTAGAAGCTTCTGATATTTCTTCTTTTATCAGTTTCTTTTGATAACGGCCTTGGACTATATCTACAACAACTAAAACGACCAAAACAAAATAGAATGTAGTTTTACTCATTGGTACAATCTCGTTTCCAAAGATTTTTAAATGTGCCAAATGACCGCCTTCTGTCACTAACATAATACCAACAATAAATAGAATAAATAAACCTAATACTTCGTACATTCTGTTTTTTGCCAAGAATGATGAAATTCTATCTGCTAAAAAAAGCATCAATAATCCACTAACAACAATAGCAATTGCCATCACAATAAATGCAGTTGTTGAATCTTCGATTTCGCTGGTAAGACCAATAGCTGCTAAAATTGAATCGAAAGAGAACACTAAATTCATTATAACTATACTTACAATAACGGCATTGGCAGATTTTTTACTTTTTCCATTACCACCTTCAATATCATGATTCAAATCAGTCGTAGAAATCATATGCCAAATTTCTTTAATTGCTGTGTAAATGATAAACCCACCACCTAATAAAACTATTATACTATGACCATTGAATGCAAAATCTAGTACATTTTCTATATGACCTGTTAAAAACGAAAATGGTTCTTGAAAAAATTCAATTATAGATACTAAGACAAACAACAAAACAATTCTTAGCACTATTGCTATAAGAATACCAATCTTTCTTACGCGTTTTTGTTCTTCTAACGGAGCTTTTTTAGATTCTAAAGAAATGTAAAGCAAATTATCAAAACCTAAAACCGCTTGTAACATTACAAGCATTAATAATGTAAAAAGAACTTCTGCCATATTTTTGTTTAGTTAATAGTTGTTAGTTGTTAGTTGTTAGTTGTTAGTTGTTAAGTCTAGTGAATATTTTTTCTATCTAATAATGATAGAATAATGTATAAAGCAATTATTAGTGGTATTGCAGCAAAATGAAGTACTATAAGCATTACAACACTAATAATTAAAAAGATATAACGTACTGCATTATCTTTAAATCCCCAATTTTTGAATTTTAAAGCAAACAATTTTATGTTAGAATTTAACAAATAACAACTCAGTAGTGTTAATCCTATCAAAAACCATTTATTAATAATAATTGAATTTATTAAGTCATTATTCTGGTATTCTAAAATTAGCGGTAAAGACAATATTACTAAGGTATTTGCTGGTACTGGCAAACCTTTAAAGTAGCTTTGCTGATCTTCGTCTAAATTAAACTTTGCCAAGCGATAACAAGATGCTAATGTTATAAATAACCCTATTAAAGGCAAAATTGACATTTTGAACCCTTGCCAATGAAATATAGAATTCCAGCTATCTGTATAACTACCAAAATCTGGAGCATCTGTTGCTAGAGAAATAAGTTTAAACATTATTATTCCTGGTACTACTCCACTTGTTACCAAATCTGCAAGCGAGTCTAGCTGAATACCTAGTGGACTTTGTACATTTAGTTTTCGAGCTAATAGTCCATCAAAAAAATCAAAAAATATTCCTAAAAACACAAAAACCGCTGCAGCTACAAAGTTACCATAGACTGCAAAAATTACAGCAATACAACCCGAAAATAAATTGAGAAGGGTTACTATATTAGGAATGTGTCGTTTTAAACTCATAAACTTAATTTTTGTAAAAATATAAAAGTATTTGAGTCTAGTATCAATTCTAAGCCAAAATGCTTTTTTTCCCTTTCTAATTGAACATAAAAAGAAAAAATCATAATTTTATTCAAAGCCAATTTTAAATTGAAATGGGTATGAATATATTATTTTTTTAAATAGCGCAATAGAAAACAATAAGAACAAGGATATTGAGTTAAATAGATAGGAAAATATTATGCATCTTTGTAAAAAATTATTGCTATTGAAAAATCACTGTGTTATTCTCTTATACCAATTTAAATATCTAATGTCGTATAAAGAAATTGAATTATTTTTAGATTAATTGAAATTATAAATTCTTAGCATAGCTTTTGTTACGGTAAAGATTTTTAATAAAAAGTAAGCTAAAAAGAAACGATTTGTATGCGACATTATATGTTTAGTTTGGTATTCACACTTACTACGCTTATGGCTTCTGCACAAACTGCAAGAAAATATTCTAATGAATTTATGAATATTGGTGTAGATGCGGCTGCATTGGGCATGAGTAATGCTGTTGTGTCGCAAACTGCGGATGTAAACTCTGGGTATTGGAATCCAGCAGGATTGGTACATCTAGAAGATAACCAACTAGCTTTAATGCACTCAAGTTATTTTGCTAACATTGCTAATTATAATTATCTCGCTTTTGGTATGCCTTTAGACAATGAAAGTGCACTTGGTATTTCACTCATAAGGTTTGGAGTTGATGATATTTTAGATACCACGCAATTAATAGACGACCAAGGCAATATTAATTACGATAGAATTAGCACGTTTTCTACTGCAGATTACGGTCTTACATTTTCTTATGCCAGAAAATTACCATTAGATGGTTTAAACTATGGTGTTAATGCAAAAATAATACGACGAATCATAGGCGATTTTGCCTCTTCTTGGGGTTTTGGCTTAGATGCAGGTATACAATTTGAAAGTAAAAACGATTGGAAGTTTGGTTTTATGGCAAGAGACATTACAACCACTTATAATGCTTGGTCTATTGACGAAGATAAATTTGAACAAATTAGAGGTGCTGTTGAAGGAGAGAACCAAGAGTTGCCAGAAACTACGGAAATAACAATACCTAAGTTAGAATTGGGTATGTCTAAAAAATGGATTTTCCATTATGACTATTCTTTATTAGCAGCCGTAAATTTAAATATGCGCTTTGCTCAAAATAATGACATAATATCAACGTCTTTTGCTAGTATTAATCCTGCGTTGGGTTTTGAATTTGGTTATACAGATTTGGTGTTTTTAAGAGCTGGTGTTGGTAATTTTCAGAATGAAATTCAGATAGACGATTCTGAGCAAGTTTCTTTTCAACCTAACTTTGGCGTTGGTTTTAAATATAGAGGCATAGAAATTGATTATGCTTTTACTGATATTGGAGACCAAAGTGCGGCTTTATATTCTAATGTGTTTTCTTTAAAAATAGATTTTAGTGTGTTTAGATAGATTATATTAATTCAACTATGAAACTGAGACTATCGCTTTTAATTTTCCTATTTACAGTTGTTTCAACTTATGCTCAGCAACTTCAACTTTCAGAAAATGCAAAAATATCTGTTTTAACTATTGGACCAGGAGAATCTTTAAATGATGCTTTTGGTCATAATGGATTCAGAATAAAGGATAATAAACTAGGCGTTGATATTGTTTACGGTTATGGAGAGTACGATTTTGATACGCCTAACTTTTATTTAAAATTCGCCCAAGGCAAATTGAACTATCTTATAAGTAGAGAAAAGTTTTCTAACTTTTATAATCGCTATGTGTATTACAATCGTACCATAAACGAGCAGGTTTTAAATCTTTCTGTTGAAGAAAAACAAAAACTATTCAGCTATTTAGAAAACAATTATAAACCAGAAAACAGAAGGTATCTCTATGATTTTTTCTATGATAATTGTGCTACTAGAATTAGAGATGTGACCATAAAAGCTTCAAACCGAAACATTGATTTTAACGCATCTGAAAATTTTGAATCCAATACCTTTAGAAAGCTCATTCACGACCATGTTGGTCTGAATACTTGGGGAAGTTTTGGTATTGATATAGCTCTAGGCTCTGTTATTGACAGAGAAGCTTCGGTTAGTGAACATATGTTTTTGCCTCAATATATTTACACTTTTTTTGATAATGCTACATTAAATGGCAGTGAGGGTTTAGTAAAAAACTCTTCAACCCTTTATAAGAAGAAAGAGACAAATTTAGCTTTCAACTTTCTATCGAGTCCTTTGATGATAATGGGTTTGATTGGAATTTTTATTCTGTTTTTCACTTATAAAGATTATAAAAATAATACCCGAAGCAAATGGCTAGATCTTGTTTTATTCGGGATTACAGGAGTTGTAGGTCTTCTTATTTTATTCTTGTGGTTTGCGACAGACCACTCTGCAACAGCTCAAAATTATAATTTACTATGGGCTTTTCCTCTTAATCTTTTTGTGATTGGTCAATTATTGAAACCACAGGTAAAAAATTGGTTTAAGAGTTATCTAAAGTTTCTAATCATAATGCTTTGTCTTATGACTTTGCATTGGGTAATTGGAGTTCAGGTATTTGCTATTGGTTTAATTCCGTTACTCATAGCCTTATCTATAAGATATGTTTATTTGGTAAAGTTCTTTAGTCAAAAGTAAGCTACTGACCTCTATAATATAGAATAGTACTTAGTGTTTTTATGGTAATACTAAAGTCTAAAAATATACTTCTGTGTTTAATATAATACAAATCATATTGAAGTTTGGTAAGACTATCGTCTATTGAAGAACCGTATCTTGTGCTCACTTGTGCCCAACCTGTTAATCCTGGTTTTATGATATGACGTGTTTGGTAAAACGGAATTATACGCGATAACTCATTAACAAAGAAAGGACGTTCTGGCCTTGGTCCAATAATACTCATTTCACTCTTTAGCACATTAATAAATTGTGGAACTTCATCTAAACGCGATCGTCGTAAAAACATACCAAATGTTGTAATTCTAGTATCATTTTTTTTAGCCCATTTTACTCCATCTTGCTCAGCATTAACAATCATGGTTCTTAATTTAATGATATTAAAGCTCTTACTATTTTTACCTACACGCTCTTGTATATAAAACAAAGGTCCTTTATTACCTATTAAATTACCTATTAAAATAATAGGTAATAATAATATACCTATTAGTAACCCAATTAAGGAAAAAGTGACATCAAAGGCACGGTGAAAAAAGATGTATAGCTTATTTTCATTACTTCTGCTAAAAGGAAAGTGTTTATAAAAATCCTTGCCAACAAATTGAATTGGTACTTTTTGAAGCAACTCTTCATAAACTTGAGTATAATCTCTTATTTTAAATCCACGTTCTAGAAGTAACATTAAATCGTGATAAACTTCTGCGGTAATAGCTTCTGTATTAAAACTTGCGACTAAAATTTCAGATATACGTTCTCTATCAATAATTTGCAAAAAATTCTTTGGTTCAAATTCTTTTAATCCTGTAAATTTTACAGATTCTGGAGTAGAAATCTCACTATTAATAAAACCTACTATTTTATAATTTGGATCTGAAGTGTCCAATGCTTTAATTAAACCTTCAATATTAGATACTTCTCCAACAAGAAGAACGCGTTTATAAAAACGAGTTGACACTATTAAGTTAATGTAAATAATCCTCCATAAAAAAATTGAAGTAATAATTGTTAAATAGAGATAAACTATTTGTAAACGCTCAACTGGTAAGTAAGGTGATAATACAGGAGTTAAAAGATAAAATAGTACTACTGTAGAAGCTGTTATTACAATATTTTTAAAAGTATTGTCTAACCTGCTGGCTTTTTGAAGATCGTACAATTCAAAAATGGTTGCAAAGATGGTAACATAAACGCCTAACAAAATTAGTGCAACACTATTATTAATACTTACTACTATATATTCAAAATCGAAATATAAACTTAAACAGTACACACCAATATACACCATGACCAAGTCTACAATCCTAAGTAGGATCTTACGCTCAGAAACTTCGAAATGAATACCTTTTTTTTTGGTCATTGTTAGGAAAAACTATCACGTAAAGATAATAAGTACAAATGGTTTTTAACATTAATTTAGGACAAAAGGGCTTGCCATTTTGGTTTTACAGCTTTCCAACTGAAATTTTCAACTTTAGCACGCGCATTTTGTACTAAATTATTTTTAAGTTCAATATCACCTTTTATTCTAATAATAGCCTCTACCATAGCATTGTAATCATCTGTATTTACTAAAATACCATCAGAATTATCAGATATTAAAAACGGAAGTCCTCCAACATTTGTAGAAACAATAGGTAATCCAAGAGCCATTGCTTCAATAACGCTTACTGGCATATTATCAAAATTCGTGGTATTTATAAATACATTAGTGTTTATAGAATATGCTCTCCATTCTGCTTTAGATAGTTTTCCTGTGAAATTGATTTCTAAATTTTTACTGTCAGCTAACTCTTTTACCTTTATTAATGAACCATCAACATCTGGGCCAATCATTGTTAGTTCAGCTTTAATATTCTTTTCTAATAATCTTTCTAATACTAATACTGCCAATTCTGGATTATATATTGATGAAAAAGACCTAACCCATAATAACTTAATAACGTCAATATTCCGATTTTTAAAACTGTATTGTTCTAATTCTATACTATTAGGAATGTATTCAATATTGAGATAATCATGTTTATTAAATATTGATTTTAAAAAAATAGATGGAGCGATTAATTTGTGGGCATTTTTAAAAATAAGTCTACTTAATTTAGAATTATTTATTAATCTATTTTCTAGATTTCCACCATGAAGTATCGGAATATATTTAATCTTAAACACTCTACATATTTGACTTATAATTAAAGCATAATAGAAATTAATTGTACTGTATGTATCAATTAAGACGTAATCCGTATTACTATTATGTTTAAGAACTAATAATATCATATCAATTAAACGCAACACTTTATTAGACTTGGTTGATGCAATTTTCAAATTGCACATATCTTTTAAATGTGTACCTAAAGTATCAATAGTTGAGCTTGTTTTTCCTTTATTTGATAAAGCGTTTCCTATGTACAGGACGTTTTTTTTCATGAGTAACATTTAATAAAGCCAAGCCATAAACAAATCCTGGAGCTGCTATACGCATAGCTGAATGATTTATTGTTGCAAACCAAAAGATTAAAAACGAATAAAATAACAAATTTCCTTTATGTCGGGTTCTATACACCAATGGCGTAAAAATGAGTAATAATAGAATAATAACGCCAAAAATTCCATGCTCGGAAAACAAGCGACTCACCTCGTTGTGTGAAGCAATAATTTTACCTTCTTCTTCCAAACGCACTTGCTTCATACCATTTGCACCAACACCTAAAAAGGGGTGTTTTAAAAAACCTTCAAACTCACGTTCAAACAACTCTACACGTCCTGTAGAAAGATCTGATTTATCATTTCCTTTAGCATCCTTATTTGCATATCTATTTTCAATTAATCCTCCGGTTTGGTTTGCAGTAACACTCCAAGTGGCTGCAATTCCAATTCCTAATAAAAAAAGTAAACTTATAATCTGTAGACGTTTTTTGTATTCTGAACTCCCAAATAACACAAATAAAAATACAACAATCATCATTATAGCTACAATAACTCCACCTCGACTAAAAGTTATTAAGGCTCTATAAGATACTAATGACAAAAGTGATAAATTCAATATTTTTAAAAATAAAGATGGTGATTTCAAAAAGAAACGGACAGTTAATGTTAGCATGGCTAAACCTAATAATGTGGCAACTTGATTTGGACCAAAACCTCCAGAGGTTTGAAAATTAGATCCTGTACCTTTCAGTACTTCTTTAACGCTAGGATTATACAAAAACAAATACACCATCATGGAAAGCACAGGAAATGTTATGCAGGCCAAAATTTGTAACAATTGTTCTTGCGTCACATTTTTATCATAACAATACAAGGCCGAAGCTCCTAAACATACAGGACCACTTAAAACAAAAGCAATGGACTTTCTAAAATTTAAATCAAACCCTAAAGTTGTAGAAGCTACAAAAATAGAAGGTAATAATAATATAAGATAAATAAAATATGCGTAACCATTTCCTGATACACCATTAAAAAACATTCCAATTAGCACCAATAAAATGATATAATATTTTGAAAACTCATAAAACAAACCACCTCCTGTCATACGAAACAATGATTCAGCAGCAGCAATATAAGCGCACCCAAACAGAACCCACATGATCTTAGATCTTTTGGAAGACAATAACACTTTACCAATAAAATATAGGCAAACAACTGTGAAATACAGATTAGAAAATAAAGGAATATAATAAATACCAATACCAACAAAAACGTGCAATAACACTAATAGCACATATAAGTCATTAGTAAAATGATATCTTTTATTATGAAATTGATTTAAAGTCATTAATTATTATTTACAAATAAGTAAACGTTTATAATTTTTTTTATGGCGCTGTCTTTCGAATAATTATTTTGAATATGTGATTTTAAAGTATTACCTGTATTCAATCTTGCTTGAGGATTTTGAATAAAAAACAATAATGAATCTGTCAAAGACTCTGGATTTTTTGCAGAAATAAGATGCCCATAATTATCATTTACTATCACGTTTTTATTATCCCCAACATTAGTGACTATTACAGCTAAGCCTCCTAAACCATATTCTAACAATGTCATAGGCAAACCCTCATAATCTGATGACAACACTCCAATATCCACTTGGGAAATAATATCTGAAGTATCATAACAAGCATTATATAAAAACACATTATCTGTTAAACTCATATTTTCTATACTGGCTTTTACAGCATCACTATAAACATCATTATATACTTTCCCTACTAAATGTAATGTCCAATCAGGAAATTGCTCACAAACCTCTTTAAAACTATCTATTAATAATAAATGATTTTTAGGGTTTCTTAAATTAGCTAAGCACAATATCCGTTTCCCTTGTTTGCCTTTTAATAAAGTGTTCTTATCACTTAGCGTTATCATTGGGAAATTCCGAATAACAGCGAGTTTCTTATAGGGCAATTTTGATTGAATCCAATCTTTTAATACATCATTAACACAAAATATAGCATCAAACCTTTTAGAGCACAATTTTAATAGTTTTGGATACAAACCATTAACTTCTGGTCTGTTGCCATTATGATCATGCCAAACTAATTTTAGTTTAGATAATTTTAATTTAAGTAACCAAGCTATAAAAAAAGAAGATCCATGCGCATGAATAATTGTAATATTATTAGTTTTTACAAATTTCTCTAAACGTCTCAATGCTAAAATATCAATTAAGTACTTTCTATTTAAAAACAAATAATCCACGTTCTTAAATATAGTAGATTTTAAGGCGCCTTCTGCTCTTGTCGCACATAGAAAAGAAGCGGCTCTTTCACCTGCTAAAGCATTTGCTAAATTTACAGCCATACGTTCTGCTCCACCAGCTTCTAAACTATCTATTAATTGTAGTACACGCATGTATAATTGTAATATATATATTTAAAGTTTCTTAAATTTAGAAGATAATTTTGAACCATAATTAGCTTTATTAACATATGGGAAATTAATATTAGGGCATTTTTACATTTAAATAATTACAAATTAATTTTCATTTTTCAATATCATGTTCTAAATCAATTACTAAAATTCTTTTCCTTTTAAAGAAAACTCTGACATACTATATTATGTTTATTGTAGACTTCTCTATAGATATTTTCATCTCTGACAGAATCTTTACTTTCATAGATATTCACTTTTTAATGGTTCACAAAAATAATCAATATAACACTAATATCCATTAGATGAAAATGCACCAATTAGAATAAAAAGCTTATACTCGACTCTCAAATATCCCATTCATCACATCTTGAATGTCACCCTCTAAGCGATTAAAGGTATACTGTTGCGACCAATTCATTGCGTGTTTAGCCATAATATCTAAATCAGCTGATTTAAATACTTTTATAAAATGTGATACAGCTATCTCTATTTTAGACTCAACCAAAATTCCACGCTTTCCTTCTCCTAACATCCAACTCACACAAGAAACAGATGTAGATACTGGTATACAGCCATAAAACATGCCTTCTGCAACAGCTTTCGGCCAACCTTCACTCTTTGATAATAAAATATTAAAATGAGCCTCTAATAATGCTTTTTTAACGACCGTTTTATCTTGATTTCCATGTAACATTATACATGAACCTAAATCTTGTTTAGCAACATAGTCTTGCAATTCTGGTTTTAATGGACCGTCTCCAAACATCTCTAATCGCGCAAGAATCCCATGTTGGTTTAAACGTTCAATAAACTGTATAGTTAAAAGTGGCTGTTTTCCAGGCACCAACATACCAGCAAATACAAACACTAATTCTTTAATGTAATCTTTGGATCTAAATGACACACGCTCTTCATCACGATAGGTTGCGGAAATAAAAGGATAAATATTCGTAGTTTCTCCTGGCCAATCCCCATAGACCAAGACTTTCATATTCCTAGTAAAAAAGGTATTTCTAAGAATAGCTTGTTGCAAACGATAACCTCTTGGTTGGTTACTATTTGGATCCCAATTCCCAGCATATTTTGTTGATTTCTGTTTCCAAGGAAATAATATTTGAACAAAACTCCCGATTAAACTCACATTCGCTGGACAACGAAAATGGATATGATCTGCCCAAGTCATAGCTCTTATCATTTGAAACAAAATTAAAGGCATACATACTAAGGCCTTAATAATGTTAAACATAGAATTAAAAGCAATAAATGGAATATAATAACGCTTTATTGTTTTGGTACTAAAAGGTTTTACTAAAACATCTTCTGGATAAGAAAAAGGAGCTAAAATACGTTGTTCTTCTGCATATTTAAACCAAACATCCATCTCGTTAACATATGGTGCATAGGACCAATATTTTCCTTCCTTTAAAATTGTTGGTGCTAAAGATATGATTAATAATCTCTGCGTTTTATTATTCATATATACCCATTTGAATTATGATTATTTATTTTTACTGCTGGTACTCCTAAAACTGTAGTATTAGGCATTACATCTTTTGTAACTAAAGAATTAGCACCAATAACTGCAAAATCACCGACATTAATCTTACCAACAACAACAGCATTGGCACCTATATAGACATCATTACCTATTACAGGAACACCTCTTTTTTCATTAATACCACTAACTCCAATAGTAACACCCTGAGAAACATTACAATTATTGCCTATAATTGCATTAGCATTTACTATAATACCTCCAAAATGACCTATATAAAATCGTTCTCCAATGGTAGCTGAATAAGGTAACGATATACCTGTTATTATTTCAATAATTTTTTGGGATATAACACAAAAAAACAATAGCACACGCTTAATAAAATAAGGTAAATTACTAACAAACAATGCATTAGATGCTCGGTAAATAAATAATGCCCAAAGTCCCTGTTGGGTCAATAGCAAAACTATACTATTTGACTTACTATACTCTTTATACTTCCGTATATCTTGTTTAAATTTTGATAACATTTTAATTACTTTTAGAAATACGACTATAGAACGAAATATTCTTTTCCACTATTAAATCAATATTAAAACGTTCTAACACACTATTTCGGGCATTAAATCCCATTTTTTTTGCTGCTTCAGGATTTTTAAAAACCCATTTAATTTGTTTAGCAATGTCTGAGGGATTATATGGATCACAGAGTAACCCTGTTTTACCATGTGATATCACCTCTGGGCCTGGTCCTTCTTTTGTAAAAACAACTGGCTTAGCCATACACATAGCTTCTGGCGCAACTAAACCTAAGGTTTCCATATGAGAAGGAAAAACACAGACATGAGATTCTGCATACTTTTTGGGAATTTCCTTATAATCTACAGGTCCTTTAAATACAACTCGGTCTTTATAGCTATTTAATTTTAGAAGTTCCGAATCTTTAAGCATATCAATATAAGAATCTCCGTTAGAGAAAAACCAATCTCTGCCATAAATATCTAAATTTGCATCTGGAAATAATTCAAAAACAAACGCCATTGCTTGAATTAACTGACGAATTCCCTTTTTTTCACAAACAGTACCTACAAAAACAATTTTAAATGGTATATGTGAATTTAATAAAGGTTGAAAATGCTGCAAATTTATAGGTGAATTAATTTTTTCAATTGGACGCTTATTTAAAGATAGATATTTAAAAGTATGTGTTTTCACATAATCTGAGACAGCTATAAACGCATCTGCATTTTTAAAAGATTTTTTTTCTTGAAATCCCTTCCACCAACTCACCTTTCTATTTTCAGATTCCGCAAAAAAATGATGACCTCCATGTAAACGAATTACATATTTAATTTTTGGATTTTTCTTAATAAAAGACAATCCCAATTCTGCAGTTTCAATTATATTAATTGGATATTTACAATGAATTTCTTCTAATTTCTTATTAATGGATTTATTATTCAAATACCATGTTAACCCATTTAAAATTCTTGGTTTTAATCTAAAAATATAAATTCCTCTATCATCTTCCTCTTCGTCAACCTTGGTATATACATTTATTCCAACTACCGATACTCGGTGGCCTTCTTCAATTAATTTTTGACTAAATGTATGAATAAATGTTCCGACTCCTCCATGTGGAAAATCTAATTTTGGATATTCATTAGTGATAAAACATATATGCATTACAACAGTGCTTTGGCTATTTTTATTGAATTCTGATTTAATGGGAAAAGAACTATTCTTTTCATCCACTCTTTTCTATCTGGTGCTATTTCTAGAGAACTTTCTAGCGTTTTTAGTACTGTACTCAATATACTATCTTTATCGTTTAACCAACCTACAGCATCTAAACCTTTCATACTTCTAAAATGCTGAAAATTATAAATAATTTCTGTACTTAAAGCTACATCCTTAACAGGGTTATAATTAAGGTATAAACAAGGTTTGTTATGTGTTGTAAAATCATGAGCCATTGTACTACCTAAATTTATAACACTACTACAATGAAAAACTAAATTTACTTGTAAGGAAATATCTTCTAAAGTTGAAAAATAACCTACCCAATTTGCTGACTCGTTATTCCAAATAGGATCTATAGGTACTATTAAACCTTTGTATTCATCAATAACATCGTCATAGCGCGTAGAAAAATCTACAGGACAACGTCTAAAAATTAATTGAACATCGTCTTTAATTTTGCTTATTGCATGTGCTACATCTCTTAAAAAAACGGGATCGTGAGGCGATGTTGTAATATCATCACCACTATAACATATCCATTTTTTATTAGTATCCAAACCATGAGTGGTTGCAAATGTTTGCCTATCTATTATTTTATCTTCTTGTGCGTAAAATTCAAACTGTGGTGTTCCAACGCATAATACTTTTGAGTCTTCTATCTCAGGATAGTAATCTTTCATTTCTTGTTTCATCCAAGCAGACCATACCAAATAATAATCTGCTTTAACACATAATCTTGCTTTTGGCAAATTATCCCAAGAATAAATTGCAGTAGATGTTTTTATTTTTAATTGATTAGCTGCTAGGCAAAACGGCATTAATCCTGCAACACGTTGGTGTGTAATAAAAATTGTATCTGGACTTAATTCTAATAAACTTTTTTTATAATTTTCTATTGTTTTTTTAGACCAGTTATTTATTCCTATTCTCTCAAAGAATAAAACTAATTTGTAATTAAAGGCTATAAGTCTCCCAAATAATTCTGCAAAAATATAGAGAATATATAATTTCTTATTATTCTTTGGCTTTCTCCAATTAAGTAATATTGTTTTGTTGTTTTGTTTTTTGCTATTAACAATAAGCCTTGCATAAGTTGTTGCTTCTCTAAAAAAACGACTCAAAAAAGATTCAGATTCTAAACTTATGGCCTTATAATTAATTGAAATATTGTGTAATTCTTCAACATGTTTAAAAGCCGTTTTTGGTAAAGGTGACCAAATACAAATTTCTGTATCATCCTTTAAATGATGTAAAACTTTAGAATACAAGAAATTCCGTATGCCTACACCATCAGGTACTAAAAACAAAATTTTAGACTCTTTACTCATTATTAATTTTTATTATCAAACTCATCTTGACGAGAGAAAATCTCTGTTCTAGTTTTATATATATAGTATGTGTTATAAAAATCATTTTTTCTATAACACAGACAATCTCTTGCAAGATCTAAAGAACTAAAGCGCATCTTTAAATTGTTTTTGATGATTTATAGCCCAAACATTTGCTGACTCTAAGCTGTCTAAAAACAACTTAGCACTATTGCCGCTTCCAAAAGTTCTGGTTGTATCTTCTATAGTTTTAGAAAGATTATTAAATGCATCTAGTATTATTGATTTTTCGCATGGAACATTAATTATTTTAGAAGAACTCGCCCTATTGAGTTGCCTGTTACCAATATTTATAGTTGGTATGCTATAATAAGGTGCTTCTCTTACTCCTGCACTACTATTACCTATAATAAAATCTGTTTTTTTTAGAAGCGTTAAGAAATATTCGAATCTAATTGAAGGAAAAACCTTAAACCTCGAATTATTTTGAAATTTCTCATAAGCTTTAAGAATGTGTTTACTGCCCAAATCGTTATTAGGATATATAACCACATAGTTTTTACCACTTTCTATTAAAGCATCTACAAATTGGTTGGCTTTAGCTTCTAAATTCTCAATTTCTGTTGTAACGGGATGATACATGGCTACAGCATAAGATTTATAATCTATTTGATAATAGCGTTTTACTTCATCTAATTTTGGTAAATTATCAGAAAACATAATATCAACATCTGGTGAACCAATCACAAAAATGGATTGCTCTATTTCTCCCATTTGCATTAACCGCTTCTTGGCTTCATCATTGGACGTATAATGAATATGGCATAATTTAGAAACCGAATGCCTTATTAACTCATCTATGGTACCAGAAAGTTCACCACCTTCTATATGTGCTACTAAAATATTATTTAAACTTCCTACAATAGCACCTGCTAAAGCTTCTACTCTATCGCCATGAACAACAATTAAATCTGGCTGAATATTTTTTATATATTCCGAAAAACCATTTATAGTTTTCGCCAAGGTTAAATCCATAGTAGCTTCATCTGTATGATTATGAAAGGTGGATATATTTTTAAAACCACAACGCTCAACTTCTATTAAGGTATAGCCATATTCTTGTAAAAGGTGCATGCCAGTAACAAAGATAAAAGGTTCAAAACCCTTATGGTTTTCTACACTTTGTACCAATGCTTTTATTTTACCAAAATCGGCTCTTGTACCTGTAAGAAAGACTATTTTTCGCATGGTTATTTTACGATATATGAAATAGCATGAGAATATGGCAATTTTTTTATTTCTACATTATTTTCAAAGAAATCATCTACGGCTTTATTTGTACCTGCAAAGGCACCATAATCGTCCAAAACTATAATACCGCCTTTAGTCACTTTGCTATATAATTTTTCTAAAATAACCTTAGAAGGTTCGTATAAATCTACATCAATATGAAGCAATGAAATCTTCAGATGTGGATTGTCATCTAGATATTTATCTAAAGTTTGAAGAATATCCCCTTTTATGACTTCTACATTTTTTTGAAGACCTTGTTCTTTTAACAAGTTTGTAATCTCTTCAAAAGAAATACTTTTACCGCCTTTTGTTTCCTCTACAAAAGCATCTCTTTTAAGTTTATCTTCTTTAAAATTTGCTTCTGGAAAATCACCAAAAATATCAAAGCCAATAATTTTACGACTGTTGGTTTGCTCCAATAAATCTCTAAATTTAATCCACCTAAAAAATGAATTGCCTTTAAAAATACCAAACTCCATTATTTCCCCTCTAACTTCTGAGGTGCGTTTAAAGAATTCTAAATGTGATATAAATTTGCTAAATCGTGAAGGATCAGCTGTAGCATAAAATCCATTTTCGTATTCAAAACGTTTTTCTAAATCGTATAAATTGTTCATTATTTAAAATCTTTATAATCAAGGTGTTCTCCTTCTTCAATTTCTCGAAGTGCAGTTTTACCTAGAACGTTATTATAATCTTCGGCTAAAATCTTTCCTGTTCCAGGACGTTTTACCCAAATGTTCTTTTTAGTAAGTTGTTCTCCTTTATTTACATTAGTAATAGTGCAAACTGTGGCAAAGGCAAAATCTATAGTTACTTTTTCTTCTTTTACAGGTGCTTTAATTCCGCCACGCATTGCCCAAATTTCTTTGCTTCCAACAATTAAGTCTTCGCATTCTTGCTCATCCATACTACAAACTATATCTGGTCCTTTTCTGCTTTTATAATCTGTAAAATGACGTTCTAAAATCGATGCACCAAGAGCTACTGAACCAAGGCAAGCGTTGTTATTTAATGTATGGTCGCTAAGTCCAAACACATTATTTGGAAATGCATTATGTAATTCCATCATTGCACCATAACGCACCAAATGTGATGGTGTTGGATATAAATTTGTGGTATGTAATAATGCTAAAGGTGTATTGTGTGCCTCAAAAATTGCAACTGCTTTTTTCACACTTTCAATAGTATTCATACCTGTACTTAAAATTACAGGTTTACCAAATTTTGCTATATGCTCTAACAAAGGATAATTGTTACATTCACCTGAACCAATTTTATAAGCAGGTATATCAAAACGTTTTAGGCGTTCTGCTGCTGCCCTAGAAAAGGGTGTAGAAATAAAAATCATACCTTTGCTTTCTACATAATTTTTTAATTCTAATTCATCAGTTTCATTTAAAGCGCAACGCTCCATAATTTCATAAATAGACACATCTGCATTGCCAGGAATAACTTTCTTGGCTGCTTTGCTCATTTCGTCTTCTACAATATGGGTTTGGTGCTTTACGACTTCTGCGCCAGCTTTATGTGCCGCATCTACCATTTCTTTGGCTACTTTAAGCGAGCCTTCGTGGTTAATGCCAATTTCTGCTATCACTAAAGGTGGGTAATCTCTGCCTACTTTTCTGCCTGATATGTCTATAAATGGATTTTGCATTATATATTATAGTTATATGCTTTTAGTTTTGCTTTTTCTACAAATCCTAATTGTACTAGTAATTTATTACTGTTTTTATAGTCTTCTTTTAATTTTTTATAACCTTCAACTTCTTCAATTTTAAAAAATGATTTTGGTCTATTAATTTTGAATAATTTGATTATGAAAAATTTTAATCTTTTTTCTAAAAACCTTAATTTTCTAAAAGTAAGATTTTGTTCAGAATTTACCTTAGTTAGCGACCAAAGATTTAGTCTTGATAAAAAATACAATTGATTTTCTGATAATGTCATTATATTTTTAGGTAAATTCTTTAATTCTGGATTAAAGGATAATCCTAAAATGTTATAAAATTGATTATAAAAATGTTCTGGTTGTGTTTTTAAATCTTCAAAAAGCAAAAAATGAATGTTCTCTTTTTTAAAATACAGCAGTAGTAATTTTGCTAGATTTCCATACATACAAACGCTTAAATAATCTATACCCAAATTGGTTTTAAACATCCAATTTTCTATGGTTTTTACTCCTTTAAAATTATGCTTTATGTGGTATTTAAACATGGACAAAATGGCATCTTCTTGTTTTCTTATGGTCACAATTATTTTAGCTTGTGGATGGACTTTAGATATGCGTTTAAAAACTTCTGTTAACTTTACTTTGTTAAAACCTGCTGTTATTAAAGTTTCATTACTTTCTATATTTATTTTGTTTGTGACCAATGACTCTTCTTTGCTTGTCCACCAAGAAGAAGTGGTAAAATAGGTAGATCTAGAAAGTGCAATTCGTTCATCCTTTACTAGTACAGATTGTACAGTAGTTGTACCAGATTTTGGAATACCTATATGGAAAACTTTATTCAAAATATTTTAAAAGGTTTTTTTTTGATTGTAAATATACTCTGCATATTCAAAATCTTCATTGGTGTCAATATCAACAGCAGAGAATTTGTCGTTAACAATCAAAGGATAAGCATCTTCACTTATAATAAAACCCTGTTTTATTGCTTTTGAAGTTGTTAGATACAGTAAACCATTTTCAAAATACAAAGGCTCTAAATCTTGGCTTCGTTGCCCAATCTTATAATTAAATGGTAGATATTTATTATCAACTATTTTTCCTAGTTTTTTTTCATCTCTTGTTACTGTAAATAGGCTATTTAATTTATTATCTATGAATAATTGATAGGCTTCTTGTAATAAATCTTTAGGTCTTAAAGGATTGGTTGGCTGTAGCAAAATTACATTTTCTATATCGTCTATGGTTTCTATAAGATGTTGAACGGCTGTAATTGTTGGCTCAGTATCTCCACTAATATGTTTTGGTCTATCTACAACTTTTGCATCATTTGCTAGAGCAATTTTCTTAATTTGCTCGTCATCTGTTGAGACATATATAGCATCTATAATATTACTATTTAATTTTGCGTAGTTAATTGAATGAACAATAAGTGGTAATCCTCCCAACATTTTTATATTTTTTTGTGGAACTCTTTTAGAACCGCCTCTTGCTGGTATTATTGCTATGGTTTTTTTATTATTCATTTGTGTTCCTCCTTACATTTACTTCAAAAAGTATTTTCTTATTCTTCGTTTAGAATATGATTGCACTTTTTCTTTAAACCAATACAGCTTTTGGTATAATGTAGGCTCACAAAATATTATGCTACCACTTCCTGTCCATTTCTGATGAAAAGGCCCATAACTTGGTGGCTTTCTCATGCTAACTACTTCTGCAACTAAGGCACTTGGATAGACCTGTTTAATTATATCTATTTGAGATTGTCTTCCTCCTTCAATAAATATAATGGCATTTTTGTTAAGTCTTTTTTTTATTTCATTTAATGATTCATCTGAACCATCAACAATGATAAAATTAAACGTTTCGGATTTTGGTATATCCTTTATTGTGTTATAAAGTGCTATTTTATGATAATCTACCACATTTTTAGGCAATGCTTTTAAGCAAAAATCATTTTCTTCTGTCCCAAAATAACTTATGGTCACTCCATTCTCTTTTGAGTAAACAAATATATTTTCTGCTATAGTACCTATTCCTAATCCAACTTCCAATACTTTGTTTATCTTAAAATCTTTTACGATTCTTAGAATTATTTCTAATGCGTAGTCACCTGCTATGTATTGGTTACCCTCTATCTCAGAAAACTTCCTATAAACTTGATTTGCAATTTTTTTATAATGCATTAAATACGTTTTATAAATTCAATTTTAATTAAAAGCTAAAATAAATAATAGTTAATACTTTATGTGTATTTTTCTTCAATGTTTAGTTATTATGAAGTTAAATACTAGCTTCATCAATAAAAACATTCATTTGTTTACACCAATCTTTCAAATCATATATGGTTTTTGGTACCGCTTTTAAATATGGATTTTCATGTTTGGATTCAAATTCATTTACTGCATTTTCTATTGCTATTATCCAATCTTCAACATCATAAGGGTTTTTCACTAAAACGCCATACTCTCCAAAATTTAAAACTTCTGGAACGCCACCTAAGTTGGATGCTATACAATAGCAACCACATTTAAGTGCTTCTGCCAAGACCAAACCAAAACCTTCATCACACAATGTGGTAAATAAAAACACATCTGACATTTGGTAATATTTTGCCAAATTTTTATTGGGCACCTTACCAATAACATTTACGCCACTTTGCTCAATAGTTTTGTTTACACCAACGACCAATAGTTTCGTTTTATGGTGCTTTGTGTGTATTTTATCAAAAGCTTCCAAGGCTAAGTCAAGTCCTTTTTTTGGTCTGTCTTGTGAACACCATAAAAATACTAGTTCATCGTTGTTAATATGATTATGTTGTCTTAATTCACTTTTCTCTCTATTGAATAGGGTTTTAAACACTTCAGAATTTACGCCATTATGCAAAAATTTCACCTTTAAACTCGATGACCCATATACTTTATTAAACTCTCGTTGCGACTGTTTTGTGAGTAGAAAAAGCTCATCTATAGATTTAAAAAACTGTGCGCCTTCATTATTTCTAAAATTTAAATTAAAGCCATGATAAAAATATTGAACACAAAAATTATTTCGGTTATATTTTTTAGATAAAAACTGATGAAGCGGATTCACTACACCTTTATTATCTACAACTTGAATAATATACTTGGTATTAGGTTCTATAATTTTTTGCAATGCTTCAAAATAATTATTATAACGTTTTCCTTTTATAAATTTATTCTGAATTTTATCTAAAACACTTACACTTCTAAGATGTTGATAATGTACCGATTTGTTATCCGTATGATTTTTATTGCAAATAATATAATCAATTTTATGATTGAAATGCTCTATATAATAACCGTACATGGTTGTCCAACTTCCTGTTTTTTTATACGGAATTGGAACTTGGCTAATTAATATGGTTTTTACGCTAGCTTTCATTAAAATAGTTCAGATTCTATCTAGGATAGAAACATATAGTATTTATTTTCTATAATCAAATTCTCTTGGTAAAAAGATATTATATCCTTTATTAAACAAGGCAAAAAAGATATAACCTAAAAATAATTTACTGTACTTAAAAAAACTCATATGCCTTTTAAATCCTTTTATTAAATCTAAATGTGAAGAAAGAAATGATAATCGCTCTTTTATGCTTAAATCTGCCATTATAACAAAGGATGCTGAAGTAATCCTATAGCACAAATAGTTTAACATTTTCTTCTTAAGAGGTATAGGTAAGTCATTGACTTTTTTAGTTAATTTATATTTACTGCTAAAACAATACAATGTTGAATATTTAAACTTAGGTTTTGACCTATTAGTGACTATACTTTGATGACCACGCCTAACAGAATACAACTCTTCTTTAACAACATGATATTTTGGTCTAAAGGTAAGTATACGATAATGAAATTCTAACTCTTGGTAGATTACTAATTTTTCAGAAAACAACGCTTTATCCGCTAAAAAATATTTTCTCCACAAAATACTTGGCGTAGGAAAACTGTGGGAATTAAAAAAATAATCATAAAGTGGGTCTTTTAGAGCATCTTTAATTATAAGTTCATCTTCGTTTGATCCAAAATGACGACCAAAACATGCTACAAAATCATGCTCAGTAGTAAAAGCATTTATTTGAGTCTCTAATTTTTTAGGATGCATCAAATCATCACTATCAAACCAATTTATATAAGTTCCGTTACTTATTTCAAAACCATAATTACGAGCGCCATTCCCACCAGGTGGATAATCACTTGGGCGTTTATAGAACTTAAATCTGTGATCTTTACTTGTGTATGCTAATACAACTTCTTCCGTATTATCTGAGCTTCCATCATCTACAATAATACACTCCCAATTTTTGTACGTTTGTGCCAACACACTATCTAGTGTTTCACTAATTATCTGTGCTCTATTGAACGTTGGTATAATGATGGAAATTAGAGTGTTTAACATTATTGAAATATTTTGAGGAACTTTACAATCGTTATTTATGATTAAAGTAAGCCCTACTATCTTGGTCAAAATGATAAAATCTGCTATTAAGAGGAAAACCCGAGACTATATGTTTACTTAACGCAATTTTATCATTGTTATAATTGATTTTGTCTATTCTCAAAATATCCAATTTTGATTTTTTTAGCGCTCTTAAAAATATTAATTTAAAACTAATTGGAGTTAAATTATATAGAACACCTCGAAACCCAGCTCTACAATTGGGAAAAAAATAATGATACAACACATAATGCATAGATGCCATATTATTATTTAGATCATTGTTTATTCTAAAAAAAACAGAACACATTTGTCTAAGAAAAAGCATAACACTTAGATAATTACCACCTATTATACCAGCATTATAAATAGACATTTCATAAAAATTATTAGAAAGTTTCACATTCAGAGCAGTAGTTAACCTATCAATACTGTTTAGATTCCATTCTGACTGGTATAACTTATTTTCCTTTCCTCTCCCAACAAATATTTTAGTTTTTGGCTTTGATTTTATTAAAGTAAAAGGATTCTTATTGATAATTACATCATTGCCATCTGTTAAAAAAAGGTTTTGTTTTTTATGCTTTAAAAAAAACATATAGTATAAAATAAAACGCTCATCATTGAGCGAATAATTACCCAAAGTACATTTCACGAATTTAATTTTATCTGTTTGATACAAATCTATAAATTCGTTCGATAGATTGTCGTGAAACACTATTCCAAATAAACCCAGTTCTAGTAAACTATAATACCAAGGACTTATAAACTGAATATCATCTAATTGTACTTTAGTCTCCCGTTGTGGGTCTTTTTTAGTGTTAAAATAAGTTGTACAAATTACATTATCACTGTCTATTGTAACATCTTCTACAGATCTGCCTGAATTATATATACTGTTATCATCAAATAATGAAAGTTTTAATGGCGTACTAAAAGCATTTTCAAAGGAAGTCAATCTATCATTAAATTCTCGCTCAGCTTTAATTGGTTGATCAAAATCGAATAAAAATTCATTTTTTTTCATAATGAAGATTTGCTTGCCCAAATATTTAGTTGCATATCTTGGTTTAAAGACACTCTCTTATTAATAAAATGATCTGTATTTTTAAATTCGTCTTCAATTAAGTATCTAAAATCATTTTTTTCAAATAAATTCAAATATTTAGACAAATATTGTGTCTCGTTCAGAAATGAATGGTACTCTAGAAAGATATAATTTAACATGGCTATATTATCCTTTATATCATTAAATATAAGTTTTTCAGCCCCTTCAATATCTATTTTTAAAAAATCGACTTTCTCTTTCAAATAAGGACCTAATGTTGTGGTCTTAACCTCATAATTTGTACTGAGGTTTTTATCTACATTTAGTGAGCCAGAAATAATTTCATTGGTTGTAAATTGGCATATGCCTTCGACGTTTGAGAGGGCTTTATTTATACAAGTAACATCTGTTAAATTATTTTCTTTTACATTTTTTTGTAAAGACTTAAAAGCCATTTTTGAAGGTTCGAAAGCAATTATTCTCGCTTTAGGATACTTTTGTTTCCAGAACAAAACCGCTAATCCAATATTTGCACCTGCATCAATAATTAATGGATTGTCAACAGCACAGTTAAAATCATACACATTATTTATAAAAATTTGATTGAAGGCTCTATCTATACAAGCTATGTCGTGTGTGTATATTTTTAGATCGTTGTACTCTTTACAAAAGAAATCTCCCACTTTTTCTGGACGATTTCTATTATCTATAATTTTTTTTAAATACTTTTTAAAGCCAATCATTTCATTTTCTTACTTTAATTATTTTAGCAGGAACTCCTCCTACTACAACACCAGTTTCCACGTTTTTATGAACTACAGATCCAGCTGCAATAATTGAATTCTTCTGAACTCTAACTCCATCTAAAATTTTAACACCAGCACCAATCCAGATATTATCTTCAATATTTATTCCTTTTTTAGATAAACCTTGTTTTCTAATTGGTGTATGCAAATCATCATAAATATGATTTGCTGGCACAAAAACACAATGCGTTGCTATTCTAACATCATTCCCAATGGTTAAACCTCCATGTCCATATAAAACACAAAAGGGATTTATACTCGTATAATTACCAATTTTAATATTCCCGCCATATGTTGCAATAATAACATTTTCAAATATGTTACAATTATCACCAATCTCAATTGTGCCACCTTTGGTGTTATTTAAAATTACACTTGAATCAATATTAGTATTATTACCAATGTGAATTCTATTCTTATCGCCTTTGATAATGAATTTATTGGTAAATAATTTAGCTTTTAATCTTAAGAGTAGTTTCAACATCTAAATAAATTTTTCCAAAATGACTATTTAATAAAACTCCATTTCCATATACATCTCTCGCTAAAACATTGAAGGATATAGCTGGATTAATATATTCAATCCTTCCACCTGTTTTATAAGAAACAGAAATATCTAACAAATAACTTCCTTCTATTAAATTAGGATTAGTTACTGTAAAAGAATAGACTTCATTTTTTTCAGTTGCGTCATAGATTATTTCAACATTTTTCATTGCCGTACTAAATGCTGCGATTTTCTGCTCAAATGCGTCTTTTATAAAAAACCCTAAATGTAATCCCTTAACATCATTGATTCCAGAAGCCGTAATTTGAATAGTGAAATTTTCGCCCATCATTAAATTACTAACTTCCTTTTTTTGTTTATTTAAAATTGCAACTTTCTTTATATATTTTGAATCTATAATCTCATTCTCGAATTTTTGCCCTTTAATGTATGCGTCAATTACTTCACTTGTAGGACCTTCAAACTTTACACCACCATTCTCTAAAAGTATTGCTCTAGTACATAGATTTTCTACAGCCGCCATATTATGGCTTACAAACAAAACAGTTCTACCATCACTATTAGAAATATCTTGCATCTTCCCAATTGCTTTTTTCTGAAACTCGGCATCACCAACTGCCAATACCTCATCTACCACTAAAATATCGGGTTCTAAATGTGCTGCTACGGCAAAAGCTAAACGTACTTTCATACCTGAACTATAGCGTTTAACGGGAGTATCTACATATCTTAAACAGCCTGAAAAATCAATAATCTCTTCTATCTTATCATTTATCTCTGCTTTGGTCATGCCTAAGATAGCACCATTCAAATAAATATTTTCTCGCCCAGTCATTTCGGGATGAAAACCTGTACCCACTTCTAATAAAGAAGCAATTCTTCCTTTAGTCTTTATTTCGCCAGTTGTTGGTCCTGTTACACGAGACAAAATCTTTAATAAGGTAGATTTACCTGCTCCGTTCTTCCCTATAATCCCAAGAACTTCTCCGCGTTTAACTTCAAAGTTTATGTTTTTAATAGCCCAAACATAATCGGATTCCCCTTTTAAACTTCTATCATTTGCTTCCCCAACTTTAAGGTAGGGATCTTCTTTTCCTATGATTCTATTCCACCAACGATTAAGGTCGTGACTAATTGTACCTGTTCCTACAAGCCCTAATCGGTATTGTTTACCTACATCTTCTACTTTTAAAATTATATCAGCACTCATTTATATGGTATCAATAAAGCTTTTCTCTGTTTTGTTAAAAATAACCAATCCTATTAAAAAAATAATACAACTTGTTATTATCGTATATATTAATTTATTCATATCCAATTCACCAACACCAAAAGCCATAGTTCTAAAAGATTCTATAATTATAGCAATGGGATTCCACTCTATTAACCAATAGTAATTAGGGAGTTTATCCTTAAAATAAGACATTGGATACATTACTGCTGAGCCATACATTAACAATTGTACTCCAAATTGAACTAAAAACGAAAGGTCTCTATATTTTGTGGTCATGGACGAAATAATCATTCCGAACCCTAAACCTAACAATGCCATTAAAAAGATAAGAATTGGAATTAAAAATAAACTAGATTGCGGTTGGGCTGCTGCTGCTTTGGTTGTAAAAAACACAAAATAGATATAAAACCCAATAAATACCAATACTTGAATTCCAAACTTCAACAAATTAGAAACCACAACAGACATTGGCATTATAACTCTAGGAAAATATACTTTTCCGAAAATATTTTCATTTTTTTTAAAGGTGTCACTAGTACCTACCAAACAATCTTTAAAATAGTTCCAAGATGTAATACCTGCAAGATTAAATAAGAAATTAGGCACGCCTTCTCCTGTAGGAATATCTGCTAAATTATTAAATATTAAAGTAAAAATTAATGATGTAAATAAAGGCTGAATTAAGTACCAAAGTGGTCCAAGTACCGTTTGTTTGTATAGTGTAATGATGTCTCTTTTTACAAACAAAAACAGTAAATCTCTATACCTCCAAATCTCTTTAAAATTAAAATCTATGAGTTTCTTTTTTGAAGAAATGACATACAACCAATGTTCCTCTGCGGTTTTCAATTATAAGCTATTTAAATAATATTATTGCGAATATAAGAAATGAAACAAAGGTAAATAACTTAATTGTTAAGCTTTTTGAATTGTATAGGTATTATAGTGATTAATCATTTTAAGAATACCTTCTTCTATAGTAACTAAATCTCTTCCAAGCAAGGATTTCATCTTAGTTATATCTGGACATCGCCTAGTCATATCTCCTTCTTTTAACGATGGAAGAAAAACAATTTCAGATTTTGAATTTGTAAGTTCTATAATTTTTTCTGCCAAATGCAATATACTTATTTCATCACCATTACCAATATTCAGAACATCGTTAACATACGCATCGTTATATAAGGCTTTGAGGCAAGTATCTACATTATCATCAATATAGCAAAACGAACGTGTTTGATCGCCATTTCCATAAACTGGGATGGGTTGATTATTCATTGCCAGTTTCAAAAATCTAGGCATTACAAAATCATTACTCTGATAAGGTCCATACGTATTAAAAAAACGAAAAATTGTATAATCTAAATCATTTTCTCTTTGATACGCTTTAAGAAATGCTTCACCAACATTTTTTACAATAGCATAAGGTAATCTAGAATTTAAAGGCGTTGTATTTTCGTTCTGTGGAATTTCAAAAGGTTCTCCATAAACTTCAGATGAGCTGGAATAAAAAACACGCTTTACACCAGAATTTTTAGATAATGATAAAATATTCTTTATTCCATCTATGTCATTTAAAACATTTATTGGATTTTCTAGTGTTCTTTCTACACCAACAACGGCCGCGAAATGAAATACATAATCAAACTTAAAAGTCGCAAATATTGATATAATGTCATTATAATCATTGACATCTGCCTTTATAAATTTGATATTATCTTTTATTGGAATTTTAGATTTTTCTCCTGTAGAAAGGTCATCTATTATTATAACCGTTACGTTTTCTTTTAATGCCAATTTTGAAGCAATAGAACTCCCTAACTGACCTGCACCACCAGTAACTAAAATATTTGTCATTAACTTATTAGTGTTTATGTAAAAGCTTGTATTAGGGAATACATAACTTAAATTTTTAATATGGATGTCAATGTAATTAATTGTCGTTAATTACACAAAGTAAATCTATCTATTTTAATATCTACAGATTAGGAATAATTTTACAGATTCCAATTTTCGTTAAGAATATTAATAAAAAACTAAGTTGAATCTATAAAACAAAAAAGGATGCAGTTTTAATACCACATCCTTTTTAGACTGTTTTTTCTTAATTATTTAGGTACATTTTCTTAATTAAAATAATCCCAAGTAATCTTTAAACCTCCTCTTACAGTATATTTGGGCTTATAACCTAAAAGATTCTGTGCTTTAGAAATATCTGCTAAAGAATCTCTTACATCGCCTTGTCTATTAGGTCCGTAAATTGCTTTTAATTCAGAATTTGCTGCAATTCTCAACGATTCCCATAAATAATTCACAGTTATACGTTCACCACAGGCTACATTAAAGACTTCATTCTTAGCTTCTTTTGATGCAAAAAATCCTTTTACATTAGCTTGTACCACATTATCTATAAATGTAAAATCTCTTGTTTGCTCTCCATCTCCATTAATTTTTGAAGGCTCATTATCTTTTAGCGCTTGCATAAATAATGGAATTACTGCAGCATAAGCTCCGCTAGGACTTTGTTTTGGCCCAAATACATTAAAATATCTTAAGCCAATAACATCAGTATCGTAAGTAGTACCAAACACATCAGCATATAATTCGTTTACGTATTTTGTAACTGCGTAAGGAGATAATGGTTTCCCAATAGTATCTTCAACTTTTGGTAATGCTTTACTGTCTCCATAAGTTGAGCTAGATGCTGCATAAACCATACGTTTTACCGTTGTGCTATCTTTTAAAGCAATCATCATATTTAAAAAACCTGAAATATTAACTTCATTGGTTGTTGCCGGATCGTTAATAGATCGAGGAACAGAACCTAATGCAGCTTGATGAGAGACGTAGTCTATACCATCCATAGCTTTTTTACAAGTTTCTAAATCTCTGATATCTCCTTCCATAAGTTCGAAGGCAGGATTATCCATAAATTCAGTTAAGTTTTCGCGATGACCATTAGAAAAATTATCTAAAACTCTTACTTTTTTAGCATTATACTTTAGCAAGTATTCAGTAAGGTTAGAGCCAATAAAGCCTCCTCCTCCTGTGATTAAAAAACTTAATTTTGATAGGTCAGTTGTGTGATGTGGGTTTGAGTACATATTATAATCTTGCGTCTATAGTGTCTATTGGAAGTAATGATTTTACATCGAAAACAACACCTGTTTGTGATTTTAATTTTGTGATATCTAATTTTAAAAATTCGTTATGTGAAACGGCTAAAATAACTGCGTCATAATCTGAACTTAAATTTCCAAAATCAGTAATTAAGTCAAAGTCATATTCATGCTTTACTTCCTCTTTTGAAGCCCATGGATCATAAACATCTACATTAACATGGTATGTTTCTAACTCTTCTATAATATCTATAACTCTAGAGTTTCTAATATCCGGACAATTTTCTTTAAAAGTAGTTCCTAAAACTAAGGCTTTAGAACCTTTAATAGTTGCTCCTTTATTAATCATCATTTTTACCGTTTCGGTAGCAACGTAGGCTCCCATACTATCGTTCATTTTACGACCCGCTAAAATAATTTCAGGATTATAACCAGATTCTATCGCTTTTTGTGCTAAATAGTAAGGATCTACTCCAATACAATGACCACCAACCAAACCTGGTGAAAATTTTAAGAAGTTCCATTTTGTTCCTGCTGCTTCTAACACAGCTTTTGTATCAATGTCTAATAATCTAAAGATTTTAGACAATTCATTTACAAAAGCAATATTAATATCTCTTTGAGAGTTTTCAATAACCTTCGCAGCTTCAGCTACTTTTATTGAAGGTGCCATGTGTGTACCTGCAATAATTACTTTTTTATAAAGATTATCAACTTTCACAGCTATTTCTGGTGTAGAACCAGAAGTTACTTTTAATATTTTTGTTACAGTATGTTCTTTATCACCTGGATTGATTCTTTCTGGTGAATAACCTGCATAAAAGTCTTTATTATAGACCATTCCAGAAGTTTTCTCTAATACAGGAATACAAATATCTTCAGTTGCTCCAGGATATACTGTTGATTCATAAACCACAATATCATCTTTAGCTAATACCTTACCTACGGTTTCACTTGCCTTTATTAAAGGTGTAAATACTGGCTTATTTAAAGCATCTGTAGGTGTTGGCACTGTAATAATATAGTAATTAGCTACTGCCAATGCCTCTATGTCATCTGTAATATATAGGCCTTTACTTGCACTTAAGTCTGTAGTTAAAACAGATTTTAAATTAGCATTATCAACTTCTAAAGTTTTGTCTAGTCCAGTATTTAATTCACTAATACGTTGCTTGTTAATATCAAAACCAACTACTAAGAATTGTTTTGCAAACTCTACGGCAAGGGGCAAACCAACATAACCTAATCCTATGATTGCAATTTTGTCTTCTGAATGTGTCATTTGTTTAAAGTAGATTTTAAAATGAGTGCCAAATCTAAGTAAAAACTGTAATTTTGCACGTACTTTTTGTTGATTTTTACTTTATCTACCCAAATAATCGTTCTATTGTAGTGTTCTGCGTCTTTTTGTCGTTCTAATACACGCTCTTCATTCCTATATTTTAGGGTTGCTGGACCAGTAATTCCTGGTTTAACTCTTAAAACAATTCTATCATCACCTTTTAATTCATCTGCAAAACCCTGCAAATCAGGTCTTGGACCCACAAAACTCATATCTCCTATTAGTACATTATAGAGTTGCGGCAATTCGTTTAACTTAGTCTGTCGAAGAAATTTACCTATAGGAGATGCAAATGCGTCTATACGTCCCAATTGATGATCACCATCTTTTAAAGTCCTTATTTTATATATTTTAAACAACTTACCATTTTGTCCAACACGATACTGGGAAAAAACGCCATTCTTTTTAGTATCTATTGTAGCAATAATAATAAGTACAAGGATAGGAATTATTAAAAATGGTAGAAATACAACAATCAAAACAACATCAAATATACGTTTAACTTGAAGCTGAGTTTTAGTAATCAAAATACAATAATTAAAACAAGTTATATGCTTTTCAAGAAATCCTTAATCTTTTTAAATATAGAAGAATTATCTTTTTCGTGATACGTGTTACCATAAACTCCATAACCATAGCCATAGCCATAACCGTAGCCATAACCGTAATTATGATTGTTTTTATGTCTATAAAAGTTAAGCACAAAACTGACGTTTTTAAGTTCGCCTGTTTTGTGTTTAGCGTTAACTAATTGGAGCATCCCTTTTTTCGTATAATCTAACCTCACCATAAAAATAGTTGCATCTGCATATTGCACTAGTTCTAAAGCATCAGTAACTAATCCTAATGGTGGAGTATCTAAAATAATAATATCGTACTCTTGCTTAAGTGATGTTATGAGTTCTTTTAGCTTATCGCTCATTAATAATTCTGAAGGATTTGGAGGTATGGGTCCTGAAGGAATTATATCTAAATTCTCAATATGCGTATTTGTAGTAATTTCATTTAATGTACTATCTCCAATAAGATAATTAACTATTCCATTTTCATTGGTAACACTAAAATCATCAAATATTTTTGGTTTCCGTAAATCTAATCCTAATAAAATGGTCTTTTTACCAGAAAGCGCATAAACGGTTGCGATGTTAATAGAAGTGAACGTTTTTCCCTCTCCACTGACAGAAGATGTTATCATTAAGGAATTGGCTCTAGAGTTTGAGTCTAGATTACTTTTCTTAAAAATAAACTGTAAGCTCGATCTAATTGCTCTAAAAGATTCAGCAACCGCAGATTTTGGCTTCTCGTATGCTACCAAATTGTTCTTGTAACGATACTTACCTATCAATCCCAAAATTGGGATTTTTGACATTTTTGATACTTCATCAGAACCGTGTATGGTATTATCCAAAAGATAAATAACAAAAATCAAAAACATAGGAGTAAAAAAACCAATCATTAAACCCATCATATAATTCAATGACTTATTAGGTCCAATGGGTCCATCACCAATATCCTTGGCTTCGTCAATAACATTAATATCAGATACGTTTGCTGCTTTTACAATCGCTGCTTCTCCTCGTTTAGCTTGGTATATATCAAAAGCTTCCCTACTTAAATCTAATTTTCGCTGTATCTTAAGGTAATTCTGCTGATCCTCTGGAAGTCCTATAAGCTTAGATTCTAAATTAGCAATTTTTCGACTTATAGTATTTAACTGTACTCCAATAGTTTGTTTTGTTACATTGATGGTCTCTAACAAAACATTTTTTTCTGTATCAATCTGACGATCCAAATCTTCAAAAAGAATAGAGCCTTCTTTTGTTGAATATTCTAGATTACGTCTTTGTACCGAAAGACTAATAATACGCTTAACACCACCCAAAATATTACCTTCTTCAATACCTACCGAAGTTGGTGCTGCTATCTTAGTGTAATCGGTTTTACTATTTAAGTAATTTTCTAGTGTGTTCAAATAATTCAACTTAGATTCTTCTATCAATTTTTCTTGTTCATAGTCTTTTAATTGGTCAGAAATCTGGCTAATTTCCTCCTCTACATTAAATACTTTATTCGCTTTTCTAAAGTCATTCATTTCGTCAGTGACTTCCTTTAAACTCGTATCTACAGCTCCCAAGCTACTATCAATAAACTTTATTGTATTTGTAGCATAGAGGTTTTTTCTATCTAATTCTGTTCTGCTCAAGATGGCAGAAGTAGCATTAAGAAAATCAACGATTTTAGTTTTGTTCTTTCCAACCAATGACAATTTTAAAACAGAAGATGATTCTTTAGAGTTAGATTCAATATTAATGTCATTTTTATACTGATTAACAACACTATCAAAATTCGAATATTTAACAAAAAAAGTATCACCATGAGAAACTAGAGCGTCTGGCTTTAATATAACAACGCCATTAAAAAACGAGGTAGTAACAATTTCACCAAATTTAAAAGTTTTAGAAAATAAACCTGGACTCACTTTTGTAACCAATTTGTTTTTTGTATCATAAACTTGGCATAATACTTCGGGTTCTTCAAACTCATAGAACAATTCATAGGACGAATTGTCTAGAAATTTAATTCCTATCGTTTTCCCTAGTGCCTGAGGCTTAGATTTATCTGTTTTAACTTCAAAAGGAGCATCTTTATAAACATCAATGAAATGATATTTACCTTGTGTTAGATATTGTTTGTAATATTCCAAGGAATCTATAACAAGCTCATTATGAGTTCTTGTTTTTATCTCTGTTAAAATACTTCCTACTTTACCAGAAACGCCTCCCCAATTAAAAGAGATACTTGTATTTGCAGTAAAAAATGGGTTTTGTTCGTTTTCTATGGTAATTAAAGAATCTAATCTATAAATACTCTGTTTTCTAACATTAATAAAATAAGCCACAATTAATGCTACGCCAATGCATAACAAAACCAATTTCCACAAGTTTAGTGCTTTAAATAAAAAACCTTTAAAATCAAAACTTACGCGCTGTGCTTCTGTCTCGTCTATATCATCGTAATCCCTTGTTCCCATTAATTATAATCTAGTAAATAATAATACTGAAGACGTTAGCAAAGATACTATCGTGGCTATTGTTGTTAAACTTGATACTGCAGTTTCTCCCGTACCTATTGATTTTTGCTTCAATGGTTCTACATAAATAATGTCGTTAGGCTGAATATAATAATAAGGTGATTTCATAACATTGATATCTGTTAAATCTAAACTATGTATTTTTTGTCCTTGTGGATATTGCCTTATTATTTTAACATTCTTTTTATTTCCTGTAATTGGTATTTCTCCTACATTAGCAATAGCTTCAAAAATATTAACACGTTCCGTAAATAATACTCTACTACCTGGAGAACCTACTTCCCCATTTGCAGTAAATCTTAATCCTGCAAGTTTTACGGTAACGAATATATTTGCTGTTGTTTTAAATTGTTCTTCAAGCAGTCTTGTCTCTATTATTTTTTCAATTTCTTCAGTTGTAAAACCCAAAACATTTAGATAACCCAAAGTTGGTATTCTTATATTCCCATGAACATCTACCGTAAAACCATCAAAGTAAGCACGCTCTGCACTACCTGCATTCAAATTGGCATCTCCAGAAGGATTCAATATTTCTACCGTTTTTTGATCTATAGCCTTAACTCTAACATTTAGAATGTCGTTAACCTGTACTCTGTATGGTTTTTGAACCTCAGTGAGATTATTTGGTATCGAATCATAGATAGAATTTTCCTTATTCTGTAGATAAATAGTGTCTTTATGAGGAATACAAGAAGAAACAATAACACAACTCAAAAAAATTATTAAAAGCTTTATACGCTTCATATTTACAATGGATCTTAATGACAAATATAATGTATCAATAGTAATATCAAAACTATTAGTATTCTTTTTGGTTTATTTCCGTTCTTTGCAAAAAAAAGTTTGAATTACCTCAACGTAGAAAACATATCTAAATCTTTTGGAGAGCTTGTACTCTTTAAAGATTTGTCATTCAGTATTCATAAAGATCAGAAGATTGCTTTTGTAGCTAAAAATGGAAGTGGGAAGACTTCTATTTTAAATATTTTAGCAGGAAAAGATACGCCAGATAATGGTCAAATAGTGATTAGAAAAGGGCTCAGATTAGCTTTTTTAGATCAAGAACCAGATTTAGATCCCAATCTAACACTTGAAGAAACCATTTTCGCTTCAGATATTCCAGTTTTAAAAATTATTGAAGCTTATGAGAATGCTTTAAAAAACCCTGAAGATGCCGACGCTTACCAAAAAGCTTTTGAAGGTATGGATCGTTATAATGCATGGGAATTTGAAACCCAATACCAACAAACCTTATCCCAATTAAAACTTGATGATCTATCAGTTAAAGTGAATACGCTTTCTGGAGGGCAAAAAAAACGTTTAGCATTAGCACAAGCCTTATTAAGCAAGCCTGATATTCTAATCTTAGATGAACCTACAAATCACCTCGATTTAGAAATGATTGAATGGCTAGAAGAGTATTTTGCCAAAACACAACAAACTCTATTTATGGTCACGCACGATAGGTATTTTCTTGAACGTGTTTGTAATGAAATCATAGAATTAGATCATGGCGAATTACATACCTATAAAGGCAACTATTCTTATTATTTAGAAAAGAAAGAAGCCAGAATAGAAAACCAAGCCACCGAAGTTGGTAAGGCAAAACAACTCTTTAAAAAAGAACTCGATTGGATGCGTCGCCAACCAAAAGCGCGAACCACAAAATCTAAAAGTAGAATTGACGATTTCCATGAGATAAAATCTAAAGCACACCAACGCAGAAACGATCATAAAATACAACTCGAAATCAGCATGGCACGTTTAGGTTCTAAGATCATAGAATTTCATAATGTGTCAAAAGCATTTAAAGACAAAACCATTTTAAATAATTTTGAATATACCTTTAAAAAAGGTGAGCGTATTGGTATCATTGGAAAAAATGGAACAGGAAAATCAACATTTTTAAACTTGTTGACTGAAACGCTTCAACCAGATAGTGGAAAAGTTGTGATTGGCGAAACGGTAAAAATCGGTTACTACACGCAAGGCGGAATTAAAGCCAAACCTAACCAAAAAGTGATCGATGTTATTAAAGAATTTGGCGATTATATTCCTTTAGCCAAAGGCAGACAAATTAGCGCACAGCAATTATTAGAGCGATTTTTATTCGACCGGAAAAAGCAATGGGATTTTGTTGAAAAATTAAGTGGTGGCGAACAAAAACGACTTTATTTATGTACGGTTTTAATTCAGAATCCGAACGTTTTAATTTTAGATGAACCTACAAACGATTTAGATATTGTAACGCTTAATGTCTTGGAAGATTTCTTGATGGATTTCCCAGGCGTACTATTAGTTGTTTCTCACGATCGTTACTTTATGGATAAAATTGTAGATCATATGTTTGTATTTAGAGGCGAAGGTGTGGTTGATGATTTTCCTGGAAATTATTCAGATTTTAGAGCTTATGATAGTAGTAAACCAAAACAAATTGAGCAAGTAGTAAAAGTTGATAACACCAAAGCTGAAAAACAAAACGAAGCCAACAAATTAGATTATAACGAACAAAAAGAATACAAAAATTTAGAATCAAAAATCAGATCCTTAGAATTAGATAAAACAAAATTAGAAGCAGAATTTCTTAATCCAGACTTATCTCAAGACGAGATTACAGAACTTTCTGAAAAATTGCAAGAGATTATTGATACCAAGGAAGAAAAGGAAATGCGTTGGTTTGAATTGGCTGAGAAACTTGAGGGTTGAAGCATCAAGTTTACAAAACATACTTTCTCTTGAATATGCAAAACCGCAAGTAAAAAATGAACACAGATAACGTAGATTTAGCAGATTTTCGCAGATAAAAATCATAGTTTAATCATAAAAATCAGCGTCATCAGCGTTCTAAAAGACTTTTACACCCGAAAAAAAGATAAAACTTTGTACCAAATAATAGCATACATAAAGTTCCTATTCAACTCCACAAATCAACATGGAGTACACTCCCCTTTTATCTATAATTTCGTTACAAAATGCCTATACGATAAAACAAAATATATAGCATACAATAAACTCAATACCTATAGAAAAACATTACAAAAATCAAAGACCACACTAAAGGTCAAAGATTTAGGAGAAGGCTCAAGAGTTTTAAACGCTAATCAACGTCAAGTTAGTAAAATGATAAAAACCTCAAGTAGTTCTAAAAAAGATTCTAAGCTTTTGTATCGGGTTTCAAAATACTTCGGGTTTAAAAAAAGTTTAGAATTAGGCACTTCTTTAGGTATGGGAACTTATGCATTTTTGTTAGCAAATCCCACCTCAAAAATTACAACAATTGAAGGTTGCCCAAATACATCAGACTTTGCAAAATTGAATCTAGAAAATCAAGATGTAAATAATATTGAATTTATTGTCGGTAATTTCACAGACACTATCCCTAAATTAAAGGAAGGAAATTATGACTTCATCTTCTTTGATGGTCATCACAACAAAGAAGCTACTATTCAATATTTCGAATCACTTTTACCAAAAATTCATAATGAAACTATCTTTGTATTCGATGATATTTATTGGTCCAAAAGCATGACTGAAGCTTGGGAATATATTAAAAATCATGATTCAGTAACAGTTACTGTTGATTGCTTCCATTTAGGCTTCGTATTTTTCAGAAAAGAACAAGTAAAAGAACATTTTAAAATTAGAGTGTAACAAGCTTCTAATTTTAACGTCTTATTTGGTGAACTGACTTTTAAATTCTTTTATATTGCAAAGGATTGTAATAGCGGTATCAATTAACCAAGATCATTATTTATGAGCGGCAACGTCATTGAAATTAGAAACATTATTAGAGATTTTAAATTAGGACAAGAAATTGTTCATGTTTTAAAAGGCATCGATTTAGACATTAAAGTCGGCGAATATGTTGCTATTATGGGACCATCTGGTTCTGGAAAATCGACACTGATGAATTTATTAGGTTGTTTAGACACACCTACTGCAGGCTCTTATAATTTAAACGGAAACGACGTCAGCCAAATGACAGATGATCAACTTGCCGAAATTAGAAATACAGAAATAGGTTTCGTCTTTCAGACCTTTAATTTACTACCAAGAACTACAGCTTTAGAAAATGTTGCCTTACCAATGATTTATGCAGGAGCTACAAAGAAACAACGTCAAGAACGCGCCACAGAAGTATTGACAGATGTTGGCTTAGCAGATCGTATGGATCATAAACCCAATCAACTTTCTGGTGGACAAAGACAACGTGTGGCTGTTGGTAGAGCTTTGGTGAACAAACCTTCTATCATCTTAGCAGATGAGCCAACAGGTAATCTAGATTCTAAAACAGGACTAGAAATAATGGCATTATTTGATGAAATTCACTCAGCTGGTAATACTGTAATCATGGTAACGCACGAAGAAGAAATTGCGGCACATGCAAAGCGCGTGATTCGTTTACGGGATGGTGTTATTGAGAGTGATACTATTAATTCCTGAAAAAGTTTACAGTCGCAGTCTCAGTTTTCAGATGATTATTGTAATTATTCAAAGTTTTTAAGCAAGAAAGAGCATCAGTCAATATTCAAATCCTAAATTTCGACAGCGAATGGTAAGTCATCTATACACAAATTACCATAATACTAGTAAAACTCTTAACATTATCACTCTATTATAGAACATGAAATCACTAGGCAAAAAACTAATAGATATTTTCTTTTGGCTTCTTAAATGGGTGGTAATAATTATTATTGCGGTTGCTATTATTTATTTTGCATGGATGTCTGCTGAATACTCATTAATAAAAGAAGTTTTAAGCGATTGATTTACTTAACTAACGAATAGTAATTGCAAATGGTTTATGAATAATTTCCAAATTTTGATTGTGATTTTTGGTTTATGTATTTAATAAAAATATCTACAAGAAATTTTTACTAAATAGTGTGTCAAGACAAAATGAACAGAAATAAAATTAAGATTCAAACTCATAACTTTTAACTCATAACTCTTAACTTTGTTTTCATGAAAGTATACACAAAAACAGGAGATAAAGGCACAACCGCACTTTTCGGTGGCACACGCGTTCCAAAACATCATATAAGAATAGAAAGTTACGGAACCATTGATGAGCTCAACTCACATATTGGACTAATCAGAGATCAAGATATTGACCAGTTGTACAAAAATGCATTGATGGATATTCAAGACCGACTTTTTACAGTTGGTGCAATTTTAGCAACTGATCCAGAAAAAGCAACCTTAAAAAACGGTAAAGCACGATTAAACATTCCTAAAATATCTAACGAAGATATTGAACAACTAGAAAAAAGAATGGATCTCATGGAAGATAGCCTTCCACCAATGACGCACTTTGTATTACCAGGAGGCCATCAAACGGTGTCATTCTGTCACATTGCACGCACAGTTTGCCGTAGAGCCGAGCGTTTAGCATCACATCTTAATGACTTAGAGCCGTTTCAACCCGAAACTTTAATGTATATCAATAGACTATCTGACTACCTTTTTGTATTGGCACGGAAGTTGTCACATGATTTACAAGCTGAAGAGATTAAGTGGATTCCTAAAAAAGAATCTTAACATACTTTATATCGCTTCAGATCAGGATTAAAAAATGCAAAATTTAGTCCGAAATAAAAGTTGAAGATTACACGTTCTTTATATTAATGATTAAACATTTATGAGTGAACTTTGATGGATTCAAAACACACAATTATAAATGTTCAGTGAGACCGATAAAATAATATATTTAAGTTTCGAACTAATTAATTTGATTTTTTCTTGAATTGTTCAACTAAAAAATTATTTTTGCAAAAATTAAATTTACAACGCAAATGTATTGGACATTAGAATTAGCATCTTATTTAAGTGATGCACCTTGGCCGGCAACAAAAGATGAACTCATTGACTACGCAATTAGAACAGGAGCTCCATTAGAGGTTGTTGAAAACTTACAAGCAATAGAAGATGAAGGTGATTCTTACGACTCTATTGAAGAAATTTGGCCAGATTACCCAACTGATGAAGATTACCTCTGGAACGAGGATGAATATTAACATATAATATTATCATAAATAAAGTCTCTTGCGTTATCATAACTGAGAGACTTTTTTTATTTTCGGATGCTTTTTAGCGTTGTTACCCTTGTGTCAGGCTGAGCGCAGTCGAAGCCCAATAAAACCAAAAATGTTCTTTTATTACGTTTACATATTAAAATGTTCGGATGGTTCTTATTACACAGGAATTACCAATAACCTTGGAAAACGTTTTAATGAACATGAATTAGGAAAATATAGAGATTGTTATACATTTAAAAGAAGACCGTTGGAATTAGCTTTTAACCAAGAATTTAACGATGTATTACAAGCTATATATTTTGAGAAGAAAATTAAAAAATGGACAAGAGCAAAAAAAGAAGCATTAATAAATGATGATTGGGATATGCTTCAAATTTTAGCAGAATGTAGAAATGCCACTCATTATAAATATAATAATTAAGTAATTAAGCACTTCGACTGCGCTCAGCGTGACATTTTAGTTATCATTTAAAATTAATAAACTCAAAATACAAGATTAAAAAAGATTAATCAAACAAACTGAAACAATAACAAAGATTGACGACCAATCAATCCGTTACAAACATATAAATATGACCTTTTTAGATAAAGTACTTAAAGTTTTTGTTGGAGATAAATCCAAGCAAGACGTTGGTGAAATCAAACCCATTGTTGAAAAAATTAAAACGTTCGAAAAAGCTTTAGAAGCTTTATCTCACGACGAACTTAGAGCAAAAACAGATGAGTTTAAAGCAATAATTGCCGAAGCAAGACTTCCACTTCAAACTAAAAAAGAAGACCTTTTAGCAAAAGCAAATATTACGGAAGATATTGATGAGCGTGAAGACATCTATTTAGAAGTTGATAAACTAGAAGACGAGATCTACACTACAACAGAAAATGTTCTTAATGAGATTTTACCAGAAGCATTTGCTGTCGTTAAAGAAACAGCAAAACGTTTTGTACACAACACACAGATTCCGGTAACAGCAAATGTTTTTGACCGTGAAATTTCTGGTGCTAATGATTATGTAACCTTAGATGGAGACCAAGCCATTTGGGCAAACTCTTGGGATGCTGCAGGTAAACCAATTACTTGGGACATGATTCATTACGATGTGCAATTAATTGGTGGTATTGCCATGCACAGAGGAAAAATTGCAGAGATGCAAACTGGTGAAGGTAAAACCCTTGTAGCAACACTTCCTGTGTATTTAAATGCATTGGCTGGCAGAGGAGTTCACTTAGTAACGGTTAATGATTACTTAGCAAAGCGAGATAGTGCCTGGATGGCACCAATATTTCAATTTCATGGCATGAGTATTGATTGTATTGATTACCATACACCAAACTCTGATGCGCGTCGTAAAGCGTATAACGCAGATATCACTTACGGAACCAATAACGAATTTGGTTTCGATTACTTACGTGATAATATGGCACATTCGCCAGAAGATTTAGTACAACGTCCACACCATTATGCCATTGTAGATGAGGTCGATTCTGTATTAGTAGATGATGCACGTACACCATTAATTATTTCCGGACCTGTTCCTAGAGGAGACGAGCACGAATTTGATGCTTTAAAACCTAAAGTAAATGCTATTGAGGAAGTACAACGTAAATATTTAGTTGGCGTTTTAGCCGAAGCTAAAAAATTAATTGCTGCTGGTGATACTAAGGAAGGTGGTTTCCAATTATTAAGAGCTTACAGAGGTATACCAAAAAATAAAGCTTTAATTAAGTTTTTATCTGAAGAAGGTATTAAGATGTTACTTCAGAAAACGGAGAACTTCTACATGCAAGATAACAACAGAGAAATGCCTAAAGTAGATGCAGAACTCTATTATGTTATTGACGAAAAAAATAATCAGGTAGAATTATCTGATAAAGGTATTGAGTTCTTATCTGGTGAAGATGATCCTAATTTCTTCGTGATGCCAGAAATGGGAACTGAAATCGCTAAGATTGAAGACAAAGGCTTATCATCTGAAGAAGAAGCAAGCCTTAAAGAAGGTTTATTTAGAGACTTCGGTATTAAGTCAGAACGTATTCATACATTAAATCAACTTTTAAAAGCTTACGCCTTATTCGAAAAAGACAATCAGTATGTTGTTATGGAAAACAAGGTAATGATAGTAGATGAGCAAACTGGTCGTATTATGGATGGTCGTCGTTATTCGGACGGCTTACACCAAGCAATTGAAGCAAAGGAAAATGTAAAAATTGAAGCTGCTACACAAACTTTTGCAACTGTAACGCTTCAAAATTACTTTAGAATGTATCGTAAACTGTCTGGTATGACAGGTACTGCCGTTACAGAAGCAGGCGAACTCTGGGAAATCTACAAATTAGATGTAGTTGAAATTCCAACCAACAGACCAATCGCAAGAGATGATAGAGACGATTTAGTTTACAAAACAAAACGTGAGAAATACAACGCTGTTATTGATGAAGTGACTTCTTTATCTCAAGCAGGAAGACCTGTTTTAATTGGTACAACTAACGTAGAGATTTCTGAACTTTTAGGAAAACTATTAAGCGTTCGTAAAATAGATCACAACGTCTTAAATGCAAAGCAGCACAAAAAAGAAGCTGATATTGTAGCGCAAGCTGGTAATGCTGGTCAAGTAACTATTGCAACCAACATGGCTGGTCGTGGAACAGATATTAAGTTAAGTGAAGAAGTAAAAGCAGCTGGTGGTTTGGCCATTGTAGGTACAGAGCGTCACGATTCGCGTCGTGTAGATAGACAGTTACGTGGTAGAGCTGGTCGTCAAGGAGATCCAGGAAGTTCACAATTTTATGTGTCTTTAGAGGATAACTTGATGCGTTTATTTGGTTCTGAGCGTATTGCTAAGATGATGGACAGAATGGGACTTAAGGAAGGTGAAGTGATTCAGCATGGCATGATTTCTAAATCTATTGAACGTGCGCAGAAAAAAGTTGAAGAAAATAACTTTGGTGTTCGTAAACGTTTATTAGAATATGATGATGTAATGAATGCACAGCGTGAAGTGATTTACAAACGTCGTCGTAATGCATTACAAGGCGAAAGACTTAGAGTTGATTTAGCCAACATGATTTTTGATACCTCAGAAGGTATTGCCAACAATAATAAAGATGCTAACGATTATAAAAACTTTGAGTTTGAATTAATCCGTTACTTCTCAATGGCATCACCTATTTCTGAAGTAGACTTCGGAAAAATGGACGCTACAAATATTGCTGGCACAATTTATAAAGCTGCTTTTAAGCACTATCGTGAAAAGATGCAGCGTAATGCCGATTTAGCATTTCCTGTGATTGAAAATGTTTATAACACGCAACGTGATCGTTTTAAAAGAATTGTTGTACCATTTACAGATGGTGTAAAGAATCTACAAGTTGTTACAGACTTAGAGAAAGCTTATGAAACAAAAGGTACTCAACTGATTAATGATTTTGAAAAGAATATTACACTAGCCATTGTAGATGATGCTTGGAAAGTACATTTACGTAAAATGGATGAATTAAAGCAGTCGGTACAATTAGCTGTTCACGAGCAAAAAGATCCGTTATTAATTTATAAGTTTGAGTCTTTTGAGTTGTTTAAAACTATGATAGACCAAGTGAATAAAGATGTAATTTCATTCTTATTTAAAGGGGAAATTCCACAAGAAACAGCAAATAACATACAAGAAGCCAGAGCACGTAAGCAAGAAAAATTAGAAACTCAAAAAGATGAGATTCAAAATTTAGACGAACGTTCATCTCAAAACAGAGCTGCAGGAGCTGGTGCCTCTCGCCAACAACAGCAAGTGGTCGAAACGATTGTTAGAGAGCAACCAAAAATTGGTCGTAACGATAAAGTGACCATTAAGCACGTTATGAGTGGTGAGGCTAAAGAAGTAAAATATAAGCAAGCTATTCCTTTAATTGCTAAAGGAGAATGGGTACTTGTTGAGTAACCAATTCCTGCGTTCGCAGGAAATCGAAGATTCAGCGAAGCTAATCTCATTAATAGAATATAAAATCCTGATGCAACTCATCAGGATTTTTTTGTTTATATACATCACTTCAAGTGAAATTCCATTTTTTGGAAATTTTGTATCGAGAAGTGTCACATTGAGCGTAGTCGAAATGCTATCAAAGTAAAAAAGGTTCTCGATACTATTCCGATAAAAAAAATCGGAATCACTCGAACTGACATTATAATAGCGATTTAGTCAGTTTAAAAAATATTGATATATTTACCGAACACCTACTTATAAATTTAACATAACCGATTATGAAACCAAATCTATCTACTCTATTTACACTTCTATTTACTCTTGTTTTAATGAGTTGTGCTCCCGAGGATAATTCTGTTCCAGTTGAAAACGTCAATGAATTCACTTTTAATACAGAAACTTACGATTTAGTTACAGCTATTATTAACGATAATTCCACAGCCACTAATCCAAGTAACATCGGTATTACACTCACAAACAAATCAAATACCGAATCCGTTAGCAATGGAGATATAGACGATTTTACTTTTGTTTATTTTGATATTCAAGCTATAACACTTCAAGCTACAACTTATAACAATATTGAAGATTATGATGTTTCAGTTAATGGATCCGTGGTAAATAGTGTATTTAGTCCTGGTACTGTTTTATTATCTGACAATGATCCAGACGCTGACGTCTATGCGCAATCTGGTTCTGTAATCATTACCAATTTTACGGCATTTAATATTGACTTCACATTTACATTTACAAGAACTGATGGTCAAGTAATTTCGGGACGTTATAATGGTAGTTATTTAGCTCCGAATGGAATTGATTAAAAGTTTAAGTATTCCATAAAAATAGAATCAAAAATCAAACATACTGAAACACATATAGTTCCAAATCTTGAATCTCCAATGAGATTACAAGACTACGGAGTTGGTGTTTTTAAAGCAGCATTGACCAAATCTTCACTAAAAAAAGCACTAAAGAAAAATTATATTACGGTTAATGAGCTTGTGGCAACTTCGGCAACGTTTATAAACGGAGGTGAACATATTTGTTTAACTATTCCAAAAAATGAAAGTCCTTCTAAGCAATTCATTTTTCCTCTTAACGTTTTATTTGAAGATGAGCATTTAGCTGTAATTCACAAACCTGCTAGTATTTTGGTAAGTGCTAATCGTTTTAAAACCATTGCTAATACCTTAACCCAAAACCTGAAACGAAGTACACAACCAGATGCTACAAAACCTCAGCCTGCGCATCGCTTAGATTATGCAACCACTGGTATTTTGTTGGTTGGTAAAACAAGCAGTAGTATTAGAGCTTTAAACCAATTATTTAAAGCTAAAACTGTAACTAAAACCTATTTTTCGGTTACTATTGGTGAGATGGATACTGAAGGAAAAATCACCTCAGCAATTGACGAGAAGCCGTCAGAATCTAATTATAAAGTCTTAGAATCTGTAGATTCAAAACGCTTTGGCAAGTTCAATTTGGTAGAATTACAACCAAAAACTGGCAGACGACATCAACTACGCAAACATTTAGCGAGTATTGGTAATCCAATTCTAGGAGATAAAGACTATGGGATTGAAGGTTTAATTCTAAATGGTAAAGGTTTGTATTTACATGCGTATTCGTTACGTTTTGTGCATCCATTTACAAATAAAAAAGTCTATTTAAAAGATGATTTTCCTAAACGGTTTGAGAAGCTCTTTTCTTCTAAAATAACAAAGATTTTTGCTGAAGATGTAGAAACGGAAAACAATCGTAATATAAATCTGTAAATTGTTATTCTATATTTACACTGAAAACTACTATAATTAACTATCCCATTTTTTCACTACCTTGAAACCACTAAATAATCAACCAAAAAAATATGAAGAATGTATTAGCAACTATTGTTGGTTTTGTTGTAGCCTCTTTAACCGTTTATATTTTTGAATCTGTTATAGGCCATAATGTATTTCCGTTACCAGAAGGTGCAGATTCTTCAAACATGGAATGGATAAAAAACAACATGAACCTTATACCAACTGGTTCAAAAATCTTTGTTGTTATCGCACATTTCCTAGGAATCATCGCAGGAATGTATATTGCAGCAAAAATTTCTAAAGTGAGTATGATACCATCGTATATTGCTGGTGGACTGATGCTTTTAGCAACTTTCGTAACTATATTTATGTTACCAAAAGAGTTGTGGTTTACAATCTCAGATGGCTTACTAGCTATTGCTGGTTTCTTAATTGGAAAATCATTGGCGCAGAAACAAATTGTAGCAGATTAAAATGAATTAAGTTCTCAATAGGTGCTGACTGGTTATTGTGGATTCAAATTATAGTTTTAATAGTAAATTAGGATCAGGACAATTCTCCTCATAAAATTCTAAATCTAATTGACTACAAACACCTGGATAATCTCCTTTATAATCCTGAATATCTTTTATAACCTGAAAATGTAAATGCGGAGGATAATCTCCATTAACTTCTGCTGTCCCTAATGTAGCAATTTGTTCTCCTTGCTTCACTTCTACTCCAACGTTTTTATTTGCGATAGATGCTAAACTCAAATGACCATATAAAGTGTAAAACGTGTGATTATTAATAACATGTTTTAAAATAAGTGTTGGTCCATAATCACCATGATTGGTATTATTTTTAAAGCTATGAATAGTCCCATCTATAGGAGCAAATATTGGTGTATTGGCTTCAACCCATAAATCTAAGCCTAAGTGAATATTTCGCGCTTCTTCTGAATTCTGTTTATTAAAATAGTCGCTGCGTTGGTAAATCCCTCGCTTTTCTAAATAACCTCCATAGGCGACTTTAGTATTATTGGTTTTTATGTGATTAAAAATGAATTGTTCTAAATCTTTGGAAGAAGATATATCTACTTTATGTAATGCAGTATTATGAATAGATAAATCGAGAGAAATATAATCATTAGAAGTTATGCTAGAATCGAACAACGAATGTGCATTGAGTGATTTTAAAAAATCATTGAAGTTAGAAAATGGCATAAAAAACAAAATTTCCATAAAAATAGGAAATCTATAATATGAAAAACGGAAAGAGAAAATAGATTCTGAAACATCTCGATAGCTATCGGGACAGAATGACAAATAAGTATTGGTCACAGAGCTAAGTCGAAGTGTTAATTAATAATTACATCACTAAACTTAGCATTAACAACAATATTACGGTTAGAATTTTGTCCTTTAGGATGGTTACGAATGGTTTTCTGTGTCGTAGGCTTATTGTTATATTTAGAACGATTGCCTTTAAAATACAGACTATAATCAATATCTTTTGGTAAGTTAATGAGTGCATCACTATTTTCTAATACCAAATTAAGGTTCTGAAAGGTTTCTGAAAGGTTTGAAATGGTTAAATCACCAAAACTCCCATCAATAATTCCTGTATCTGATAAATGCTCAATATTAATATTTGAAGATTTAGAATTCAACACTAAATTAATTGCATTTTTTACCTGAGCTTTATCTACAAAATTGAGATTAAGTGTTCCAACATTCCAAGTATTAATTACCACTGGCGAATAAGACACATTGATGGAAGTGTCACTTCCATCAATGTTATCTGCTAGTAAAAATGAGTGAGATATAACACCCTTCATGTTATAAATAACTGAAGATAATTTAAGTTCACCATGTCTTATATTAGTTTTAAGCTTTGCTTTTTTAGGGATTTTAATTTTAATTACCTTTTTCACATTACTATTATTACCAGACTCTAAACGCCTTACTGAATATGATTCTCTGCGATCTTGCATATCTGCTCTTCTTTCTTCCAAACGTCTCGCCATTTCCTCGGAGCGCTGTTCCATAGCTTCACCTCTTTTTCCTATAGCTTCAGAACGTTTTTCCATTGCCTTAGCACGCTCTTCCTTTTCTTTGCCAAAACGTTCGCCCCAAATTTCCATACGCTCTTCCCATTCTTCTCCAAATCGCTCTCCAAACTCTTCTCCCCATTTCTCTAAATCCTTGCCATATTTCTCCTCGAATTTTTCACCAAATTCCTCTCCCCATTTTTCCATGTCTTTTGCCCATTTGCCTTCAAAACGTTTTCCGTATTCTTCTCCCCATTTAGACATTTTTTCTTGATAACCAGATTCTGCAAATTCCCTAGCCCAATTTTCCATGTTTTTCTGAAATTCTTTGCCTCCTTGCTTTTTGTACTTTTTACTCCATTCCGTTAAATATTTCTCACCTTCTTCTTCGTATTTTTCATAATCAAAATCTATAGTTGTAACACCTTTTGGAAGCTTTGGTAATTTTGGTAATTTAGGCATCTCAGGTAAGGCTGGAAACTCTACCATGTTTGGTATGATGTTAGGAAGCACAACAATTTCAGACATTCTCGGCATTTCTGGTAAATCTGCTAAATGGTATTCTAAATCTTGTAAAACACCAGAATAATCATCACTAATCCATCGTGCTGAATAGTTTCCACCTGTTGAAGAAATAGTAACCTTATCACTTGAACCTTCTACCTTTAAATCCCATGCTTTTAAAGCCTTTTTTAATTCTTCTTCAGATAGTTTTTTGCCTTCTATATAAGCTTCTACGGCAACCACGTTTTTATTCCATGTATCTATTTCTATTTCAACATGGCTGGTGTTTAAATCTACAACCACGTCTTTATTTACTTTAATAGATTGCGATGTTTTAGTCATTTTTTTCTGTGCATAACCAAATGTGGTTATTAAGCATAACATTAAAATTCTAATTGTCTTCTTCATGATTTTTTTGATTTTAGAAATACCCAGTCAAGCTGAGTATAATCTGTTCGTTTTTTGATTGATTGATTGATTGATTGATTGATTGATTATATACTCTCTTGTGTAAATGAATCGTTATTAAACTCTGCAAGTTTTTCTTTAAGACGCATTACTAGGTTTAGTCGATACTTTAAATTTTCTATCAACGCATCTAACGTATCTTCGTTTGGACCATTATCGTTTAACTCAATAGTTAACTTATTATATTCATCATTTAACTCTTTAAGTCGTTTAACATAACCATCAAATAATTCCTTATTTTCTGATGTTAACTGAACTTTGGATAATTCTAAATTGATACTTGCCAAATAATAATCCTCCACTTTTTTTAAGTCTGGCGAAACATCTCCTAAAGTTTTTATATCTGTATTAACAATTTCGATTGGTTCTATTGATTCATTAGGTGACTGCAAAAACTGATACGCTCCATAACTCAAGCCCAACAATACAATTACACTTGCTGCAATATTTAAGAACCCAAATCGGTTTGGTGACCTCCGCTTCTTAGGCAACTCATTTTCTAGCTTTTTCAAAAAACGTGCTTCATGTCCTTTAGACATTTTAGCAGTTTCATCTTTCGGCTCATTCTCAAATAAATTTCTAATATCTAGTGCCATTTCTCTTTAATTTTAATGTGTTTTGTAACTTTTGCTTTCCTCTAGATAACTGTGTTCTGGAGGCAACTTCAGAAATATTCAGAATTTCAGATATTTCTTTATGATCGTAACCTTCCATTAAATATAACATCACAACAAACTTGTATTTTTCTGGTAATGCTTCTATTTCCAATTTCACATCTTCAAGCGTAATACCATCTTCAACTGTCCATTCATTTTCATTTTCGTCTGCTATTACATTCAAATGGTAATCCTCTAATTCCACCAAGTATTGTCGCTTAGATTTTAAAACATCGATACATTTATTAATGACAATACGTTTTAACCAAGCTCCAAAACTGACTTCAGCTTTATATTGTTCTAATTTTGAAAATGCTTTTATAAACGATTCCTGCACAATATCTTCTGCTTCCATAGTGTCTTTTGCAAATCGAAGCGCAACGATTAGCATACCATTACAGTATTGATTGTAAAGCTGCATCTGAGCTTGTCTATCATTCTGTTTGCATTTTTCAACAATATGAATTTGAAACGTGCTGATTTTGATTTTGGTTTTTGATTGGTTACACTCGATAATCGAGATTAAGCAGTTGAAACTTGTTTTTAGATTTTCAAAGTTCTTACCTTTTAAATCATAGTTACTTATTTCAAACTAATTACACTCTAAAGACGATACAAAAATTGAAGTGTTGCAAAAATTTTGATTTTATACGAAATATTTAAGATTCAACGTTTGTTTTTTATAAAGTTTCTCTATAAAGTTAGGGATTTGAATTATCTTTAAATATTGAATGCATAAGTTTGCATTTCAAATGAACTCATTTAAACTTTTTGTGTTTAAGCGAAAATTAGGTTTAAAAGAACAATTTTTTAGCAAATAGAAAAAATTTAAGTGAGTTCAATATTCAATTTTATTTTTTAAGATTACAATTATGTTTAAACGCCTCCTCATTGTCTTAACCATTTTAGCTTTAGGCTTACTTTTATATTCTGTATTTGTCGAAAATATTTTTTCGCCACGATTAAGCCCAAAAGATTCTGCTGAAATTACGCTTAACGATTTAAAGTTAAAGGTTGAATATAATAGACCTTCTAAACGTAATCGTGATGTCTTTGGAGCGCTTGTGCCTTTTGATAAAGTTTGGAGAACAGGTGCTAATGAAGCTACTACTTTCAAAACCAATAAAAATCTTTTGATTAATGGAATACAATTAAAAAAAGGAAAATATACCATTTGGACGGTTCCAATGGAAAACACTTGGAAAGTTATGTTTAACTCCAAACAATATGATTGGGGAGTTAATGAAAAAATGGAACCAATGTGGGATCCTAATTACGATACGTTAGAGCTTGAAGTCCCAACACAACAGTTAAATGAAACAGTAGAAAAATTCACTATTGCTTTTGATAATAAAACGGGGAATTTAAAACTAACCATGGCTTGGGACAATACCTTTATTGAAGTACCAATAGAATAAAAATAGGCAACAAAACCTTAATTCATTAGTAAACTACCTTATGGCAAGTCCACAAGGTATTTGTAAGTAAACAACATTAAAATTTTGAGGCAAACCTCAGAACCTGAGTTTTTAACTCTCGATTATCGAGTAAAAAGTGGCTAAGAAAAACAAAACATATAAATCTGCTTTACAAGAACAAGATGGTATTAATACACCAGATAGTTTAAGTGCAAACGTTGCTAAAACCATAAAAGAAAATCGCAAGAAAAAAGTTTCAATTAACGATTTAGTTTCTGGTATTACCTCCGGAAACATAACTGCACTTAGCAGAGCAATCACTTTAATTGAAAGCACTAATCCTTCGCATTCTAAAAAAGCAAACGATATTATTACCAAATGTTTGCCTTATGCTAACAAATCTATACGAATAGGAATCACAGGTGTTCCTGGCGTTGGCAAAAGCACTTTTATTGAAGCTTTTGGAATTCATCTCACATCTTTAATAAAAAAGGTTGCTGTCCTAGCTGTTGATCCTAGTAGTAGTTTAAGCAAAGGCAGTATTTTGGGAGATAAAACCAGAATGGAAGACTTAGTAAAAAATCAAAATGCTTTTATAAGACCTTCTCCTTCTGGTGATTCTTTAGGAGGTGTGGCTAGAAAAACACGCGAGACTATTATTTTATGTGAAGCTGCTGGCTTTGATACTATCATAATAGAAACTGTTGGTGTTGGCCAAAGTGAAACCGCTGTGCATAGTATGGTAGATTTCTTTTTATTGTTGAAATTGGCTGGAGCTGGAGATGAATTACAAGGCATTAAACGTGGTATTATTGAAATGGCAGATGCTATTGTAATTAATAAAGCAGATGGTGAAAATATAAAAGCAGCAAAATTAGCCAAAGTTGAGTTTAACAGAGCTTTACACTTATATCCTCAAAAAGACTCTGAATGGTCTCCAAAAGTGTCTCTATGCAGTGCGTTGAAGCATCAAGGCATTTCTGAAATTTGGAGTATGATTGAAGATTATTATAAAACCACAAATACAAACCATTATTTTGAAACTAACAGAAATAATCAGAGTAAATTTTGGTTGCTTCAAACCATAGAGGACCGTTTAAAATCTAATTTTTATAATGCTTCTCATATTAAAGTAGAATTGCAAGCTCAAATAAAATTGATTGAAGCTGGAAAAACAACACCTTTTGCTGCTGCAGAGTATTTACTTTCGCTTTAGTTATTGGTTGTTTATCCTAACGATTTATTTTGATAAGAAATTTTAAAACTTCATTTTTAGAGCTTTCTATTTAACCTTTAAATGTTTCAGTTGAAAAATTTATCAGTTATCATCTTTGTGTCTTAGCGGCTTTGTGAGAAATCTTAACACTTCAAAATCACTTAATATATCTTTTAAGCAAATAGTTATTAAGCTTATAAAACCCAAAACCAGCTAAAGCACCAAAAGTTAGTCCACATAAAATATCTAATGGATAATGCACACCTATATAAATACGACTGTAAGCAACAACCAAACTCCAAATTAACATTAGATATATTAGGTTTTTAAAATACGGTCTCAATAATAAACCTGCAAAAATAGCTGTGGACATTGAGTTAGAAGAATGTCCTGAGAAAAAGCCATATCTCCCACAACGTGGTGCAACAAAACGAGTTAAATCCATAACTCCTTCCGCTCTACAAGGTCTTGGTCGCTGAAATGTATGCTTAAAAAGATTAGTAATTTGATCTGTAAACGCAATCATTGCTACAATAACAAAGACCATGAGTAATAAAGCTTTCCAACCAAACTTTTTATAAATCACAAATAGTAAAACGGCATACAAGGGAATGGAAGATAGTTTATCTGTAATTATTAACCATAAACCGTCCCAAGTTTCAGAGCCTAAATTATTGAGATATAAAAAAAGTTCTTTATCGTATTGTAATAACTCTTCTAGCATTAATCGTCGTATCTCGCAATTTCTCTATCGTAAAAATCTGTGGCTAGCTGAATGTAAGTTTCGATTTCTGTCTCTAGTTCCTTTTCATCGTGCTGATCGAATTCTTCAAACCACTCTACCTCATCATCTTCAAGATTAATTATAAAACGAGGAAATTCTGTATGTATTATGAAAATCGCATCTGGATAATCTGTGTTATCTCCAAGTATGAATTTTGGTAGTTCCATTTATGTAGTTTAAAGTTTAAAGTTTAAAGTTTAAAGGTACTTAGAGTTATTCTTACTCTTGTGGCAAAAATACTAAATACTATTGAGTTATTTGTTTGAAGATTTAGCTATGAGTTTTTTGGTAAGCAAATTAAATCGAATAAATAACAAAACTGCCGCTACACTAAGTCCTGCAATAAGTCCTACCCAAATTCCTAAACTGCCATAAGCATCTTCTTTTCCTAAATAATAACTCACAGGAAAACCAACTACCCAATAAGAAATGAAAGTTATAATCGTTGGAATTTTAACATCTTGCAAGCCACGTAAAGCACCTAAAGCAATAACCTGAAGACTGTCACTTATTTGAAAAACGGCTGCAGCCAATAATAAGGTTGCTGCTATTTTAACTACTTCGGCTGTGTCTAAGGCATTTTCAGGATCATCTAAATCCACATACATATCTGGAAGAAATTGGTGGAATATCACAAAAAATAAAGCGAAAATTACAGCGAAAATAAAGCCGACTATAAAAATAGATTCTGCAATACGTTTTAATGCTTTAAAATCTTTTAATCCTTTTTGGTTACCTACTCTAATCATAGCAGCAACGCTTAATCCTGTTGCTACCATAAAAGTCATAGACGATAAGTTTAGTGCGATTTGGTTTGCTGCTTGTGCATTTGCGCCAAGTGTTCCGCTAAGCCAAATAGCAGCAGTAAAAATTCCAACTTCAAAAAACATCTGCATCGCACTTGGAGTACCTAATTTATTTATTTTTTTTATAGGTTCTTTACTTAGCTGAAAAAATTTAATATTAGTAACATATGCTTTAGATTTTTCACGCTTTGCCAATAACCACCACAAATAAGCGACCATTACAAAACGAGATACTAATGTACCAACTGCTGCACCAACAATTCCCATTTCAGGACAACCAAATTTTCCAAAAATTAATATATAATTAATTGCCACATTAAGCACATTTGCCACAATAGTAGCATACATAGGATATTTGGTTAGCGACAAACCATCACTAAACTGTTTAAAGGCCTGAAAAATAATTAATGGCACTAAAGAGAATGCCACCAAATCTAAATACGGAATTGCCAAGTCAACCACTTCTTCTGGCTGATCCATAACGTACATTAACGGTTTCGCAAACAAAAGCATCACAAACAGTAGTAAACCTAAAACAGTACATAGAAAAAGTCCATGTTTAAAAATAGATTTTCCTTTCGCAAAGTTATTTTCAGTATCTGCTTCTGCCACTAAAGGTGTTATTGCCGTAGAAAAACCAATACCAATAGACATCGCAACAAAAATAAAGCTATTACCTAAAGATACAGCTGCCAATTCTGCAGCACCTAACTGACCAACCATAATGTTATCTACAAAACTCACAAAAGTATGACCAAGCATACCTAACATCACTGGTGATGCGAGTTTGAGGTTGTATCTAAATTCTTTAGTGTAGTTGCTTAAAACCATGGCGCAAAAATAGTACTTAGGTTTTAGTTGCGCGAATTAATTAATCCGTTTTCTTGAGTTGTAAATTACACAATTTGCGAGCCAACAATTGATAACATAACAGTATCAAAAAAATAGGCTATGGGTTTATAACCTTTACCTCATGGAAAAAGAACTTTTCCTACTTCACTAAAAAAGTCATACGCTTCATCTAAAAATAAAACTAATCAAAAGGTAGGGTAAAAGTAAATTCACTTGTTATATATAAAGAGTAACAGGCTAATAGTCAATTTGGCAATCAATATTTTCGTTATATTCGTGCTTCAACCAAAACAAAACATAATTAAAAAACTACTAATATTTGCTGGTGTAGCGCTACTTTTTACTGTGCTATTTTCTTGTTCCGATGATAATGATTCTGGATCAGATGACGACTACGTTCCTGTTTCTACGGTAGTTTTAGATATGGATGCTTTTCCATTCAATACACTTTCAGAATACAACTTTTTTGAAGGAGATATGAAAGCCCAAGAACCTGTATTAGGAGTTATTCCGTACGAACCAATCTCTACCTTATTTACAGACTACGCCAAAAAGAAACGCTTTGTTTGGATGCCAAGTGATGTGCAAGCCACTTATGTAGCAGATAATAAACATATTGATTTTCCTGTTGGAACGATTTTAATCAAAACTTTCTATTACAACAATGTGCAACCAGCTAACAATACACGTATTATTGAAACACGTTTAATGTTAAAGAAAACAGACGATTGGCATTTTGCAGATTATATTTGGAATGACGACCAAACAGAAGCCACGTTTAGCCTTGAAGGCTCGTTTACCACTATAGATTTTCTACAAAATGGTGAGGCAAAAAGCATAAATTACCGAATTCCATCTGATGTGGAATGTATTACTTGCCATAAGAGCGCAAACAATTCGGTTCCTATAGGCGTAAAACCACAAAACTTAAATAGCTTATATTTATATGCTGATGGCTCTCAAAATCAATTAGAAAAATTAATAGCAGAAGGCTATTTAGAAGATACTTTACCTGAAACAATTAACAGTGTAATTAAATGGGATGATGAAACACAGCCAATTGATATACGAGTACGCTCGTATATTGATATAAACTGTGCACATTGTCATTCGGAATTATCGTATTGTGATTACAGACCTATGCGTTTTGCTTTTAGCGAAACTACTAACGAAACCAACTTAGGTGTTTGTGTAGATCCGAATACAGCAGTTTCTGGAATGACAAGTATTGTAACACCATCTTTAAAAGAACGTTCTGTAATGTATTTTAGATTAAATACAGCAGCACAAGAATATAGAATGCCATTGTTAGGCAGAACTATTATCCACGAAGAAGCAGTTGCGCTTATTGGTGAATGGATTGATGGATTAGCAACTGAATGCAATTAATAATAACCAACACTATGAAACAAACCCTTTCGATCTCATAGTGTAAAAAACTAGCTTATGAAGAAAATTACACTATTACTAATCTTACTTACTTCCTGTTTTTTTGCAGGTGCACAAATAACAGTAGATTGTACGCTTGGCGCCGTAAACACAACCTATTGTTATACAGATGATGATACTACAAGTTTTGTTTTTGTAAGTTCTGATGGATCAGATTTACTAGTGACCTTCAATGCAGGGCAAGTAGAAAATAACTGGGACGAATTAATTGTATTAAACACAAACGGTTCCGAATTATACAATGGCTTTGGAAATGATGGCGACCTAGCTGGTCTAACTTTTCAATCTACTGGAGATACAATTACAGTTTCTATAAATTCTGACAATATAATCAACTGTGACAGTAATAATTATACGCAGTGGGATTTTAATGTTAACTGTGCTACATGTACCAACCCAACAGTAGCTTATACAATTGTAGATGATTGTGCAGCAAGCAACGGATTTTTTGTAGATGTCAATATTTCTGATCTTGGGTCTGCGACTTCTTTATCAATTTCTGACAATCAATCAAGTCCTACACAATCAGTAAATGCTTTGGGAACAGTTCAATTTGGACCATTTGCAAACGCTACTGATGTTGTTATCAATATTCAAAATGATCAAGATGTCAACTGTTCCTTAAACAGTAGCTCTTTAACACAGAGTAATTGTCCACCACAAGGACCACTTGGTGTTACCTGTGCTTCTGGATCTTCATCTTTTATCTTTACAGAAGAATTTGATCTAGCTACTGGTTGGACAGGAAATTTAAACGATGGAAACGGAAGTTGGGAAATTCCTAACGATTCAGGCACTAATGAAACTGGACCAAACAATGCGTTTAGTGGTTCAAACTTTATGAATTATGAAGGGTCTGGAAGTACTACAGCTACGGCTTCTGCTGTTAGTCCTGCTATAGATTTATCAACAGCTACAGATGGTGCAGAATTATCTTTCTATATGCATGCATATGGAGATGATATGGGAACTTTAAATGTAAAGGTTGGAACATCTATTGGTGGTACTTTTACAACCGTCTTTACACATACAGGTGAATTACAAATGAGTGGAACTGAAGCTTGGGTTCCTGTTGGTATCAATTTAGATGCTTATGTTGGGCAAGTAATTTATCTAGAATTTAACCATACTGGAACAGGAACAGGTATTACGGGCGACATGTCTATTGACTTTGTACGTATAGAAACGTGCGGATCTTTCTGTATTGCACCTTCAAGTATCGCAGTCAATACTATAACACAAACTTCAGCAACCATTTCATGGACAGCAAACAACGGAGAAAGTGAGTGGGAATATGTTGTACAGCCATCCGGAACGGGAGTTCCAACAGGAACAGGAACTACTGCAAGTACAACAAATGTAAACTTAACAACCTTAGAGGCTGGAACAGTTTATGAAGTCTTTGTACGCGCAATTTGTGGAGCAGATACCAGCCTTTGGGGAGGACCTTTAGTGTTTACAACATCAATTCCACCAGCACCAGCAACATTTACAGTTTCAACAGTTTCAACTACAGGTTCACAAAGAGCTACCGTAGATATGAATGGTGACTTTTTAGACGATGTGGTTTCTATTGGTAATACCAATGTAAATATCTTTTATCAGGAAATTGGTGGTGGATTAAGTGCTACAGCAACGAATATAGCGACAACGAATGCAGTGAATTCACCTTCTTGGAGTTTAGCTGCTGCCGATTATGATAGAAATGGATTTACCGATTTATTATATGGTGGTGGTAATGGTGTTACATTTATGAAAGCCAATACTACAGGAACAGGATTTACGCAAGCTTCAGGTTCAGAATACGTATTCTCTCAACGCTCTAACTTTGCCGACATTAATAATGATGGTCACTTAGATGCCTTTGTATGTCATGATGTAGATGCCAATGTGTATTATATAAATGATGGCAGTGGAAATTTATCATATGGACAAGGCGATTTAGGTCTTGTAAGAGGAAATTATGGTTCTGTTTGGATTGATTATGACAACGATCGTGATATAGATATGTTTATCGCAAAATGTGGTGGTGGACCTATCAACCAGATGTTTACTAATAATGGTGACGGAACTTATACAGATACTGCACCTGCTCAAGGGCTAGATGACGGCATGCAAACATGGTCTTCAGCTTGGGGAGATTATGATAATGATGGAGATCTGGATGTATATATTGGTGCTAGTTCTGGTGTCTCTAAATTATTAAGAAATGATGGTGCTGGTGTTTTTGTTGATGTAACTGCTGCATCTGGAGTCTTAGAATTAACATCTACAGGTATTGAAAACTGTACACACGATTTTGACAACGATGGGAATTTAGATGTTGCTTCTCACGGAAATATTCTATTTGGAAATGGAGATATGACATTTATTGTATATGATGATATTTTAGCTGGAAACAATGGCTCTTTTGGAGATATGAATAACGACGGATTTATTGACGCAATTTCTGGAGGAAATTTATTTACAAACGATACTAATACTAATAATTGGGTTAAGATTACCACAACTGGAGTTGCTAGTAATATTAACGGAATTGGTGCCAGAGTAGAAGTTCATACAGCTTCTGGTATTCAAATCCGTGATGTACGTAGTGGAGAAGGATTTCGTTTTATGAGTTCTTTAAATACACATTTTGGAATCGGAACAGATGACGCCATTACTAACATTATTATTTACTGGCCATCTGGAACAGTAGATAATGTAACAAATCCTGCAATTAACACACATCATGTCATTGTTGAAGGACAAGCCTTAGGTGTTGTAGATGAAACCTTAGAACATATTTCTATTCATCCAAATCCTGTTGAACAAGAAATCCATATTAATAGTCCTGTTAACTTAGTTGGAAAAATTGCAACGATTTTTAATATTGAAGGAAAACGTATAATGAACTTAAAATTAGAACAACATTCTATTGATGTTTCAAGCTTAAGCCAAGGCAGTTATATTTTGCGTTTAGAATCTGATGGAAAAGTATATACACAGAAGTTCCTCAAAAAATAAAGACTAAAAAAAACTGTTAAAGTATAAACCTCCAATGCTGTTATAGTATTGGAGGTTTTTTGTTTTAGGCACTTTCAGAAGTAAATAAGTACTTATATATCAGTTAAATAAGTTGTATTTTAGATAAAATCAAACCCCGAAAATGAGATCTACACTCAAAAAACGGGGTTTTAATTTACTATCTATGTCTAAAATACAAAGAATCTCAGAATTTCAA
>Ga0209633_10000245_pt1 | contig 65474 bp, 61 predicted proteins | sample Cruoilmetagenom1_FD_187290 | JGI IMG/M metagenome (GOLD analysis project Ga0209633, IMG submission 187290) | Oil polluted marine microbial communities from Coal Oil Point, Santa Barbara, California, USA - Sample 1 (SPAdes) (version 2) | ecosystem: Environmental > Aquatic > Marine > Oil seeps ... | reverse complement strand
CGGCGCTTGCTCTTTCCTGCACACCTTTGACTGTTCTCATGCGGAAACTCACTGGAAGCACTTCTCCGACCTCTCGCGAAACCTCTTGTGGAATCTGAGGGAGCACACGCGGCACTCCCTTCGGCCGGCTCAAAAGGCAGTATGAGGGTTCTCTTCCCGAACCAGGGAAGTTCCCCGCATACTGTGATCGCTTTTTTCGGGACCTCGAAGGACAGGAGAAAGAGCAAAGGCCCTGTCCATTGTCTTCTGGTCACCGTCTGCAAGTTCTGGTCTTCCGGAGAGGTATTTCCGCCTCCAGACTGACGTTTCTGTTCGAGAAAGGAAACATCAACAATCCTGGTGCAATCCCGCACAAGATGACGGGGTTGCACCTCTCGTGAAGAAGTTTCGCTTGACTCGGTATCGAACACCTGTTCGATACCTGCACCATAGACAGGAGGGGGGCTCACGTCAACTTGATATCGAACACCTGTTTGCCAAAAGAGCAAAAACCCTGCTAGCGTTCGTTTCGTAAAGAAAAAAATTAGCGATTACACGCCGGTCATACCGCTCGTGCCTCGGATCCCGCACCGGGCTATTACCAGTACACGAAAAAGACACCCGCGGCCATACCTCAAGATGGAGACGGAAAACAGGCAAGCTGCACTCGGCGACAGGCAGAAGATGGAGTGCGAAAAAATGTCGAAATTGACCTCGAGACAGAGAGAAATCCTCGAGTTCATCGTGTCGCAAACAGAGACGAGGGGATTTCCTCCTTCAGTGCGGGAAATCGGCGAAGCTGTTGGCCTTGCGTCTTCTTCCAGTGTGCACGCCCATCTTGCAACTTTGCAGCGTCTTGGTTATATCAAAAGGGATCCGGTAAAACCGCGTGCGTTGGAGATCCATTTCGACCGAGAATCGGGGAGCACAACAGAGCGACGCTCTCCCCGCTATGTGCCTCTCGTTGGAGAAATCGCGGCAGGACAGCCTTTGCTGGCGTCTGAGCATATTGAAGAGGCGTATCCGATTCCCAGTGACTGGATCGGCACAAACGGCACGGTTTTTATGCTCGAGGTGAAAGGGGATTCCATGGTGAACGCCGGGATCCTCAATAAAGATTATGTGGTGGTGCGCGCGCAGCAGACGGCCGACGAGGGCGACATTGTGGCTGCCCTTATCGACGGGGAAGCCGCGACTGTGAAACGGTTTCACAAAGAGGGAGAGACCGTGATTCTTCTTCCTGAAAACGACAGGCTCGACCCAATGGTCTTCAATGAAGGGGTAGAAATTCTCGGGAAGGTTGTCACGGTTATCCGTCGTCTTTGAGAAAAAAGAGCGCGCTCGTTGGCAAAAAAACCTCAGGACAACCTGGGCATTTCAGGTACTCTGCCCGTTTTTTTTCACGCGATCCTGCCTGCCGTTTCGAGAAGACAGCATCGACGCCTCGAGGTCGGTATCGAGGTCTGTCTCGGGGTCAAGACCCTTCTCGCATCCCTGCACGACAAACTCTCGAAAACGCGCGGCATCTGCACGGGGAAGCCGCACCAGCACGCGTGTGCCCTGAGAGGAATGTGACTTTTCGAGGACATCGCCAGAAAGATGCAGTGCGTGCAGTATCTCGCCACGCGAGAAGGGAATCAAAAGATCGAGCGACTCTCGACCTGCATCAATCCTGTGCAGCACTGTCTCGACCAGAGCCTCTCCCCCTTCGCCGGTCCGGGCCGACACCGCGACACTTCCTGGCTCGTCTGCGAGCAGGCGACGCACAAGCTCTGGCGGAGAGATATCCGTTTTGTTCCATACGATAAGTTCCGGCACGCAGGTAGCACCTATGTTGACGAGCACGTCACGTACCACACGCACATTTCTCCCGGGATCTGAAGAAGACGCGTCGACCACATGCAGCAACAAATCCGCTTCTGCGACTTCTTCAAGAGTCGAGTGGAATGCCCGCACGAGTTCGTGCGGCAGTTTTCGCACAAAACCGACTGTGTCCCCAAAAAGCAGAACACGTCCGCTGTCTAATGCAACACGACGCACGGTCGTGTCCAGTGTGGAAAACAGTTTGTCGGCAACGAGAACTTCCGCGCCGCACAACCTGTTCAATAAGGAGGATTTTCCCGCGTTCGTGTATCCGACAAGGGCGATCTGGGGAAGTGTTCCCTTGCCGCGCCGCGCCCGCTTCACACGACGCGTTTTGCTCATCTCTTCGAGTTCTCGTTTGAGCTGGGCAATACGCCGACCGATACGCCGACGGTCCACTTCCAGGATTGTTTCTCCCGGGCCGCGTGTGCCAATACCCCCACCTAAACGCGACAAGTACAGGCCTCGTCCTCCAAGACGGGGGAGACGGTAACGCAGCTGTGCAAGTTCGACCTGAATCTTGCCTTCACGGGTCGTGGCATGCTGGGCAAAGATATCGAGAATGAGCTGGGTGCGGTCGAGTACGCGACGACCGCCGAGCTCTTGCTCCAAGTTGCGCTGTTGGGCAGGGGTGAGGTCATCATCAAAAACCACAAGAGTGGCGTCATGCGCATTGGCGTCGTCTCTGATCTCCTCGACTTTTCCCTTCCCCACATAGGTCGCCGCGCTCGGAGCAGAACGTACTTGGAGGTGGAAGGCAACGGGATCAGCCCCCGCGGTCATGCTCAGCTCAGATAGTTCGGCAAGAGATTCCTCCTGCTGGGGAATATCCTGGGTGTTTGCTGCGAGACCAACCAAAATAGCCCGATCGGTCTCCCAGTCTTCTCGAACAATCTGGTCGGGACCAAGTTGTACGCGACGTCCGGCACCGGCTGACCTGTTGACTGCCTCTTCGACAACGCTCTGTTCCCGTCTACCCCGTCCCATCTCTCAGCTCCTTGTCAAGTGTTCGCGAGCGCCTTACCCATCCGGCTGACTGCAATGTCCAAACGATCGTCCGGAACAGTCAGAGAAAGACGGATATATCCCTCGCCGGCAGGGCCATAGCCTGAACCAGGGGTCACGACCACATCGGCCTTTTGGAGAAGAAGATCAGCGGTGGACAAAGAGGTTCGCCCTTCAGGAACCGGAAGCCAGACAAACACAGATGCTTTGGGGCGCGTAAATTTCCAACCGTTCTCCTCAAACACACTGCACACACGGTCACGCCGCGACTGGTACAATTGTACCATTTCAGCTACACAATCTTGCGGTCCTTCAAGAGCAGCGATTCCTGCCATCTGCACCGCGTTGAAGATCCCGGAGTCAATGTTGGTTTTGACTCGCCCCAGCGCCTCGACGGCTTCCGCGCAACCTGCCATCCAACCGATGCGCCATCCTGTCATGTTGTAGGTCTTGGAGAGGGAATGGAACTCCACAGCGGTGTCGAGTGCTCCAGGCGCTTGCAAAATCGAGGGATGCTGGTATCCGTCAAAGGCAATTTCAGAATATGCAGCGTCATTCACCACAAGAAGATCATGTTTTTTCGCAAAAGCCACAGCCTCAGCGAAAAATTCTGCAGTGGCAACGGCGGCCGTGGGGTTGGACGGATAGTTCAGCCAAAGGATCTTGGTACGCGTGAGCTGTTTTGGCAGGATCTGCAAGAAATCAGGAAGAAAGTCGTGCGCGGCAAGCAGAGGCATCTCATAGGCAGTGCCATTGTGTAGATGGGCACCGATCTCATACACCGGATACGCCGGATCCGGCACAGCGACAAGATCACCAGGATCCACAAATGCCGTACTCAGATTGGCAATGCCCTCCTTTGACCCGATCAGTGGGAGGACTTGCGTGTCAGGATCAAGCGTCACAGAAAAACGGCGTTCGTACCAGGCGGCAACCGAGCGGCGAAATTCCGGCATGCCAACATACGAGGGGTATTGATGGGTGGAAACATCCTGAACTGCTTTTTTGAGAGCTTCCACTACATGGGCCGGTGTCGGGCGGTCCGGATCGCCAATACCGAGAGAAATAACATCCGCACCAGCTGCTTTGCGTTCAGCAATCTTGCGGTCAATCTCGGCAAACAAATAAGGCGGCAATGTCTGAATACGACGTGCAGTCTGCAATGTACGCGCTCTCTCTTTTTCATGGAAGCCGGAAACAGATCATCCGGTTCTCGACACCAACACAAATAGAACAGGGAGAACTTGGCCAGTACAGTCCGTCTGCACGCCCTCGCTCCCAGATTTTGCGGAACAAAATCCTACGAAAACTACCTTTTACAGAAGAGACTCCTGCAAAAAGCAAAAAATCTCACACGATATCCACACGAGCCGTGTACACCTCCACAGCAGGACCGGTCATCCACACTGTCTCTTCCACTTTGATATGTAGCACACCCCCGGTCAAGTGCACATCCACAGTATTGGATGTCTTCCCAAGACGAGAAGCTGCGACCGCAACCGCACAAGCGCCTGTACCACAGGCCTGCGTCTCCCCTACTCCCCGCTCCCACACTCGCATCTCCACATTATGCTCGTCTTTCACTGCCACAAATTCCACGTTCACTCCCTCAGGGAAAACGGCAGCCTGTTCGATCAGCGGACCCACACTCGTCACGGGTGCGGAAACAACATCGTCCACCCAGAGCACGGCGTGCGGATTTCCCATACTGACTGCTGAAAGCAGATACTCTTCGCCGGCGAGGGACAGGGGAAACTCCAGGACACTCTCCTGCGCGACTTGCACGGGAATATCGGCGGGCAGCAAGATCGGCGGCCCCATGTCCACTTGCACTTGGTGCACAAGACCGTCTTCCCCATAGTGGGGGAAGACTCTTTTTCTCCCGGAACGGGTGATGATCTCTGCGCAGTCGCCTGTGAGAATGCCCCGGTCAAAGCAGTATTTCGTAAGGCAACGGATACCATTTCCACACATCTCCGGAAGAGATCCGTCGGCATTCCAATGGTCCATAAAAACGCTTCCGATTTCATCGCGCACCACACGGATAACCCCATCCGCGCCAACTCCGCGGCGACGATCGCAGAGCTTGCCCACAAGAACAGCATCAAGTTCTTGCTGCCCTTCAAGATCTTCAACCATGATGAAATCATTGGCAGTGCCATGTGCCTTCACGATGGTGAGCTGCATAGGTCAGTTCTCCTGAAAAAAGTGACAATAAAGTAGGGCAAGGGAAGGGCAAGCAGGTGCTTCGGGAAAACCGGCAAACCCTGAAAACACGAAAAATGCTGAGACTGCTCATAAAAGCTGCTCAGACGAGTGCAATGCTTCCTGGAAAAACTTCTGCACCGGCGCGGTCAGCTCTTCAGGCTGCCCTCGAAACCACACGGCACGCGGTTCTCCCCGAAACCAACCGAGCTGACGCCGCGCGTATTTTCTCGTTCTGGCTTTCGTGCGATCTATTGCCGAATCGAGCGGTAGCTGCCCCTCCAGCACTTGCTGCAATTCGGCGTAGCCGATTGCCCCGCGCGCGGTACGAGAAAAAACAGGGAAAGTTGCGGCAAGGTGTTGCACTTCTTCAAGCCATCCGGCGGCCATCATGGCGTCGACACGCGCGTCAACGCGAGTTCGCAGTTCCTCTCTCTCAGAAGGTGCCACAACTGCCAGGGCCAGAGGATAGAGAGAGGAACGTTCCAGCCAGGCTTGATCCAAAGCAGAGGGAAGACCGTCGAGCGCTTGCTCTACTGCGCGAAGCACGCGACGGGGATTCGCCAGATCAACACGCGCAGCCCGCACCGGGTCAGTCTCTTGTAGGACGCGCACGAGTTCCACAGGAGAACATGCTTCCAGCTGCTTGCGGCGCACCGGGTCGGGCGGGGACGAAAACACAAGATCATCCAGCGCGGCACGTAGATACAGGCCGACACCTCCCACAAGGAGAGGCGTCTTTGCACGGCGATGGATGTCGTCAATGGCAGCACGTGCAACACGTTGATAGTCGACCGCGCAGAATTCGCAGCTGGGGTCAACAAGATCAAGGCAGTGGTGTGGCACACCCGCCTGTTCTCGTACAGAAGGTTTGGCGGTGCCGACGTCAAGGCCTCGGTACACCTGCATGGAATCGCACACCACAATTTCGAGATCGAGGCAGTCCGCGAGCTCCAGGGAGATCGCGGTTTTTCCAGATGCTGTGGGACCACAAAGGGCAAGGACCTGACCAGTCACAGGTCACTCGACAAGGCCGAGAAGATAATGCGGAGCGGCTCCTGTCACACGAGCTTCGACCAGATTCCCAGCGGAAAGCGCTGGGGTGCGAGGAACATGGCAGAGAATCCCTCCCTCTGTCCGTCCCGAAAGGCGATCAGGGTTCTTTTTCGAAGGACCTTCTATGAGAATCTGTTTTGTCTTTCCCACACGCTGCAAGTTCCGAGACCACGAAATCCCGTTTTGCAATTCTGAAAGGCGCTGGTAGCGCTCTTTTTTCTCGACATCCGGAACAGGGTCGTGCATGTCAGCAGCGGCAGTACCCGGTCGCGGTGAGTAAATGAATGTGTAGGCCGAGTCGAATTGAACTTCCTCTACCAGCGAGAGCGTGGCAGCAAAGTCCTCTTCTGTTTCACCGGGGAAGCCGACGATGATGTCGGTTGAAAGGGTGATGTCCGGGATCGCGTTCCGAACCTCTGAGACACGGCGAAGAAAACGGCTCGCAGTATATCCACGGTGCATCTGCGACAGTATCCGGTCGGATCCTGATTGCAGGGGCAGGTGAAGTTGGTCACAGACACTCTCGCAAGACGCCATCGCCTCGATCGTCTCTGGACGAATGTCTTTGGGGTGTGGACTTGTAAACCGAATACGGGAAATCCCGTCGATCTTGTCAAGACGGCAGAGAAGTTCAGCGAAGAGAGGACGACGCCCGTCAAGATCCCGCCCGTAAGAATTGACGTTCTGTCCGAGGAGCGTGATCTCGAGCACGCCCTCATCGGCGAGGGTTGCGACTTCGCTCACGATATCGCCCATGCGACGGCTGACTTCAGGGCCGCGCACACTTGGAACAATACAGAACGTACAAGAATTGTTACAGCCAATGGAAATCGTCACCCATGATTGAAAGGGCGACTGCCGTTTTGCGGGAACAAATGCGGGAAGTGTTTCCCGTTCATCGGGAACCTCCACAATAGGAGCGTTGCCCTGCTCTGCTTCAAGAAGAAGAGCGGGCAAACGATCCATATTGTGGGTACCGAAGACAATGTCAACATGCTTCGCCTTCTCCGCAATAAGACTGCCGTCTTTTTGCGCAAGACAGCCCCCTACTCCGATCTGCATAGCGGGCCGCTTTTTCTTTTGCGAAGCAAGCTGTCCTAGCTGCCCATATAAGCGCTGGTCAGCGTTTTCACGGATACAGCACGTATTGAACAGGACAAGATCAGCATCATCAACCGATGCTGTTGGGACGAGCCCTTCGGACTCCAGCATGGCAGCCATCTGCTCCGAGTCGTGCTCGTTCATCTGGCATCCGAAAGTGCGAATGAGGTAACGGCGAGACATCTCACAAGTGTAGGACTCGCAGAGATCCTTACAAAAGGCAAAAACGCTAGGGTCGGTCGATTCTCTTCTCACAGAGAAAACAAGCGCTTGCCACAATCAAGTAGTTCGTTGTGCTTTCTCCTTAAAAAGACCTCCGGGAACTTCCCGCTCTGCATCTGTAACGAATCCCGATTCGTACTCATCGGGTGTGCTCAACGCAACACCCGGCAAGTCGCTACGCATGACGGTCAGCAAAATCGCTGTTCGTGACTGTCCATCGATATCGACTTCGGTGAACTCGGGAACGCACACAATGCCAATTTTGTCTTCCGTGAGATATGTACGGGCTATGGCTATAGCTTTAATGGCTTGGTTCAATGCGCCTGCCCCGATGACTTGGACTTCACACGAGATAGCCTCTCGTAAGATGCCCGCCAATGCTCCAGCAACACTATGTGGCACTGACTTGGAGGATACTTTCAAGCTTTGCGTCACCAGCCCCCTGCCTCTGTCTGTGTAGTTTGATTTGCCACCTTTACAGCCACCTTTGCGGAATGCCATGTGGCGAGTACGGTGTGGACTCTGTTTTTAGTTGACTCTACGCAAAATATCAATGATTGATATTCAGTCAGACTGGGTTGCAGAAAAAAAGAAAAAAGAAAAACCTCTTTTAGTGGTTCTATTGGGAAGAATTTACGCATATCCAGGGTGCAATAAGCGCAGACAGAGAGGAAGATTCCACATGATTTTTTCAGAAATTTGTCGACATCAGGTCGATATCAGAGGAAAAATAGGGACGCTCTTCTTCCCTTTTCCACCCCAAAAAAATACGTAAAATGGGAAAGATCTTAGGAAAATACACACAGAATACTTCTACAAAAAATCCAAAAAAACACAGAACAGTATACGAATATGCATCATTTATATTCGCGCAAATACAAAGGATCTTTTTTCTATAACAAATGCACTTTTCAGATTCGTATTCTCACGTTTAAAAATTGAACGCGCGGAACTCTTCGCACTTTCCCCAGGGGGTAAAGATGCCTCTTTTTTCAAAAAACCCTACGCTCTAGACCAATTTCCCATTGCCCCATTCATCACCTCACAAAGTGTGAAATGCCTTTCCTGCCCCCAAGCAAGAAAAAACTCTCTTTTGCCCGCAGCAAAAGAGAGTTTTTCCACGCGAGAGAATATCTCACGCAAGTAAAATTTCTCGACAACAACACGCGACTTTTTTATCGCGGGAAAGATGCCTTTTTTCTCAGACCCGAATGCAACAACACAAACAACAAGGCATCACACAGAGGAAATCCCAGCAGCCTCTGGTGAAACTGGCGACGTTTTCGTTGAGGAGTCCTGAGCGGTATCCGCTGCATCCTCAGTTGGGTAGTAGAGAGCCTGCACAGATTGCCACAGTTCGCTATAGATATCCGGATGTTCCGTAAGATACCTTTTTGCGTTTTCTCTCCCCTGCCCGAGCTGCTCCCCCTCATACGTAAACCAGGCACCGGCCTTCTTCACAAGACCGACATCAACAGAAATATCCAATAATGACCCTTCGCGGCTAATGCCTTCTCCGTACATAATATCGAATTCTGCCTGCCGAAAAGGGGCTGCCATCTTATTTTTCACAACTTTGCAGCGAACCCGGTTCCCCACCGCCTCATTTCCCTGCTTAATCGAGTCAATCCGACGCACATCAAGCCGGACTGACGCATAGAACTTCAGGGCGCGTCCCCCTGACGTGGTTTCCGGTGAGCCAAACATCACACCGATCTTCTCACGCAACTGATTGATGAAAATCACGGTCGTATTGGTCCGCTTCACTGTTCCCGCAAGTTTGCGCAACGCCTGGCTCATGAGACGCGCTTGCAAGCCCACATGGGAGTCCCCCATCTCCCCTTCGATCTCGGCCTTTGGCACCAACGCCGCCACAGAGTCAATCACGACGACTTCAATGGCCCCTGAACGAATGAGCATGTCCACTATCTCAAGAGCTTGCTCACCCGTGTCTGGCTGCGAGATATAGAGCTCGTCAACATTCACGCCAATCTTCGCCGCGTAGCCAGGGTCAAGAGCATGCTCCGCATCGATAAAAGCGCACACACCACCCGATTTTTGAGATTCAGCAATCACATGAAGTGCGACTGTCGTTTTTCCTGAACTCTCTGGGCCATACACCTCGACAACCCGACCCCTCGGCAACCCACCGATTCCGAGCGCCAGATCGAGCGACAGTGCCCCAGTAGAGATAACCCCGTCAACCTCACGCATCCCTTCATCGCCAAGCTTCATGACAGATCCCTTGCCAAAATGGCGTTCGATCTGCGAAAGCGCCATTGCCAAGGCTTTGCCTTTGTCGTTGGAAGGGTTGATATTTCGCGTTGTTTTTTCTCGCCCCATGTCTCTTACTCGCTTCTCGTCGGAAAAAACCGGCGCGTGACCGGCAAGCACACATTTCGTATTACAACATGTCGTCTTCGCCCTTTGCCAGGGAAAAGAAGGTCCCGCAAGACCCTGCAAGAAAGCAAGGAATGCCTTTGCACAGCACCCTGCTCCCAAACACCAAGCTGAGAGATGGGTCTTCGTAACCCTTCATGCAAAAAAGACTTCTCTTGCGAGACTCGCCCAGAAGAAAGCCCGCTCCCGAAGGTTCGACACCGGCCACTCTTGCGCCTTTTCCCATTGGTCTTCCAAGGCATCTCCAAACCAGAGGAGACAACACAAGCCAACGGCATGCAGAAAGCTTCACACAAAGGTTGGTAGGTATCGGAAGAGGGAAAGTAAAAAAAGTTACAGGACCCGAGCGATCCATGCTCACGCCAGGCTGCCTACATCTTGCCTTTTTTCTTGTGTCTCTTCTGATGCCTTCTGAAATCGGAATGGCAACACAACCCGTGAGGCGAAAACACGCTTACAACAGACCACGCAGAAAAACCAATCTGTATCAGAACACACCGGAAGAATTCCAAGTCCAAAAACCCACACAAGCCTACCGAACATTCGTTCGATCACCAAACGGCTCTCGTCCTCACAAGAGCCCTTACCCGACCATATTCAGTGGCGAGATTGTTCAAGTAACACACGTCGTGCTGCTTTCAGCCTCGCAATCCGCTCGCCGGCACCCGCACTCGGCGCTCCGTAGTCAGGATGCACTTCCCGCAAGCGAATGGAAAAGGCGGCGCGTATCCTCTGCGCATCGGGCTGAGCAGTCAAAGAGAAACCAAGCAGAGCCAGTGCGCGCGCACGTACTACATCGACCATCGGGCCATCGACAGTTTCTTCGTCTGCGCGCCGGAAGGCATCCCAAAAGGCATCATCATATTCTTCATATGATTCCTTGTGTGCAGCACCGGAAAAATCAGAGGCGCCTACATAAGACCAGGCATGACGAGAGTTTTTCGTCCGGTTCTGTTCCCCAGGCCGCAAGCCAAGAGAGCGATACCACACAACAAGCGTAACTTCTCGCACGAGCAATACCCAGACAACAGCCACCATCCACACCATTTGATCCCCGGTGACTCTCCAGTCATCCCCAATCGGCAAAGCCCGCATGCTGTCTTTTTTTGCTAAAAAAGTTTGAAACTGCCAGGCCAGAAATCCCATAGTGAGAAAATATCCAGCAGAAAGCACCCCTTCACGAAAAGCAAACACAAGGTAATAGCCAACCACGAGAAACGCCACTATCCCTATGGTTTTCGCCCAATCATCGGAGATGTAATCCAGAATATGGTCCATCTCGACCCCTGACTACGCTCGTCTTTTGCCCACACCAATCGCGCAAAAGACCCGTGTCCTATTATCCTGTTTCGCGAGATCTCGTGAAAAAAGAGAGATACTATTCCGCACTCCAGCTTCCCCGCGAGTGCTTCTTGCCTCGCCCTCTCCTGGTGTGGCACGCAGACGCTCGCACTCCTCTGCTCCTTCTCCGTTTCCTGCCCATGTCAAGCATTCGCCAACGCCGCCTCGCGCAGCCCACATACCCCTGACTACTGGCGCACCCCACATACCCCCTGACAGGTGGCTTTATTTAACATTAGGAGTCTCTCATGCGAGAAGAACTCAGCGTTCAAGATTGTAGGGGGAAAAAGTCTAATATCTCATACTGGGCACCGTCTTCTGACATCAGGGATTGCACAAGCGCAACTCGCTCCACATCAGTCACAATGCCGGCATCGGAGATCGAAGTTCTGAGGCGCTCCGCCAAGACAGAGACATCGGAGGGAGCGCTTAACTGCCCCACAGTCATATGTGGTATGAAAGGTCGTTCCTCTGCGAGAAAGCCTCGTTTTCCCATTTCTCCCTGGAGAGCAGTCGCCAAAGCCGCAAGCTGTTCCCGCCCCTTTCCCAAACCAAGCCAAACTGTACGCGCACGTCGCTCCGTAGGGAACGCCCCGGCATCCGCAAAATGTATGCGGAAAGCACGCAACCGTCCTGCTCCATACGCGCAGGCCAAGCGCAAATCGTCAAGACGGGCAGCTCTCACATCGCCGAGGAATTGCAAGGTCACATGCCAGGTCACAGTGTCGAGGCATCGCACTTTTGCATTCGAATCCCAGGCACCGCGTACGAGGGCATCAAGAGCAGACACAACAGCTTTGTCGGGCACAACGGCAGCAAACAACCGCAGTTTTTTCTCTTTTTCCTTCGCCCCCAACTTCTCATCTCCAAAGCTCTGTAGCTCCTTTTCAGCACCCACTGAATTCTTCCCTCCGCCGGCCAAGCACTCTGCAAAAAAGAAACGATACTGCCTCTACTGCAAAAGACCGCAGTCCAGCCCAATCCGCAGGTCAGAAAAAATCCTGAAGAAGACAACCCGCAAAAATTCTCTTGTCTCTCAGTAGAACTTCCCATTCGAGTACACAAAGTTCCCGCGTATCTGCTTTTCGTGTCCTAAATCCTGGCCAAGAAGAGTCGACGAAGGAATGTGTTTTTTGGGATCCACACCATTTGCCGGTCCTCACAGCTTCTGTCACATCATTTGGAAAAGACAATCACACACACGGCCACACACACGGTCACACGCTCATTCCGGAGAGACAGCGGCGCAACAGATCAAGCGTCGAGGCGGCAGCAAAAGCTTTGACCAATCGCCGCTCTCCATTGAAATGGGAATGCGTCACAGTGACATTGCCTTGCACATCCACCGCATGAAACACATCGCCGACTGCAGAACGATCATCAGGGGTAGGACCGGCAGAACCGGTCACAGCCACACCAACATCCGCACCAAAACAGGCACGCGCGCCCTTGGCCATCGCCCGCGCCACAGGATCACTCACCGGCCCATAGTCACGCAAAACCTGCGAAGGCACCCCCAAAATATCGGTTTTCGCAGAGATCGAATAGCTCACAACTGAACCCAGGAAAGCCTGTGAGCTTCCAGGCACATCAGTAATCCATTCTCCGACTTTTCCCCCCGTCATGGACTCGGCAGCCCCCAGCGTCCACCCCTGCGCCAGCAAAAGATCCAGACACACCTTCGCCAGGGTGTCGTCGTCACATCCGAAAACCAGATCACCCAAAATTTCTCGACAGGCGGCCTCTTCCACGTCGAGCAGGGAGTCCACCACCTCAGGAGCCTCGCGAGCAGTGAGACGCACACGCACGTGCCCTTCACTTGCCAAAAAAGCAATCGTGACTGGACTACTGCCCGCGTGCACCGCAAAACGGGGCGCAAGCATTTCGGCCAGAAGCGACTCTGAAACCCAGCATTTCAATTCGCGAGACCGAATAGTGAGAGGACTCTGCATTTTGGCCAGCAGGTCGGGCAGGACCGCACGTGTGAACATCTCTTTCATCTCTGCGGACACGCCAGGCAGCGCATAAAGCCTCTTCCGCTCGGCAGGGCTGCCTTCCTTCCCCGGCACGATGAGTCCCGGAGCAGTCCCTATCCGAAAGGGAATCACCTCCCCTCCCTGTGGAACATCAGCTTGACGCAAATTCGACAAAGGCATTTCTCGACCGCGACGGGAGAAAAGCTCAGTGACCGCGTGCACAAGCTCAGGACGGCGTTCCAGAGGCCGCCCTGTCACTTCCGCAATTGCTTCTCGCGTGATGTCATCTTGGGTCGGGCCAAGACCTCCTGTGGAGACAACAGCATCTGCGCGCGAGAGGGCAGCGCCAAAGACTTCCGTCATGCGTTCAAGATTGTCGCCAACTTTGGTGTGACGGTGGACGTTCATGCCGGATTTCGCAAGCTGATCAGCAAGCCACGCACTGTTCGTGTCAAGGATTTGGCCGAGGAGGAGTTCCGTGCCGACTGTGACCACTTCAACCAACATCTTCAACCAACATCGATAGAAGGACCTTTCTCGGTATACGACGGTGCGCGCCGCAAATAGCCGGCCGCCGAAATCCACGCCAGTGCAACCGCGACCCAGAGCAGTAAGTGCCCGTATATCTCCGACCAGGAAACAGGAAGGAGGAGGGCTCCCAGACCAACAACAGTGACGAATGTCTTGAGTTTTCCCCAGGCAGACGCGGGAACCGATCCTCCCCGTCCTGCTGCCCATGAACGGAAAATGGATACCAGAATTTCACGGCTCAAGAGGAGAGAGACAATTGCCCAGGATAATTTATCTTGTACTGCCAGAGTCACGGCTACAGATCCGATGTACACCTTATCGGCGAGAGGATCCAGAAAGGCCCCAGAACGGGTTGTTCCCTGGCGGCGAGCAAGCATCCCATCGATATTGTCGGTGATGCCAATTGCTATAAACATGCAAAAAGCCCACCATTCGGTGTCGGAGACTACTAAAGCCACCAACCCCGCAGAAGAGAAGATACGGATAATAGTAAGAACGTTTGCCGGAGTGAGAAGGGCCGTAGGGCCAAAAACGGGTTTGGGGGTCACATGACCAGGATATCGTTCAAGCAGACGAAGAGCACACTCAGGTAGCTTCCTCGAGCAAACAGAACTCGAAAAAAGGGTCTGTTCCCAAAAAAGGAAAAGGCAAAAAGCTGCGGGAGGGCTCCCCGAAAACCCCAGGACAGAAGTACTCTTCTACACAAAGCAGAGGAACACACTGCCGGAGCCCTGGGAGAGAAAGGGGCGAAAATCGTCACAAACCCTACTGTCGTGGAGTATTACCTCGTCAGCAAAGAAAACTATTTTAAATTCGAATGGCAAGGAGCAGACCCCTCTTTTGTCATGCTGGCACCCCTGCATGAGGCACTCGAAGAACTCGGAGCTTTTACCGCTGATGCAGAGGGAGCCTGGCCAGGGTCAGAAGGAACCGCTTATTTTTATATCCCGGATGGGAACACTCCAGAGATCGGAGCGCTCTTCTCTTCTCTCGATTGGGAAGGCTTCCTTACCGTTGGACGCATCCGCGACACCCTACAAATTTCTCAGACACACGCCCAAGAATTAATCGAACCCGCACTGCGTGAAGCCGACCGACTGACCGAGTTGTTACGAACCGCAACCGAACATCAAGCCGGACTTCTCTGTGTCGTCTATTGAGCTGTGTCACCCCTTACACCCGGCCCACATTACCTGCCCCAAGTCTAGTTCTCAGACACCTGTAGCGACTTTTACAGCAAGGATTCCCAAGGAGACCCTCATGCGCCCTCTACTCGCTGTAGCACTTGATACAACCTGTCTGCTGCTTTTCGCGGCAACAGGACGGCAAACTCATACTGGAGTATTCGACCCTGTCGAAACCAGCATCATCGCAGCTCCGTTTGTGCTTGCATGGTTTTCCGCAAGCGAAGTTTTCCATCTCCGCCATGACCCTCTCAATCTCAAGCGAGCAACCTGCACCTGGGCACTCGGGATTCCGCTCGCGATGGTCCTACGAAACCTGGTTTTTGCCCGGGGAACAGCGATTTCTTTTGTTTTTGTAGCCTCTGCTGTCACCGCTGCCACCTTGTTAGGGTGGCGACTCTTCGCATCCTGGCGACAGCACAACCAACAGACTTCACAAAACACAGAAAAAAGTATGGCGTCATAAGAGCACACAAATACCCACACGACCCACAAAACATGACACAACCCCACGCCAAAACATCTCATCAACATTTGGGGTAATCACTGATATCCAGACGCTGACGTCACACTGGAAAAATATCACGAGAATCCTGCACAAGCTGCCAAGCAAACCAAGACCACAGTCCCCTCAATTGAGGGTCACTCGACGGCAACACCCCTCCAGTGACGAAACACCCAGAAGACGCCCAAGAGACACCGGAGAGGCGCTGAAAAGAGCAGATCACAAAAAAACCACAGAAAAACAACACACATCAAAATAGGTCTTGACAAGGAATAACCCAACGTTTCCCAAGAAACACGCCAAGAAGAACATGCGAGAAAAAAGCGAAGAGAATAGAGTGGAAGCTCCGATAAGGGAGCCATAGTGAAAGAGCACAATTCCTCGGCTGCACGAGAATGTCAGCCAGGAGAGGGTCTCATCGGCTTCACTGACATTGCCTTCGCACTCGGCTATGACCCCACCACTGTCCGGCACTGGTACCACGAAGGTCATCCATCCTGGCCCATGCCATACCCCGACCATGTTCTTCTTACCCAGCCTCTCTGGTACAGAGATGGCTGGATTTCAGACTGGATGGACCGAGTTTCACAGGGAAGTGCCTTCTCCCACTGGCACCGATCGAAGGCTCTGGTCCTCAGCTGCACTCTTCGTAAGCTGAACAGAAAGACGATCTGCATGAAACATGTGTGGGAACAACTCGTTTTCAAGCTCAACGAAGTCCTCACAATGGCAGAAGAAGAAGCCGATCTCCAAGAGGTCGCGCACGACTTCCCTCAACTCTGCGCCATCGGTAACCTTTTGGGGACACAGGCAGTTTCCCTGGTGAGCCTGCATCAACAAGGATCATTTGTACGCGTCGCCGACAAACTCGCCCAAGCCGGCATATGGTCGGCCTTCTTCTTTGATGACGCCACACTCAATAATGCCACTCCTGTGGGGATCTTTGCCCGAGGGCTGCGCGGCGTGCGAAAAACTCTCTGTGGACCTGTCGAAGAAGCCGCAGCAGACCTCGCAAGCGCCCTCGCATCCCCCCTTTTGCCTGCAGGAGCAAAAGCCTTTTTACATCTGCACAAGACCTTGGCAAGCCGAGAACTCGGGTTATACGACTGGGCTATCAAAGAATTCCAAACCGCTGCAGAAACGGACAGCCCTTTCCAAGAGCAAGCACGTTATGCCTACGCCGATCTCGCATATGGAGCAAAAGGCCTTTTTCGTGACGCGCTCCACACCGCCAACCAAATCGAAGAAAACGAAAAAAGGGAAAAAAGAGAATTCTACACCACTCCCCTCTGCATTCGGGCACTCCTCCTCCAAGGTGATGTGCATCGGGTACAAGCTCAATTTGAAACTGCAGAACAGATCTACAGAAAGGCCGAAGCGCAAGCCCATGCGGTGAACGCCCAAGGACTTGAAGGACGAGCACTCACCCAACTCGCCGAAACCCTCTGTTGGACCCGTCCAAACGAAGCGCAAAAAGTGGCAGCACGTGCGATTGATCGCACGCAGAAGATCGGCAACAAGATTGACGAACTGCGCGCGCATGCTGCTCTCGCGATTGCCTGCACTGGCACAGAGTCCCACGACAAGGTGGAGCAGTCTTTGGATAATGCCGGCCGTCTTGTTTCTCTCACCGGATCCAAAGTCACCGAAATCCGAGTCCTCACAGCAAAAGCCTTTCACGCTGCAGTCACGAAGGACACCGACAAAATGCGCCACACGCTCACACGTGTCCAACAACAAACAAACACCCTACATGTGAACGACTTCTGGAACGACATCCTGCGCTCTTGGACGCAAGACAGTAGTAAAGAAATCCAGAAACACACCCAACAGTTTCAGTGGCTTACCGAATCCGACACCACACTGCAAAACTGGAGCGCAATCTGTACGACCCGGCAAGAGTCACACAACAAACGGCCATAAAATGGCGATGCAGCCGCGCTCGCTCGTCTTTCGCGTCAACAGCCCTGCGATCGGCCTCTTCCGGATCTCACCATACACACTGCGTGAAATCAGACCCCTGCAAGACAAGCTGCACAACTCAACAGACGACACACGCAGATAAACTCGAGCGGAACCCATCCTCGCAAAAACAACCTGTCACAAGCCCGCCACCGTCAAGTCACACACAGCACACCATCTCCAAACCCTGAGCACAAAGCCCAGGAAGAAACCTCATTGGAGAAGCGTGGCTCCGGTCTCCGAATGAGCCGCGCGATTTCTCACATCGAGTTCACTCTCCTGCGTATCTCCCTCTTCCGCCTCGGCAGTGCCCAACTCGGCCTTCTCTTGCGTGGGCGCAGAAGAGAAAATCGCACGTTTGTATTCTTGCAGTTCTTCAGGAGCAATCAGGACCTTGCGGGCTTTTGACCCCTCGGAAGGACCAACAATGTCATATTCTTCCAGCAGATCCATGATCCGGCCGGCGCGTGCAAATCCCACACGCAGCTTGCGCTGCAACATGGAAGTCGACCCAAGTTGGCTCTTCACCACAAGCTCCATCGCCGGCAAAAGCAACTCGTCAGAATCCTCGTCTGCCCGTATTGCAGTCTCCCCCTGAAAGACCACATCAGCATCAGGCAAATCCAGCGCTGTTTGCTGCCCTGACGGTCCAAGGGAAACATTTTCCTCTGTGGTCTCTTCCCCTGCCAGACGCTCATCCGCACTAGCCAGATCGTCTGCGAGCTCTTCTCCGATCACGCGCCAATGGGCGACAACCTTATGCACTTCGCTCTCAGAAACAAACGAGCCCTGAATACGCTCGGCATCCGCCGAGCTCGCGCCCAAATAGAGCAGATCACCTTGGCCAATCAGCTTCTCGGCACCACCAAAGTCCAAGATCACCCGGGAGTCCATTGACGTGCGCACTTTGAAGGCCATACGGGAGGGCACATTCGCCTTAATAATCCCAGTGATCACATTGACAGAAGGACGTTGTGTCGCGATAACCAGATGGATGCCGACAGCACGCGCCATTTGGGCAATCCGGCAAATAGAATTCTCGACATCTTTTGGAGCCACGAGCATCAGATCCGCCAGCTCGTCCACAACAATCACGATATAGGGCAGACGCACACGCGCACTACTCTCAGCATCCGGTTCCAGCAACCCCGCGTCCACACCCTCGTTATAGCTATTGATATCCCGCACACCCACTTGGTGTAACAGGTCGTATCGCCGCTCCATTTCTTGCACGGCCCATTGCAAGGCCTCTGCCGCTCGTTTCGGCTGCGTCACCACCCCAGTGAGCAAGTGAGGTATCCGGTTATAACGCCCAAGTTCCACGCGTTTGGGGTCAATCAAAATCATGCGCACTTCAGAGGGATAGGAGCGACACAAAAGAGAGGTGAGAATGGAGTTGATGCAACTGGATTTTCCTGATCCAGTCGCCCCAGCAATCAGCAAATGCGGCATCTTCGCGAGATTTACAAACACAGGTTTCCCGGAAATGTCGCGACCAAGCGCGACATCAAGCGCATGATCATGCTCTGCCGCCTCGGATGACATCAAGATGTCCCCCACCGTCACAAGCTGGCGTACACGGTTTGGCACTTCCAAACCAATCGCTGAACGACCGGGAATCGGAGCGATGATTCGCACTTCAGGCGTGGCAAGTGCATAGCAAATGTCCGGAGCCAGCTTCGTAATCTGATTTACTTTCACCCCCTGGTCCAGTTCGATTTCGTACCGGGTTACAGTGGGGCCCGCCACGGTCTTGACCAAACTCGCACCGACTTTGAATTCCCGTAAGGTTTCCTGGATGATCTCGCCTCGTTCTGCAAGCTCTTCGCGGCTCACCTTTTGTCCCGTTGAAAGACGGAGAACAGAAAGATCGGGGCATCGGTATCGGTCCGTCGCCGTCGGCATGCCCAAAGAGCGCTGTCCGTTCCCCAGAGCGCTTGCTGCCGGCGCAGAGGAGTTCCTTGCGGTTTCGGAAGCTTTTCCGGTCTTTGTTGCGCGTGCGCCGTCCTTTTGCGTCCTGTCACGCGCGGAAACAGAGTCCTGCGTCTCACGAAAATCGCTCTCCGCATCCTCCACAAAACCTGTAACCGTCTCGATCAAAACAGGATCAGGCACAACAGTTGTCTCCGACGCGGCATCCGCTAACACAGCAATCGTCTTGGTATTGGCGTCAACTGGACCAACTTCGCCAGGATCGTCTGCCTCAAGCCTGCGCCAAGGCAAAGAAAACCGGCGAAAAGCATCGGCTGAGAAAAAGACGCCCACTTGTTTTGCCAGCTCACGCGCTGTTGTTCCTGTCGCAAGCAAAGTACCTGCCACAAGAACCGCACCCAGCACCACTCCGGCTCCCCACGCACCCAAGGATGCCTCCAGTGGGATGACAACCACTGCTCCGCCCCATCCACCATGTGCAGAAATATCGTCGAGAGCAGCAGAGAATGTCGCAGGACCGCCAAACAGGTGAAGGAAACCGAGGGCTGCGAACAGCACTAAAACGGCACCTATAAACATTTGGGGCACATATCGGAGTGTGCGATCCAGCAGCAGACCAACTCCCGCCGAAAAAACAACCAGCGGGAAAAACACGGCAGCACGTCCCACCAGTGCCCGCAGCGAAGTGTCAACTCCAGACCCTACGGGGCCTGCGGCGTCACCCCACACCGCAAGGGCAGTCACAATGCCCAGCGTGAGAAAAAGCAGACCAATAAAATCCGGCACATGGTCAGAAACAGCATGCTGCACACCAGAACGGAAGGTCCGAAGTGTTCTGCTCCTCCCGTTATCAGAGGACGCTTTTTGCCGCGCAGATGTTCCCGATGATCGAGCAGTTTTCTGACGCGACGAACCCTGATCGGATCGGCGTTTCGATGATGTCGAAGATTTCGCTCCAGCGGCCAAAGGGGCTCCTGTGTCGGAAACTGTGCGCAGAGAAGCATCCGTGCTCTTCTGAGAAAAGCCACTACTGAGGCATTCGCCGAAAAAAAATTCTGCTCTCGCAAGTCCCTTTTTTAAAATTTTTCTGTATGAGCTGTCCGGGAGCTTATCTCACCCAACCCCGGACAGCTCTTTTCGTTCAGGCTTCTCGCCCCCGCAAAAGGTATCACGTGTCGAGAATAGCCCCCCTCCTGACATGCCAGAAAAAGGTGACCGCTCACACCTCGACCCAGATCACACCTCGACCACAAGAGGAAAAACAATGGGGCGGCGATCGATACGCTCTTTCGCGAACCGTTTCAGGGTTTGGCGCACATGCCGGTTCAAAGTGGTGAGGTCAAGGGCGTTTTCATTTGCTGCCTGCTCAATCGAGGCGAGTACTCTTTCGGCTGCCTCGCTCGCGAACTTCTCCAAATCGTCGCCTGAGAGAAATCCACGAGAGAGAATCTCGGGCCCACGTACGACATCGCCGCTCCGGCTATCGACACCGACCACGCACACGAGAACACCGTCTTCGGCAAGATCCCGGCGGTCTCGCAACACACTTTTCGTGATATCGCCCACGCCTGCTCCGTCGACGTAGACATAGCCGGCAGGCACTTGGCCTTCCGAAACCGTGATCGCATTATCGGTGACCTCGATCACGTCACCATCAAGACAAATGCTAATACAGTCGTCGGGTATGCCAACCGCAGAGGCCAGCTTGGCGTGCGTCACAAGGTGTCGGTACTCACCATGCACGGGAACAAAATGATCTGGATCCGTGAGAGAAAGCATGAACTTCAACTCTTCAGAAGCAGCGTGTCCGGACACGTGCACATCGGCAACGCCAGAGTGCACGACATCTGCCCCATGTCGGAGCAGCCCATCAATTGCCCGGTGCACGTTCGATTCATTACCCGGGATCACTGTGGCCGAGATAATGACCGTGTCATCTGGGCCAATCTTCACATGTCGATGGTCTCCTGAGGACATGAGCGACAGGGCAGCAAGCGGTTCGCCCTGTGCACCCGTGCAGATAACGCAGACTTGCGCGGGAGGTAACTTTCCGACTTCTGTGATATCGATAAGATGATTCGCGTCCAGTTGCAAAACGTCAAGTTCACGCGCCAGCTCCGTGTTATTGAGCATGGAGCGACCAAGAAAGGCAATACGACGTTCTGCTGCGACTGCGGCGTCGCAAATCTGTTGCACACGGTGCAAGTGCGTCGAGAAACAGGCAGCTATCACACGTTTCTTGGCATGACGCCGGAACAGATCCCCCATCCACTCCCCGACCAATGTCTCCGATTTGGTCATCCCCGCCGACTCGGAATTCGTGGAATCGCTAAGAAGAAGCCGTACTCCTTCTTCGCCGAGCGCGCCGAAGGCAGTGATATCGGTCAAGCGACCGTCCACAGGGGTCTGGTCGAGTTTGAAATCTCCTGTATGACAGATCGTCCCTTGGGGCGTGTAGAACGCAAACCCCACACCATGTGGCACAGAGTGGGTCACAGCTATCGGTTCGAATGAGAACGGACCCACCGTAATGTGCGAACGGTCAGAAAAGGCCACCAACTCCACGCCTGCCGCCACATGATGCTCTTCCAGCTTGGGACGGAGAAGCCCAAGTGTAAGTTCTGATCCGTAAATAGGAGCAGACACATGCGCGAGTAAATAGGGAAGCGCCCCGACATGGTCCTCATGCCCGTGTGTGAGCACAATTGCCTCAATGTCGTTTGCTCGTGCCACGAGATAACTCAGGTCGGGCAAAACAAGATCCACACCCGGCATATCCGCAGTGGGAAACATCAGGCCACAATCGATCACAAGAAGGCGCTTGTCTATTTCAAGGCAGAAACAATTCCGCCCAATCTCACCAAGACCACCGAAAAAAAGGAGGCGAACAGGATCGCTCATTGAAGATCATTTCCGTATCCAGCAAGGATCGCATCAAGCCGCGCTGACAAATCTGCTTCGATTGGCTGCAGAGGAGGACGAACCTCTCCGGCTGGAAGCCCTAATTTACGGACAGCGGCTTTCACCGGAATCGGTGAAGCGTCCGCGAAAAGTGTCTTCACAAGAGGAAGCAGCTCATAATGACGCTTGCGCGCCTCCGTCACAGCACCTGACTTGTACGCACGGATCATCTCGCCAATCTGAGGTCCTGCGACATGGGATGCGACACTCACTACGCCACAGGCACCTAGCGACAAATATGGCAAAGTCGCAGCATCGTCTCCAGAATATATGAAAAATTCCTCTCCGCACACGCCGACAAGATCTGACACATGAGCGCAGGAATGAGTGGCCTCTTTCACACCCACAATTTGCGGGTGCTCCGCAAGCGTGGCGTAAGTGTCAAAAGACAGACTCACACTCGTGCGACCCGGGATATCGTAGAGGAGAACAGGCTGGTCAGTAGCATCGGCAATCGCTCTAAAATGAGCGACAAGGCCGCGTTGGGGGGGTTTTGAATAGTAGGGCGAAACTGCGAGAATACCGTGCACACCAAGGCGGGTCGCGTCTTCAGTGAGACGGACAGATGCTTGTGTGTCGGGAGATGAAGTTCCTGCGATAACTTTCACAGTATCCCCAACAGATTCGACAACAGCGGCAAATAAGTCCAGCTTCTCTTCGCGACGAAGTGTCGGAGACTCTCCTGTCGTACCCGAGACAACAAGCGCATCAGAACCATGCGCTGCCAAATATTTCGCCAGAACAGCCGCTCCGTCGAGGTCAAGCGTTCCATCTATTGCAAACGGCGTAATCATCGCAGTCGCAACGTCGCCGAAGATTCCTTCCATAAAAACATTCTACCGTTGCGCCACGAGGACACTGCACCAGAAGGCAGAAATGACTTTCCCGGACCCCTTTACTCGGACCAATCCTTGCTCAAGCCAAGCAAAGGCTCCAGCCCTATTGTGATGCCGGGACGCTTCATCACATTACGTAAAGCAAGCAGTACACCGGGCATGAAAGAAGTACGGTCAACCGAGTCGTGGCGAATCGTGAGTGTCTGCCCTTGCCCCCCAAAGATCACTTCTTGATGCGCGACAAGTCCTGGCAAACGCACTGCATGCACACGCACATCTTCAATCGAGCAGCCACGCGCACCTGCCAACAACTCTTCGGACTCCCCTCGCTGTGGCCACCCCCCCGTTTTTCGTCGCACCGCATTGAGGCGAGCAGCCGTGTTCAGAGCGGTCCCTGAAGGCGCATCAGCCTTCCCATCATGGTGAAACTCGATCACCTCGACACGCTCAAAACTTGGCGCTGCAATCTCGGATAAGTGCGCCATGAGGACCGCTCCTATTGCGAAATTCGGCGCCACAATCACATTCGGAGGCCCCATCCCCACGAGTTCTTGCACCTGCGTAAAGCGTTCCTCGGTAAACCCGCTCGTCCCCACAACCAGGTGGATTCCGTGCTGCAAACACCACGCAAGATTTCCCATCACAGCATCAGGGTTTGTGAAGTCCACAATAGCATCGACTTCTTTCTCCAAAATAGCTGCCAAATCCGGCAGAATAGGAGCTCCGCACACTTCGCCAACGTCGATCCCAGGATCAACAGCAGCAGCAAGTTCCATGTCGGCCGCCTGCGTAACAGCCAAACATACTTCTCGCCCCATGCGACCGCCGGCACCGAGCACTCCCACGCGCATATTTTCTGGCCTTTCATCAAGACGAGAGAGGCTCTGCCCTGATTTTTTCTTTCGGGCACGAGACTTGTCCAAAATCTCCCTCACCTCATCCTCGCAGGACACACCTGCTCCAAACAGGAACACAAGACTAGCCTGCATTGCACTATCAACAGTTCCAGGACCCCGACGACCCCAAGATCCCCAGGACCCCGACAATTCCAAGAAAACCCCGGACACAAAACTTGCTGTTGCATGAGGACCGACTTTTTTCCCGGACTACTCTCCAGCAGTCTGTTGCATTCCCTTTTCTCATCGGAAGACGGAAAACGGGTCACCAAAACTCAATGATCTCTGTCCGAGAAAAACAAGACGAGAACTCAGCGGATCATCCCGAGAAATCCCCCAAAAAACACGCACTGCAAAAACCCCTGAAAACATTGTAGGGAACGACCACAAACCCTCATGGCGCTCCGAGAAAGTTCCAGAGCAAATTCCAGAAAGAGCACAACCAATCCTGCCAAACAGAGCCTTCGGTGTGATTCCCGGGAGGTGCATGAAGCATCGCATCTGCCACCTCCCCTGCACAAGCTCAACCCAGCTCGAGTTGGCCGGACAAGCAGCTTGAGAGAGATCAAGCCTGGAGTCTCAGGTCTCACACTCTGTCAGGAAAAAAACGGTGCGGTAAGATCTTCACTCACGGCACTCTCCGGCCCAAGCAAGGCAACAACACGTTCAGCGCTGCCGAGTTCTTCTGCCAGCTCATTTACTTCTTCCAACGTCACCGCGTCAACACGACCTACAAGCTCATCAAGAGTAAGAACTTCTCCCAGGCTCAGTTCAGACCGCCCAATGCGCGACATTCGACTTCCCGTGTCTTCAGAGGACAGTGCCAAGCCACCCCGAATATGGCTTTTCGCGTTGTCAAACTCCAGTTCCGTGATACCGTGACGAAGCAAATCAAGTTGTTCCGCCAGAATAGTCAGGGTTTCGGGGACCCGATCAGGCATTGTGCCTGCATAAGCCGCCCAATATCCCGCATCCTGGTAAAGATTTTGATAGGAAAAAACAGCATACACCAGTCCGCGTTTCTCGCGCACTTCTTGGAAAAGTCGGCTGGACATTCCCCCGCCAACAACATGATTTAAAATCGATAGCGCATGACGCCGTTTATCATCCCTGCAAATACCGGGAACACCCACAACCACATGTACCTGCTCAACAGTTTTTTCTTTAATCTGCACCGTGGAACCCGGGGCAAGAGGAACAGGCATCGCAGGTTTTTCAGCAGGATTCGACGCAAGCGTCCAGCGCGCTGCGACTTCTTCGCAAAAAAGATCGGGATCAAGATTCCCCGCTGCCGCGATCACAAACTTATCCGCTGTGTACTGACGTGAAAAATAGTCCGCTACAGCGGCACGTTCCATTTCCGTGATCGACTCACGCGTACCGATCACCGGCCTCCCCAAGGGGTGAGATCCAAACATCGATGACGCAAATAAATCGTGCACCATATCGTCAGGCATATCGTCATACATATTGATCTCTTCCAAGACCACATGACGCTCTGACTCGACTTCATCTGCACGGAAAGCTGGACGTTGTGTGATCTCTGACAAAACCTCCAGCCCTAGTGGCAACGCATCATCAAGCACACGAACATAAAAGCCGGTAAGGTCTTTCGCCGTAAACGCGTTGAACTCTCCACCTACAGCATCAAGTTCACGTGCAATATCATTCGCCTGCCATTTTTCTGTTCCCTTGAACAACAAGTGCTCAAGAAAATGGCTCACGCCAAATACCCCGTCGTTTTCATGTCTGCTGCCCACATCCACCCAGACACCAACAGCAACTGAACGCACATCAGGCACTTTGTCGACAACAACTCGCAAACCGTTTGGAAGAACTCTTCGGACAATCATGGCGGCATCATAGAGCCTTCCATCTGATCTCACCGGAATAATGCACTCCACCTTATACGAAAAAAAGGATATTTCCTCGAAAGAACAGGTCAGGAGCGGATCACGGCAAGTAATAAAAACCAGAAAAAGCCTGAAAAACACCTGGCAGATATGCCGTCAAACACAATAAATCAAAAAACGGCCCTCACCACAGGTCCCCATTCCGAAAACAAAAAAAAGAGAAAGCCAGGAAAAAGAAAACAGCGACACTTGACCTCAAGCTGCACACAACAGCCAGACTTTCAACAGAGATAGACCTTGGAGATCCCAACCCGCCAGAGAAGCATCTCCCAGGCACGGATCCCACATTGGTCTCCACCCGACCTCGGGTCCATTCCAACAGAAGCATCCCAGAGAAAGGGCTCTTTTCATGTCTGCACTCTCCCATAAAGTACTTACAGATATCACGGACCGAGTTGCCACAATCACGCTCAATGTCCCTGAACGACGGAACGCTCTCGATCCAGAACTCGCAAAAGAACTTGCCGGCATCATTCGGTCAATGGACGCAGACCCAGGAACAGGCGCCCTTGTGATAACCGGCAGTGGAAAAGGATTTTGTGCAGGGGCGAACCTCGACAATTTGACAACCTCAGAGACCACACCCGACGACAAGGAAGAAACGCTTACGGCTTCCCTCAGGGAAGAACGCCGAGCCGCCTACACGGCACTATACGAGCCGTTTTTAGCGCTCCGCTCCGCACGGAAACCCACAGTAGCCGCAGTCAACGGAGCCGCAGTAGGCGCTGGACTCAACCTCCTCTTAGCAGCAGATATCGCCATCGCATCAGAAGAAGCAAAAATACTGTCAGGTTTTCTCCGCATTGGTCTTCACCCAGGCGGAGGCAACACCTCAATGTTGACAGAACGGGTCGGCCCACAAGCAGCCGCGGCCCTGACGCTCTTTGGCGAAACAGTCGACGGGAAAGAAGCAAAACGTATCGGCCTCGTGCACGATTGTGTGTCCGCCGAAAATCTCGCCGAAAAAGCGCACAGTATGGCAGCAAAAGCCGCTAGTTTCCCGCTTGCTTCCACCATTCGCGTGAAAGAAACCTTGGGTTTGAGCCGCCGCGCTGATTTCCACACAGTGCTCGAAGCCGAAACTACCGCCCAAATCTGGACAACAACGCTGCCAGAAACAGCCGAGCGTCTGCGCGCTGCCCGAAAATAACAAGAAAACTCTTCAAGAAGAAGCCTTGCAAAGTTCCCTGGAGACCACACAACATCCGGCTCTTTCGTTCTCTTCCCACAGATCCTGCGAGAAAACCCACAAAGGGACCGGCCTGGTTTCATTGCCTGAGATCACTCATCCCAGACTTCGAAGCGAAACAAGACGACTCGTCGCCCTCCATGAGCAGTCGTCCTGCAATTACCCCAGGTCTCACTGAGGTGTCAATGAGGCCGCTGAAGTGTCGATGAGGTCGCGAGGCAAAGACTGAAAAAAAGAAACCGGGCCTTCTTTCGAGAGAAGGCCCGGTTTCTACGTCCTCGACTTAAATATCGCCGCGTTCGAACTCTTCTTCGAAGGACACAACTTCACGTCGCACCCCATCACGCCCTCTCCGGCGCTGACGCACTTCGCCGTTGTCGCCACCCGTGTCAGAGTCACCTCGATCGCTGTCTCCAGTACGACCGCCTCGTCCACGTCCGCCACGACGACGGTTGTTTCGACCACGGGCCTGGCGATCGCCACGGTCGCCTCCACCAGAAACGTTTGCACTGTCTCCGCGATCGCCACGGTCGCCACGGTCGCCACGGTCGCCACGGTCACCGCGATCTCCGCGATCTCCGCGATCACCACGGTCTCCACGGTCTCCGCGATCACCGCGATCACCACGGTCTCCACGGTCTCCGCGATCACCACGGTCTCCGCGGTCTCCACGGTCTCCGCGGTCTCCACGGTCTCCGCGATCACCACGGTCTCCACGGTCTCCGCGATCACCACGGTCTCCGCGATCACCACGTCCGCCACGATCCCGGCGATCACCAGTCGACGAAACCTCTCCGTCCCCGACAAGACCATCAGGGCCGGATACTGGCAGAAGAGTTACCTTGCCTTGCTGGTCGATGCCATCGACCAGCACTCGGACTGAGTCTCCAACTTTGAGGATGTCTTCGACTCGACCGATACGGCGGCTTCCGCCAATTTTTGAAATATGCAGCAGGCCGTCACGTCCAGGAAGAATATTAATGAAAGCCCCAAAAGGCGTAATATTCACTACTCTTCCATCGTATTCGGCTCCCACCTCTGCCATAGGCGGGTTGATAATCTGGTCAATCCAGTCAATGGCCTTTTGCGCAGACTCACGATCGGCAGCACCAACACGCACAACACCGTCATCGTCAATGTCAATGTCTGCGCCAGTGTCCCGCACAATCTGCTGGATAATCTTGCCCTTTGGACCGATGATGTCACCGATCTTGTCAACAGGGACTTCCACGACATGGAGACGAGGAGCCGTATCACGCAGATCTTCACGTGGTCCAGAAATAGCGTCGAGCATCACCTCGAGAACTTTTGCCCGGGCTTGTTTTGCCTTACGGAGGCCTTCTCCAAGCACCTCAGAAGGAAGCCCCTGCAACTTCGTGTCAAGCTGCAGCGCGGTCACAAACTCGGCGGTGCCGGCGACTTTGAAGTCCATGTCACCCATGGCATCTTCAGCACCAAGGATATCCGTCAGGGTGACATATTTGTCTCCCTCATGGATAAGTCCCATCGCAATGCCGGCCACAGGAGACCTGATAGGAACCCCAGCATCCATCAAAGAAAGAGAGGATGCACATACCGATGCCATCGAGGTCGATCCGTTTGAACTGATCGCCTCAGAAACCAACCGGTACACATAAGGAAAATCTGGCTCAGGCGGAATAACAGGGAGAAGAGCACGCTCTGCAAGCGCACCATGCCCGATCTCACGCCGCTTCGGCCCACGCATCACCCCAGCTTCACCCGTGGAATAGGGGGGGAAGTTGTAGTTGTGCATGTAACGCTTCGAGTCGACAACTCCGAGAGTGTCGAGAGTCTGCGCCATACGGGGCATACCCAGGGTTGCCACATTGAGGACTTGCGTCTCGCCCCGCTCAAAAAGCCCTGATCCATGGACCCGCGGCAATAAACCTACCTCGGCTGACAAAGATCGAATATCTTCCGGACCCCGCCCGTCAAGACGTTTGCCCTCATTCAGGACACGTTCCCGCATGAGTTTCTTCTGTGTGGACTCAAAAGCAGCACGAATACCTGCTGCTTGTTCAGGAAATGCCTCTGCGAGTTCTTCTTGTACAGCAATGAGAATTTCAGCGATGAGCTTCCCACGCTCTTTCTTGCCAAAAATCGTGAGCGCCTCACGTATACGATCCCCTGCGGTCTCCTCCACCTTGGCAAGAAGATCATCGTCATACGACATCTGCAGAGAAAAGACTGCTTTCTCTGGCTTCACAAGGCCAACCAGCTCAGTTTGCAGATCGACCAGATTGCGAATACCAACTTTTGCAATCTCCAGACCCTCTACAATCACCTCTTCGGTAGGAGCACATTGCCCATCTTCTACGACAAATGACCAGGCATCCTCTGTCGCACCACCCTCAACCATCATGATGTCGATCTCACCCGACTCATTCTGGCTTCCGGCCACCACAAGGTCGAAAACACTGTTTTCCATGTCTTCGTGCGTGGGATTCGTTACCCATTCCCCTTCACGCAACACCATGCGAACCGCGCCGATCGGCCCATCAAAAGGGATATCCGACACGCAAAGAGCAGCTGACGCAGCGTTCAGCGCAACAACATCGTATTGGTTTAATTGGTCAGCAGAGAGGATGGTCAGGACAACCTGCACCTCATTGCGAAACCCACGGGGGAAGGAGGGACGTAAGGGCCGATCTGCGAGCCGGCAAAGCAGAATAGCCTGCTCTGACGCCCGCCCTTCACGACGGAAAAAAGACCCCGGAATCTTCCCGATCGCGTACATCTTCTCTTCGACATCGACAGTAAGCGGAAAGAAACTCTGTCCCTCGCGCAAATTGGCATTCGCCGTGGCAGTGGCGAGGACAACAGTTTCTCCCAGGGTAACGGTGACAGCACCGCCCGCCTGTACAGCCAACCGTCCCGTTTCAAAAAGCCATTCCGCCCCTGCGGCCTGGCCTTGCGATTTAATTGTACCTTTCATCTTCCTCTTCTTCGGCAGGAAGCGTCATGGCAAAGCCAACCAGTTCATGAACCTTTGTTCGACAACGCAACTTGCTTTCTTCGCAGAAGCGAACCCGCGTCGGAAAGGGTCGGCGCCTCGTGACGCCTGCACAAAAAGAGGGACCACATGGTCCCTCTTTGTCATACTCAGCGGCGAAGCCCGAGTTTGTCACGAACGGCTCGATATCGCTCGATATCCTGCTCACGCAGGTAATTGAGCAATCGACGACGCCGGCCAACAAGCATCAACAACCCACGCCGGGTATGATGATCCTTTTTATGCGCCCGCAGATGTTCCGTCAGATGGTTAATCCGTTTCGTCAGGAGGGCAATCTGCACTTCCGGGCTACCGGTATCAGAATCGTGGAGCCGGTATTCTTCGATGGTCTCCATCTTGATCGGCAAGGACGCTCCTTGCATCAGTACCATTTTCTTCTAGGTTTTTCTTCTCGTTCAATGGGGCGATAGTGACCACGTCGCTTCTCATAGTAAACCTGCCTTTTTCCAGACAAGCCACAAACAGACAGGAAGCTGCATAGCAACAACTAGAAAACACTAACGCGGAAACCTAAAAATGATTCGCCCCGGGTGGACAAGACTCTAGCAGATCCCACAGAGAGGACAACTCGCCCCTCTTCCCCGCAGGCCTTTCCATTCTCTTTATTGCTGGATTTGTGACAGCAGATACTTCTTCGCTTCCTCGGCGTCTGCTGCTATTTGCGTGACCAAAGCTTGAGTATTCTCAAAACGCTTTTCATCCCGCATTTTCTTTACAAACCCAATATCGACAATCTTACCGTATAAATCCCCCGAAAAATCCAGTAGATGGGCCTCGATTATCGGGCGAACTTCGTTCTCCTTGCCGGAAGCCTGCGTAGGGACACGAAAAGTCGGACGCACACCGAGATTCACAACCGCATCATGCCAGTTGTCTTCCCACTTTTCTTCCCCAAGCACACGTACACGCCCAACATAAACACCGACTGGAGGAATACACGCCCGCTGCGATAAAGCCACATTTGCAGTGGGATAGCCAAGCGTTTGACCGCGCTGATCTCCTACAATAACTTCTCCTCGCAACTCATGTGACCGCCCCAGCCCAGCAGCCGCCCGCTCCATATTCCCATCTCGTACAGCAGCACGAATTGCAGTCGAAGAAAAAACGCCTTCTGTGTCTGTCACGAGATCGAGCGGCACTGTTGCAAAACCCGCCTCTCGTCCGATCTCTCGAAGCAAGCTGATATCGCCCTTTGCACCATGACCAAAACGAAAATCTCGCCCGGTCATCACTGCCCGCGCCCGCAAACATCCCACCAGCACTTCATCCACAAAATCTTCAGGGGGCTGGAGCACACGACTCTCATCAAAATCGAGCACCATCAGGTAATCAAGACCAGTCTCCCGAAGAAGCTCGATCTTTCGGGCAGGATCCGTTAACCGCTGTGGTGCCTCTTTCGGACGCACCACCTCCATCGTGTGCGGCTCAAAAGTCACGACTGCCGTGTGGGCATGAATTCGATCGGCATATGACCGCATCGACTGGATCACCGACCGGTGCCCACGATGCACTCCATCGAAATTCCCCACAGTAATCACGCATCCTGCTGGTGGGGATGGTGACAGTTTCAAATGCTCAATGACTTCCATTATGCCCAACGACTTTCATCGGCTTGTCCATAGGTCCATAAGTCCATAGGCTCGTCCATAGCTCGCCTTATTCTGTCTGCATCCTCTTCTTCATAGTTTCGGACTCCTGCCTCTGTCTCCAGCACATCTGTCTTCGTTCCTCGCGTCTTTTGCCGGGGTTTCATGACGGGATCTCAAACCAGAGTCATACATGGTGGGGTCCTGCAAGCACACAGCCAATTTTCACCTGACTGTCCGCTGTGTTTCCCCCAGAAGATTCAACAGTGTTCCAACCGTTCTAACCAGATGACAAGCGGATTGACAATTCTGGAACCACCATCTCTGCTTTGGCAAAGTCTTCTCCCGCGAGATGCGAATACACTCCGAGAAAAATGTCCGCAGCAGGAGAAGCCTCTTCTTCCTTCGCCTCTGCACCCTCCGGCTCTTCTTCCTTTGACTGCACGACCGCAAAAAAAGGACCGACCGGATCAATCACCGGAAGAGGACGACCGTGGCGCACAGCATCGGCTGCTGCTTTCCCCACAACGAGACGAGGCACATGGGGAAGTAACCCAAGCGGCGGCAAAAGAGCTCCTCGCCCGTATTGAAAGAGGGGATCAAGCCCAATGGCGTCTTCTACCTCATGCGACCCAATTGAAATCCGCCGCAGTCCCGACAGATAGGCCACTCCGCCAAGAGCACGACCCAAATCATCAGCCAAAACCCGAACATACGTGCCAGAGGAACAGCAAACCTTGAGTGTGGCCTTTCCTTCCCCAAACCCCATCAGATCTATTGCAGATATGGTCACCTGCCGCGGCATACGTGCAACCTCTTCACCACGACGCGCCTTGCGGTAAAGAGCTTCTCCCCCGACTTTCACAGCCGAGACCATCGGAGGAAGCTGTGTAATCGTTCCGGTAAAATTCTTTAGTGCATCCCGCAATTCCACTTCGCCCACGGCCATCACAGCCTCGGCAGTCACTTTTCCTTGCGCGTCCATCGTGTCAGTCGCCTGCCCGAAGGTCACTTCAGCACAGTAAGTTTTCATCGTTTCCCCGGTAAAACGGAGAAGACGTGTCACCCATCCGACTCCGACAAGCAAGAGGCCTGTCGCCATTGGGTCAAGCGTTCCGCTGTGACCCACACGATGCACATCAACAGCCCGTCGCACGCGAGCCACGACATCATGACTCGTCATCCCTCCAGGCTTGTCAATACGAAGAAACCCGGCGACCGCCAGATCGTCTCGTGAGCGACGACGGGCCATGTCTCTTCACTCCATTCTGTTGCTCGCTCGCGCCTTTTTTCTCGATCTTCTCGAGAAAACGCATGAGAAACACTGATACAGGCAGGACCCCTCGCGTCTCACCTCAAAGGTCCCCAAAGCAAAACCCGAAACAACAAACCCCCGCAAGGCACACAGGGGTGTAATAATCGATCTACAGAGCGGGATCCCCATCTGTTCCCAACAGTTCCACAAGAGGAGAAGCAGTCTCAACCGCTTCAGGAGAAGCAGTCTCAACCACTTCCATCTTGCGAAGAAGAGTATCGATACGTTCCCCGCGGAGAATCCCATCATCAGGACGAAAAGCGAGCTTGGGAGTCCGCTTCATCGTCGTATGCTCCGCCACATAGGTCTGAAGACGTTTCCGCGCTCTTTTAAAGGCAGTTCCCGCAGCCACCAGCTCTTCCGCAGAGCCCAGTATCGAGTAATAGACCAAAGCTGTTGACAGATCGCCAGAAACTTCAACTGCGGTAATCGTGGCATACCGCAAACGTGGATCAGTGAACCCGGCAAGCCCCTCAGCCAAGATCTCTCTCAAGGACTCGCCAACTCGATCCGCACGCAACGACATGTGCACTCCTCCCAGGGAGATTCCCCGATTGATAAGCTCAGACTCTTCTCACGCTCATCTCTCGCACACGATTATTCCGGGACCAAATGCCCGAGTTCAATACTGAGCACTTCAATCTCCGGATGCTCGTAAAGCCATCGTTCTATGGCACTACAGATCTTGCGCAGCTGAAATGACTCTCCCGACACAAGCGCCAAACCCAAGGCAGCACGCCGGTGTTGATTCTGAAAGTCGACTTCGGCTACAGCCACTTCAAATTTTGACCGTAAGCCGGATTCCAGCCTTTTAATTATCCGCCTCTTCTCTTTCAGAGAATTGACCAACGGAATACGAATATCGACACGCAACGCTACTGCATGCATAAAAGCAGCGTAGCTGGAGAAAAGCGCCAGTACCTCTGACATTTTCCTAAATTTTCTCTGTTTCCCTCCGTAAAAGAGAACACAAAGAAAAAACTACAATGTAGCAACACGCTCTTCAATCTCGAATGCCTCGATGATGTCTCCTTCTTTGAGGTCTTGGAAGTTCGTCACGCCAATCCCGCACTCATAGCCTGTCGCCACTTCTCGGACATCCTCTTTGAAACGCTTGAGCGAACTCACCCCGCTCTCAAAGACAACAACACCATCACGCACGACCCGCACTTTCGCGTTCCTCGTGACACGCCCCTCTTGCACGTAACAACCAGCAACCTTGCCGATTCGAGGAACATGGAACACACGCCGAACTTCGGCTTGTCCCAACAATTTCTCGTGAAGTTCAGGCTCGAGCAGTCCAACCATTGCATTCTTGACCGCGTCCACCGCTTCATAAATCACACGGTAGGAACGGATCTCAACTCCGGCTTTCTCTGCAACTGCGCGTGCTTTCCGATCCGGGCGCACATTGAAACCAACAATGATGCCGCCAGATGCTTCGGCCAAGCGCACATCATTCTCGGTAATGCCACCGACTGCCTTGTGAATAATGGCAACCCGCACCTCGCTCGTGGAGAGCTTGGTAAGCGACTCGCTCAAGGCCTCGATAGAACCCTGGGCGTCTGCTTTCAAGACGAGGCTCAGCTCGGTGACTTCTCCAGCCTGCACAGAACTAAAAAGCTGTTCCAGCGTCAGACCCGAACGCGCTGGTGCTTGATTTACCCTGCGATCCTTCTCACGACGGACAAGCGCGCGATGCCGGGCAGTACGCTCGCCATCTACAACATCAAAACGGTCACCGGCTTCTGGGACAGAGTCCAAACCCAAGATCTGAACCGGGGTAGAAGGCCCGGCTTTATCCATAGGGGCACCCGAGTCGTCGAGGATGGCACGCACTTTGCCATATGCGCTACCACACACAACAGCCACACCTCGTCGCAAGGTGCCCTGCTGCACAATAACCGTGACGATTGGGCCTCGACCCTTATCGAGATGGGCTTCAATTGCAACTCCAAGAGCGGGAACTTCGGGATTCCCTTTGAACTCTTCAAGTTCGGCAATCAAGAAAATAGTCTCGATCAGATCCTCTATATGCAAACCTGCTTTTGCCGACACATCGACAAATTCAATTTCCCCACCCCATTCAGAGGGGATGAGGTCATGCTCGGCAAGTTGCTGACGCACTCGAACAGGATCAGCATCCTCTCGGTCGATCTTGTTGACCGCCACGACAATCGGCACACCCGCAGCGCGCGCGTGGTCAATCGCCTCGACCGTTTGGGGCATCACCCCATCATCGGCTGCAACAACAAGCACCACGATATCCGTCACAGAAGCACCACGTGCCCGCATCGCGGTAAATGCCTCATGACCAGGTGTATCAATAAAAGTAATGGCAGAATCGCCATGTTTAATTTGGTACGCACCAATATGCTGAGTAATACCGCCAGCTTCGCTATCCGCGACTTTTGCTTCGCGAATACGATCCAAAATACTGGTCTTGCCATGATCAACATGGCCCATCACGGTAACAACTGGAGGACGAATAACTGCCAGATCGCTTTTCACTAGTTCAGCGACCTCAGCAGCAGTTTCCTCAGCATCTTGTTCAGCGGGTGACACAATCCGCACAGCCACACCCAACTCCTCGGCAAGCAGCTCAACCTCGTCGTCGGCCAACAATTCGTTCGCCGTTTTCATCTCGCCCATTTCCATGAGCATCTTCACAATCTGGGCCGGAGTCTTCCCGGCAGCAACCGCAAATTCGGCCACGGTCATACCGTGTCGGAGAATGATAGTTTCACGCTCCGGTCCTCTTTCCGCTACAGCAGACACGCCGGCTGACACTTCTGGAGTGCCAGGACGGTCATCGCTTGGTCGTTCCGAGGATTCTTGCCGCGTTTTTGGGTCGCGTGGAGGGCCAGCCTGTTTCCTTGGTTTTTGCCCTGTCTGGCTTATCCTTTGGTCTGGCACTGATACTGTGGGGATTTTCTCTCCTTGCTTGCTACCAAACTCATTTTTGTCTTTGTTCCCAAGAAAAGCCTGGATCAACTGCGCCTGCTCATCAGTGACGGTGCTCGAGTGCGACTTGGCCTCGATCCCAAGCTCATCACATTTGCTGAGAAGCTCTTTGTTTGACATCCCGAGCTGTTTCGCCAGCTCGTATATCCGGATCTTCGCCACTCGTACCTTCTCCGCTTCCGATCAAATTCTTAAACTCACATCGCAAACCCGGCGTCATTCCAACAGACATCAAGCCAGCCTCTGTTTTTTTTCGGTGCAGGGCTCGCACAAGAAGTTTCTTACTCACAGCGAGATCGAAACAATCCGCAGAAGGACACAACCAGACGCCGCGACCAGGAGCAGACTTCCTAATGTCCAATGACACGAGGTGAGCGTTCAGTACGAAGCGCACTAATTCTGAACGCATGGCCTTACGTCGACATCCGATACAGGTTCGCTCTGCCAAAGCCTACTCCGACAGGAGGCTACTCCGAAGTGGCCTCAGGTGAGGACTTCACAGAAATGCCAGACTCTCCGCTTAAGATTTTTGGCGCTGTCGCCAAAGAATCATCAGCATTCAATATCTCTCCGCCAGAAAGAACATTCTCTGGCAAAGAATTAGTTGTACTAGGGATTTCTTCAACTGACGACCCAGGTGACGACTGCTCAAGAGAACCGTCTGCCGACTTCGCAGGACTCTCCGCAAGACTGTCCTCAGAACCGTCCGCTGTTTCACTCCCCTGACTCTTCTCATCCAATGCAATATCATGTGACTCAGCAACTCCACCCTCAGAAGGATCTCCCTCCGCGACCAGAGCAGTGTCCTCAGCTTCTACAACATTCTCGGTCTCAACTTCAACTTCAGCTTCGTTCTTTGTTTCAACCTCAGCTTCCGTCTCAGCAGCATCAGAGCGAATGTCGACCCGCCATCCAGTAAGACGAGCAGCTAGTCGGGCATTCTGCCCTTCTTTTCCAATAGCGAGAGAAAGCTGATAATCAGGAACAACAACTTCTGCGGTTCTTGTCTCTTCATCAACCCGAACTTCCCGCACTTTTGCAGGAGCCAGGGCCTTTGCCACATACTCTCGGATATCTTCAGAGAACGGAACAATATCTACTTTTTCGCCGCGTAGCTCATTCACTACCATGCGAACCCGACTACCGCGAGCTCCAACGCACGCCCCAACAGGATCGACATTGTCGTCATTGGACGCCACAGCGATCTTGGTTCGGGCACCCGGTTCTCGGGCAATTGCTTTGATTTCGACAATGCCATCAGCGATTTCCGGCACTTCCAAGTCGAACAACCGCACAACAAGACCAGGATGCGTACGAGACACGACGATCTGAGGACCACGCATGGTCTTACGAACTTCTACAATATACGCTTTCAAGCGAGCGCCTTGTTCATACCGCTCAAAAGCACAGCGTTCAGCCTGAGGAAGAAGGGCTTCCACTTTTCCCAGATCAAACAGGGTGTAGCGTTGATCCTTCTGTTGCACTATCCCGGTAACAATATCGCCTTCTCGCCCTTGATACTCCTTGTATTTCAGTTCTCGTTCTGCAACTTGCAGCCGTTGAGTTAATACTTGTTTCGCCGTCTGGGCAGCAATTCGCCCAAAATCTTTGGGGGTATCGTCCCATTCCCGAACAATATTGCCCTCTTCATCGAGTTCCAATGCCCAAACTCGCATGCCCTCTTCTATCGTGACACGGGCATCTTCTGCTGCTGACGGCATCCGCTTATAGGCCGAGACAAGTGCCGCTTCCAATGCTTCAACAAGCGTGCTGTAATCAAGGCCCTTCTCTCGGGCCACGAGTTGCAAACTTTCGACGATCTCGTTGTTACTCACGGTCTTCCCCTCTGGTCAGGTACAGCGACGGAGGACGACCGAGAGTCGGGGATTTCCGCCCGTCAACCGCCGCGTCTGGGCGGAATCATTTTTTTGCGCGCTCTTTTGACAATCGCTTCGCCTGCTTCGATCGTCTCATTTCCTCTTCCCAGTTAATGATACGCCGAGCACGTACCACTTCCTGTAATGGAACAGTGGCCGGCCCATCCGGTGTGTCAATCGTGACAGATTGATCATCAACACATTGCAGCGCGCCTTGAAACGGCTTTTTACCATGACACTTCACATAAATGTCATGTCCCAGAACGCGAGAAAAATCTGCAGAGGTACGGAGAGGACGTTCAAGTCCAGGCGACTCCACTTCAAGGGAGTAGCGGCCAGGGATCGGGTCTTCGGCATCAAGCAAGCGTGAAACTGCCCGAGATACCTGCACGCAATCGTCGCTTGTCACTCCGCCTGGTTTATCAATAACCAGAGTGACAACCCCACCACTAGCGGAAGTCTCTACCTGTCCAGAAATGCGAAGATCCACAAGCTCATAGCTTGTATCGTCGAGCGCGCGCGCCACAAGGTCTCGCACAACACCGACCAGACCTTCCTCGGCACGCATTCTCACCTCCGCTAGAACTCCTGTACACCTGTACTCGAAACGAATATCGCACTCGCAAGTAACACTCATAAAGTAACAACAAGGAGGGCGAACTTGATACTGTGTCGCCCCCCAGACAAAAAGAACGCGGACCCTAGGCCCACGTCCCTTCGATAGCGCTCGCCACAGGTGAACTTCCGTTCTGGATCGTAGCACAACCCCACTCGACGTGAATCGGAAAAGAAAGCACTTGCATGAGACTTCTCTTTCGCATTTCTCTCGTCAGTGTCTTCTCAGCGTCTTCGACACGCCTTTTCACAAAACACGAGAAAATCTCAGCTCTTCTGCTGGGCAGCAAGGCGCACACGCACCACACGTTTTTTTGCCGCATTTGGATCGTCGTCTTCTTGCAAACGCTGTTCCCGCAAAAAATCACCTTCGACCGAAGCCCGCGCATCTGCGGCAGCAAGACGGGCCGCAAAACCCTCATCTCGCAACTTTTCCGCCTCATCAACGAGGGCATCAACCATTTGCGCCTCTGGGACAACACGAACAACTTCACCACGAATGAACAAATGACCCTTCCCGTTCCCTGCAGCAATGCCAAGATCAGCACTGCGAGCTTCTCCAGGGCCGTTCACCACACACCCCATTACCGCCACCTGATATGGAATTCCTGCCTTCTCCAAACGTTGCTGGGCTTGTTCTGCCACTTCCACAACATTGATCTCGGCCCGACCACAAGAAGGACACGCAATAAGGTCAACTCCTTTCCGCTCGCGCAGACCAAGAGATTCCAGGAGTTTCCGACCGGCTTTCGCCTCCTCGATTGGATCAGCAGTCAGGCTAAAACGAATCGTATCGCCGATCCCCTCCAGCAAAAGCGCACCAATACCAGCCGTGCTTTTGATAAGACCAGCAGGTAAAGGACCTGCTTCCGTCACTCCAAGGTGCAATGGATAATCGACAGATGCGGAAAGCAAACGATAGGCGGCAACCATAAGGGGAACATCTGACGCCTTCACAGAGATTTTGATGTCGTCAAAGTCCACTTCACGAAAGTACGAGATTTCGCGTAACGCTGACTCCACAAGAGCCTCGGGCGTCGCTGCACCGTGCTTCTCCAAGATCTCTTTGTCGAGACTCCCTGCATTCACGCCAATCCGGATAGGGACGCCTCGGTCTTTCGCTTCACGCGCGACTGCTTTGATGTGCAATGGGTTTCGAATATTCCCCGGATTCAGACGAAGAGCAGGCACTCCTGCTTCAAGCGCAGCCAAAGCCAGTGAGTGCTGAAAGTGGATATCTGCGATGATGGGGACAGGCGATCGATCCACAATATGGGCCAACCCGACAGCAGCATCTTCATCATTGCATGTCACACGCACAAGATCAGCGCCGGCAGCTGCCAAAGCGTAGATCTGGGCGAGAGTACCGTCCACATTGGCTGTCTTCGTCGTCGTCATGGATTGCACTGAGACAGGAGCATCGCCACCCACCTCAACATTTCCCACGAAAACAGAAGAAGTTTTCTTACGGGGCAAAATATGATTATTCATCTGCATATTCGAAAAAAGCCTAAAGAGCAGAAAGAACACTTTCTGAGTTTTTTACCCTAGCAAAAGGGTCTTATCACGGTTCTCTCTCCCACTATTCCAGTGTAAGTCTCAAAAGAACAGCGCAAAAGCAGAGAACAGCATCGGAAGCGTCGCAACAAGGGGTATCCCCACACAAAATCAGCTCTACGCAAAATCCCTCCGCGCGTTACACTCCGAGGCAAGAAGCCTCTGTGCCGGCAGGCACCTGACTGGAACGCTCTGCGCTCCTGCAGTCTTCTCATTTCTTTCTCGGATCGACTGCCTGAACCATTCGCAAGAGCACTATTCCAGAAAAGTACCGGTCTCAAAAAGTCGGTCTTCACGGCAAGAAAGAGAGGAACAGAGGAAAAAAGAAGGCCAAGCGTCTTCACCAGAAAAGAACGCCGATATCCCAAGCGCTCGCTTCGGCACTCGCTTGGGATTGTTCTTTGGATTAGCGGCAGGCTTCTCCACACGCAAGATAAGTTTTCTGGACAGCGCCTTTTCTTTACTGGCACTTTCCTCCTTGGCCGCCGCATTATCCATCCAGTTATCAGTCACCGGCAATTCCCCAAGGCAGGTTTTTGTGCTCCGTGGCGATCTTGCAAACGAGCTGGCCCGTCGCATCGCAGACGCGGCGAAAGAGGCTTTCTCTCTAGATATTACCCTTCAGCAAGCGGTCATCCGTCCATCTACTCCAGATCGTGGCGCCGACTACCAAAGCAACGCAGCATTTGGCCTCGCGAAAAAAATCGGGATTTCACCCCGGGAAACCGCCACCCGTATCACGGAACATTTCCACACTGGGGACATGCTCGACCCTCCCGAGGTAAGCGGGGCGGGCTTTGTAAATCTCACGCTACAAGACACTTGGTTAGCACACCATATAGAAGCGCTCGCCACAGACAAACGACTCGGAACGCCAGAAGTACCCACACCTCAACGCATCATCGTGGATTACAGCGGACCAAACGTTGCAAAAGAAATGCACGTCGGGCATTTGAGAAGCACAATCATCGGAGACTCGCTCACCCGACTCTTGCGTTTTCAAGGGCATGAGGTGGTCCCACAAAATCATTTGGGAGATTGGGGCACTCCCTTTGGCATGTTGATCGAACACCTTTCCGAAAAAGCGCGTGAAACCAGCAAGGGGGAGACGGGCAACAGCACTCCCACACACAGCACCCAAAGCAATATTGCTGACCTGAATGTGTTCTATCAAGAAGCCCGGCAAAAGTTTGACGCCGACCCGGAATTTGCCGATCGCGCGCGCACACGTGTTCTCGCACTGCAAAGCGGAGACCAAAAAACCCAATCCTTGTGGAAGGATCTTGTCGCCGAATCAGAACGCCACTTCCAAGAGGTCTACGACCTGTTACACGTCGATCTCACACCCGAAAACGCTCGCGGCGAAAGCTTCTACAACCAGTATCTCCCCGGCATCGTGGCAGAACTCGAAGAAAAAAACCTGGCCGTGATGAGCGAAGGGGCAGTCTGTGTTTTCCCCGACGGTTTCACAAACGGCGACAACACTCCGGTACCCCTTATCATACGTAAAAGCGATGGCGGCTATACCTATGACACAACCGACCTTGGAGCATTGCGTTTTCGTGCGCAAAAACTCGCCGCATCTCAAATTTTCTACGTGGTCGGAACACCGCAGCGCCTGCACTTCAAGATGGTTTTTGCCACAGCCCAACAAGCAGGCTGGCTCACTGAAAATATGCGGGCAGAGCACATTGGTTTTGGGTCAGTTTTAGGAGAAGACGGAAAAATACTGCGGACCAGGGCAGGAGGTTCCGTCAAGCTCATGGACTTGCTACGCGAAGCCATCGATCGAGCCACAGTCATTCTCGCGGAACGAAGCGAACTCAACGCGCAAGAACGCCAAGATGTCGCACATGCAGTTGGAATTGGGGCAGTGAAGTACGCGGATCTCTGCAACGACCGCGAAAAAGACTACGTCTTTTCCTGGAAGAGAATGCTCGCGATGGAAGGCAACACTGCCGTCTACCTGCAGTATGCAAACGCCCGAATAAAATCTGTTGTGCGTAAATCAAACAGCAAAGTACCTGCTGATACTTCCATCGTGTTCGCACACCCCGCAGAACGCAACTTGGCAATCAAACTCTCGCGCTTCCCTGCCGCAATTGAGGCCACCACGACAGGACGAGAACCACACAAACTCTGCAACTACTTATACGAAACAGCAACGGCCTTTTCTGGTTTCTACGAAAACTGTCCTGTGTTGCATCCTGAAAATGAAGAGCTACGCGCTTCTCGCTTGATGCTCTGCGCATTGACCTCGAACATCATCGAGAAGGGCCTTGACCTTCTCGGCATCGAGGCCCCTGCACGCCTCTGAAGGGACCCCTACACGCCCCTACACGCTGCACAGCATAGGGGGGGTCCGGCCCTTTTTCCGGTTTTGCGCGCACAGCTCCTCCCTCGTCCAACACCATGCATACTGGGACAATCACGTTAGGGGAGACGAAGCGGATCGACGATGTCGAGGTAGAAGGTGCCCAGGAACAGGAGCAGGAAGAATCCCATCACGCCCACAGTCAAGGGCATGAGGTCAACAGGATCGATAGTGACCTCTCGTCGTAGGACACGTGACGCGATCCGTCCCACAAACAACACCGCCAAATGTCCCCCATCCAAGGGCGGCAGCGGCATAAGGTTCAGCGCCCCCACAACCACGTTCACCATGATGAGCAGAAAAAGAAACGCGTAGAGTCCTACCTCGCGAGACTGGTCAGCAACTTGACTCACCCCAAGAAGGGAAGTTGGACGCACTTCGGTACTGCACTCGCCTCCTGTCAAACGGTTCCCAATACAACGAAGATTTTCTCCTTCAAACATCTCGCCAAAGCCTTCCACATTGGCCACCACGATGTCTTTAATCAGGACAAAGGAGTTGGGAATCGCGGAGAAAATCGACTCTGTCTCGAGTTCGCCTTCTTGGCGCACAGGCTCTACTCCAAGAAAGCCCCTGCCTGAAAAGGTCGGACTTTCCGACAAAGTCACCTGGACTGTTTGGGGTGCGCCATCTCGTTCAATCAGGACAGGCACAGTCTGACCGGCAAGCCCATCAAGCGCTTTCACCAGGTCATCCCATTCAGCAATTTCGTCCCCGGCAATACGCTGCACAGTATCCCCAGAGATGATGCCGGCTTCAGCAGCAGAAGAACCTTCTTGTACAAAATTTACTGTGGTGAGAGAAGTTGTTTCGCCAGGAAGTCCCACAAAAGCCAGCAAGACAAAAGACAACACCAGGGCCGTCACAAAATTGGCCGTTGACCCTGCCGACAAAATAACACTCCGGGCAAGAGGGGACGCGTCCAGAAAAGTACGCCCTTCGTCTTCGGGTCGCACTTCTTCATACCGGCTCATGCCGACAATCTTTACGTAGCCCCCCAAAGGGAAAAAAGCCTTGACACCATATTCAGTCTCCCCACGACGGAAAGACCACAAACGCGGACCAAACCCAACAAAAAACTCGCGCACCGCCACACCGGAACGTTTCGCTGTGATGTAGTGGCCCCACTCGTGAAACACCACCATAGGGATGACAATGAGCATCATCATGCCCACAGTTGTCAACCAACTACCCAGAAAAACCTCGCCAAAGACCACAACAGCCACCATGATGGCAAGAATTTTCCACCCTTCAGAAGCATCAACGGGTGCCTCCGGCGAAGACGATGAAGGAACAGCGCTGTCCTCAGTCTTCTCAGGAAAATCTTTCACGGCCTCGGTAGAGTCCTCCACACGCGAAGACCCCACAAACGCAACATTGCTTGTCTCGTCAGCGGCACTTGCCGCAACAGTGTCGGGATCACTCTTCACTCTCACGACCCTCTTTTGTCTTCACCCGTTTCATTGAGCAATCTGCTTTTTGTCCCTGCCGGCACTTCGCTTTTTTCCAACAATCACCCGCAACCATGACAAGCTGCAAAGCGTCGTGAAATCATGACAGACAAATCAGAACTCTCACTATTCATATATCGCATTTCCTCGTCCGCACTCGATATCTTTCTTCTTCTTTGTTTTCCCAACAATATCAGGCAAATTTTTCCCAGAGAATCAAAAGCAGCAAGCAGAAGAAAGCAGCAAAGAAACCTCAATCCCCCAACAATCCCTGTGCCGTGGTACGCGCCCAGGCATCTGCATGAAGCACATCGTCAAGATCACGCGGCTCCATCACATCATGACGGGATAAAACCTCTTCGACAATACGAGGAATATCCAAAAAAACCCCACAACCGTTCAGATACGCATGCACTGCGACCTCATTCGCGGCATTGAGAACTGCGGTGGCTGTTCCTCCGTCTTTCCCCGCTGCAAAAGCAAGACCCAACGCCGGAAAAGCGTCAAGGTCAGGCGGCTCAAAAACAAGTGGCGGCAAATCTGCCCAGCGAACTGCGCCAATAGGGTCGTGCAGTCTCTCAGGCGAGGCGAGCGCCCAGCCGATAGGCTGACGCATATCCGCCAGTCCTACCTGCGCTTTTGCTGACCCATCGCACATCTCCAAAATAGCGTGCACAATCGACTGAGGATGGACAACCACACCAATACGGTCCATTTCCAGATCGAAAAGGTAATGTGCCTCAATAATCTCAAGTCCCTTGTTAAACAAGGTGGCAGAATCGATAGTGATCTTCGCGCCCATCTTCCATGTCGGATGTTGCAGCGCCTCTTCCCGTGTCACATGCGCTAATTCAGCACGAGACCGGCCACGAAAAGGACCACCTGAGGCAGTCAAAACAAGACGGGCAATCTCCTCAGGATCTTCCCCACGCAATAATTGGGCAGACGCCGCATGCTCAGAATCCACCGGAACAATACGACCACCCCCTGAGGCAAGAGCCCGAAGAAGAACCGGACCTCCTGCCACAATGCTTTCTTTGTTGGCAAGGGCAAGCACAGACCCCGTCTCAAGGGCAGCAAGAGAAGCCGGTAGACCAGCTGCCCCTACAACAGCATTTAGTACCAGATCAGCACCACATTCCACACCCAAGCATGCCAACGCTTCAGGACCACGGGAGAGCGCAACAGATGAAGGGAGATCATCAGGTGAAAGAGGTGCATCGCTCACGACACAGACCCGTTCAGGTTTGAACTCCTTTGCCTGCGCGACAAGCGCCTGCACGCTCTGCCCAACCGCTAAACCCACGACATCAAACAAGTCAGGATGACGGCGACAAACGTCAAGGGCTTGTACCCCAATCGAACCTGTCGATCCAAGTATCACCACACGGCGCATATCGTCTTCGCCTCGCTTTCAGGAGCAGCGCCTCGTTCATTCTCGCCGCTTGGCCAAAGAAGGCTCGCTTTTTCGGGCCTGGGTTCCCTGCCATCTCTCCCCGTGTGCGGCCTCACGCGTGCCCAACAAACTGCCCGTCGCATCCTCATCCCTGTTCTCTTGGCTGAGTTCTCTTGACGGCTCTGATTGAAAACAGACTGCGTCTTCCTTTCAGGCCTCGCCCAATGACTGCCAATCCAGCATGCGGCGTCTTTGCAAAAGCCTGAGGCCACAAAACTGAGAGGAAAATCTCGTGGGGAGAACTTCACTGCAATCCCCACAAGAGAAATACTGCGTATGCGCATGGTAAGACAAAAAGGACTGCATCAAACCGGTCAAAAAAACCACCATGACCAGGCAAAACATTGCCCATATCCTTGATACCAAGACTGCGTTTGACCAGAGACTCCGCCAAATCACCCACAGTTCCCGCAAACCCCACTACCGTCGCGAGAACCATCACACGCACAGAACTCGTAAAGAACTCTACTGAATGCAAAGATGGAAAAATAGTGGAACGCGCGATCATACTGAGAACAAAAGAGCACAGCAACAAGGTACCTACCGCACCAAAAAGTCCCTCCAGGCTCTTGTTCGGACTCACTTTTGGCGCAAGTGGATGTTTCCCAAAAGAGGAACCCCACGCATACGCCGCCACATCCAGCACAATCGTCGATGCCAGCGTGAGAACAAGTAACGAAAAGCCGTGTTCCAAACGCAGAATGAGCATGGCGCAGGCTCCCCCAGCCCCAACATGCACCACACCTGCCACATTTCCTGCCAAATCCACAAGACGTTCCAGCCCAAGACTGGGTGTACCCAAAGCAAATGTCTTGTCAGCGAAAGAAGCCCCCATCCATACGACTCCAACACTGAGGACCGCTCCAAGGGCCTCCACCCCATACAGGTAACTCAGCACCGCTCCGGCCAGCGTGGAAGCGACACCAATCAACACAGGAAAAATCATTACTGCTTGTGCAGCTACACGCCCTGCTTCCTGCTTTTTCGCCACTTCTTGTCCTGTGGCTCTTTCCAATCGCAGAGAACGCAAAGCAGAGTGATACTCAAACGACACGAGGCCCAACAAGACCGTGACAAGACTCGCAAAGGCAGCACTTCCCAAAGAAATAATCGCCAAAGCCACAAGAGCAAAGGCAACTCCCGTCGCAGTCTTGACGATGCCTTTCGGGGGAGGGGGTGGGGAAGTCTCTTTCTTTGCACCGTGTGCGTCTCCTCCATCCCGACGGACTTCTTCCCCTTCAGACTGACTTTCCTCAATCACACCAGTACCAACAGCATCAGATTTCTGCGAAAAATGGCCTTCTCTCTCCTTCTCCCCTTTTTGAAAAGACGCGTCCTGCCGGCCCATTGCCTCAACAGCACTATTCACTTTTGCTTGGTTTGCAAAACTCGTCGGGTTTTTTCCCTGCCTGTTCTGCAAATCCAGCGCGCCGGCAAAATCACCTCTGTCCGAAACCTCATCTCGGATCTCATTTCCCTTGAGAGAATCTTCTAGAGAATCTTCTTTGTTCGAAGGAACAACGGGGAGATCCCCGGTAATGGAAGAAGGCCCAAGAAGACGTACCGAACGAGGACGCTTCTTCCCCAGTAGAGGAACGTCAGTAATCGTGTCCTCGTCATAGGCGTCAATATCGATTTCGTCTTCATAAAAAAAACTTTTTTTCTGCTGAGATCGAGCAATGAAAAGAGACTTGTCATTCTCTCCTGCCCCCACAACAGGCGCTTCCTGATCATCAGAAGAAAACGAAAAAACCGGCATCCCCTGGTTTTTTTCTTCTTGCTCTTCCCAGGAATTCTTTTCCCGATTTACTTCGCGATTGACCATGTGCTCACCGCTTTTCGAAGAAAGCACATCACTCGTCTTCTTCTGCTCTTGAGAACGCGCAGAAGAGTCATCAGGGATGCCTCTCCGACGATCCGACATGGCCCAACCTCCTCGCCGGACTTCCACTGTTGGGCATCCGCCCTATTGCGCACAACCCTTTCAAGGGAATCTCTCTGAGTTGAGAGATTCCCTCAGGAATGGCATCTTTTTCCTGCATGACCATGGAAAACCCTGCGGAATCCAGTCAAAAAAGACAGTGGCCTGTCTCCCGCCCTCTCCTCCAATATCAGCCCAGGTAGGCGGCATTCTACACGGTACAGAAGAGAGAGTTCCTTCTCCGTCTGCTCACAGTCAGAACAACCTATCAAAAACCATCAACACAGGGGCTTTCCCAAGAAATACCCCAAAAAGCGTCAGACAGTTTTTCCCACAGACAAGTTTCTCAGGGAAAAATATGAAAAGCGAGAAAACAGGGGTTCACTTCCCATTTTTCTGGGAACCAGCACGAAAGACACAGGACTGCACAGGGCAATCAGTCTCCTCTCGATAGGCTTTCTCGGAGAAAGCCTATCGAGAGGATCTCAGTCTTCGATCAGTTCTTTCTCTTTGTGCTGAAGAAGCACATCAACAGCACCCGTGTACTTATCCGTGACCGATTGCAGTTCTTTCTCCGCTCGACGCAAGTCATCTTGAGAGATCTCACTGTCTTTTTCGAGGCGTTCGAGCTTCTCCCGTCCCGCGCGGCGCAGGTTCCGGATCACGATCTTGCTGTCTTCTGACTTCGCCTTCACAAGTTTCACCAATTGCCGGCGTCGCTCTTTCGTGAGGAGCGGGAAAGACAACCGAATGACGTTCCCATCGACCGAAGGGTTTAAGCCCAAATCAGACTCACGGATCGTTCTCTCGACCGCTCCAACAGCAGTTTTGTCATACACATTAATGAGCAATACCCTGTTCTCAGGAACAGAGATATTCGCAATTTGTTGTAGTGGAGTTTCCGTCCCGTAATAGTCAACTCGCAACCGTTCGACCAGGGCAGGTGAAGCACGCCCCGTTCGCACGCCGGCAAAATCGCTTTTCGTGACCTCCACCGCCTTGGCCATCTTCTCTTCGTTCTCCGACAGGATCCCTGCGATACTCACGATTCTCTTCCTTCGACAACACGGGTCCCTATATTCTCACCACGAACCGCACTTCGAAGATTTCCGTCACAAGTCAAATCAAAGACCACAATCGGAATTGCATTATCCCGACACAGGGCAATAGCAGCAGCGTCCATAACCTTTAGATCTCGATGCAACACTTCTGTGAAACTGATTTTTGATAGTTTGCGAGCGTCAGGGACCTTTTTCGGATCCGCATTATAGACACCATCTACATTGGTCGCTTTAAACACGACCTCTGCACCGATCTCTGCAGCACGCAGAGCTGCCGTTGTGTCGGTCGTAAAATACGGGTTCCCCGTACCGCCGGCGAAAATCACTACCCGACCTTTTTCAAGGTGGTGCAGCGCACGGCGGCGGATAAAAGGCTCAGCGATTTCCTGCATGGAGATGGCCGACTGTACTCGGGTCGCAACCCCTGTACGTTCGAGCGCATCATGTAATGCCAGAGCGTTCATCACGGTGGCAAGCATTCCCATATAGTCAGCGGTGACTCGGTCCATGCCAACTGCCGCATCCGAAAGACCCCGCCATAGATTGCCGCCACCGACAACAACAGCAATTTCGATGCCCTCTGCCTGTAAACTCCCAAGTTGCTGCGCGTATCCTTCGACGACACCGGGGTCAATACCCCGCCCGTTCCCACTAACAGGAGCAAACGCTTCACCTGACAATTTGACAAGTACTCGCTTCCACTTCTGAGGAGATGAGGAAGCCGGTCCCCTGTGTGCAGGGCCAATTCCTCTCGCCTCTATCTCAGTGTGGACCTCAGTCTGGTTCTCGTCGTCGTCAGGGTCATCCTCGCCTTCAGACTGCACCGTTTCTACAGGACCCCCGTCCCTGTTCACACCACAGCACCATTATCAATCTGACCGGTTTCCTGACCAACTTCGAAACGGCTGTAACGGACAATAGACGCTTTCCCGCCAGACTCTTGCGCGAGCCACTTCTCCACAGTCTTCTTGTCGTCTTTCACAAAAAACTGTCGGGTCAATACCCGTTCTTTCAAATATTTTTGCACAGCTCCTTCCACAATACGAGGGATAATCTTCTCAGGTTTGCCGTCGTTCAGGGCTTTCGCCTGCGCAAGCCGGCGCTCCGATTCCAATACTTCTTCGGGTACTTCTTCCGCGGTCAGATAGTCAGGACACGCAAACTGCACATGCAACGCGAGCTCATGCCCAAGCTTCTGCAAGGTCTCCACATCAAGATCCCCTGCCAGCTCAATAAGAACTCCCTTACGCGCCCAACCTCCGGTTTTATGGAGATAGGCATGCACCACGCCCTGATCTGTCGCGAAATAAGCAGCCTTACGAAAAGCCAATTTCTCCCGGATCTCAATCGCCGCGTTTTCCACTAAAGTGTAGATTTCTTCGCCGAGAGGACCCTCAATCTGACCAGTCTCTGCGGCAAAAATTTTGTCAGCCACATCGGCAGCCAAAGACGCGAACACGTCGCCTTTCGCAACGAAGTCCGTTTCACAGTCGATTTCCACCATGACACCGCGTCGACCGTCTTCATGCACAAGAGCGGCCACGAGTCCTTCGGCAGTCACCCGGTTCGCCCGCTTCGTCAGGCTCGCCAGTCCTTTTTCTCGAAGAATCTCAACGGCCTTCTCGAAATCTCCTACGGCAGTCTCAAGAGCGCGCTTGCAATCCATCATTCCAGCGCCTGTTTGGGCGCGTAGCTTCTTAACCTCAAGTGCGGAAACACTCATCTTGTCTCCAAATTTTCATGAGAAGGAAAAACAGTAGGGAAAAAACCTACTTTCGCGAACCCTTTGAACGAGCCGCGCGTAAAGAAGTCCCCTCTTCAACCGCATCAGCGATAATCCGCGTCAAGAGCACACCAGCCCGGATCGCATCGTCATTCGCAGGAATCCCATAGTCAACTTCATCTGGATCACAGTTTGTGTCCAAAGCAGCGATAATCGAAACACCTTTTTTTCTTGCTTCCACCACAGCAATATGCTCTTTTCGGGTATCCACCACGAAAATTGCGTCAGGAACGGCATCGAGGCTTTTCATACCCCCCATATAACGCTCGAGCTTTACCTTCTCACGGCGCAAACGCAATGCTTCTTTCTTTTTCATCTCCTCGAAGACGCCGGTTTCTTCCATCATCTCAAGGTCACGCAAGTGGTTGATCCGACCTTTGATGGTGGTGAAGTTTGTCAACATCCCGCCTAACCAACGGTAGTTGACATAGGGCATGCCACAACGTAAGGCAGATTCGGCAACAGCATCGGTCATCTGCCGTTTCGTGCTCACAAACATGACGACACCATCGCGAGCCACGAGGTCCCTCACATAGGTGTATGCATTCTCAATGCCCTTGAGGGTCGCCGCGAGGTCAATGATGTAGATGCCACCCCGTTCGCCATAGATGTAGCGTTTCATCTTGGGGTTCCAACGGCGAGTTTGATGACCAAAATGGACACCAGCCTCGAGAAGCTCTTTCATCGTGACCACGCTCGAACGCGTGTCTACAGTAGTTTGCATGTTTTCTCCTTCAGGAGATATGTATGGTTTTTCCTCCGTCACGCCGTGGCAGCATGTAACTTGACACGCGCAAACGCGCAAAAATGCTTTCTCTCACCCGGACCTCTTGCGCATGACCGCTTCCGCAGAAAAGAGAGCAGAAAACACGGGGAAACGCAGCAGGCACCGCCGGATGAAATGGGCGGACGTGTGTAATTTCTCGGAAGATAGCAGCCCCGCAGAGAAAAAGCGCAGACTTCGATCCCAAAAGATGCCGTTCTCATTCCGGTGAGTTCGCAGTGTACCTCGATTGGGAAAGAAACAAAGAGAGAAATCAGCTTTCGCATCAAAAAAAGATTGGGGTTCTCCCAATCTTTTTTCTCGTGCAGAAAAGCGAAAGGGGAAATATGCGTTTTTCACCGAACTGACTTAGGCGTCCTGCAAACGAGAGCGCAATACAAGGACAGCCTTGGTGTGCATTTGACAGACTCGGGACTCGGTAACTCCGAGCACTTGCCCGATTTCTGCAAGAGTAAGGCCTTCATAGTAATAGAGAGTGATAACGATCTTCTCTCGGTCAGGCAAGCGGTTAATCGCTTCCGCAAGCTGATGACGCAACTCTTCGACCTCAAAAGCGGTCGTGGGATCCTGCCCCTGCGTGTCAGCAAGGGTATCGCCGAGAGTGAGCGAATCACCCTTGTCATTTCCCAGACCAATCAGCTCATCCAAAGCAACCAGACTCACAAAAGAAATCTGATTAAAAATCTGCTGGACTTCACGGTCGCTCACTCCGAGTTCTACAGCGACTTCGTGATCCGTCGGGGTTCGACCAAACTTGTTCTCAAGCGTGCTGTACGCCCGTTCTACAGTACGAGCTTTTGCTCGTACACTACGAGGAACCCAGTCATAAGACCGCAATTCATCGATAATCGCACCCCTTATGCGACTGATCGCATAAGTCTCAAATTTGATCCCGCGTTGGAAATCAAACTTGTCGATTGCGTCAATCAGACCGAACATCCCGTAGCTCACGAGGTCGGCTTGTTCAACATTAGAGGGCAATCCAACAGAGACCCGGCCAGCCACATACTTTACAAGTGGCGCGTAATGCACAATAAGGCGATTTCGTGCATCTTTTTCGCCGGCCTCTTTATAACAAGCCCAGAGGTCTTGAATGTCATTCTGATCGTCCACACTCACGCTAGGTCAATCACTCCGGTCGGCATAGTGCATTCATGCGACCACTATGAGTAGTGGCGCCCGGTGGGAGTATAGAGGTCGGGAACCTCGTCTCCTGCGGAATCACGCCCAAAGGTGGAAATAATTGCAACGCCCAGAAAAAAATCTGTGCCGCCAGAGAAAAATCCCTTTTTTCTGGCCTCGAATGCCCGAATTACGAAGTAAGCACTGCCTACCGGAACACCGCGTCTGCGAAGAAAAAACGTGTCACCCCAATGGCTTTTCCCCACAAACGGAAATTCTTTCTTCACAGGAAGGGCAAACAGCAAAAGGGCACAAGAAAAATCTGGCAAAAAACAGTCCCACCACGCCCCCACTTCTTCGCCCTGCCCTCAAAGATCAGAGAAAGCAAAAATTCGCCTGCACCCAGAACACGCGACACATCCCCGCCTCGTTCCTCTCACGAAGAAGGCCAGAGTCAAAAAAGCATGGGAACGGTGCTTGTCATAGTGTCATTCCTCAAAGAAAGAAGGGAAGAGTCAACAAATAGACGGATAAAAGCAACAAACCCTCTGAACGGCCAACTTTACGGCGTGATCTTAGAAGCACCAGAACAAACACCCCGATGATTGCCATGACAACACCGCCAGTTTTGGCAAAAACCATATCGACAGCAGGACCAGTGCTGACTACCGCGGTGATCCCCCCCACAGCAAAACTGTTGAACACATTCGACCCAAAAAGGTTGCCCAAAATAAGATCTACTTGGCCTCTTCGTACAGCCACTATCGACGTGGCAAGTTCTGGCAACGAAGTCCCGAGTGCCACCAGAGTGAATCCCACAAGCCCTTGCTTGAGCGACATCTCTTCCGAAATCCCAAGGGCGCCCCAAATCAAAACCCAAGCTCCCGTGAGAGTGGCAACAAGACCGAAAAACATTCTCAGCATTTCTAGGCTCACCTCCCCTAATTGCCGATTTTTCTCCAGATTTCGTACACCTGCCTCTAATCCGGTAGCCCCTTCCAGAGTCCGGCCACCACGGACTATGTAAACCAGCAACACTCCTAAAAATGCCAGCAGTATGAGCCCTGTCAGCAGAGAAACCGACCAAAAAAGAACCAGTGCGTAGATCAAAACGGCAAATGTCGCGAAGGGAATCTCCCAACGTAAAGCCGACGGGGAAACTTCGAGCGGATGAACTGCAGCAACTATTCCCATCACCAGCGTGAGATTCGTCACGTTGGAACCAATCACATTTCCAACTGCAATGTCAATCTCACCTCTCCACGAAGCAAGACCTGACACAAAAATCTCGGGGGCACTCGTCCCGAAACCCATAATGACAGCCCCCACCACTATGGGTGAAAGCGCGAGCAATGACGAAAGACGAGAAGCGCCATTTACAAGATGATCTGCACCTTTTATAAGGAAAAATGCCCCCATAGCGAGTGCGCAAATATAGAAAGGCATCAAAGTCTGCCCATACTGTTTTCAACTCTTCCTGATGACCTGCAACCTGTAAAAACGTCATTCTTCCGAATAATGCATTTTGCAGGCATAACTGCAACAGTGCAGATCACGGGGCACCGTGCAGTCTTTGCACAGTTGCCGGAGATGGGAAAACCACTTGCCCAAGCGCTTCCAGCTCGATCAGAATCCCCAGAACTTCACGTACAGAACAATTTGAGCGCATCGCCACGCTCTCCAAAGAATCCGGTCGGTAATATACCTGATCCAGCACAAACGCCCATTCAGGAGCCAGACCTGCTCCTTCCCCAATCGCAGAACATTCAGGAAGGAAACTCTCCCCAGGCTGCAGTACCGGCATCCGCATCTTATGCTGCACCCTCACTTTCTCCCTCATTCTTATTCCTAACACTTCCATCACGTCCTTCGGGCCACAACACAATCCAGCCCCGTCCCGTAACAGCTGGTTCACCCCTATCGCATGACCATCGTCAGGAAAACCCGGCACTGCCAGTACTTCACGACCTAAATCGCGAGCGTGCCGGGCAGTCGAAAGGGCTCCTCCTGTTTCTGCAGCCTCCACAACCACAACAGCATCCGCAAGACCAGCGATAAGACGGTTGCGGATTGGAAAACGCCAGCCATAAGGAACCGTATCCGGCAGCAAATGACTCACCAGTGCCCCGCCTCCTTCCACAAGTCTGCGCGCGAGACGAAAATGGCTGCGAGGGGTGATGCGAGAAAGACCTCCTGCCATTATGGCCACCCCCTTTCCACCTGCCGCAAGCACACCCTCATGCGCAGCCGCGTCAATACCAAAAGCCAGACCGCTCACGACAATCAGGCCTTGGCGGGCAAGGGCAGCGCCCAATCTCCACGCAAAGTCTTTGCCATGAGGAGACGCCTTGCGCATCCCTACAATCGCAACAGCCGTACCTGATGGAATACGTCCGGCAACGGTGAGGACCGGTGGCCAATCCTCGACTGGGCGCAAAGAAGCAGGGAAATCGACATGCCCCGCCCGCGTCAGAGTAACCCCTTGCGGAAGCGTCAAAGGCAAAGCATCCCACTCCTGACTATGCAAGACGCGTCGTACCGCTTTCCGGTCTGCCTCCCGCACAAAAGAGGAAACAGCGGGAGCAGACGCGTGCAATAAAGACACCGCTTGCAGCGCGTCCGGACATACCTGATGTAAGCGCCCCAAAACCTGGAAAGGAAGACGCGTGCATGACGCCAAGTACAGCCAGCGGCAAGAATCTTCTTGCAATAGGTCTTTCGGAGCAGAGCACGCAGATGAGCGGGAGTCCGACATACCAGTATTCCTGACCTGGTCAGCAGCCTTTTGCTCAGCATAAACAGTATCTCGGGAATTCTGAGCTGCACGATTCCTGCCATGCCCTATCTTGTGATCAAGACCGGTCCGGGTTTCCGTACTCTCCCCGCTCTCGGATCTGTCCCGGTATAAATGGTGAAGGCCGTCGCCAGTCTCACTCATGCACCGCCCCTTGCCCCGAAACGTTCGTCCTCTCCTGGACAACGTCGAAACGCCACAGCTTCTCGCATGTGCTGACGTGTGACATCTCGCGCGCCATCAAGGTCTGCAATCGTGCGCGCGACTTTACGCGCTGATACCAGCCCACGACTCGACCAACGACGAGCACACAATCTCAACAAGACAGACGCCTCTTCCGAGAGAGGAGCATAACGCTCCAGCTCTGCCTCCCCGAGGGCTGCATTCAATATTCCACCGTTGCGTTCCAACTGCCGTTCTCTGGCTGCTGCCACATCTTTTGCCATCTGGTCAGAAAGTGGGGCAGATCGAAAAGCAAGAAGCTGTCCTGGCGATACAGGCGTCACAGGAATGGTGAGATCAATTCGGTCACGCAACGGCCCTCCTAAACGGCTTTGATACCGCCGCAAAGCACCCATATCGCAAATACACGCCGCCGTGGCCGAGCCATCGTAACCACAGGGGCAAGGGTTTGCCGCCCCCACAAACCACACACGCGCGGGTAACACGACATTTACCCCAAAGCGAGCAATACGCACTTCCCCCGATTCCAAGGGTTCACGCAACATATTCAACACAGAAGCAGGGAATTCCCCGAGTTCATCAAGAAAGAGCACCCCATTGTGCGCCAGAGACAACTCCCCCGGTCGTACTCTGCGTCCCCCACCCCCGACCCCACTGCCACCAACCAAAGCCGCTGCCGACACACTGTGGTGAGGAGACCGAAAAGGACGCGCATACAGGAGCCCACCAGAGAGTTCCCCGGCAAGAGAGTGCACTGCAGAAGCCTCAAGCCGCTCATTCTCATCAAGTAATGGCAGCAAACGGGGGAGGCGGCGCGCCAGCATGGTCTTGCCACTGCCCGGCTCCCCCAGCAAGAGGCAATGGTGTCCACCAGCAGCAGCGACCTGTAAACCAAACTTGGCAAATTCTTGACCCGCAACATCACCCATATCCGGAAGAGAAGACGCTATAGGTGGAGCAGGTACACTCGACACAGTCGCAGGAGAAGGCAGACCACTCGCCAAATCGGTAAGCGTTCCTACCGGAACGGCCTTCCCCCCAGGCACCGACGCGGCTTCTGCAACATTGTCCTCTGGGACGAGCAACCCCTGCCGTCCTTCCCGACGGGCACAGATTGCCGCTGATAAAACCCCCGGCACAGAAGCTGTAGAGCCTGATAATGCCAGCTCACCAACAACCAGATACCCCTCACAAAGGTCTGCGGTAAAAACCCCAGCAGCTGTCAGAATGCCGAGAGCAATCGGTAAATCAAACCAGCTTCCAGACTTCGGCACCCCGGCAGGAGCAAGATTCACCACAATTCTGCGTTGTGGCCATTGAAACCCTGCTGCCACAACGGCCGCACGGACACGCTCTCGTGCTTCCCGCACGGAAGTATCAGGAAGACCAACAATGACAAAAGCGGGCAATCCGCGTGTCAGGCTCACCTCTACACGCACAAGGTCGCCCCGCAGGCCAAGCAAAGCAACAGACTCCACAACCGAAAACATGAACTTTCCCCAAAAAGCGCAACCAGGCTGCTTCTTGTGCCAAGGAGAAAAGGAAAAGCGCAGAAAAAGGCAAAGCTGAGCGAGGAAGTGAAAAGAGCAGGTATTCACCTCGCCTGATTAAGAACTAATGCGTTCAACGGGAAGAGTGAAGTCTAGTTTAGCAGTTCGTATTTAGGTTCGCCCATCACGAAGAAGCCATAAATAGGACATATGACCACATCGACACCGAATACTAAAACCCTTTTTTTTAGGCCATAATTTTCATAAAAGCCTACAAAAATGTCATAATTCATTATTATGACACATAAACCGGTCAAAACTGATTTCTCTGCAAAAGAGATCATACAGGCAATTGTCTTCTCAGCAGTTGTGATTCTCGCCTTTCTGGCCGTAACATTCGCATAGTGCTCAAAAGGCATTCTCGAGATGTTCGATTTCAAGAACTCCCCCCCCAACCACAATGCCGATCACGTCAAAACGTACTTCGTTCGTTCGAGGCTGTTCTCGCATGAGAAACTCTCTCGCCACTAACCGAAGACGCCGTTGTTTTTGGTATCCGACAGCTTCTGTCGGATACCCCCACTCTGTTCCATGCCTCGTCTTGACTTCACAAAACACCAACAGGCAAGAGGAACAGTCCGCGAAAGCAACGAGGTCGATCTCTCCCTGGTCCCCAGTCCAGTTCCGCGCAATCACTCGATAGCCTTTTTCCTGTAAATACACAGCGGCAAATGCTTCCCCTGCCCTGCCAAGCCGTTGGGACTGCCGCTTCGCGCTCTTCCCATGTGCGTTCCCCACACCGATCTCCCGCATTACAACGCGCTCTTTCCGAAAAGCTGCGTAGCCGGACTGCAGGCAGCTGATCATTCCTCCCAATCACGCGGCGGGAAAATTGGGCTTCATCACAAAAGAGACGAAAGAAGCGCCTTAGAATCCGTCTTTTCTCACGAGCTCCTCGATATTCACATCACGAAAAGTAGCAACACGGACTTTCGCTACAAAGCGAGCTGGTCGATACATGTCCCAGACCCAAGCGTCCTCTAATTGCAGCTCAAAATACACGCGCCCATCAGCATTGCACACTTTCATGTCAACACCGTTTGCCAGATAGAACCGGCGCTCTGTTTCGACGACATATTGAAACATGGGGAGCACATCTCGATACTCCTTGTACAACTGGAGTTCAATCTCCGTCTCGTACTGTTCGAGTTCTTCTTCTGCGCTCACCCTCGCCTCCTGATAGGAACGGTTCTCCCGAAAAAAGAGGTACCGAGCAAAAACCCTCTCTTCGGCTGGATGCTGAGCCTGGTGAGTTTATTGCCCCGGCGGACACGACATCTCAAAAGCACCGTCCTTCGGGCCTTGTAGCCCGCCAAATCGACTTGGCGGCCAAAACCGCAGAAACGTTTTTCCGACAATAGCGTCAACATCAACAAACTGTCCGTCGGGATCTCTCCGGGAATCCTCAGAATTATTGCGGTGGTCACCCATCGCAAAAACTTTCCCCTCAGGCACAGTTACGGGACCAAAATCGGCATAGCGATCATCGCCATCCACAAAAATGTAGGGTTCTTCTTGGAGAACGTCTTTTCCGTCCGGCCCGCGCAGATACACCTTGCTGTCACGAACCAAAAAAGTGTCACCAGGAATAGCCACAACACGTTTGATAAGGTCAGGCCTTTTTGATCTTCCGATTCCCACTCCTTCTCGTAGGGAAGTCGTCACAAACTTCCAAATGGAAGGAGTAGGGACATCACGCCCGACGACTTCCCAGTCGCGGAACACAATCACATCCCGACGCTGCACGTCTTGATACAGATATGCCAGTCGGTTCACCAGCACACGATCGTCACAATCCAAGGTCATTTGCATGGAACCCGATGGAATAAAAAAGGGCTGCAGTATAAAAGACCTGAGAAGAACAACAATACCGAACCCGAGGAGAAGCAGAAACGGAAGTTCCTTAAAAAAAGAAGGGGGTTCTTTTTTTCGGAGTTCCTGCCGAGTCGCTATCGGAGTCGCGTCATCAGGAACAAGAAGATCATCGGAAGCAAAAGAGCTGGTTTGCAGAAAGAAGTCCTCAGTTTCCCCGTCAGGAATCCCAATCCTGCCTGACCTCTGCGGGATCTTCAGAAAATCCGCCCCTATTTTCTGCTCGCTACGCGCTCTTCCCGTCTGGTCTGCTTCAACGCGAAGTCCAGGAAAAGGGGATCCTGCCTCTCCTCCAGGTTGCGACAACTCGGGATCCTCAACACCGTGCAAGGTTCCGGGAGACACTCCTCGCAGAGGGGTCTGCCTTCTTTCCAGAGGATCGGAAGCATCCGACAGGGGAGGAAAAAATTCTGCCCCAGGCTTCCCATATGCAGGGACATCAGCAGGAGGACACGTTTTTGTTGTCAGCATTTCCTCCGGCGAGGAGGGATCTTCCGGCAAAGGAAAAAAAGATGAGGAAGATGCCCCTCCTTGCGGAAGGTTGTGCGGGGATTCCAAGGGAGTACTTGGTCCCTCCCCCAAGCCATGTTCGGCATTCTCGCGATCGTCCGCCATTGCCTCACTCTCGCCAGCTTTTATGCCGACTCGCCACGCATCCTGAACACACATTTGGGAAAGCCAAAAGCTGCATGCTCTCCGATCGCAGCATCACCAGCAACACTAGCAAGCTCCCCACAACCATCTTTCTTCGACCCGACCTGCCCCAGTCCCAAGGCAAATTTCCGGAAAGCATCAAACAGCAAGTGAGAGCTGGAATTTGTTAGCGTTTTTCTTTAATTTTCGCCGCCTTACCTATGCGATCCCTCAGATAGTAAAGCTTGGCTCGGCGCACATCTCCACGCGTCACAGGTTCAATCAGATCGATCACCGGCGAGTGCACTGGGAAAGTCCGTTCAACACCCACTCCAAAACTCACTTTTCGCACCGTGAAGGTCTCACGCACACCGGCGCCATGTCGCCGGATTACAGCGCCCTGAAACACCTGCACACGTTCACGACCACCCTCTTTCACCTTCACATGCACTTTTATAGTGTCACCTGGAGAAAAATTCGGGATATCGTCACGGAGATACTGCTGATCAACAATGTCGGTCGGGTTCACTGAGACTCCTCAAACAATCAGCGGGGAATTATAGCACTGAGATCCACGGCCATTTCGGCCTCAACTTCAGAGATGACACGCTCTTCAAGTGCACGGCGCAACAAATCAGGTCGGTTCGCAGCAGTGCGGCGAAGTGATTCTTCTCGCCGCCAGCGCGCAATAGCAGCGTGGTTTCCGCTCAGCAAAACAGGAGGAACCGAATGCCCTTCCCATACAGCGGGACGGGTGTAGCACGGCGCTTCCAACAACGGTACTGTAAAAGATTCTTCTTCTGCAGAATCCTGGTTGCCCATCACTCCAGGAAGCAACCGAGAAACACCTTCGATAAGCGCCATCGCTCCTATTTCTCCTCCGGAAACCACATAGTCTCCCAAAGAAACCTCTTCAAATGCACATGCTTCTACGACTCGCTGATCGATTCCCTCATAGCGACCACACAGAAGCATCAAGGCATCAGCATCACGCGCCAACTCTCGCAGCATTTCCTGGGTAAGAGGGTGCCCTGCAGGAGAAAAACAAATACGACGGCAAATACCGGATTCTTCTTTCTCGGCCCAAGACACTGCCCGAGCTACTACATCGGGTTTCAGCACCATGCCTGGCCCGCCGCCAAATACCTCGTCATCAACCTGACGGTATCTCCCGAGAGCATGCTCTCGCAGATCAATAGCGCGCACCTGCAGCAGGCCCGCTTCTCTGGCACGCCCAAGAATTCCTGTAGAGGCATGTATCTCTACAAGATCTGGGAACAGACTGATCACGTCAAACCGCACAAGATTCCTTTCCCCAGTTTCCGCGTGGGCAAAGAACGAAAGAACAAAGCAGCGGCGCCTGCCAAAAGAAACGGAAGGGCAGGACACGTTACAGATTGAGACCGGCAGGGATGGTAAGGATAGCCCCACCACGCAAGATTAGCGTGAACTCTGCAAGATTGGTATCTCCCAGGCCGGCAGAAATGCTTATCCCACGCACGAAACCGCTCTTTTCCTGGAAATTTCTCTTTCGAGAACTCCTCCTAGCACTGTTCCTTTTGAAACACGGCACCTCACTGCTTTTCTTGCGAAATGAACGGGCCGAGCGCATTCCCTCTGGTCTCAAAAAAACAGCACGAAAATGGGTCAGGCCCCATGGATACGCAGCATCATTCAGGCAACAGACCAGGTATAGCCCGAATACGCACTATACCCTCGTCAGCCTGAAGTGCCTCGATGAACTCCGCAACCATGGAGACATACCACTCTCGACCCTCACTATCCACACGACACTGCAGTGTCGACAAAGTGAGCAAGCGCCAAGTGAACGGACCCAACTCATTACCTGGTCTCAAAAAAACAGCACGAAAATGGGTCAGGCCCCATGGATACGCAGCATCATTCAGGCAACAGACCAGGTATAGCCCGAATACGCACTATACCCTCGTCAGCCTGAAGTGCCTCGATGAACTCCGCAACCATGGAGACATACCACTCTCGACCCTCACTATCCACACGACACTGCAGTGTCGACAAAGTGAGCAAGCGCCAAGTGAACGGACCCAACTCATTACCTGGTCTCAAAAAAACAGCACGAAAATGGGTCAGGCCCCATGGATACGCAGCATCATTCAGGCAACAGACCAGGTATAGCCCGAATACGCACTATACCCTCGTCAACGTCAAGTGCCTCGATGAACTCCGCAACCATAGGGACATACCACTCTCGGCCTTCGTTATCTACGCACACCAGCAGGTTATGCGCTGGATTGTCCATGACTGCCGTGACTTTTCCCAAAGGATGATCGTCAAGGTCTGTCACAGGAAGACCCACAAGGGTATAGGACCAAAACTCACCTTTAGGCGGATCTCCTACATCTTCCGTCGGAATAGCCAATACCTGCCCTTGCACATGCTGGGCAGCAGTACGGTCAGAACAACCATCTACACGCACGAGAAGACGACCCTTGTAAGGGCTGACCTCTTCTATTGTGACTGTGTCACGGTCAGGGCCAAGATAAAACTTCGCACCGGATTTGAACCTTTCAGGTCGGTTCGTTATGACATCCACAATAAAAGCACCGTGCACGCCATGCGCGCGGAGAACCCGTCCAACCTCCAAGTAGTCAGGCACGACAGAACTCTCCATCAGACCTTCTCAATTGTCTTCAATAGACCTCAGCCAATAGTGCTTATTTCAATCATCAATTTCCACAGTAGCGTGAATCCCGTCCAACGCTCCTGCTGCTTTGATCAAAGTACGTAGGGCATTGGCAACCCGGCCACGCTTGCCAATGATCTTTCCCATATCGCTTGGTGCCACACGCACATGCAGCGCCATACGCTGCTCTGTCTCGTCAATGTCAATGTCCACGGCATCAAGCTCGTCCACAATGGATCGAACGCATACGTCGAGAACTCGTTCCGGACAGCTCATTTCGTCGAATTCGTCGTACTCCTCATCTTCTCCATCTTCAGGAGAAGAATCTTCATCGAAGAATTCGTCTTCGGCGCCATCCTCGATTTTGATGTCAGCAGGCTCTGTCGTCATCCAGTTTTGAACTCCGCCATTGCGCCACTGATCTCCAGCAACTTTGCAGCGGCATCTGTGGGTTGTGCTCCATTACGAAGCCACGACACAGCCTTCTCATTATTAACGACAATTGTCGAGGGCTCAGTCCGAGGGTTGTAATGACCAAGCACTTCTATAAAACGACCGTCGCGGGGGGAACGAGCGTCGGCAACCACCATACGGTACATAGGTTGCTTCTTCTTCCCCGTCCGCATCAGGCGGATCTTCACCGCCATGTAAACTCCTTTCGAAGCGAAAACGAGGCTCAGGGAAAAAATCCAGGAAAAAACGTTCCGCCCGGTATATGGAAAGCCCACACTGCAACACTTGAAGCGCGTCCTTCACAAAGCGCGTATTCTCATAGCAAGTGCCGACAGCGCACTTTCTTTCTTCTTCACGCCAAACACATTGTGCTTGGCCCGTACTGCCCTTTCACAAGGCTTTCTATTCACAACCCCGAGAAGAGAACATTATTCTAGGGAAGAAATTACGTTTCCGCGCTTTCTTCCTTCGTATCTCACCTCGGGAAATCTGTCATCTCGCTCATATTGCCAAGATTCGCACCACGCAGCCGTCGGAATTTCCCCTTCTGCCCGCTAGGGCCAAGAAGTCCCTTCATCATGGTCTGCACTTCTCGGAACTCTCGCAAAAGAGCATTTACATCTTGCACCGAGGAGCCGGCACCTCTGGCAATACGCTGCCGCCTGCTCCCATTGATAATGTCTGGGTTACGGCGCTCCTCTGGTGTCATTGACTGAATAATACACTCAACTCGCACGATCTCCGCATCATCGAGGCTTACTCCCTTGAGCTGTGCCCCCATCCCCGGGATCAATTTCACGAGGTTCGTCAGAGACCCCATCTTCTTGACCTGCTGCATCTGCTCGAGAAAGTCCTCCAAAGTAAACTGGGCCTGACGGAGTTTACGCTCCATCTCTTGTGCCTGCTCGGCATCAAACGCCTCTTCAGCCTTCTCGATCAGGGTCAAGACGTCGCCCATCCCTAGAATCCGGCCCGCAAGCCGGTCAGGATAAAACGCCTCAAAATCCTCGAGCTTTTCGCCCAATCCGACAAAGTAAATCGGCTTTCCCACTACTTCTCGCACAGAGAGAGCCGCACCACCACGGGCATCACCGTCGAGTTTGGTCAGGATCACACCCTCTATCGGAATCTTTTCATTAAAATGCTCCGCAGTCGTGACCGCATCCTGCCCCACCATGGCATCCACGACGAGGAAAGTGTAATGCGGATCCACTGTTGCGACAATCTGCTCCAGCTGCAGCATCAATTCTTCATCAATCGCAAGTCGACCTGCCGTGTCAAAGATCACGATATCGCGTCCGAGCCGCTTCGCTTCTTCGAGTCCAGCCCTTGCCACGGCGATGGAATCGCCTCCCGTTTCGGCCCCTTCCGCGAAAACAGGTACCTCGATTCCTTCACCCAAGATCTGCAGCTGCCGTACTGCAGCAGGACGTTGGAGGTCACAAGCGACAAGCAGCGGATGGTTCCCTTTCTTTTTGAGCTGCAACGCGAGTTTTCCGCAATGGGTCGTCTTTCCAGACCCTTGCAGGCCGGCCATGACAATGCTCGTAGGAGGTTGGGAAGCCAGCTTGAGCTTCACTGCCTCCCCGCCAAGAACTTCGATCAGTTCTGCATGAACGATCTTCACAATCTGCTGAGCAGGCGTCAGACTCTTTGATACGTTTTCTTCCGTCGCTCGCTCTTTGATACGCCTTACAAAGGTCTTCACAACCTTAAAATTAACATCGGCTTCGAGAAGAGCAATGCGCACTTCACGCAAAGTCGCGTCGATGTCTTTCTCTGTCAGCTTGCCCTTTGAACGCAGCTTGTCAAGAGTTCCCTGCAAACGGTCGGCAAGGGATTCAAACACCCAGCCGCCCTCCTTCGTCAGTCACAAGGCCACGCCATTCTCCAGGCTTCAGGCCCCAAGCCTCAGGCTCCGGACGCAACCTTACCGGCCCCTTGCCGGCCCCTCCGCAGGTATCTTGCGCCGCACAATCCCCCGGACTCTTCCCGGTGGGTTTCTCTCGTTTTGTCACTCGGTTTTCTCCGCGAGATTGCACCTTACACCATCTCATTCGAAGAGCGCTTCGACAAACTCTTTTGCATCAAAGACAACGAGGTCGTCTTCACCTTCTCCCAAGCCCACAAGCTTAATGGGAATATCGAATTCCTGCTCGATTGCAAAGGCGATACCACCCTTCGCAGTACCGTCAAGTTTCGTAAGGACCACACCAGTGATCGAGGCTGCCCTGGCAAACTCTCGCGCCTGGATCAAACCATTCTGTCCTGTCGTCGCATCAAGCACGAGTAATACTTCATCCGGCGTTGCTCCTGCTTTCTCAATCACCCGAAAGATCTTCCGCAACTCCTCCATCAAATTCGTTTTGGTATGAAGTCGTCCCGCCGTGTCTATGAGAAGAAGATCCATTTTCTTGGCCGTGGCAAAACTCAACGCATCAAAAACAACTGCTCCGGGATCAGCTCCTTCCTGTCCACGAACCAATTCTGCCCGGCTCCGAGCTGCCCACACTTCCAGCTGTTCTGCAGCAGCCGCCCGAAAAGTATCCGCAGCAGCAAGCACGCACTTTCGCCCCTGCACGCTTTCCGATTTCGCGAGTTTTCCAACCGTCGTCGTCTTGCCCGTTCCGTTCACGCCCACCATCACCCACAAAGTAGTGTCAGGATTCGAGGAGAGCGAACGATCGACATCTTTACCTGCCAAACGCTCAATCATCACCTCTTTCAAGGCGTCAAGTACTTCGGTTGGGGTTTCTGCCTTCTCGGTCGCAGCCCGCTGCCGGGCGGTCTCGACAAGGTCCAGCGCCATATCTGCACCTAGATCCGCCAGGATAAGTGCTTCTTCGAGGTCTTCCCAGACCTCATCATCGATCTTTCGACGCAAACGAATATCAGAAAAATGCTCGGTAAGTGCCTTGCGCGTGCGCGTTAAACGCTCACGAAACGAAGGTTTGACAGGGAGACCAATCGCACTTTCGTCCTGTCGAGCCGCTTGAGCGGCCTCAAGAGCCGCTTCCGCCTCAGCGACGAGGTTCCCAACAGACTCGGCCACTTCCTTGTCGATACTGGCGTCGATGCCGGCATCGTCAATACCCGCCTCGAGAGCAATATCCGGACCAAACCCAATCTCAGACTCAGCACGACTGTCAAGTAAGGCCACGCCCGAAGAAGGCCCGTCAAGCACATCATCAGGAGGCTGATCAGAGGACTCATCCTGTTTTGTCAGGGAAGACTCGCCTGCTGTCTCTGCCTCAGCGGCGAGAATAGCCTCCGCGGCCTGCACAACTTCTTCGGAATCCGGGGAGAGAATATCCTCTTCTGAGTCCGGGGAGAGAATGTCCTCTTCTGAGTCCGGGGAGAGAATATCCTC